>JACCDW011594795.1_pt1 | contig 17513 bp, 16 predicted proteins | sample 7449781 | NCBI WGS metagenome assembly JACCDW01 (sample SAMN15323449, study PRJNA562643) | freshwater metagenome | isolation source: river surface water | place: USA:Blue River Watershed | collected 2017-08-18
CGGAGCACGAGACGGTTGGGGTGGGGGTCGGGGGTGGTCACGGAAGGCGGCCTTCGTCGAGGTCGATCATGTCGGCGAAGGAGATGATGTCGGTGCGGTGCGCGGCGCCCATCTTGCGCTTGGCGTCGTCGAGCGCCTCGCGTCCCATTGCGCTCATGCCTTTCTGCACCAGCTCGCGGTTCCAGGCGGCGACGCGGAGGTCGGCCGGGAAGAGGCGCAGCAGGCGCGCGTCGAGGTCGGTCTCGTCGGCGGCCTCGCGGACGCATTGGATGACGGCCTCGGGTTCGACGCCGAGGTGTAGGCAGAGGAAGCGGTCGAAGCCCTTGCAGAAGTTCCGCTGGTAGGACTTGGGGAGCTCGCCCCGCAGGTGCTTGCGCGCCTTCGCCAGGAAGCGCGGCAGATGGAGGAGGCCCGTCGCCCGGTGCGGGAGGTAGGCGGACGGAAGGTCGTAGCAGATTTCGCCGGTCGCCGCGGAGAAGCCGTTGGGGCGGGCGTTGGTCGGTTCGGTCATCGGGAAGGGAACTGGGAGGCGGGCAAAGCCCGTACGGTCTCCGCGATGGCCCGCCCGACCTTGGCGAGGTTGCGGGACTGGGCCGCCACGAAGGCGGGCGCGCCGAGGTCGGGCATGGGCTCGACGCAGGCGGAGGTGCCGCCGGCCACGGCGGAGCCGTCCGCGCGCTCGAGCCGGTAGTGGATGGTCAAGGCGGCCCGCCGCCCGGCGAGGACCTCGAAGCGTTCGCATTCCAGGATGAGGGTGAAGTGGGGCGCGTCGGGGGTGGTCGCCACGGTCGGCGTGCCGGCCTCCCGCGTGAGGTGCCGGGCGACGGTCTCGGCCACCAGGCGATCGAGCGTGGCCGTCCAGCGGTGGGAGTCGTCGATCAGCACCTCGCCGCCGGGGGTGAGCAGGACGACGGCGGGGCGACGGACCCCGGCCGGCAGGGTCGCGCGCGGGACGTGGATGAGCGGCGCCGACCGGGTCGCGGTGGCCTCCGCGGCGGCGAACTGATGGAAGGTCACCGCCTCGCTCTGCTTGTCGAAGACGATGCAGCCGGACAGGCCGAGCGCCGCGAATAGCAAGGTGAGGCGCATCATTTCGCGGGCTCCTCCGGGGTGGGCGCCTTGACCTCGAGGGCGTGCGGCGGGCCCTTGCGGCGCCCTTGGATGATCGTCTCGGGATTGCGCTCGATGAAGTCGGCCAGCGAACGGATCGCCTGGGCCGCTTCGGCGACGTCGGCCAGGGCTTGGTCGAGGTCGCGGCGCGTGGCCGAGCCGGGCTTGGTCAGGCCGCGCAGGTTCTCGGCGGTGGTGTTGAGGTTCTCGAGGGCCTTGCGGCCGGCTCCGGCCATGGCATGGATGTCTTCGGCGACCGGTTCCACCTTGGCGTTGAGGCGTTGGACGAGCGCGTCGACCGCGCGCATCGCGGCGGAGAAGTCGGCGACCGCCTTGGTCACCGCCGGATCGCTCGTCAGGCGGGCGATGTTGTCGGAGGCTTTGACGAGGTTGCCGTTGATCTTCCCGAATTCGATCTGCGCGGCGCCTTGGTCGATGCGGCCCAGGATCGCGTCGACCTTGCGCGTGATCGCGACGAAGTCGACGCGACTCAGCTGGTCGAGCGTCTGGGAGACGGCCTTGGTCAGGGCGCCGAGGTTGGAGGGCAGGGTCGGGATCTCGGGGTTGACTCCCTTCGCGTCATGGAGGCGGACGGGCGTGTCCGGCAGGTAGTCCAATTCGACGTAGAGCACTCCCGTGATGACGGATTGCTGCTGCAGCTTGGCGCGGAGACCTTTTTCGATCGACCCCCGCAGGCCCTCCTTGTCGAGCAAGGCCTGGTCGAGCCCCCGCCGGGTCAGGAGGTCGGGGGCGAACTCCATGACCACCGGCACCGAGTAGTCGGCGGGCGATTGTTCGGCGGTGCGGAGCAGCACTTGGGAGACCTTGCCGATGGTCACCCCGCGGAACTTCACGGGGGCGCCGATGTCGAGGCCGCTCACCGAGTCGTCGAAGTAGGCCAGAGCCGTCGGTTTATTACCGGAGAAGCTGCCCCCGCCGAGCAGGATCACCGCGACGCAGGCCAGCACGAGGCCACCGGCGACGAACGCCCCGATGAGGGTCTTGTTGGCGGATCGGCGCATGTCAGGCGATGCGGGCTTGGGAGAAGAAGGCGTGGGCCTTGGGATGGGCGTCCGGCGACAGGAAGTCGCGGGGCGGGCCATAGGCGCCCATCCTGCCCGCGTCCGGGTCGAGGTAAACGCAGAAGTCGGCGATTCGGAGGATGCTGGGGACTTCGTGGCTGACCAGCACCACGGTGGTGCCGAAGGCCTCCCGGAGCTTCAGGATGAGCTCATCGAGCCGTCCGGAGGTCATCGGGTCGAGGCCGGCGCTGGGTTCGTCGAGGAAGATGACGTCCGGGTCCAAGGCCATCGCCCGGGCGATGCCCGCCCGCTTGGCCATGCCCCCGGAGATTTCCGAGGGCAGCTTGTCCATGGCGTCGGCGAGGCCGACCAAGGCCAGCTTGTATTCGGCCAGGGCGCGGAGGTCGCGCCGGGGGGCGGCGAGGAACTCCCGCATCGGGAGTTCGACGTTCTCGCGCAGGGTCAGGGATGAAAAGAGGGCGGAGCCCTGGAAGAGGAAGCCCAGCCGCCGCAAGGTGGCGGCCCGTTCGGCCGGGGTGGCGGTCGCGAGGTCGAGTCCGAGCAGGGACGCCCTCCCGCCGAGCGGCTCGTCGAGGCCGCTGAGCGAACGCATGAGCGTGCTTTTGCCGCAGCCGCTGGGGCCGACGATCGCGAGGATCCGTCCCGCCGCGAGGCGGAAATCGATGCCGGACATGATCACGCGGTCGCCGTGGCCGATCGCGAGGGCTTCGCCGGTGAGGATGGCGGGCGTCGTCATCGTCAGAAGTTGAAGAGGTTGAAGACGACCGCGAACAGGGCGTCCGCGACCACGATCAGGGTGATCCCAAGCACCGCGGCGGTGGTGGCCGCCTCGCCGACCCCGAGGGCCGACGGTTTCGCCACCGCGCCGCGGTAGCAGCCCGCCCATGCGGCGATGAAGCCGAAGGCGACGGATTTGATGACGCCGACGAGGAAGCTCTTCAGGCTGATCGCGACGACCACCTGGGTGAGGTATTGGCTGACGCTGAGCTCGCCCGCGCAGGCCACCACCATGCCGCCGAAGACGCCGACGAACGTCGCGAAGATGGCGAGCAGGGGCACCATCAGCGTGACGGCGAGGATGCGGGGAAGGCCCAGGTACTCGATGGGATTGAGGCCGAGCACGCGCAGCGCGTCGGTTTCCTGGCTGACGTTCATGCTGCCGAGCTGCGAAGCGAACGAGGTGGCCGTGCGGCCGCACGCGATCACGCCGGTCATGAGCGCGCCCATCTCGCGGGTCATCGCCAAGGAGACCAAGTTGGCGACATAGATGGTCGCCCCGACTTGCCGCAGCTGGATGAGCCCCACGTAGGCCATGATCAGGCCGGTGAGGAAGCCGAGCAGGGCGACGATGGGGAGCGCGTCCACGCCGGCGGTCTGGAGCTGGAGCCAGAAGTCCGGCCAGTTGATCCGTGCCCGGCCGATGCATAGGCGGCCGAAGGCGCACGCGGTCTCGCCGATGTGCTCGAAGGCGCGGGCCCAGGAGGAGGAGCTGGCGAGACCCCAGTCGCCGAACTGCTCGAGGAAGCCTGGGCGTTCGGTGTCCGCTTCGCTGGAAGTGCTCCTTTCGGCCAACTCGACGAGGGCCCGCAGGCGGGGGGGCAGGGCGCTCAGGTCGAGTTCGCGGACGTGGCGGAAATGACGGTGGATCCAGGCGGGCAGGGAGGAATCGAAGCGGCCGAGTTCCCCGTCGGTCAGCCGGATGCGGTCTCCCCTGAAGCTGATTTCGGGGGTCGCGACCTGCGCGCTCCAGTCGCCCCCGATGTGGACCACGGTCGACCCATCGGCCAGGACCTCGGTCCGGGCCCGCGGCGGGTTGGCAGGCGCGTGGGACATCCTGACAGTCAGATACTTGGGCAAGCCTGCCTTAACAAGTCAGAAAGGCGTTGTCCCGCCGTGCGCGGAACGCTTTGCTGACCCTCCGTCGGATGCGTCCCGCCCTCCTGATCCTCCTCCTCGCCGCGGCCTGCCCGGTCCGCGCCTGGGAGTTGCGTTCGCCTTTTCCCACCGGCGCCGAAGCCGGGGTCTTTTCGCTCCTGGAGGAGAACGATAAGTTTTCCTTCAACAACCGGGATCGGTACTTCACCCAAGGTCTCCGGATGGTGGTCAACCATGAGAACGGTTTCTACGCCGCCTTGACGCAGGAGATCAATACGCCTGCGGACACCGTGAGCGCGAATCCGCCGCTGGACGATCAGCCCTATTCGGCGGCGCTCTATTTTTCCTATGGCCAGGGTCGGGTCTTCGATCGGGCCGGCCGCCGCGACGTCCTTTTCGTCTGGGAATTCCAGCTCGGCGTGGTGGGGCCCGCCGCCGGCGGCCCGACGATCCAGAATTCGGTGCATCGTCTGATCGGCGTGCCGACGAGCTCCGGCTGGGAAACCCAGCAGCCGAACGAAATCGTCGCCAACCTCAACCTGGATTTCCGCAAGCGCTTCGACCTGCCCGGCGCCCGTCCGGGGCTGCGCGACCTGATCGTCCGGGCGGGCGCCGAACTCGGGACGATCCGCACGGAGTTCATCCTGGCCGGCGAAGTCCGTTGGGGCAAGGGACTGGCCCGTTCCTGGGGCAACACCACCATTCGCCATTGTCCGGCGTACGACCCCGTCGATCGCCTGCGGGGCGACCTCGCCGATCCGTTGCTCGCCGCCTGGTTCTTCGTCGACGCCCAGGTGGAGGTCGTCGTCAGCAACTACGCCACCGATGGTTCGAACTTCCGGACGAGCCGCGGTGTGATCCGCGAGCCCGTCGTCGGCCAGTTGGCCGTCGGCTACAGTTTCCAGTTCGAGCGTTTCGCCACCACGCTCTACACCTCCCTCCGGACCCACGAGTTCGAGGGGCAGAAGTCGCTGCATGGCGTCGGCGGCATCAAACTCGACCTTCTCTTCTGACATGTCCCTGCTCGCCGTGGTCGACCTCGGGTCGAACTCCCTCAAAGTCTCCGTCGTCGACGCCGTCAGCCGCCAGGAGGTGGCCCGGGCGAGCGAGCCGGTCCGGATTTTCCCCGCCAACCTGGGTGAGTTCACCCTCCCGCGCGAGACCCAGGCGGTCGCGGCGGAGGCGGTCCGCCGCCTCGTGGATTTCGCCCGCGCCCACGGCGCCCGCGAGGTGGTCGTCCTGGGCACCAGCGCCGTCCGCGAGTGCGCCAACCGGGCCGAGTTCGGCGCCCTGATCCGCGCGACCGCGGGCGTCCCGCTCACCATCATCTCCGGCGAGGTCGAGGCGCGGTTGGTCGCCGCCGGCGCGCGGACCGACCCGGCTTACGCCGCCTGCCAGAATCTTACGGTCTTCGACCTGGGCGGGGGGAGCCTGGAGGTGGCCACCGTGCGCGGGCCGCAAGTGACGTTGGCCCGGAGCTACCCGCTTGGTTCGGTGCGGCTGACCCATGGCTATCTCCGCGGCGGCGAGGGCGTCGTCGACGAGTTGGACCAGGCTTCGATCCGCGACCACCTCGTCCGCACGCTCGGTCCGGTGTTGTCGCCCCGGCTGGCCGAGCAGAGCCTGGTCGTCGGCGCCGGCGGCGTCTTCAGCGCCGTCGCCCTGCACCTCGAGGCCCTCGGCGAGCCGGTGGTCGACGGTCGCCTGCCCGCCCTGCGGATCCGTGCCCTGAAGGATAAGCTCTCCGCCTTGCCGCTGGCGGAGCGCCGCGCCGTGCCCGGCATCCCCGCCGAGCGCGCCGACATCATGCCCGCGGCGCTCCTGACCGTCTGCGTGCTGGCCGACCTCACCGGCGCGGAGTCCTTCCATCTCACCCATCGGGGTCTTCGCCACGGCATGGTCGAACTGATGGTCGGCCCCACGGGGTACCAGGCATGAGGCTGCTGGCGATCTTGGCCTTGGCGGGTGCGGCGTGGGTCGCGCCGGCCGCGCAGCGTCCCGAGGTCCGCGTCGGACAGGTCGTCCGCGTGGACCCCGCCCGGCATCGGCTCCTGATCGAGGAGGCGGCGGGCGCGGCCCCCGCGGAATACTTCGCCCGTCCCGGCGACCTCGCCTTGCCCTGGGCCGGTCGGCGCATCCGCTACGAAGTCCTCGTGGACGGAGACCGGCGATGGGCCGACACGATCTTTCCGGCCGACGCCGAGGAGCTCCGACGGGTGGCGGAGGTGACCGACGCCCTGCGTCGGCAGACCGCCGACCAAGGTCGCCTCGTGACCCGGATGCCCCGCGACCTCGTCCCCGACTGGGCCCTGTGGGACCAGCAGGCCCGCCTGGTCTTCAAGCAGGACCTGCTGGGCGCGCCCTTCGCGGTCAATTTCATCTTCACCAGCTGCCGGTCGGCCAAGATGTGCCCCGCGTCCACGACCTGCATGAAGCAACTGGGGGACGAGCTCGCGAAGGACGCGCGGCTCAAGGAGGTTCGGCTCCTGACGATCACCTTCGATCCCGAGGTCGATTCCCCCGGCATGCTCCACACCTACGCGCAGGGTTACGGCATCGATCCGGCGCGGCACCGCTTCCTCACCGGCGACCCGGCGCAGATCAAGGACCTCATGCGCAATTTCGGGATCCTCACGGTGCGCGACGACGGCACCATCGTCCATAACGCGGCCCTCCTGCTGGTGAATGCCCGGGGGCGCATCACGCAACGCCGCGAGGGGGCCTCGTTCGACGTCGCCGAAGTGGCCAAGGCCCTGGCGGCCCTCGCCGTCGAACGATGAGTCCCCGCCGCCAGACGTTGGTGCTGACGGCCCTGGCGGCGGCGCTTTTCCTTTTGCTGCGCAGCCTGCCCGACACGCATTGCGCCCTCCTGCACGCCGCCCACGAACCCATCGTGGTGGATGGGGTGGAGTTCTGCGGCGTCAACGAGGAGGCGAACTTCTACCGGCCCCGCGACCTGAAGTTCCCCTACGCGCTCAAGCTGGCGCCCGCGGCGGGGTTCGCGGGTGGACGAGAGTTTCGCCTGATCCTCGCGGACGAGGATGGTCGGGCGCTGCTCGACCATCAGCTGACGACCTCGCATACCCGCAAGCTGCACCTGCACCTCCGCGCCGTCGCCGCTCCCGGCTACGTCCACCTGCATCCGGTCCCGGACGAGGATGGCTCCTGGTCCTTCGTCGTGCCGCCGGATTTCGACCTGTCGCGCGGCGCCCATGCCTACGTCGATTTCGTGCCGGTGCGCGGCGGGCGCGTCGCCTTGGCCGAAGCCATCCTACCCGCCGTCCCGACCGTGGGCGCCGTCGCGGCGGCCGCCCCGGCCGTGCAGGTGGCGGCCTTCACGGCTTCCGCCGGCGCCGCCGGCGACTCCGCGCTTTGGCGGGTGCGTCTGCGCCGGGCCGACGGCGCCCCGCTGAAATTGCGGCCGTTGATGGGCGCCCTCGGGCATGCCGCGCTCTTCGCGGCCGAGCCGACGGAGGCGAAGAGGGGCTACGCCCACCTGCACCCTTCCCTGGAAGGCGGCGAATACGACGCGGAACCGACGCTCTCCTTCCGGCTCCGCCTGCCCAAGGCCGGCGCGTACGACCTCTGGCTGCACGTCGACGACGGCGGCGACCGTTACCTGCGGATCCCGGTGACGGTCACGCCTTGAGCGAGCGGAAGTAGGCCACCGTCGCCGCGAGGCCTTCCGCCACGGAATGGTGGGGCGTCCAGCCGGCGGCGCGGAGCTTGTCGGCGGAGGCGAGCGAATGCTTCACGGCGCCGAGCCGTTCGGGCCGGTGCTCGATGCGCGAGGCGGAGCCGGTCAGGCGGATCACCTCCTCGGCGAGCTCCTTCACCGTCATCTTCCGGCCATAGCCGACGTTGTACGTCCCGGTGACGGCGGGGTTCGCGGCCGCGAAGGCCAGCGCGCCGACGATGTCCTTCACGTAGATGAAGTCGCGGGTCTGGGCGCCGTCGCCGAAGATGCCGATCGGTTCCCCGCGGATGGCTTTCTCGATGAAGATCGGGACGGCCGCTGCGTAGGGGGACTTCGGGTCCTGCCGGGGGCCGAAGACGTTGAAGAAGCGCAGGGAGGCGGTGGCGAGGCCTCGCTCCCGGCGGAACAGCTCGAGGTAATACTCCCCGTCGAGTTTCGTCACCGCGTAGGGCGACTTCGGCTCGGGGAGCATGGTCTCGACCTTCGGGACCGTCGGGTTGTCGCCGTAGATGGCGGCCGAGGAGGCCAGGACGACCTTGCCGACCCGCGCCGCGGCCGCGGCCTCGAGCACGTGGAGCGTGCCGGTGGCGTTGAGTTCCACGCATTCGCGGGGCTTGAGCATCGACTCCGGGACGGAGATCATGGCCGCGAGGTGGAACACCTGGTCCACGTCCCGCATGGCCTCTGCGAGCTTGGACCGATCGAGGATCGAGCCTTCGATCAGGCGGTGTTCGCGCCCTGCCAGGTTGCGCCGATGGCCGCTCCGGAAATCGTCGAGGACGACGACTTCGGCCTTCCCCTGGAAGTGTTCGACGAGGTGCGAGCCGATGAAGCCGGCGCCGCCGGTGACGAGAACGCGCATGGTCAGCGGATGAGCGCCTGCATGGCGGGCAGCTGGGCTTCGATGGATTCGACCAGCTTGAACTGCGTCCGGAGGCGGTCGAGGTTATGGCGGGGACGCTTGACCTTGAAGTAGACGTCGCCTTCGAGCCAGTCCGTGAGGAAGCGCAGGCCGATCTCGAAGGTGATCAGCTTGCCCGCGAAGGGCAGGAGGGCTCGCTCCCGCGGGGTGAGGAAGCCGCCGGCGGAGGCGAGGTAGCCCTGAACGAGGGCCTCGAACATCGGCAGCTGCATCGTCACCTTCGACAGGTCCGTCTCATCCTCGGCGGCCGGGGAGGTGGAGGTCCGCACCAGGTCGCCGAAATCGTAGAGCGCCGAGCCCGGCCTCACGGTGTCGAGGTCGATGACGCAGATGCCCTCCTGCGTCTCGTTGTCGAGCAGCACGTTGTTGAGCTTGGTGTCGTTGTGGGTGACGCGTTCCGGGATCTCCCCCCGGGCCATGCCGTCGACGACCAGACCCACCTCGTGCGCCCGCGCCCGGGCGAAGGCGATCTCGGCGGCGGCTTCGCGGGCGCGGCCATGGGCGTCCTTGGCGAGGGCGGCCTCGAAGGCGGCATAGCGGCTCGGGGTGTGGTGGAAGTTCGGGATGGTCTCGACCAGTCGTTCGCCCGGGAGGTCGGCCAGCAGGGCCTGGAACGCCCCGAAGGCCTTCGCCGCCTGGAAGGCCTGGTCGGCGTTCCGGATGACGTCGTGGCCGGTGGCCCGCTCGACGAAGACGTAGCAGCGCCAGTGGTTACCGTGCGGGTCGACATGCCAGCCCCGCCCGTCGCGGGTCGGCACCAGCGTCAGGGCGCGCCGGGAAGCGTCGGCCCGGCCCGCCTGCGCCAGCTTGGCCTGCGCATGGCGGCAGACGCGCTCGACGTTGCGCATGAGGCCATCCGGATTACGGAAGATGTTGTGGTTGATGCGCTGGAGGACGTAGCGGACCGATTTGCCGCCCTGGTCCAGCTCCAGCGCGAACGTATCGTTGATGTGACCGCTGCCGTAGGGCGGGGCGGAGACATAGTCGCCGAGCAGGGCGAAGTGCCGGGCGACGGAACGGGTGTCGTGGGTGACGTGTTCGCGCATGGGGTTCAGGCCCAGAGGGCGGAGGGGTAGGCGCCCTGGCGGACCAGTTCGAGGATGCTGGCCTGCACCGATGGCTTGTCTTCGCGGTAGGTGACGCCGAACCAGGCGGAACCGGTGCGGAGGACGTCGCAGGCGGCCCGGCCGCCGGCGACCAGGTTGCCGACCGCCAGCGGGATGTAGGATTCGCTCTTCTGTTCGCCGCCCTTCGCCTGCAGGAAAGCGCGGAAGTCGGCCTCGAGGAGGGGGAAGATCGCCGGGGTGAACCCCCACATGTTCATCGACACCGGTTCCTCGCCGGACAGGGGGGTGACGGTGCCGTCTTCGGCCCGATTCTCCGCTCCGGTCGCGGTACGTCCGATCTTGGTGAGTTCCTGGATGTCGGTGAGGCGGCCGGTGGCGTCCGTGCGACAGACCCCGCGGGCGACCGTTCCGTGGTCCGAGAGCGTGTTCTTCAGCGTGAAGCCGACCATGCAGAAGTTGAGGTCGTCGTTGGACAGGGTCGCGAGGCGTCTCCCGAGGACCGCGTAGGAATCCCGACCGTAGAAGTCGTCGGCGTTGATGACCGCGAAGGGGGTCTTCACGGCCTCGCGCGCGCACAGGATGGCGTGGGTGGTGCCCCAGGGTTTTTCGCGTCCCGCCGGGACGGTGAAGCCCGCCGGCAGCCGGTCGAGCGTCTGGAAGGCGAAGCCGACCTCGATGCGGCCGGCGAACTTCGCGGCGATGCGTTCGCGGAAGTCCGCCTCGAAGTCCGGCCGGATGATGAAGACCACCTTGCCGAAGCCGGCGCGCAGCGCGTCGTAGACGGAGTAATCGAGGATGGTCTCGCCGGCGGGACCCATCGGGTCGATCTGCTTGAGGCCGCCGTAGCGGCTACCCATGCCGGCGGCGAGGACGAGGAGGGTGGGTTTCATGTCAGTAGGCGCGGCGAAGGCGGGCGGCGACATCCTGCTGCAGGCGCTCGAGGAAGCCGAGCGTGAAGGCGGTCACGTCGAGGGAGTCGTCCTGGATCAGCGGGGTGAGGTCCATCGCCCATTGGAGGGCGCTTTCGGTGTCGGACGCGTGGGCGTCGTGGAAGGTGGCGTTGGCCGCGCGTCGGGCGAGCACGGCCAGGTCGTAGCGCTTGCCGCCGACGATCTGGGTCGCGAAGACCTGGTTCAGGGCCTGGGCCAGTTCGGGGCGGGCCGAGACGGGCATGGCGACCTTTTCGCCGTCGACCATCCAATCGAGGGCGCGCCAGACCTCGCAGCCGAGGACCTTGGCCGGACGGTGCGCCGGCGGGAGCTGGCGAAGGGCTTCGATGCAGCGGGCGAAGCACGCCACGTGGGTGTCATGCTTGTCGGCGGGGTTGTGCAGGTAGACGACCTCGGGGCGGGTCGCCTCGAGCAGCGCGACGAGGTCGTCGACGGGGTCGGTCTTATCGGCCCCGCGCACCTCCTTGCTCTGGTAGCCCAGCTGGGCGATGAAGGAATACTGGCCGAGGCGCGCCGCGGCGTGCTGTTCCTTGATGCGCTCGGCGGCGATCTGGTCGTCGGACCAGCCGGCGTACGGACCCTTGCGCGAGCTGCTGCGGCCGTCCGTCATGATGATTCCGCCGAACCACCGGTCGTCGCGGTCGTAGCAGGCGAGGATGCCCTCGAAGGCCATGAACTCGAGGTCGTCCTGATGGGCGCCGATCCCCAGGTGCGTGGTGCGGGAGAAGGCGGCCGGGCCGTGGGCCTGGTCGGGGATCAGCAGGTTCGCCTTGGGGTTCAGCTTCATGGTCGGAGAGGGGGGAGCGAGGCCGCGGCCACCGCCTGGCCATGCCGCTTATCCTTTTCGTCGGGCACGACCAAGTCGATGCGCAGCGCGGGGAATTCATCGCGCAGCACGTCGCGGGCGCGCTCGATGATGACGTCGCCGCCGGTGCCCGAGGTCACCCGGCCCATGATCAGGAGGCACCGGTAATCGTAGAACGCGGCGAAATGGGCGAGGGCGTAGCCGAAGGCGATGCCGATGGCGTCGTAGACGCTCCGGGCGCGCGGGTCGCCGGCCTTCATCAGCTTCTGCAGCTCCTCGAGCTGCTCGGGGAGGCGCATCGCGGCCGGCAGGTGGATGCCCGCCAGCGGCAGGAGCCGACCGACGCCCTGTTGGCTGAAGTATTGGACGCCGCAGCCCAGGTCGCCCGACCATTCGTCGGCCGGTCCATCGTCGCGGTAGTCGACGGGCACGAAGGCCAGTTCGCTCAGCCAGTTGGTCAGGTTGCCCTTGGGGTCGACGTACCCGGCGGCCACGCTCGTGCCCATCGCGATGCCGAGGACCGAGTTGCGCCCGAGGGACATCGAGGCCGCGAGGGCCGTGACGTCGCCGTCGTTGAGCACCTCGAAGGGGACGTTCCATTCCTTGCCCAGGTCGACGAATAGGTTTTTGACCCGCTGTTCGAAGACCGCGGGGTCGGTGATGCCGCGGAAAAGGGAAGCCGCGCGGACGCGGTTCGAGATGTAGACGCCCGCGGCCGAGCCGCCGATGGCGTCGACCCGGGGCAGGTGGGCGGCGGCGAGCTTCAGCGAGTCGCGGATGCCGTCGAGATGGTAATCGGGGTCGGTCTGGAAATACGGATCCCACTTCACCTCTTCGGAGAAGACCACCTTGCCGTCGATCAAGGCCGCGCATTTGCGGTCGGAACCGCCGAGGTCGAAGCCGATGCGGCAGCCATCGAGGTTGCGGCCAAGCGGGAGGTGCGAGGCGCTCTCGGCCGGCAGGTCGGCCTCCTCGACGACCGTGAAGGTCAGGGGGCGTTCGAAGAGCTTGCGGACGAAGTCGGCGTCGAAGGCGCGGGCACCGCCGGCGACATAATGCCGGCGCAGGGCGTCGGCCAGGGGGGCGGCCGAGGGACCGCTCAGCAGCACCTCATCGCCGCCCCGGGCCCAAAGCAGGAACTTCACCGTCCGCTCGACGTGCCGGAAGTTGTCGGCGTCGCCGGCGCCCGCGGGAAGCACTTGGGTGCGGAAGACGGAGGCGGTGCCGTCCGGCCGGCGCAGGCCGATCGCCAGCGCGGAACTGCCCGGGGTGTCCGCGCAGGCCGCGAGGAAGTCGCGGGTCCAAAGCGAGGCGGGGACGAAGCCCGGATCGATCGGCGAGACATGGCGCGGTTGGGTCTTCATCGCGGTTCAGCGTTCGGCGGCGTCCGGATCGAGGTGGAAGGTGCAGGCCGGGTGCAGTTGGAGCCAGGTGGCCGGGCAGCCGGCGTTGGGCTGCTCGCGGATGGCCCGGCGGACGATCTCGGCCTTGGCGGGCCCGAAGGCCAGCAACTCGACCTCGCGGGCCTCCATGATCGTCGCCACGCCCATGGTGATCGCGCCGTGCGGCACGTCTTCCGGGCGGGCGAAGAACGGGGCGTTGTCGCGACGGGTCACTTCGTCGAGGTGGACGCGGCGGGTGCGGCTATCCAAGGTCGAGGGCGGTTCGTTGAAGCCGATATGGCCGGTACGGCCGATGCCCAGGACCTGCAGGTCCAGCCCACCGGCATCCCGGATCGCCCGCTCATAGGCGGCGCAGGCTTGGGCTTGGTCGGCGGCGATGCCGTCGGGCACGTGGGTGCTGCCCGGAGCGAGGTCGAGGTGGCGGAAAAGGTGCGCCTCCATGAAGTGACGGTAGGACTCGGGTCGGTCGCCCGTGAGGCCTTCGTACTCGTCGAGGTTGAAGGTGGTGACGTTCCGGAAACTCAGCCCTTCCGCGCGGTGGAGGCGCACCAACTCGGCGTAGAGGGGCAGCGGGGTCGAACCCGTCGCGAGGCCCAGCACGGCCCGACGACCTTCCGCGGCGCGGCGTCGGATGAGCGCGGCGACCTTCGCCGCGACGGCGACCGCGGCCGCCTGCTTGTCGGCGTGGACGTGGACGTGGGCGGCCATGGCTCAGCCCAGCGCCGCGAGCATGCGGGCGATTTCGTCGCGTTTGCCGCGGACCTCGTCGAGCTGCTTGCGGGCGCCTTCGAGGATGGCGGGCGGGGCCTTGGAGACGAAGGCCTCGTTGGAGAGCTTGGCTTCGCCGGCCGCGACGGCCTTCTCGAGCTTTTCGAGTTCCTTGCCGAGTCGCGCCTTTTCGGCGCCGACGTCGACGTTGCCGCTGAGTTCGAGCGCGATGGTCCCGAGTCCGGTCAGGGAGCCGGGGCGGCCGCCGAGGTCCGGGGCGAAGCGGAGTTCGGCCAAGCCGGCGAGCCGGCTCAGTTTGTCGCGGTTGGCGTCGAGGAGGGCGCGGCTCGGGGCGTCCTTGGTCGCGATGGTGACGACGCTGTCGCGACGGGTCGCCTGGTTGGCTTGGGATTTGAGCGCACGCACCGCGGCCACGAATTCGCGTAACGAGGCGACATCCGCAACCTTGGAGGAAATCAGTTTCACCCCATGCTCGCGGAGGACCCGCAGCAGGTCGCCCCCCGTGCCGGTGTGGTGGCGCTGGATGAAGTCCTGTTCCGGACCATAACCCAGCAGGTGCCAGAGTTCCTCGGTGATGAAGGGCGCCACGGGGTGGAGGAGCAGCAGGAACTGCCGCAGGACAAGGTCCTGGACGGCCAGGCAGTTGTCGCGGAGCGCCGGGTCGGCGAGGCGGGACTTGGACGCTTCGACGTACCAGTCGCAGAAGTCGCCCCAGAAGAAGGCGTAGAGTCCCTGCGCATAGGCGGTGAACTCGTGCTCGTCGAGGTTCTTGGCGGTGGCGTCGGTCAGTTCGGCCAGGCCGTGGAGGATGGCGAAGTCGTCGTCGTCGAGCTGGGTCGCGCGGATGCGGCCGACGATCGCGGGGAGCGAGGCGTTGTCCGACATCGGGCCGGACATCTGGCGGAAGCGCGCGGCGTTCCAGAGCTTGTTGCAGAAGTTGCGGCCCTGGCCGACGCGGTCCTCGTCGAAGAGGATGTCCTGGCCCTTCGGGGCGATCGACAGCAGGCCGAAGCGCAGGCCGTCGGCCCCGAACTTGGCGATGAGGTCGAGGGGCTCCGGCGAGTTGCCGAGGGATTTCGACATCTTGCGGCCCTGCTTGTCCCGGATGATGCCGTTGAAGTAGACGCGCTTGAACGGGATGCGTTGGCGGATCTCGTCGTCCGTCAGCGTCTTCTTCTCGGGGCCGTGCAGCTCAAGGCCGGCGATGATCATGCGGGCGACCCAGAGGAAGATGATGTCCGGCCCCGTCGCGAGCGCGCCGGTGGGGTACCAATGCTTGAGCTCTTCGGTCGTCTGGCCGGGCTGGCGCCAGCCGATCGTGGCGAGGCACCAGAGCCAGGAGGAGGCCCAGGTATCGAGCACGTCCGGGTCCTGCTCCCAGTTCTGCGGGTCGGCGGGCGGGGTGAGGGCGACGTGGCGGTTGGCGGCGTCGTTGCGGTCCGCGCCCTTGCGGTACCAGACCGGGATGCGGTGGCCCCACCAGAGCTGGCGGCTGACGCACCAGTCCTGGATGTTCTCGAGCCAGTGGAGGTAGGTCTTCGTCCAGCGTTCGGGATGGAACTTGATGATGCCCGCGGTGACGGCGCGCTTCGCTTCCTCGACTTTCGGGTAGCGGATGAACCACTGCTCGCTCAGGCGAGGCTCGATCGGCACGTCGGCGCGCTCGGAGTAGCCGACGGTGTTCTCGTAGGGCTCGGTCTTCACCAGGGCGCCGAGCTCCTCGAGGAGCTTTTCGGCGGCCGCGCGGGCCTTGAAGCGCTCCATCCCCGCCAGCGGGCCGGCTTCGGCGTTCATCGTGCCGTCCGGGTTCATCACGTCGACGACGGGCAGCTGGTGGCGCTTGCCGATGTCGAAGTCGGTGCGGTCGTGCGCCGGGGTCACCTTGAGGACGCCCGTGCCGAACTCCTTCTCGACCGCGGCGTCGCCGACGATCGGGATCTGCGCGCGGGGGAAGGGGCGCCAGACATGCTTGCCGATGAGGTGCCGGTAGCGTTCGTCGTCGGGGTGGACCGCGACGGCGGCGTCGCCCGGGATGGTCTCGGGGCGGGTGGTGGAGATCTCGAGGTAGGTGCCGGGCAGTTCGGCGACCTCGTAACGCATGCGGAAGAGCGAGCCCTTGGAGGGCTTCATGATGACCTCCTCATCGGAGAGGCCCGTCTGCGAGACCGGGCACCAGTTCACCATGCGCTTACCGCGGTAGACGTAGCCGCGTTCGTAGAGGGTCACGAAGGTCTGGAGGACCGCCTGCGAGTAGCCGGCGTCCAGGGTGTGGACGGTGCGGTCCCAGTCGCAGGACGCCCCAAGTTTGCGCAGCTGGCCGAGGATGATGCCGCCGTGCTTGTCGCGCCATTCGGAGGCGGCGGCGATGAACTTTTCCCGGCCGAGGTCGTGCCGGGTCTGGCCATGCTTCTGGCGGAGCTCCTTCTCGACGCGGGATTGGGTGGCGATGCCCGCGTGGTCGGTGCCAGGCAACCAGAGGGCGGACTTGCCCTCCTGGCGGGCGCGGCGGACCATGATGTCCTGCAGCGTGTTGTTGAGCAGGTGGCCCATGTGCAGCACTCCGGTGACGTTGGGCGGGGGAATCATGACCGCGAAGGCCTCCTTCGTCGGATCGACCTTGCCGGCGAAACAGCCGGCCGCGACCCAGCGATCGTACCATTGTTGTTCGACCCCCTGGGGGTCGTAGGACTTGGGGATTTCGGCCATCGGAAGAAGGAAGGAATTAGAGCCTAAGTTGGTGGTTGAAAAGAGTGGATTGAGCGGGCATTAATAAAGGTCAGCTAGGCCCCATGCAATGGTTGGCCGACGAATCCCGCCAGGTCCGGAAGGAAGCAACGGCAGTCGGTCCAAACGTGTGCCGTGGTCAGCCTAGCCCCTGACTTTCAGGACCGACTTCGTCGCTAAAGCGACGGACTGTCGGTTCATTTGACGGAATGAAACGCTAAAACAAGAAAGGGTGCTAATCGCACCCTTTCGTTCGTTACCCTCCGGACTTTTTCAGAGCGAGTGGATGCTCGACTTGCTGACGGCCATCGCGGCTTCCTTGAAGGATTCGCTGACGGTCGGGTGGGCGAAGCAGGTGCGGGCGATGTCCTCGGCGCTGCCGCCGTACTCCATGTGCGCGCAGGCGGCGGCGATCATCTCGGACGCGCCCTTGGCGACCATCTGGACGCCGAGGACCTTGTCGGTCTTGGCGTCGGCGATGACCTTGATGAAGCCGGTGGTGCCGTCGGTGGCGATGGCGCGGCCGTTGCCCTGGAGCTGGAACTTACCGACCTTCACCTCGAGGCTCTTGGCCTTGGCTTCGGCCTCGGAAAGGCCGACGCAGGCGACTTCGGGGTCGGTGTAGATGACGCCGGGGATGACGCCATAGTTCACGTGCCCGTGCTTGCCGGCGAGGTTCTCGGCCACGGCGACGCCCTCCTCCTCGGCCTTGTGGGCCAGCATCGGTCCGACGACGACGTCGCCGATGGCGTAAACGCCGGGGAGGTTGGTGGCGAAATGGGCGTCGATGGCGACGCGGCCGCGCTCGTCGAGCTTGAGGCCGGCTTCGGCGGCGCCGAGTCCGGTGGTGTTGGCCTTGCGGCCGACGGCGACGAGGATCTTGTCGGCCGGGAATTCGAGGGCCTTGCCGTCGCGTTCCGCGGTGAGGGCGGAGCCGGCGGCGGTCTTCTTGACGCCGGTCACCTTCGCGCCGAGCTCGAACTTGATGCCCTGCTTCTCGAAGGCGGCCTGCGCCGCCTTGGCGATGTCGGCGTCGTAGGCGGGGCCGCCGATGGCCGGGAGCATCTCGACGACGGTGACCTGCGCGCCGAGGCGGGCCCAGACGGAGCCGAGTTCGAGGCCGATGGCGCCCGCGCCGACGACGACCATCTTCTCGGGGACGGCCTTGAGGGAGATGCCGTGGTCGGA
>JACCDW010766295.1_pt1 | contig 17509 bp, 15 predicted proteins | sample 7449781 | NCBI WGS metagenome assembly JACCDW01 (sample SAMN15323449, study PRJNA562643) | freshwater metagenome | isolation source: river surface water | place: USA:Blue River Watershed | collected 2017-08-18
CGTGACCACCACCTCCTCCATGTCCACCACCTCCTCCGTGGTGACCACCACCACCGCGACCGCCGCCTGTCCAGATACCACCACTGTAGCCACCCGATCCATAACTATACGGCCAGAAACGACCATTCCATCCCCACCAGGGTGCCCAACCATAGCTATACAAGGGATAGTCGTAGTAATAAGGGCGATCTACAACAACAATGGGTGTCTGATCTTGTTGAACAACCTTGGGAACTGCACGAGTCCGAAAGAGGTTCAAAAATAATAAAACAACGATAATACCTAATAAACCAATGACAAGTGTTTCCATCTTCTATCAGACCATTTTTTATGAGGAAGATCCTTATAAAAAGCGGTCAATGTCGGGTTTGAACCGACGACCTCGCGGTTAACAGCCACGCGCTCTAAACCAACTGAGCTAATCGACCAGAGAAGTGGAAGGTTGTTCCACACAATTCGGAGAGAGTGTTTAGGGCTCATTTTTCCGCACTGATTCTGCCGTCAAATGGTGAAACCTTAATGGCGTTTTGTTGCCCTGGATTTTTTATAGTGCTGTTTCCCCATTTTGCGTGTAAGTCTATAGCCTTTGACTCCGTTGCGTTTTCCACCCGCGGCAGGCAAACCAGCAGGGCCTTCATCCCCCTTGGATTCCTCCTCTTCGTCATCATCTCCGTGTTTGCGTTCCTCTTCATCATTATTTGCTCCAAATCCATATGCAGCCGCATTGAAGCTATTTTCTGAGCCTGCGTTGGATCCAGCATTGTTGTTGTTCTCTTCAGCAGCCCCACGATATGCAGGATCATCATAGTTCTTCCGTGCTGGAATATTAGCGTTTCCCCAGATGCGCTCAGTAGGAGGCATATCTGAAATAACACGGCCTCTCGCCATAAGATCCGCGTTTCGTGGAGCCTCATCAGCAGCCAGTGCGGCAGCTAGGCGTTCTGATATGGGGATTGTAAATCCACCCTCGCGATAGACTTGACGAACAGCTAAAATACGAGCAAAGAGTTCCGCACGACCTCCTCCATCACACACTCCAGGATTATGAGAAGGAATCAATGTTGGTGGATCATTCAAATCAAAATGTTGATGATTCAAGCAGGGGCGACCACATTCAATACAGAATTCCAAATGAAGGGGTAGGTCATTTAATCCCTGGGCTGCAAAATTTTGTCTGCCTGCAGCAATATATTTATTGCGAATGGCATCAACTTGGAAATTGGCTTGGCAGTAAGGTGCATCTTCTTCAGGCCTCCGTTTAGGATTGTCGTGGGTCATATAAGCGCATCCCTCATCTCTGTTTTCCAGTTGCAAGCAGTAAGGACACATTGCAAAGTGGTAGATGTCGCCAAATCCAACTGGATCAGCCGACTTGGTATTTTCAAGGGTAATGTCCAGCCCCGCAATGGATTGATTGAGACCCGTCTTAATGGGCGCAGGTTTAGTGTATTTCTTGTAAAATTCAGGACTTACAATGTATCGTATGGTAGCAAATGTAATTTTCTCCTGGCAAGAACTAGGATCTCCAGCGACATATTGATAGCACGGAACAGATTCGTGATCGGGTTGCGAGATGTATTGATTGAGGTATCCTTCAAGGGTATCCGCACTAATGGCCTTATCCAGGGCGTGCTTGTGAATATCAAAGACTTCTTCACCTTCAGCAGCGAAGAGTAGATCTTCAGTGGCCTTGCGCAAGCAGATTTCACGAAGTGCAGTCAAGTATTTTTTGCTTGCTTCTTTGAGTTTGGGAGCAACATCAAACACTTCTTCTTCAACGTCTGTAAGTGTCTCACCTATTGTTTCAGTCAAATATCCTGATTTATTGGGCTCTTCTTTATACAAGTATTCCAGCACAGAATTTGTGAACCGATAAAATACGAGTGTTTTTTGAGCATCATCTGCTGTCTCTGGATCAATATTCTCCGCAAAATATTCTCCATCAAACCATTTTATAGCAAAATCCTTCAATTTACTGAAGTCTGCGTCGTCATCATAATCTTCCGTATCATAGCCATCATCTGGGTTGACTCCATTAAATTCTTCACCTCCCCAGGTATGTTTATTTCTTTTGATGCCAAATATATCAGGCACATCGTGTCGTGAATACCACATCTCAAATTTGTATTTTCCAATAAGGGGCTTGAAATATCTCTGTGGTTTGGGATCAGTTAATCCATAGGTGCTTAAATCATCTAAGAGCATACGAATGACCCACTTGCGTAGAAAGGTAGGATCATCATATCGTTTGACTGGCGCTGTTACAGAATTACAGAGTTCAGGTGGAGTATCAAGCACTGCCTCAGTGCTTTTCTCCAGAATGGCCTTTGCGAGTTCGGGTGTTAATTCAGGATTCTGTAAGATTTTATAACCCCGTGATCTGTATTTTTTGATACGGTCCTTAATGAAGTGATTGCCTCGGAAAAGAACAGGCAGGTAGGCTTTTTGAACCCACCCTTCCTTTTTATTCACGTGATCAGGATACGTAGCATAGCAATCCACACCATCAAACCAGACTTGGCAAAATGTTAAATCAAAGTTATTGACAACTTTGAGAGGAGTGTGTTTGTTGCGGATCGTCATCACATCAAAATGAAATGCTGCAGGATAAATATACCGATGAACAGCCTTGATACCATTTCTACGAAGGAAGGATTCACAATAAATGGAAGACCGATATTTTTTATAGACTGCATCCGTGTTAGCAAAGTAGCCAACAATATCTTCATCAAACATTCTTCCAAATGTAAGTGAAAAGGATTTTATGGGCATATATACATCCACATCATTGACCCTTCTAACAATTTGGTCTATATCACCCAAATAGACGTCTTTTGCATTTGCTTTCTCAAGTAAACTTAAATTTGTTTGCGCATCAATCTCTTTCATTGAGTTCAAAAGAGGAATCAATTCCATTGCAGCAAGAACAAATCCACCTGCAATCAAGGAATTGGATTGTTTGAGATCTCCCAAAAAGGTTTCAATGTCTGCTTTGAGTGTTCTCCGTCCAGGAAGATTTCTTTGTAATTTTCTATTCAGCAAGTATACAATAGCCTCTTTGACTCCAGGAATGACATTTTGAAAGACATTGGGCTGAATGGCTTGGAGGGGATTGTTGAAAAAATCATTGGCAGCTACAACGGCATTGTTTGCGGCGGCAACAGCCGCAGCGATTGGACCAGCAGGAGCACCTTCCATCTTCTACTAAACTCTGTTAAAAAAACATCCTACACAACGCGTCCGGAAATGATTATAAATGAATCAGAGTTTGATAGAATGAAAGCCTATCACTTAATTTTAAGGTATCACGGAGCAGGATTTTGGTCCATCTTTAATAAACTCATGAACTATCTTCAACATTATGATCCCATCTATAAAATTACATGGGATGTTGTATACCCATTTGACTGCTATGGAGTTGGTGAGGTTATGGGACGAATCTTTGAGCCCTATGAAGACCCAGCATATGCAAGCTATGAGATTGAAGAAGTCATTTGTGACAGCTATATGAATGAAATTTTAACTGGAAAACAAGCTGCAAATCTCTATACAGAACAGTCTCGTGAAGAAAACAATATTCCAGAGACCTGGCGCAATGATTTAAATGCGCTGTGGACCCAGCACATTCGCATCAAAGGGCCTGTGCTTGAACGATTTACACAATTCAAAGAGTTTGTGGAGTCTATGGAAAAACAGACAATTATTTGTATGCTTATTCGTCATCCTGCATTGAGTTATGAACAGCCCAATGGTAAAATGCCAGACTTTGAGCAATATGATGAAGTCATTTCCAAAATCTCTCCTTCTTTAGACAATACGCTTATTATCTGTATGACAGATCTTCAAGAGGCCTATGACTATTTTTCTGAAAAGTATGGTGATACGATTCTCTTTCCACCCACAGATCGTTCTTCCAAGAAATCAGATGAAGCCCATTTTATCAAAAATGGGGATGAAAGCAGTGCTATGAATGCTCTTTTTGTTGCGTTAAATTTATCTATAGGTCAACATTTTATTCATCACACATCCAATATTTCAACAGCAGTTTTGTATATCAATCCGACTATACAGAGCCATTTTGTGGTTGGATAAAAAATATGCAATATCATACATCTTTTTTTTCCTTTTTTAGATATTTAGAGTGTTTTCTTGGGTTTTTGTGTTTGTGGTTTCAAATCCAGTGTCTCAATTTAATGAGCAACGGCAGCCTTCTCGGTCTTGACGTAGTGCTTGTTGAGATACTTCTGGAGGTTGAAGTAGGTGAGCGGCTCGCCCTCAGGAGGAGCGAGGAGCTTCTTGAGCGCAGCATCAGGCTTGATGTCGTGCTTGTTCTTGAGGCCCTTCTCCTTGATGTAGGTCGTCACAGCCTTGGTGACATTGGAGCGAGACATCTCAGTGCCCTTGGGCTTGCCGAGGAAGTGGCAGAGATCGTCGCTGAGGCGAGTGGGGATCTCAAAGATGGAGAGGCGCGCAGGCTTGGTCTCACCATTGGCATCCACAGTGGTCGCGCGGCGCTTGCGCTTGCGAGCATCCTTGATCTCGCGGGCAACACGCTTCTCAAGCTTCTTGAGCTGAGTGTGGAGCGTGGAGATGACCTCACGGAGGCCATTGAGGCTGGTGATCATACCCTTGATCTCATCACCAACCGTCTGCTGAGGGGCCTCAGTGGCCTCTGCAACAGCGGGGACAACAGGCGCAACAACAGGCGCAGGGGCAGGCGCAGCGACCTCAGCCTTGGCGGCAGACTTGCGCGCGACCTTCTTGGTCTCAGCGGCAGGAGCAGCAACAACAGGCGCAGGGGCAGCAACAGGGGCAGGGGTCTCAGCAGAATCCTTCTTGGCAACACGCTTGGCGGCGGTCTTGGCAGGGGCAGAAGAGGTGTTCATTGTATTAGTTCCGGTGGAAGAATTAGAAGACATTTTACGCACTCTACCTGATCCTACTTGACGGGTGGCCGACTCAATTTTTTACCCCCGCCTTCTTCAATTTCCCAAAAATATCCCTCGGAAGCAATTTTTTTTTGAAGTCGGGGAGTTTTTATGACTCCAATAGCACTATGTGCGTTTATTTTTGCGTATTCCTGGGTTCGGGCTAAATAAACTTCCGGTCCGGCAGGAATGTCTGCCTTAGAGTATCGTCGTTGTGCCAATATACGGAGTAGGGCACATTCTCACGTGCAGTGTTCATCTCCTGCCACCTTTGGAGATTTCTGCGGTCGCCATCACAAGAAACCCATACGTTTTTTTGATCGTAGAGGAAATGCTCAAAGAAACATATATACTCGGTCTCATACTCTCGCAGTGACAAAACTTCAGACCTGGTGGCGTCTTACGGGAAAACTCAACCAAAGAAAATTCCAAGGGCCCGCCATCTATTGTCGTGATCTTGCACATAACACTACAGAAGTCTATTCATTGGATTCCATAGAGACCATTCCACAGGTCTTCTTTTTTTCATTCCAAGATAGTCACAAACTCATATGGGCCTTTGATATTCGTTCTCTGCTACAACTTGTCTCACAGGGCCAAGCTCTTCAGAATCCTTATACAAGAGATCCTATGCCACAAAAAGCAGTTCAGCAATTTCGTGCACGCGTGGATTGGCTTCGCAAGCGAAAGTATGCGCTTCTCTATGGGCTTGAAGAAACCATAACTCCAGAACAAGAATGGAATCAGAGGGTTTTGGATACATTTATGAAGATTGAAGCGCTTGGATATTTATTGAGCACATCTTGGTTTCAAGATCTTACATTGGATGGACTTCAGAAGTTCTACAGGGCTCTCTATCAACTGTGGTATTGGAGACTGGGTTTGTCAACCCAAGAAAAGGACGAGATCTGTCCAGGCCATCTTCAATCTACTACACGTCTCTTCAAACACGATCCAGATGAGATGATTCGGATTCATAAAGATGCAAAGTGGTGGAAGCGGAATCTCTTGGGGATTCTACATAGTCTTGTGACAAGGGGGACTAGCAAATCACTGCGAGGGCTAGGAGCTCTATACGTAGTGATGGGCTTAGTTCAAGTCTCTGAACAAGCCGCAGAGGCCTATCCGTGGATCCTTGAGAGTCTTGGGTTGGATGATTAAGCAGAGGGGAACTTCAGGCGCATACCAGTTGTATTTACAGTTGTGGCTGCTACTCCACCACCACCATAAATATTTGTAGTTCCACAACTGCAATTGATGGGTTTGCCCTGGTCATTGTATTGCTGGCCCTGGCAAGCCACGCACTGGGGACCTGCATCTAGATTTGTAATATACGTGTTATAATCTACAATATCTCCATCTGCATTTGTAATATAATACCGCTGACGAGGCTCATAGGGGCAGCAGGGTAATGTGACACCTCCAGGGTTTGTCGCAGGGTTGGGATCTGAGCACACAGCACATCCAGCCGCCTTCATAAGAACACTGAAGTATTCTCCGTGGGTTCCACGACCAGTTGCTGTAGTAAGAACTCCTGTGCCTCCCTCTGCGCAGGGCACAGTATCTTTGGTATTTACAAATTCCATAACACCTGTTCCTTGGTTGGGTCCACGATTCGGAACAACTACAGGAACAACATTTCCTGCTCCAGCTGCGCGTGCTTGAACTTTCCACGTCTGAAGACTTGCATCTATGGGTTGAGGGCGACCAATGTAGACATTCGCCTGTTTCTGACGCAGTTTGGTGAGTTGTTGAGCATTCATTTTCTACACTTGGTGCTTTATTTTTTTACGATAAGGAGTAATTTATCATTATCCCATCCAGGTGAATACTTGTCCTTGTGTTCTGTTACTATAAATGTGATTACAGAACATTGATCTTCTATGCCCTCCAAGGCCTTTTCGTAGTCCTCATTGGGAATTCTATGGAAAATGTCCTCTATGAGAATCATTCCTCCAGGCTTCAAAAACTCCAGGCCCACTTTGATAATCTTGACCTGTTCTGGAAGGCCGTGAGTAGAATCATCTAAGAGTATATCAAGATCTCCACCAATCTTGGAAAGTCCTTGACGAATAGACTCTTCGTGGAAGACATCCATTTCATAAGCAGTTACATCGGGTAGTTGAATTTGATCCAAGTGCGCTATAAAATTAAGATCCCTATCAAAGCCAAAAATGCGTGTATGAATGTTCTGGAAGTAGTATCTCCACATAACTATGGAATTTCCACCAGCAATTCCAATCTCTGCAAACCGACACGGCTGGTATCGGAATCTTCCAAAGAGCATATGGTAAACAGCTGTATAGGGATGCCTGTGGCCGTGCTCATTGTAGGGACTCTTGTCAGCAGAGCAAGCTTTTCCAAGCATACACAAAATAGATTGCGTGTGCGTGGAATCAATTGTCATTGATGAAATCTTCATTTTTATAAAACAACACACTCAAAAAGTGAAAAAAAATTCGCGATAGGACCTCCCCCAAAAAGTTGAAAGGCCTCCCCCACAACAAATTCAGTATAGCGTGAAATGAGTTCTACCGTTGTTCAGTCTTCCGATTTCAATACTTCCAACATCTCCTTCAGCCAGGTCAAGATCCTTGACAATGGTGGAAAGCAGGCCTATCTGAATTATGGTGGCCGTAGCCTTACTATGCAGACTGCGTCTATGGCGGTTCCGTATGGTATGAGCATCTTTGACAAGCAGGGTCCTGTCAAGTATAGCGTGGATCTGTCCTTCCGTGGATATGAAGACAAGTCTAGCAAGGTCGCTGCGTTCTACAATGCGATGGCTCAGCTTGACGACTTTATGATTGACCAGGGCGTCAAGAATTCCCAGGCGTGGTTCAAGAACAAGCTGACTCGTGAGGTTGTAGAGGCATTCTACACGCCTGTTGTGCGTGTCTCTAAGGATGCCAATGGCAATCCCAAGCCGTATCCTCCCAGCTTCAAGGTCGCACTGAAGAAGCGCAATGGATCAGATACGTTTGATATTCAGACGTATGATGACCAGAAGCGGCCCTATGAGGGCGTTCCTCTTGAGGATCTTCTTGTGAAGGGTGCTCAGGTGACGGTTCTTGTCCAGTGCACGGGTGTTTGGTTTGCAGGTAGCAAGTATGGTCTTTCTTGGAAGGCCGTTCAGCTCCGTGTAGACAAGCTCCCTGAGAGCATCCGTGGCTTTGCCTTTGCGGATGAAGATGGTGCTGTCTCTGCGCCGGCTCCTGCTCGCCGTGCTCCTGTTCAGCAGTCTCAGCCTGTTGAGGAGGAAGAGGAGGTAGATGATGAGGAGGTCTTCAGTGCGCCTGCTCCCGCACCTGCTCCTACTCCTGCGAAGAAGCAGTCTGTGCTTGCGGCTGTAGCTGCTCCTGCGCCCGCTCCTGCGACTCTGGATGATGAGGCGGAGGACGCTGAGCCCATTGCGGTTCCCAAGAAGCAGGTTGTCACGAAGAAGAAGGTTGTGACGACTACCAAGAAGGCGTAAATACACAACACAACATAACACAACACAATACAATATAACACTAAAAGACACGAAAACATTCAATTAAAGCCTTAGGGCCATTAAATACACTTGTTCTATCATATTTTTTTTACAAGGCTCATAGCAAGGTGACGGAACAAGATCCAAGAGTCCAGTATCCAGAATCTCATTCAAATAGGGAAAGAAATCACGTCTGTAAAAGGTTGGACCAATCGCCTGAACATGCGCCCAGATCAATAATTGAATACAAAAGAGAATTCGGCCATAGTGATTATACAATTTGTGTTTGTATTCAGCACTATTTCTGAGTGCAATACGATCTACAAAGCCCTTTGCTTGTCCATTTAATAAGGTCACTGGATCTTGAACAAAGAGATTAAAACGGTTGGGTCCAAATACCACAGGCATTGAATATGTGGAGGCCATTTCAGGTGGATAGGTGCGATGTGTAGAATCATCAATTGCCAAATCACCAAGTCCTATAATCAATTCAAAGACGTGATCTCCTATGGGACCATCCAGTGTATTTACACCCAACCCACATTGAATCTTGAGCATATTTCGTGTAACTGCACGAGTCACTAAGAAGTTTCCAACGTGTTCAAGAATATCAGCATCAAGAAGTTCTGCATTTCCAGCCTGCTGCTTCTGGAAAAAATCAGGGCCTTCTACTTGTCTAGCAATAGGTCTTAGAAGGCGAGTAATATGACCAATAATCCATCTTGTAAAGTGATCATAGACTGGACTAAGTTCTTCTGTTAAACGATTCCGCACGGCAACAGATTTTACAGAATTACGCTCAGCAGGTTCAATCTCTTCTGGATGAGTTAGTTGAATATTCAAGGGATTCATAAGGATATCCATATCTCCAGTGGGATCCGTGGTATCGTGAAGTTTTACAAAATTAAAGGCGCTCTGTTGAACTTGGCGATCATAGAGTTCACATACAGAACCACCAAACAGTTCGTAGGGCACGCGATGGCAGCGAGCTCTCACAGATAGTTCTTTGTAGTTAAACATCGCAGCATATGCATTTGCTGCATTTTCAGGTTGGACTGTTATAACTGCTGTATTGCCTAGACCTTGGTTGTTCCCTGCGTTGTTGTTGCCTGCATTGTTGTTGCCTGCATTGTTATTGCCTGAATTAGACCTGTTCTCACGAAGGGTTGTGGGAGTTGACCAACTACTTGCATTATTATTGGTGTTGCTATTTGCGTCCAATACATCTACATCTACAGTAGTAGGCCCAACATATTCGTAATCTGCCCAAGGAATCTGAGAGGGAATACGTAAGAAGAACTGAGCCAGTGGATAGATAACCTCTGTCCACCCCACCCGCCTTGGATTTGTTGTGTAGATGAAGCGCAAGTGTTCACCCCTTGCGCCTCCACGCTTGTGTTTCCGTGTGTAACGTGGCATCTAAAAAGGTAAAAGGAATTTCATATAGACATCCTTAGATGGATCTACGAAATCGGGATCTTCAAGATGGACTTTTTCTTGACAAATGCAATTTAACTTCACAACCAGACTTCTCAGACGTTCACGCAAGGGCACTAGACTTGGCCGAAAATTCCATTGGAGTTCTCTTTGAACAGTTCTTGCCTCAGGGCATTCAAGTCGTTGATTTCTCTTACAACTACATTTATGATGATGGATTACCTGATTGGTGGCCTGATACACTTGAAGAACTGTATCTTACAGGTAATTCAATTCGTAATCAAGATGTAAATCTCTGGTCGGCCCGAAATTTAAAAGTCCTTTGCCTTTCTAAGAATCCCCTTCAACATTTGCCAGGTCATCTTCCTTTCACCCTTGAACGACTTTATGTAGATAAAACACAGATTAAACGAACAGGTCTCCTTCCTCCCCACCTCAAGGTTTTTTCGGCAGCAGGAGCCTGTTTGCGGTCCATTCGGATTCCTAGAACAGTTGAAAAACTATTTCTTCAGAGGAATTTCCTGCAGTCAGCACAGCTTCCAAGAGACTGGGGAACACAACTTGAGATTTTAAATCTTGAGCACAACAAACTCACACACTTTCCGAAGGGCCTTCCTGATTCCTTACGAGTGCTCAAGCTCAGCTACAATGAAATTACAAGCATTCCAGAGGACCTTCCAGAGAAGTTGACTTTTTTGGCCATCGGCCACAATAAGATTCGGTCAGTTGCACTTACCAAGCGAAAAACACCCATTCAATGTGTGTGTGTTATGAACAATCAGTTAACGGTTGTCCTTAAGGATGAACAGGCCAAGAACAATATCCAATGGGCTTCGTCTATCCTAGAAGAAGACAACTGGAATACAGATGAGTATAGTGTGTTCGCGCGCACACTTCAAAAGGCATATAGAAATTATCGCTTGAAGAAGATTTTACGCACGTGGAAGAAGCAAGCCCAAATACGAGAAGAACTTCTAGCAACTTCAATGCATCCATCCAGAGCCGGGCAATATGAAGATGTATCACCAGAATGGAATCACTGGGGCTGTTAAGTTTATTGTCCAGGGAATGCACCACCCGTGGGGCCACCACCACCGGATCCTACAAAGGGATAGTTGATCACGACGGAAGTCGCTGTGGCCGTCACCTGGCTACACGCAACACAACCAAGGTTGCGCTGAGAGACCACTTGGCCCGACTGGTAAGTAGGTTGCTCAGCGAGCACGTTTGTTCCTCCAGCATTCACAAACGTATTCTGCTGATTCTTCCAAGCATACAGCGCAATATCGCGATTTCTCTTGGTGATCAAAGAAGCGTCGCGCACAGTAGTAGACATTTTCTACCAAGCCGCGCGATTTTTATTGCGATGTCCGCTGATAAAAAGGAACTTCTGCCAAACAATTGGCCTGACTGACTTTGGGACGTGTAGAGTTCAGTTGTTCAGCAGGCGTGGGTGGGCACGCAGGAGGAATGACAGGTCCCTGATAAATAACAAATCTGCGCAAGGGATCATCAGGAGCGGCGTATTCTTGAATGGTTCTCGCCTGAATCTGTTGGGTTCGGACAGATGATGGAACCCCCCTGAGCTGAGAATTTACAAGTTGACGTGCCTGCGAAGCTGAAATTGTAGTGCAAGACATCATTTGTTTTGCAAGGAGCATACTCTCAGCAACTCCACCTCCTACACCGGGTGCAGCAGGTAGGCATCCCTCGCACGGTGGGTTTGTCCTCGCCCTTGCTATAGCAGCAACAACAGCACATTGATTTGCTGCACGAATGGCTTTATTTGTAACACTACTTGCTAAATCTCCACCAAATTGGGTTTTTGGAGGTGAAACTTCACAACAAGTGCTCATCTTCTGTTTGAGATTCTTTTAAAAACTTAGTTTTCCAGACTGAAGATTTTTCTGCAGGGCTTCAATCTCAGCTTGAAGTTTTTTGGCTTCGCTAACAAGTTCTGAAATAGATTTGCCTACTATTTTTTGGTAGCGTATGAGACGATCAAGCATAATCTTCTTAGTTTCGGCATCTTCTTTGGCTTTTGCTGCTCTATTGATGACGTCTTCATCCTCAGAATCTTTTGCTTTGTCTTCAGCAAGTTTTGCTGTTTTTTCTGCTACTAGCACCTGTTTCATCATACTTTGTGTAGCTGCGCCATACATCGCCGCATAGTCCGTATCAAATTGCTTGTAATTGTTGTAAATTGTGGCCAACCGTTTTGCGATAGACTGTTTCTTTGCTACAATCTGAATCTGTTTCTGCTTGTCCATCTTGTCAATCTCTTCTTTTTCAGTCGCTTTCATTGTTTCTGCTGGAATGCACTGAAGGGGAACAATGTCCTTATACTGTAATTCTTCAGGGCTACATTCAGAAATAAATCCTTCTTCTTTGGGAATCTTTGCCATAGATTTTTTGGCTCCATCAAGGGTTGATTGTAAGCTTACAACACAGAACATTAGTGTTAACTTTGCCTTGGACAGTAACTGTTGATCTAGTTTTTCAACATAGTCAGCAACAATATTTAGATCTTTGGATGTCGGAAACTCAAAAGGACAAGGGAAAACACCTGTTGTAATTTCAGTTGCTACCTTTTTATTTGCGTTTTCTTGAGCAATGTCATTAGGAATGGGTTTTCCTTGTGCATCTGTAGATTCGCCCTTGACAATCTGATCATAGATACTTTTAAAGATGGGACAAACATCCAGTAGCGGATATGTCTTAAAAAAAAGATTCAAGTCATATTCTTCAGGAGCAGGCTCAGCATTTGTGCCGAGATCTGCAAATCCCTCTCGGCTGCGAATATAGCGTAGCAAGACTAATAGAACACATAAAAACAAGAGCAAAAGAAATACATTGTATATGTCTTTTGAATTTGGTAAAGCCATTCCCTATTAGTTCTTGAGTTTGGTTTTTTGTGTTCTAGACCTGGTTCTGGACCTGGTTCTGGATCTGCTTCTAGATTTAGTTCTTGTGCGAGTTTTTGATTTTGTATTGACTTTTCGTGTAAACTTCAATTGTCCCTTGGCAACAACCTTCTTTTTCTCTTTGCGTTTGGCTTTCTCTCGTAAAAGTGAAATAAAACTCTTTTGATGCCCAGAGCACGTAACGGTAAAGATAGGAAATCGTGAATAAGGAGCTTTTCGCATCTTGTCTTCAAGTTCAATGAGTCGTTGGCAGATACACAACAGACTGCCTCCTAATTGTTTGAGATCATCTGTTAGAAGACCTAACATCAGATACACATAGATGAGTGTATCCAAGCTGGCAATCTGAAGGGTTCCCACGTTTTTTACAAAAAAGGGATTGTAAGAATTGCAGCTGATTTCATCAATCAAAAAAGCAATAATACGTCTATTTTTTCGTATAATGAAACGTGTAGGCACATAGTCCTTATAGCCTTTTTTTCTTTCTATTTGAATATTCTTGCCTTGAAACATACTTTTTATGGCTTGGGCATCTTTTTCAAGATCAGGCGTAAAGAAGATGACTGGACCTCCTGAACGAAGAATCCAATTCATTTCTGGAGCTTGATGTTGTCCATATGTGCGATAGATAAAACCAATCTCAGCACCAGCTAGGACACGTTTTTCGTCTACAATGTATTCTAAAAGTTCTTGACGAACATCTGGATCTATTTTGGTGAGTCTTCGTTTATAAGATGTATTACACCTCTGAATGGGCTTTGCCGCATTCAAAAGCATTAATCGTTCAAAGACTTTTTCCCATCGTGAAAGATCTCCACGAGGGCGACTAAGCTCCAAATACATATTCATTCGCAAAAGGTCTTCATTCAAATAACTAATTCCAAAAATAACGGCTGCATCTTTGGAGAGTCTGCGATAGAGCTCACGAGACACTTGCGTAAAATCAGCGATGGCTACAAAATTTACATAGAGTTTTGTAGTGCCTTCGTGAATTCCAGGCTTTTCATAGATATCTGTAAATCCCTCTTTTTGAAGCATCTTGACAAGTTCACGAAGATCAGTCTCAATTGCCGGTGTAAAAAAATCATAATCAGGCACATCATACTCTTCATCATAGAACTTGAGTTGTTTAGGAAGATGAGCATTGATAGCTTGTCCTCCATAGCATACACGATGGCTTTTGCGAAGAAATTGCTCTACCACAGTAATGGCTTTAATGATCTCTTCATCGTGAGAGATGTTATAATCCATCTCTTTCTTTCCAACTTCAATGGCTTTTTTGAGTGCATCAATCTCTCGTTGAATTTCAGGAGACTCTATAAATTTTGAATTCATAGTTCGTTGGCGAAGTTCTGGCTCCTCCATCTAGTTGCTCCTCCGCTTATAAATGGAGGGCAGGTGGCGAGGGATTGCCCTGGTTCGCATCCGCCTTTTTACTAATGGGTTTAGGAGGTTCAGGGACAATCACAATATACTGTAAAGCAGGAGGTTTGAGTTTCCAACTATACGGCCCCCACGATGTAAAGTAGGTCTGTGTTTCTGTCGGAGTCTTATATAAGTTCCAACCCACAGCCTGGACACCATATTTTTTCCCAAGTTCATCAATTTGTGCTGTTGCGAAGTTTTCATTCGCAGTGGGATGATTGATGTAAGTAAAAATGTTATTTGTCTTTCGTGTAGCCTCAGAGAGGCGATCAGGGGGTGTCTGAAAGAAAAAGGTTCCATCTGCAGTTCCAACAGCGGGTTGTGTTCCTTGAGGAGGAGCCTGTGTAACCGTGTCCTTGAGTATTTCACTTCCAGGTGTTAAGTAGACCTGTGCATTGATCATAGACCGAAGGTTTTTATTGATATCAATGCCTCCAGTTGTAAATACATCTGTATTGGCGTTTGTGAAAATAAGTGTCTTTCCTAAAAGATCTTCAAACTTCTGTGTAAAAAGGGCGTTCTGATTTTCCAAATTGGAGAACCGTTTGTCATTGATACGAGCTAAAAAGCTTGATCGTAGGGGTTGGATTTCCTCTGCAACTTTACTCAGGAATCGTGTATACGTTCCAGGTTCTTTGATTCTATCTGGAGTATTCTTGAACATTAAGATAACAATGAGGGGGTCATTGCCTGTGTTGAGGCTTCTAGAGAAGGCTCCTTCAGCAAGTGCTTGGGCCATTTCCGAGATTCGCCCGCAATTTGCGGATCGTATGACACCCTGGTCATCTCTATGGAGCAAACAAGGATCTCCAGGAGAAACAAATTTTTCAGGATCTTTGGGTTCACCCTGATAATAGTCTATGTGGAAGACAAAGCAGCGGAACCCAAGATCTAAGGCCTGGCGAATTGCACTCGTAGAATAGACACCATCTACATCTGGGCCCAAATAGCCGGCATTTGAAACCGTCAACGGAGCAAAATTCAAGAGAACCCAGTTGTTTATAGAGACTTTGACAAGGGGTTCATTCAGATAGTCACGAACTCCTTTCCGTTTTCCAGAGAGACCATCGTAGACGGCCCGAAATGTCACAGTCTGTGTCGCAAGAGTTTCTTGTGCAGTTGGTTGAAACTTCAGGTATATATAGATTCCAAGAATAAATGATAGGACAAGGGCACTCAAAAGAATCATTCCTGTGCCCTTCGGAATATAGGACAAAAATGATGTATAGATGACCGCAAAGAAGTTTCCAAATACGGCAAGTGTATTATTGACAATTCCGTCCATATCTACTTAGTCTTCATACGCCGAGTGTTGTCTGGACCTGCGAGAGGGGAAGGATCCGAACAGTTCCTAGTTGTCTCGCCTTCTTGACCTTTCCAGTGTCAGTATCATCTCCGTCAGGAATTACTAGGACACTCAGTTTGCCAGAGACACCATCTACAATCTCCCATCCTGCTGCCTTGAGCTGTGCCTCAAGGGGCTTGGATCGGACACCTGTGAAACAGATAGTGCCCTTCTTCTCCATAGGTGCAGCAACTGGAGCATCTACAACAGAGGGAAGGATGGGATAGACCCAGTGGGGAAATTCGGCTTCACGCCAAGCTTGATACGTAGGGAGAGTTGTGAGAACTTCCTTAATAGAACCTGCTGTCCAGCCTGCGAGTTCCGGAAGCTGATGCCACTTCCGTGGGTCTGGCTCTGTCTGGAAGAGAATTGTCAACTTGGTCTCACCAACGCCACGAGGCATCACAGCACTCGCAACCATCAGTTTCATCTCGGATACCTTTGTGCCAACAGTATTGATCTGAGCCATAAGTTTCTTGCCGTTTCCTGAACCAATCGCTGCTGACAGAGCAGCCTCTGTTGAGGAGCAGAGTTTGCCCGGAGTCGTAATTCCAGCATCTACGAGCTTTGTAGCAATACCAGGTCCCAGACCAGCAAGTTCAAATGTCTTGGCAAAGAGAACAAGTCGTGCTTGGAGAACCTCCTTGGGTGTAGCTTCAATCCTCTGCTTGTCAAGAATGATGTGAGCAGCGGTGGAATCGTTGTCAAGCCACTTCCAGGGATGAGCACTGGGCATCTTTGGCTCTGCTGCAGGCACAACAACCTTCTCAACAGCTGGAATGACATCACCACTACGACGGATGAGAATCTTAGCACCCGGAGCAAGTTTGTTATCTACTACAAAGCGAGCGTTGTGGGCTGTGACATACTCAATGCGAGCAGTGCCAACAATCACAGGGCTCACTTGCAGGCGAGGAATCAAGTAGCCCTGCGCAGAAGGGTTCCACTCAATCTCAACAATGGTTGTCTCTGCACATTGATCGGACAAGAGCATCTTGAATGCAACCTTGTGGCTGGGATTCTTTACAGTTGTTGGTTGATCTACGTGAATATTCTCTGAGATAACGATGCCGTCCGTGTCATACTTGGATTGTGTGCGCCGATCTGTAAGGAACTTGCTGAGCCTCTCATCCGTCATATAGCCCTTGGGCACGCCCACAGCCCAAGCCGTTTCAAACTCCAGTTTTTGAAGGGCCTTGAACTGATCCCAAGGGACCAATGTGGAGTTCAAGATCTCATAGGCAACAAAGTGGACTTTGCGAAGCTCCTTGGGAATGGGCTCCTTCTGGTGAAACTGTCCATTGACCCAGCTTCGCGCAAGAGTTCCCTCAGGAAGAACCCCACGAGGCACAATGAGTTCTCCGCGAATGGCAAGTTCCGTCTTCTTGAGGCCCTGGATGTGTGGAGCAAAGACCGTCACATCTACACCATTGAGGCCATCTCCACGAAGATACAAGCGGTTCTTGAACCAGAGCGCAGAGATACCATCCAGCTTCTCACTGAGGATCCACGTCTTCTCAGTGGCTTTCGCAGCATATGAATCTACAGCACCAGTGCCCGGTTTAATCTTGTTGAGAGATGCCATAATGAAGGGAAGGCGAGTTGTCTTGCCCTTTGGAGCTGCTCCAATCTGTGTAAGATAGGTGTGCTCAGGCGCAAGGGCCTCAAGTTCTTCACGGAGACGGTCATATTCAGCATCATCCAAGAGTGGAGTATCGGAATTGTAATAGGCATCAGAGGCAGCTTGAAGAGTCTTGACGAGAGTTGAAATACGATCCGCGTTCATTTTGATGAATGGGTTACGTTGCTACACGGCCGGGAAAAATTTCAATTTTTTGCCCTCATTTACTAGAATGAGTGGCCTCAAATCCTTGGGAAAATGCATAGGTCGCGCTTGTGGGCTTCAAGGAAGCGAATTTCACAATGTTTATGAAGAGCTCAAAGAGATAGCAAAGTTGGGCCAGAATACACAGAC
>JACCDW010413020.1_pt1 | contig 17502 bp, 15 predicted proteins | sample 7449781 | NCBI WGS metagenome assembly JACCDW01 (sample SAMN15323449, study PRJNA562643) | freshwater metagenome | isolation source: river surface water | place: USA:Blue River Watershed | collected 2017-08-18
GAATCCATTAAACTCTCCTGCTTTTACTCTCTCCCATACTTTTGGATTTTCTGCAACTGAATATAATGCAAACCACGTTCCTTTTGGAAGTGTAAATCCGTAAACGTTTGATTTATCTTTTGTTGGATGCTCAATAATCCAACTCTCAACCATATATACGTTTGAAGTTTTGTTACCATGTTCTAATGTAACCTGGTCTCCAAACTTATTCTTCATAAACTTTCTAGCAACCTTTTCAATTGTATCAGCAGTAAAGAAAACCTGGTATGGAGTTCCATCTTCTTTTAATCGTAAAATCTTTTTATTTGGAATTAACATCGGGCCGGCAACAATCATCTTCTCATCATTAACTGCTGCAAATTGATGTTCTTTATGGAATGCAATAAAATCTCTTTCTATTGCACCTGCTGCTACTAATGAGTTGGCGAATACACCATCCTCTTCATCTACAAGCACTAGCTCAAAGAGCTCTTCTATATTTTTATCCTTTATCATAGTTATTTAACAATTTTATTCAGTATTATCCACCACTAAATGTAGCAGCTGCTGATGTTCTTCTATCTAATGCCTGTTGTGATGATACATCTCCACTTACAACATATGCTCTTACAGGTCTGCTTTGTGCTGCACCTAATGTTTGTGCAATTTGTGATGAAGCATTTACGCCTGTTGTAGCCTGTATTTGTGGAGTTCCCATTGCTGCAGGTGCTCCAGCGTATGTTGGTGGTGGCGATGATGCTCCTGCCGTTGCACCGCCTGTTGCACTTTCTGCATTAGTAGATTTAATTTGTGATATTGCTTTTGATGCTGCTGCGATTGTAGATGCAATACTTAAACCTGCTGATATAGTATTGATAATTGTCCAAGGTGCACCACCCGTTAGAGGGAATGCCGCTGCTGCTTTAGCATTTGCTGCTGCAGTATTTGCTACAATCTTCGCAATGTTTGATGCCTGTTCTATGATTACACCTGCTATTGCTACACCTTTATTCTTACCTGCTATTGCCTGTAAGGTTTGCCCGAATTGACCGGCTAAATCAGCGTAAGCATTTTGTAATGCAATCTTTGATTCTTGTGCTGCTCTTTCAGTTGCAACTTCCTGATTGGTTATATTCTCTCTTTCCTTTGCATACTTTGCTCTTACTTCCGTTCTTTGTAATTCAGTAAGTTCAGTATTAGCTAATTCGTTTTCTTCTGCCTGTTTAAGTAAATCTCTTTTTTGTGCTAATCTTTCTAAATCTAATGCAAAATCACCCTCTACTTTAGAATTTAATCTATCAATTTCTTCAATTTGTGATTGGATACCTAATGCTGTAAGTTCTCTCTCTTCCTCTAATTTCTTTTTCTTTTCTTCATTTTTGAACTTTAATAAGTCAATTTCAGCTTTTACTAACTCATTATTATCATTAGCATACTTAACTCTCATATCATACAACGCCTGTTGATATTGAGCTTCTGTCATTAAACCTTTTTCCTTTGCTAATTCTAAATCTAACTCACCTTTTGCTAGGGCTTCATCGTTTTGCTTCTTCAAATCTTCTGCTGCTTTTGCTGCAATCTCTTTACCTTTTTCAGCAAAATCTTTATCTGATGCTAATTTATCAGCTTGAAGTTTAGTTATATCTGCAAGGATATTTTTGTATTCAGCACTACCTTTCTTCTCTAATGCTAATCTATCCTGTAAATCTTTTAATTGTAATTGGTATGCTTTTTCTGCAAAAGTTCTTTCTATATCAAATTTCTCTTGCTCTGTTTGTGCAACTGCTAATGCTTCAGCTTTAAGTTTTTCCAAAGCAGCCATGTCAAGCTTATCTTGAGCTTCCATTAACTTCTTCTTTTCCTCTAATGCATTTTTATTAGCTTCACCTCTTTCTTTTAGATTTTCCTTTTCAGTTTTAGTTAACTTCTTTGTTCCTTCTTCAAATCTACCAAATGCTGCTTTACCTGCATCCATTGCTGCCGGAATTGCAGTTTTAATCTTTTCATATCCTGCTGATACTGAATCAAAATCCAAAGTGAATATACCTTTAAGGATTTGACCTACACCAACACCTACGTTCTTAACTAAATTAAATAATCCTACGAGTGTAGAATAAAAGATACCAATACCTTTTGTAATGTATGGTAATGCAGCTGTTGCTAATTCTAAAAATGAGTCAATTAGGGGCTCTAATGCTGCAAAGATACCACCAAGTATTTTTTCAAATCCAATTAAGAGTGGCTCTAACTTCTTTCCTGCACCTTCAACATTATTGAATGCTGCAACTAATCCACCGATTGCTGCAACGATTAAACCAATACCTGTTGCTTTCAATGCAGTTCCAAAAGAGACTGTTGCTACTTTTGCTTTATTCAAAGCACCACCTAATGCACCAATTGGGCCACCTGCTGACTCTAATGTATCAATCCAATCAGCTGCACCTGCTTTTGAACCTTTGATTTTATCTTCTAAATCATCTATTTCATTGGCAAGACGCTTGAACTCCGCAGAACCTGCAGCAGTTTCTCTCAATTGCTTTTTAAGTTCTTTTAAGTCCTTAATTGATTGGCCTACATTGGAATTAACTTCTATGTCAATTTCTACTTTTTCTGCCATGAACTATTCGTTTTATTAATTTCCAAGTCCCTTTCCATGTGCTAGGTAACTCATACATACCTTTCGCTACATCAATTCTATGTGTATCGCCGTAGTAATCACCCAATGAAAGAAGGTCAACAATATTTTTAATCATTGTGCTTTTTGTATTTAACAAACCGAATTAATAAAATAACGGATACTATGGTAGTTGAGACCAGTAATCTGAATTAAATTTTGGCTCTAAATAGATTATACCACTTTCTGAATTTGTTTTATCAGTTATTTCGTAAATTTCTTCGTTAGGTCTATCGCCCATTCCTGATATGTGATATACACCCATTCCCCAACGATAAATCATAGAATATCTGCCAGTATTACCAATATGCATATCCGCATTATGAAAGAATGTAATGTAATTATCTTCTCCAATAGATTTATCAGGAAAATCAATTCTATTTATATAATCTTTTGAATAGCAATTACCATTATTAATTGAGTCAGATAAATCCTGATACTCATTATGTGAATAAAAATAATGCTTTTGGCAACGATAAACTTCTTTATTTGGATGAGCAGATTGATATTCACTTTGCAATTCTAATGCCCATGGTGTCATCAAATCATCATCATCTAAACGATATATGTAATCGCCTTTGCATTGATGAAATCCCCACTCTAATTTTTTACCAACAGATGAAAATCTTTTATTTAGATTTATAATTTTTATGTTTGCTGCATTTATTCTATACTCAACATCAGGCGAGTCATTAATGATAACCATTTCTTTTTGGCCTGTATAGGTTTGGTTTAGAAATGAATATATTGCTTCTTCTAATAGATGATGCCTTTGATATGTTAGTGTTAGAACTGAAATCATTTATATTTGCTTTCGTATGTTTTTATATCGTTTAATTGAATAGAAAAAAATTCAGGTCTAATTGATGTGATACTAATTTGCGTATGCTCAATAGGATTGCCTGATATTTTCCATCCACCACCTTTTACATTTTTAATAAGATAATCATCGCCGCAAGCAATTAATAAATCAGTAGGTATATCTACCCAATTAGATTTGTGTATAAAGAATAAACATCCCCATCCCCAATCTCTACCTTCCATTTGCTCTATTGCAGGATTAAATTCAGTAATCCATTTATCATAATTTGATATGTTCTGTCCAATTACTCCTTTGTGTATGTGTGGTTTAACAAAATCTAATAATGCAGGATTAAATGCAAGGTCATCATTTGCAATACATAGGTTGTCAAACTTTGAAATCCTTACTCCTTTATTCCATGCAGGGTTGACATAAGTGTTAACACCCTCTCTAATGTGGCATATCTTCTCACCATTCAATTCTTTTTGTTCAGATGAGTTATCTATCAAAATTATCTCACCGACTTCAGGATGCTCCTCTAATTGCTTTATAGAAGTCCATATCAATTCTGATTTCCACATTGTAGGAATGATTACTGAAAACATTTTATCTTTTGTTTTATTTCATCATATATCCAAGTAGAAACTGAATAGGTTTCATCTGCATTTAATTCTGGCAATAACCATTCTTCCTTCATATCTTTTGAATGCAACCACATATGAGATAGATTAGGGTATATGTGCGATACTGCACTATAAAATGTTAATGCAGTTTCTCTATCAGTTTTATAAAATCCCCAATCGTAATCAGTTACATTAGGTAATGCTTGCCATAGCTCACACATTTCACCTCCGTGATGACATCTATCCCAAAAAGAACTAGCTGAAACAAAATCTTCAAATAGGTAAAGTAATGTTAACGCATAATTCCATTCGGTTTTCCAACCATCTAATCGCTTTACTATTGTTTCATTTGTTAATGATTGCCAACTCCACTCACCACCAATCCAAATTATATCTTCGTTGTCTACAAATTTAGGATGCCATAGTAATTCTTTGATAAAAGTGGATTTTGGTTGCCAATTCTGCCAACAATCGTTACGTGGAAACGTATTTATGTGCTCAAAACCTTCAATTTCTCTAATATTTCCAGGCACACACATCTCATCTGTTATCTTATTGTAAAAAGATGTATGCGGGTCATAACTTCTACAAATTAAATTTGGTGTGAAGCTCATTGGTTTTATAGCTAAATCATCAGTATCAATGTAACTACCACCCCATTGATATAAAAGAACTAATCGCATCAAGTCTGACATTTCTCTTGGATTAGCTTTCATATACATTTCCTTTTTGCTATCGCTCATTGGTAATCCTTCAAATATACTTTTATCCCAAGTTCTGACATTGATATAATACTTCGGGTCAAATGTATCAGCAGTAAGTGTATTACTAACTAAACAAATGTAGTGTGAAGGATTAAATACTCTTGTAGAATAGATTGCATCTTTTAGTATTTGCAATCTGCTTTCTGATATTGGCCCATCCCAATAAAACCAAATAGGTGTTAACGTATGCATGATTTTTCTCCTGTTTTTTGTATCCACTCCCAATACTTTTTACTAGCAGTGCCTTCTTTTATTTGTAAATCTTTTCCATATGGAAGTTCATACATAAACATAGGTTTGTAAAACAATCCACCTTCCGTAGATGTTACACCTGCATTATGCATAATATTTTGTTTGTAGTATTCTTCTTCTGATGAAGTTCCCCAACTGAATTGTAATCTATCATCACAAATAGTTTTTTTGCCTCTTCTCCATCCATTCCATAATACAGCCCACATATCTGCACACCATATTTGTAATTCGTGATAAGATGGGTCTAATGCTTTTTTATGATTGTTTAATTCAGTAACTTCTTTGAATAATCTTTCGCAATCACTTTCTACTCTATTCCAATAATCATAATCAATATCTTTCATCAGATATTGTGCACCAATTGCATTTAATTCATTTTGTTTTATTATTTCTTCAGGCAAATCCATAATCTCACACATCTTATCCATTATATCTTGTCCTTTGCTGATAATGTATGAATGCGAAATATACCAACGGGTATCACTTCCATACCAATTATCATCAACAATCATTGACTTACTAATCCATTCAGAAATAGGACGAGTAAAAATAATATCAGAATCGTGATAAAAGATTGCTTCATTCTTTAGATAAGGATGAGCTTCCCAATGTTGTTTCAGTATATTGGGTCTTATAGAACTAATGTAGTGTTTTGTAGTTCGTGTTTCATCATAAAAGAAGAAACGAACATAATTGTAGTGATTACGCAGCTTATCCCAATTAGGTGGGATTACATTATTCTGCTTCCAACAAACAATATCTATGTTATTTGGGTTTACACCCATTTCCATAAAATTGTTAATCATAGTTTCTACCTGCCAAATGTAATAATCGGTTGCAGGTTGTGCACAAACGAAACGCAAGTTTCTATCGGGGTAAATTTGAATGCCATCCATATGCCATTGTTTTTATTATTTAACAACAACATATGGATTTATAATTAAACTATGATAAGAAACAAACAGGACTGGTTAAACAACTTCCACCTTCAATCCAAATATCAGGACACGTTACTTCAATTCCACCCTGAACACATACAGGTATTGAGTATGATGAACCTTGCTCAACACATATACATGCTGTGTAAGTTCCATCACCATTATCCATAGTTTCTAAATTTTGTATTAATTCAGTTGTGACAGTAGAGTTAGAACAATTTCTCCATCTTACTGATAAATCAGAAGGAACTGAAGAGTAAGTATAGCAATAACAACTACAATCAGATGCTAAAGTTGTAGTCGTTGTTGTAGGAGCTTCAGTTGTAGTTGGTGCTGCAGTAGTTGTAGGTGCTGCAGTTGTAGTTGTAGTTGTAGTAAATGTTCCAGGACAAGGACCAGGATAACATTGAACTTCAACAGTCACACTAGCTCCATTAGGTATAACTACACCACTAACTTGTGGGAATGGATTTGATGTAAAGTATGTTTCATAAGTAGTAGTTCCATTTACGATAACTCTTAATACTGCACAATTTCCAGTTCCAGGTAAATTAGTTGTTACGTTTGCCTGAATTGTATTCGTTGAACCATAATTAATTCCGCTTGGATTATACTTCATTCCATATAACGTAGATGTTAATGGGAATGTAGATGGTCCTGAAAGTGAGTTCATAAACGAACCATTGATACCAACATCATTCAAAGTTCCAAATCCACAATCAGCGTTTCTAACAGTCCAAGTGCTGCTTGGAGGTGTAGTAGTTGGTGTTAATGTAGTCGTTGTTGTTACACAATTACATCCTGTTGAACCATAGGTTACGAATGATATAGATGCACCTACTCCAAATAGAGAACCATTTTGGATACAATCATTGATTACTTGTGGCCCGATACCAAATGTTAAGTAAATTGTATTTCCACAACAATCAACATATCTTACATCACCTGCTGAATCAACTTCAAAACTTACTGATGTTACACATGCTTGCGTTGTAGTAGTCGTAGTTGGTGCAAGTGTAGTCGTAGTTGGTGTAAGTGTGGTTGTAGTCGGCGAAAGTGTAGTTGTAGTTGGTGCAATTGTAGTCGTAGTAGTAGTTGTTGGAACACATGCTTCACAATTACTAAATACACTTCCAAATGCTAAATTAGTATAATCAGGAGTTCCTGTTGCTGGATTTTGTAATACTGTCCAACAATTAATTCCATTAAATCCTGCTCCACTATTTCCACTAATCTTAAATGCTTGTCCGATGCCTGATGGAGTATCACCACTTCCTAATGTTACCAAGAATGGCCCTAATCCACCACCACACAATTCAACTTCATATACAGTCGGTGGTTGAGTAGTAGTTGTTGTAGGCGCTAATGTAGTAGTTGTAGGTGCTACAGTCGTTGTAGTTGGTGCTAATGTTGTAGTAGTCGGTGCAATTGTAGTTGTTGTTGGTTGAGGACAAAGCTCTGAACAAACTGCACTTTCATTAGTTAATGTAACAAGTGTTCTACTTCCAACACATTTAACTTTTTCAGTTACTAAATAAATTTTACCACTAATTGTATCTAAATAGTAAGAACCAACGTTAGGTTCGTTAGCAGTATCTCTTAATGCTACATTCGTTGTTCCTGCTACACAATTACCATTTGAACAAGTAAACTCATCGCCTGTAAAGCAGAAACCACTCAATGTTGTTGTAGTAGTCGGTGCAGCTGTTGTAGTAGTAGGCGCTAATGTAGTCGTAGGTGCTGCAGTAGTTGTTGTAGGTGCTACAGTCGTTGTTGTAGTAGGACAAGTTGGTGTGCAACAAATACCATAAGTAACAATTGTGTATTGTGCACTTCCTGCAAAGGTATTAATATTGATACAACCATCAGTTGAGTAATCAACCTCTTGCAATCCAACTGAAACGTTAGTGCTACGAGGTGTTCCACAACAATCTGTGAAATCAAATGTTCCTGCTTCTGTCACATTTAATAAAACACTTTCAACACAAGGACATTGAGTTGTAGTTGTAGTTGGTGTTAAAGTAGTAGTGGTAGTAGTAGGACTCAATGTCGTAGTTGTAGGAGCAAGAGTCGTTGTTGTTGGTGCCAACGTAGTAGTAGTTGGTGCCAATGTAGTAGTCGTAGGTGCTAACGTAGTTGTAGTAGGCGTTAACGTAGTAGTTGTAGTAGTTGGAAGAGGACATGGTTGGCAGCAATAAGATGATGTCCAAAACGTTGAACCTAATGCACCAATTCTATCAAATCTTCTATAATATCCACCATATGAAACATATATTGGAGTATAACCAATAATCCCTAATTCACTACCACTCATTGCTGTCATAGTGCAAATAGTTTCACCATTTGCAAAAAAGTTTATTCCTTGGTCTTTACTACATACTTCAGCAGCATTATCCCAAAGTCCAACTCTTTTAGCCCCTGGTTGAATAGAACCCCAACCAAATGGATAAGGTCTATAATCGCAAGAGCCAGTTACTATTGTATGTATAACTGAATTATCGCAATCTTCATTATTGTTTTGTAATTTAATACAACCAACTAAAGATGGTATATCAACACTTGCAGTAGAACCAACCGATGGTAAAAAAACAGGAGAGGAGCCAGTCAATAGTGTATAGTTAACGCAATCAGATGCCCAATACACATTATATGTAGGGCCTGTATTTATTCCTGCTTCCGTTAGTGTTACTATTTGATTTGGCATATCTCTTTAACAATTAATTTTAACATTGTTGGGCACTTGCACCTATTACTACTCCTGTTGTATCAACTACATCCCAATTGCTTCCATTCATAAACACCTTTGTATATCCAATGAGTGGCGTTCCTATACTATCTATATAAACAATACAACCGCCACCAAATGATGATGGATTGCAATTAGACCAAAATGTTCTTGCATTATCTATTGCATCATTACATGCTTCAGAGACTGTATTTCCTCTACCGCAGTTATCATATTGGAATAATAATGTTGTAGTTGTAGTTGTAGTCGGTGCTATCGTTGTAGTTGTAGGGCCAGATGTTGTTGTAGTTGTTGGTGATGCTGTTGTAGTAGTTGTAGTTATTCCACCTTCGTTTACACACGTTGTAGTAGTTGTATATGGAGTAATACAACTTCCAAAATAACGAATAGCTAATACTTTTAGATTAGTATCTCTAGTTACAATTGATTTAGTTCCTGTTGACATATTAAATGAATATGCTGTCATTGAACTTGCACTTACACTATTATCAGTATATGAAGTCCAATAGGAGCCTGATAAATCTACACCTGCTAATGTTAATGCGTTTTTATTTGCATATATTGCTTCCATTTCACCAATATCAGGCAATGCCCAATTATTAAATCCACTACTTGTGTAAGCAAATGCAACAGATGCTGCAATACTTCTATCAGCACATTGTCCTAATATTTGTTGAGTATTTAACCAACCATATCCAATATCAGATGTTATTGGCGGATTTGCTCCAACACTTGCTGAATAGAATGTGGAGTATATATTGGAGCCTGAAGTTGCACATCCCCAATCTTCTGAATTAGAAACACTTCCTGTTGATACTACAAATCCACCACATGCATTCGCATCAGTATATGCAACAACACCACCAAATGCAGATTGGCCAATTTGATATGGTTGTGCACAATCTGAATTATCAAAATCAAAATCACAAGCAATTGCAGGAATAATTTTAGGAAGTATATCTCCTAATATCGGGCCTAATAATTGTAATTTACATTCACCATTAGATAAGTTATAATCATTGATTGCTCTTAAATGATAATAGTTTCCTCTCCATTCTACAATATCATTCAATTCCATTTTGAAATAATCAGCCAAAGGTATGATTGCTTCACAATTAAATAAACGAGTTCTTGGATTGTATAATAGGTTTATATATGTTTCCCAATAGTTTGTATAAAGAGAGCCTGTTGGAGTTGTTCCATATACTGCCGGCTCATTGAAGAAAAGAAGTGAACGAGAGCCTGATGTAGGGTCTTGTCCTTCGTAATTATCAAAATAAGGAAAACTTTCTAATGCGTTTGATGTAACACTGCCTGTATTACCATTTGTATATCCTTGCAGATAATAAGTTTCACATGCTTTTAATCCATTGTAAAAATAAATGTGTGGCAGGACTCTAGCTGGTGCGTAATTCACACTACTAATAAAGGTCGGTATGTATATCTTATTCCTAGCCATTAATCACTTCCATTTGCGTCTGCGTAGAATTGCAAGACGGTGCTTGAAATATCTGCAGTTGTTATTGTATAATTAAATGTTCTACTTGAACCAAATCCACTATCTAAATTAGTAAGACCAGAGTCAGTTAATTTAGTAAATGACCATGATAGATTATCTGATGAAAGAGCATCAAATACTAACACATCACCTGCAGCAACCTCATATGGTAAGTATGTGCAATCAGGTGGAGCACAATCAAATATTCCACTTTCACCAAATTGCGCAGTAGCAATAGATGATACTACATAAGTTGTAAACTTCCTAATGCTAGTTGAAGTAGTCACTCTTCTTGCATCAACATTACAACTTGAAACTGAAATACAACCAAAGTCTGCGTTTCTCGGTGCAAAACTACCTGAAAGACCTGTTCCTTCAAGATATACTAATGGTGATGAAGCAAGTGTTGTTTTTACTTCAAATGTTCCTTGAGAGTAGAAGTTTTCAGTATCTACATAATATGATTTACCATACTCTCTATTATTTGCTTTAGAGAATTGTTGTGAAATATAATCACCATCTAATGTGTCTCCAAAGTTTAATTTATTTACAGCAAGATTGTTCGCAGGAATTGCTTCAATCTTTTTGTCCAAATTAATATATTTGTTAAAATCTTTAACTTCACCTTGCTTATACCATTTATTAAATTCTTCAACGATAAACTCACGTGGTTTAACTTTTGAAGGATATATTACTAAATTAAATTTCTTTTGTATGCCTGTAATAAAATCAACTTGCTTAATACCTGTTGTTCCGAATGGCATATTAGATGGAATATCTAAAATAAGATTATCTCCACCTTGGTTTACTTTTTTAATTTCTAAATAAGTATTAGATACGTTATTGCCAGGGTTTAGAACAACTTGGAAGTTAGAACCGCCTGAATTAAAGTAAACTAAATGGAATGTATAAACTCCTGGTGCTAATAAAGATGTATTAAATTCAGTTGTTAGTTGAAATCTTTCAGTTTTAGTTTGAGTAGCATTATATGTTTGTATTTGCCTCATATAATTGTTGTAATTAACCAATGGAGTTGATGAGACGGTAGTTCCACCACTTTTTACTAAAAGAGTAAATTGTGGAACGCCATTACCAACGCCTGTTGATTTAACTTCAAAGTTTAATGCTAACTCTCCTCTTAAACGAGAATTAAAATCTAATGTGTAAGTTCCTGCTGAACTCATATTACCACCTGGATTACTTTGTAAGTTATACCAAGGGAATTGTAAATCACTTGCAGCTGACATTGTAAAATCAGTTTGTGCAGCTCCACTAATAGGTGCTATCTTAAACAAACCATAAGTTTCTAAATCTATATTATCATATACAGGGTATCTTAATTGATTATTACAAATCATATATACGTTATCCAACCAAGGTTGTTCCCAAAACTCACCTGTATATGTGTATCCATATGTGTCAAAAATTGCATCCCATACTTCTTTTATTCTAATTGCAGGTTTGAAATCTTGCACACACAAAGCACCATCTGGCGCATCTATTCCGAATTGTTGTTCTTCAGGAGTAAATTGTATTCTTTGTCCGTATTCTGCAAATGGATAAACTATACTTCCACTAAACAAATCACCATTCCAGCTTGCTGAAATATTATTAAATGATGCAGTATGATTAAATTGAGAAAGAGATGCAGTTAAATCAGTTAAGAAAAATCTATTAATATCTCTTGCAAATGAAGATAATCCACCATAGATTGTTACCTCATATGAGTCAATAAACTTATTTGCAATTATGTTTACCTTATTTAATTGTAGGTAACCACTTGCTATGTAAATAGAATCAAAATCAATGTAGCAAGGAACTTTTGTATTTGTAGAGAATAAGTAAGGATTAGTGATACTAATATCATACACATGCTCAAAGAATGCGTTATTCTTTTTAGTTCCAGGGACTGTAATCTGACGAGTAAAATCAGCAGGTAAGACACCAACATCAAATAGACCAGTTACATTATCTGATACGAATATTTCTTCATCATCAAATAAATCTAATTGAGTTCCATTTGCAATTAGCTTAAACGAAAAACCTTGTGTAGATATTACTCCCATTAGATAATCAATTTATATGCTTGTCCCCAATTGAAATCAAAACTATATTGTATTACTTTATCAACAACTCCTGTTTTGAATGTAATTGAAGATGTGTTTATTGTAATAGGTCTTAAATCGCCTGTTGCTTCGTTATATATCCAATAAATTTCATCGGATACTAACAACTGCTTAAATATTTCGTTATAATCTTCATCAACCCAATCGGTATTGACTGATATTGCTTGTTTGGAGTCTGCTATATAATTGAGAACTGAACTATCGTAATTTTGATATGATAATGTAGGAGATTGCCAACTACCTAATTGTGGTTGATATGTTCTTCTTTCAGTATTGAATGATTGTCTATTAACCATATTAAAGTTAAACCAATCAAATTGTCCGTATCTATTCTTCCACTTAATTCTTACGTTTGGATACTTCTGATTGCAAACTACATTAAATCTTAAACCACTTGATATAGTAGATGCACCATTTCTTGGTGTTACTCTGAACCATTCACCTGCAGTTGGTAATGGAAATCCTGCTTCAGCAGGCCCTATTGGAAATCTATCTATTTGTGTTGAAGAAGTTGTGCTTCCTGTTAAATAATAAACTGCAGTTTGTGTATTACTATTTTCGTAATATATGTTATCTGCACTAAAAAGGCCAGATTGTAAAACAGGTAAACCTGTCCATGCACCCATAGTTCCTACATTAGTTGTAAATACAGATTGTGTTGCAGGCCCATCAGTCATTATTGGCCAGAATGGAGTTTTATTTTGTATCGGTTGTCCAATTGGTTCCTGAAACAATCCATATCCATCTAATGCTTTATATACAGGGGTTTTAACGTGAGAGCCTGTAATGTATGTGCTACCACTTAAATACTGATGATAAAAATCAACTGCAAAATACATTACATTTGATTCATTAACTTGTGCTAAATCAGTAAGTGTAGAGTTTATAATTCTATTCAAGTCAAAAATACCCGAAAGTGATATATTGGGATATTTCTGCATTGTATAATCAGCGGAGCCGGAATTAGTTAAACTTCCAGTCCAATAATATAATTCACCTATGTATTGAAAATCATCATTCTGCAACAACGATGTATTAGTTTCAGTCACCGAAAATATAATTGGTGATTGTGCTAAAGATGCGCTTGCCGGAGTTTGAAGTATAGAAATAGCCATGCTAATAAATCATTTTCTATTTAACCAACTAAAACGGATTTGTAATTGATGGTTACCCTTTTCTTACCGCTTCTCTTAAATCAGTAGCAATACTTTTACCTAATGCTTTAGTATAATTCTTTACTGCAGCTTTTACTTCTGATGATTTATATGCTTTTTCAGCATAATCAAAGTGTTGTGGATATCTTTTCTTTATTGTTGCGGTTGTGCCTGTTCCACTACCATATGGTTTGTTCCAATACTTACCATACTTTGCTCCTGGTGGTGCAAAGAATAAAATAACTTTAGCATTACCTTTCTTGTCAAACTTTGTCATTCTTTCAGGCGTATTGTATTGCCTTAAAACATTACGAATTGTTTTAGCTAAATTCTTTAATGGTAAATCTAATTTGGAAGCCATTAGCAAACAGGATTAGGATAGGAGCCTGATGGTAGTAAATCATACAAACATCTCGGTCTATCGTTGTGAGTTACTAGGGTAAATGTGGCAACATGTCCTGCTAATCCGTTATTAAATCTTTCTACAAATGGCTCACATACGATATCACCATCTATATCAAATGCTGCAACTGAATAAGCGGTGTAAGATGTTAAATCGTTTATAATTGCTAATGAGTTAGCAAGTATATCAACATAATCATCAACACCATAGAACGGAATGATTTGCTCATTAAATGTTGTTTGAGTTACATTTTGTGGGCCACCACTCTCATTATTTTTATTCTTAATCTTGTCAGCAATTATCAATTGTATCTCATGTCTCGTTGTGCTATCCGTAATTGTTGAAGAAAGAATATTGACATTACCTAATGGATACATAGGAAACTCTCTATCATCCACATCCTGAATATCACCCGTAGTTACTTTTGCAATCTGCGGATGATTGTTCATTATTGTTTCAAAGTAATCTAACGCATTGTAATAAAGTGTATAGTTTACTCCCTGATTATATTGTAAGTAATTTGGCATATTGCTTATAATTGTATTCCTCCGAAATATTGGTTAGTTTGGTCAGGATATATCTGTGTTTGATTTCCTACACTCTCCAAATATTGTGGAAGGTCTTGTGAATATGAAATACAAAAGTTTTGTAATCTCAACGCCCAATAGTCAGCATTAGTTTGTGCTTGTTGTTTAAGGTAATCTATCTCCTGCTTTGATGGAGCGACGCCTTGCTCACTCTGTTGCTTCACAGCACCATTTGATTTGAATTGTATTGAACTGAATGGAATATATTCTACACAACTATACCAAACCAAACAAGGTTTCACATAATCTTCCATTAATTCGTAGTATCTACCTGTAAATGGATTACGTGCTTCTATTTCAGTTGCAAGATAATCGTAAAGGACTGTTCCTAAAAGGTTTTTCAAATACTTTATTTGTGCAGTATAGATGAAAGGCAATAATGCATCTGCATCTATTGCACCTTGCAACGGAGTTGTTTTTATAATATCGTTTCTTGATATGAATAATGCTATTGCCATATGTTTTATTTTATAAGTGTTTCGTATTCTTTTTCAAAGTGTGCTGGCATTGTAAACTTCTCAATAGGTTGGTCAGGTTTAATTTCTTGCACATCTGCTGTTGTATCATCTTCAGTAGTTGCAGGATTTTCCAATGCATCATTAGTTTCATCTTCTACTTGCTCTACTGATTTGCCAGTTTGTTCTGCTTGTTCAGATAAAATTGCTAATGGAGTTAATTGTTCAAAGTATAATTCTAATTCCATACCATATCCACCTTCTTTTAGAATATAATTCATTGAGTTTAAGATAAGATTTTGGAATGGAGCAATGGTCATTGTTTGTAAAATGCTAAATGCAGTTTTCATTTCTTCTGATTGAGAAGAGAAACCATTGTTTTGTGTTCTGATACCGAATAACAAAGGTGAAGTAATTCTATGTGCTACTAATATTCTATCTTGTGCATATTCTGCAACATATTGAAACTTCTCATGTAGGTTATCAATATTTACAACATCAATTGTCGGTTTTGTTGTAGGGTCATCATTGAAAGATAACATAAACTTGCCGGCGTTATTAGTGCCTGTAAATTTAGCGTATAATAAATCTTCAATAGTTTGTCTTTCTTCAGGTGCAGGAACTCCATTGTTCATATTCAACATTACCATTGGTAAGAAACCATTTTCAATGTTGTTTATGTGTAAGTTACTTAATTCTGCTTCTACTAATGAGAATTGCATTGCTGATACCCAATCAGGCAAAGAGTAATAGTAAAGATTTGGTGAATAGTTCTTCAACCAAAATATTTCCATCTTTTCTGATGATGTATTAAATGCAGGTATTTTCTTTTTATCTCTAATCTTTCTTTGGTCAGACCAATCTACACAATAATAATAGTTTTGGATACGAGGATTATCATATATCTTTTCAGCACGTAGTGTTTGAACTGGCACGTGATACATCTTAATTATTTTTGTATGTTCATCGTTCCAATACACTTGCAAAGCACCATTACCATATAGTTTCAAATCAAATGCTAATCTCTTAACATCTTCCTGTGGTATTAAACGGCTCAGGGTTTCATTAAATGCTTCGTTTTTAGAATATAGTCCTTTACCATAGATTAAGTCACCAATTCCTTCTATACATGCTGAATTAGTTGTAGATGTATTGTATGCAAGCGTTACTGCTTGGAAGAAATCATCGTGTCCGTAAACACCGAATGGCACCCAACTATATCGGGTCTTTGTATCCTCTGTTATAACTGGCAACGTATTATTTCCATTGCCAATGTTCACTACTGAAAAGTTTGTTTGTTTGTTCATATTCTATTTTTTTATGGGCAACCTGGTGTTGGGTCATTTAATACACAACCTGCTGCATGTATTCTTAACGTTCTACCTGCAAATGAAATATCTTGATATCCACTTCCTGATATATCAAATCCTATAATTGGAGATGCTACCGAACCAGGTTGTGTTACTATTTGTAAACTACCACTTACTCTTGTCCTATAATAGTTTCCTGAACTGATATCTCCTCCCGAAGTGCAGGTAATTGACCTCATACCAGGCAATAAAGCTATTTGTGGTGGAAGAGTCATTGTCCATTTAGTTCCATAAGGAATTGTGCAAGCTGAGTCACTACTCATAAATAAATTGTAATCCCATATTGCAACTTCTGTAATATTTCCATTAGTAGAGCCACTCACACATACATCAAACCCCATTCCACCAGCTTGTCTATTAAAGAAGAAGTTTGCATCAATTCCACCAGCTGTTGTAGTAGTGGTAGTAGGTGCTAATGTAGTTGTAGTTGTTGGTGCTGCAGTGGTAGTAGTTGGAGAAATTGTTGTAGTTGTTGTAGGTGCTAACGTAGTTGTGGTAGTTGGCGCCTGTGTTGTAGTAGGTGTAGGAGAGACCGTAGTCTGGTCCCAATACACAAACTGATTTGTTGTATCTTCCGATATAAACACTTCTTGAACTGGTATTTGGTTAACATATGAAGGTTTATCTACACTTTGTGATGCAAATACTTGCAGTGAACCATGCCATATAGGGTCTAAATAAGTAAATGGTGTTGTAGAAGATGTAATCGCAGGTGTTAAATACATTCTGTATTCATCTCCTGGATTTACTCTTAAAGCAATATCCAAATTAAAACTTACATCAACTATGCTTTCGCATTGATTGTAAGACCATTGATTGGGGCTATTTAGAAAAGAATAAGACTCATTTGTCATCATATTCTGAACATCAACTCGTAAGAAGTTGCTCCCTGATGGTATTTGCTTGGTTCTAATCTTATAGCTGTTGTATCCAGGTAGGAAATAAGTAAGCATTATCTATAATTTATCTGGTATTTAACAATCAATTATCCTAAAATAGTAAGCAATAAAAAACCCCACTCAATTAAGAGTAGGGTTTAATATTTTTATAATGCTATACTGATTAGCTATTAGTTCCATACACAATAGTAGGATTAGAACCTAATGCTGCGAATGGATTTGTGATTGTTGA
>JACCDW010783174.1_pt1 | contig 17501 bp, 19 predicted proteins | sample 7449781 | NCBI WGS metagenome assembly JACCDW01 (sample SAMN15323449, study PRJNA562643) | freshwater metagenome | isolation source: river surface water | place: USA:Blue River Watershed | collected 2017-08-18
GACATTGTTTTTGGTCAGCGCATTAAACAGGGTGGATTTACCCACATTTGGCAGACCGACGATTCCGATTGAAAGGCTCACAAGGGGTTAAGCCTACGCAAGATTGTCAGAACTTCCTGCCACTATAACCCCATGCCCGCCTCGATCATCTCACTGCTTATCGGCCTAGCGGCCGGAGTAGCAATCGGATACCTATTTAAGGCACTGCGAAATAAAAACAGTGGCGCAGATAGCAGCCTGCTAGATGATTATAAAAAGCAGCTAGCTGATGAGCGAAGCAAAACTGAGAACTCAATCAAATTAACCGCTGAGTTAAATGCCATGAAGGCAACAGTTGAAAAGCTTTCTACCCAATCAGTTGAGGCTAATCGAATTCGTACCCAAGCTGAGGCAAAACTTGAAACCACAATTAATGAGATGCGGCGAGCTAGCGAATCAATCTTTGATGAAACAAAAAAGATTGCCGGGGCGCTATCTAATACTCAAAGCAGGGGAAAGTTTGGTGAGGCGCAATTAGAGTTACTTTTGCAATCTGCTGGATTACGGGAAGGTCATGAGTACAGCCGACAAAAATCCACCACTGATGCAGATTCCTCTGGAATTCCTGACATCACAGTAAAGATGCCAGGTGGTAGTGCCATATTTATTGACTCAAAATTTCCATTTGATCGCTTCTTAGATGCATTTGGCACCCAAGACCAATCTGAACGAGATGAGTATTTGGCTCAACATAGTAAAGATTTATTGAAACATGTAGAGGCACTGGCCAAGCGTGGATATCACAAATCCCAAGGCTCACCTGATTTTGTAGTTTTATTTCTGCCATTTGAAACCTTATTAGCTGAGGCATTAAGAGTAGATCCATCAATGCTAGAAAAAGCTTTTAAAGTAAATGTCACAATTGCTACCCCAACCTCAATGATGGCCTTACTTCGCACAATTGGTTATATCTTTACTAGAAATAAATTAGCTGATAACGCAGATGAGATACAGAAGGTGGCAAATACTTTCTTAAAGAACATCACACTTTTGCATGGCAAAATTGTGGCAGTTGGTAAAGCGATCTCCTCTACCGCAAAGGCGTATGAAGATTTAATTCCAACCGCCGAACGCACAGTGTTAACTCCTGCCAGGCGCATTCATAAGCTAGGTGTTGCTGGAGATAAAGATAAGTTAGCAATTGAGTATCCAGACTCCCCTGGTGAGGTAAGAGAGCTAAAGGCAATATCTGCCGATGATGACTTTATTGAGGTGGAAGAGATTGAAGGAGACAAGTAAATGAGTAAATTACCAATTAACTCACCCCTAAAGGGGCCAGGGTTAACCAAGCCCGGGGTAATAATTTTGCAGTTTTTGGTTATCTTTTTCTTTGAAGCGGTAGAGATTTTATTTCGTAACTCACTTGGAATCATCACCTGCATAGCTATCTGGATCGCTTTTTTTGGCGCAATCTATTTAGGTAGGCCTGGAACAGCTTATGTGACAGCGGTAGCACCACCGGTATCACTGTTAATCTGCTCAATTATTTTGATGCCAACTCTTGGTGATGGCTCATTTGCGCCAACTAAATTACTAATTGATTTAGTAGCTGGCTTGGCCTCGGTATCTTTTTATTTACTTAGTGGGGCTGCAATTGCTTGGTTTATCTGGTTTAAAAAAGAGCGAAATCTAAATAGCCAATCACTTTCCAGCAGCTTTTAAATCTTTTCGAAGCTCAGGTGGAATTGCAAACAACAAATGCTCCTCAGTTGCAGTAACTGTTTCAACCTCACCAAAGCCACGCTCAGCAAGCCAGGTGAGTAAATCCTTAACTAAAATCTCTGGCACCGATGCACCACTTGAAACGCCAACAGTTGTCACACCCTCTAACCATTCTTCTTTTGCCTCGGCAGCATAATCAATTAGATAGGCAGCTTTAGCGCCATACTCAAGGGAGACCTCAACTAATCGAACTGAGTTTGAAGAGTTGGTTGAGCCAACAATTAAAACTAGGTCTGCCTGAGGTGCGATCTCTTTGATTGCCACCTGGCGGTTTTGAGTGGCGTAACAGATGTCATCACTTGGTGGATCAATTAGATTGGGAAACCGCTTTCGAAGCTCTGCCACCGTTGCTAAGGTCTCATCCACACTTAAGGTGGTTTGTGAAAGCCAAGCAACCTTATTTTCATCTCGCACCTTTATGTTTTTAATGCTCTCGATGCCATCTACTAATTGAACATGATCAGGTGCTTCACCTGCGGTGCCATCAACCTCTTCATGTCCTTCATGGCCAATTAACAAAATGTCGTAATCATCGGAGGCAAATCTTTTCGCCTCATGGTGAACCTTGGTGACCAGTGGACAGGTGGCATCAATTGTTTTTAAATTTCGATTAGCTGCGCTTTGATGAACTGCAGGAGAGACTCCATGGGCGGAGAAGACCACAATCTTTCCCTCCGGAACCTCATCTGTTTCATCAACAAATATCGCACCCCTGGCCTCTAAGGTTTGGACCACATGTTTGTTATGGACAATCTGCTTGCGAACATAAACTGGAGCACCGTAGAGATCTAATGCTTTTTCAACTGTGATTACAGCGCGATCAACACCAGCGCAATAGCCACGAGGTGCTGCAAGTAATACTCGCTTTTTAGTGGCCCCGCTCATGTGCTTATCCTAATTGATGATCCAAGACAGTAGATTTAGCCCTATGGCACCAGAGTTCACTTACCAAGATCTACTACCAATTGGGCCAGATGATACGCAGTATCGACTTATCTCAACGCAAGGTGTGAGTACTTTCACCGCCGATGGCAAGGAGTTTTTAAAGGTATCAAAGGAGGCCATTTCAAATCTAACCCAAGTGGCCTTGCATGATATTTCGCATTACCTAAGAAGTGAACATCTTGAGCAATTAGCTAATATTTTGAAGGATCCAGAGAGTTCGCCAAATGATCGATTTGTGGCAACTGATCTACTTAAAAATGCCAATATCTCCGCAGGTGGCGTTCTGCCAATGTGCCAAGACACCGGTACTGCAATTGTGATGGGTAAAAAAGGTCAGCAAGTTTTAACTGATGAGAAAGATGAAATCTCTATCTCTCGTGGCGTTTATGATGCATTTACAAAATTAAATCTTCGCTACTCCCAACTAGCACCAGTTACCACCTGGGAGGAAAGAAATACTGGAAACAATCTACCTGCGCAAATTGAGATTTACTCAGATACTGATCACCCAGATGAGTACAACTTCTTATTCATAGCCAAAGGTGGCGGAAGTGCTAATAAGTCCTTTTTATATCAAGAGACAAAGGCAGTATTAAATCCTGCTTCATTTATGAATTGGTTAGATGAAAAATTGCGTTCACTGGGCACCTCAGCCTGTCCGCCATATCACCTTGTGGTGGTAATTGGTGGCACCAGTGCGGAGTACACAGTAAAGACTGCCAAGTTGGCCAGTACAAAGTACCTAGACTCATTACCAACTAAAGGCGATGCCAAAACTGGCCATGGTTTTAGAGATTTAGAGTTAGAAAAAGAGATTTTAAAACTGACCCAAAATATTGGCATCGGCGCACAATTTGGTGGCAAATACTTTTGTCATGATGTTCGGGTAGTTCGATTGCCGCGTCATGGCGCATCACTTCCAATTGCAATAGCGGTCTCTTGCTCGGCAGATCGACAAGTTAAGGCCAAGATCAATAAAGATGGCGTCTTTATTGAAAAGCTTGAAACTGAGCCTGCTCACTATTTGCCTGCTGCTACAAATGAGGAGCTAGATGGACCAGAGATTCACATTGATTTAACCGCGAAAATGGCTGATGTATTAGCCCAATTATCAAAGCATCCAGTTAAAACTCGAGTATTACTAACTGGCACCTTGGTAGTTGCTAGAGATTTAGCACATGCAAAGATAAAAGAGCTGCTAGATAGTGGAAAAGCGATGCCAGAGTACTTAAAAAATCATGCGGTCTACTACGCAGGTCCGGCAAAGACACCTGTTGGTTACGCCTCCGGTTCATTTGGTCCTACAACTGCTGGGCGAATGGACTCCTATGTTGAACAATTTCAAGCCGCAGGTGGTTCATTAATTATGTTGGCAAAGGGAAATAGATCAGAACAGGTGGCCAGCGCCTGTAAGAAGTATGGTGGATTTTATTTGGGATCAATTGGTGGTCCAGCTGCCAGGCTTGCCCAAGATTGTATAAAAAAGGTTGAGGTTTTAGATTACGAAGAGTTAGGTATGGAGGCGGTTTGGAAGATTGAGGTAGAGAATTTTCCTGCATTTATAATTATTGATGATAAGGGAAATGATTTTTATGCCCAAACTAGAAAACCATTGAGTATTGGTAAGAGACCTAACTAATTAAAGTTTCTTAATACCAATTTGAGCGCTTAAACTTGCTCCAAGCAGCACATGGGGTGTTGTAACGCTCTTTAATATATTTCAGTCCCCAGGTAATTTGGGTAACGGGATTTGTTCGCCAATCCGTTCCAACAATCTCCATCTTGGTGGCTGGTAGTGCTTGTGGAATTCCATGAGCTCCCGTGACTCGGTTGCGAGCCTTGTAATTCCAATTGCTCTCCTTAGTCCAAAGTTGATCAAGGCATGGAAACTGCTTTTCAGACCAGGTGTATTTGGCGGCAATAATCTCTTTTGCAATCTCTTTAGCGCCATCAGCTTGGCGAGCTAGCTCAACCTGACGAGCGGCGACTGAAACCAATGCCATGGCTGAGGCATCCACCGTCTTGACAGCATCTAGCTCTAGTAGGGAGGGGGTTGGATCAAACTCCTCCTCAGTTGTAGTTGGTGGGGTTGCCTCAAGTGAGCTTTCAATAGAGCCGATTGTCACCGATGAGGTTAGGTTGCTAGAGGCGTAGGCAGGCTCTGAGATCAGTAGGAAAAAAGCTAAAAGGGCAGCGGTGATCGAGATCCGGCGAACCCGCCGGTTGGGTGGCAAAAGCTGCTTAACCATCCCTAACACCTCCTCTAAAGATCCTCTGATTGGCCTTTTTGACCCCTTGAGAACTGCTTTAGGGTGTCATCTGGGGGTAGCAGGGGCAACTTTATAGAGGCGTGTGGCGCGATTATGTTTATATTCACAGGTAATCTGAGTATTAAAACCGCAGGTCAGGCACTATGAAGTCCGATTTATACCTTATGTCGCAAGAGGGGTGAAAATCAGCTGGTGAAGTTAATTGGCTCCTCAAGCAGCTCAGTTACCAGGGCGGCGATCGCAGATCGCTCACTTCGAGTCAAGGTGATGTGGGCAAAGAGCGGGTGCCCCTTGAGAGACTCAACTACCGCAACCACCCCATCATGGCGGCCCACCCGAAGATTGTCTCGCTGGGCGATGTCATGGGTTAGAACCACCCTAGAGCCCTGGCCAATTCGAGAGAGCACGGTCAAGAGCACCCCTCGTTCTAATGATTGGGCCTCATCAACAATTACAAATGAGTCATGAAGTGAGCGGCCACGGATATGGGTCAATGGCAGCACCTCAATTAATCCTCGCTCCACCACCTCATCCAACACCTGCTGGCTGACCAACGCCCCTAGGGTGTCAAAGACTGCTTGGGCCCATGGCGACATCTTTTCATTTTCAGTTCCCGGTAAATAACCAAGCTCTTGACCACCAACGGCATAGAGCGGCCGGAAGATAACTACCTTTTTATGTAATCGCTTCTCTAATACCGCCTCTAATCCTGCAGATAATGCCAAGGCGCTTTTTCCAGTACCAGCCCTACCACCTAAGGAGACAATTCCAACCTCAGGATCTAACAAAATATCTAAAGCCACTCTTTGTTCAGCACTTCTGCCATGTAATCCAAATGCACTGCGATCACCTCGAACCAATTGCAAATTTTTATCTGGCGTGACTCTAGCTAAGGCGCTTCCTTTTTCTGAGTGGAGCACAATCCCAGTGTGACAAGGATAAGTTTTTGCAATCTCATGAGAAATTTTTTCATTCTCATATAGGGAATCAATTACTGTGGAGCCAACACTCTCCTCTGCCATCCCGCTCCAGCCACTGGTACTGGCAAGCTCTGCGCGATACTCCTGCGCCTCAACACCAACCGAGGATGCCTTAACCCGAAGGGGTAGATCCTTAGATACTAGAACTACTTTTCGGCCATCTGACATTAAGTTTTTTGCAATTGCAAGAATTCGTGAATCATTTGAGCCATCTCTTAAAAAGCCTGCTGGCAACTTTGAAGCATCGCCATGATTTAACTCAACTGAAAGTGTGCCGCCATCATCATTAATTCCAATTGGCTGATCTAATCGCCCGCTCTTAACCCGAAGATCATCTAAGGTGCGAAGGGCAGCTCTTGCAAAGTAGCCAAGCTCTGGGTGATCTCGTTTAGTCTCTAACTCACCAATTACGGTAATTGGGATGATTACCTCATGCTCGGCAAATCTTGTTAAGGCCACAGGATCGGCAAGTAATACAGAGGTATCTAGCACGTATGTAATACGGGCAGGTTGTGGCTGGGCTGCAACCGACTTTAAAACGATAGATTCACTAGCCAATTACTTTTTTTCACCATCTCTGTAGTTGTGCTCGCCGGTTTTAGAACTATAGGTAAAGGGTAAATAATCAACCTTAATAAGTAGTGGCAACACGCAAGGTTTAATAGTTAAGTTTAGATAAAGGAGTGCCCTACCAACGGCCTGATTTAACCCGCCGTTCAATCCAAATTGATGCCACCGGCAAGGTGCCAGCGAGCAGGAATAGGCCCGTGCTTAGCAATGATTTACGTCTTGCTATGCAAAGTATCAATGCTGCTACTAGATAAACCGGATAGGTAAAGCCATGCACAATTGGTATCCAAATAAATTGTTCATAAAAACTTTTATCACTAACTAAGTACTTAGCTGGCATATACAAAAACCAGAGCAGCAATGACATAGCTCCGGCCCATAGGGCCCAGAACCGGAAGAAAAAAATAATCTTGTTCACCTCTTTATGCCCGCCTTTCTAGTTTTGTTCACTTTTCTATCTCGACCATTATCAGCTTTTTCTGCATTAAGCCTAAATTGCGGAAAGATCGGTGCAATTAACAGTAGTAGCCCCATAAACCACCAAACCACTACATATGAGATGTGTTGCCAATAAAAACCAGGTAAGCGCTCAGAGATTTGCGGTGATGGCACCAGATTCAAATTACTTGCTTGATTATTTCCACTGATCTCACTTTGCAGGATTATGTAGCCATCATATAAAAATGGGTTTTCCTTGCTTACGACCAATGCTGGGTCAATTCGAGAGAGCTCACCTGGTTTGGCAAAGGTACGATCAACATTCTGCCTTGGATAAAGCCGGCCAGTAATTGAAACCTCACCTGTTAGCTGATCTGCTCCTTGTGTCAGTACCTCACGCACCACCAATACTCCATGTCCAGAATTTAATTTTAGAATCCGTACATCAAAATCGGCGATCATCTCATCGGTAATTTTTTGATCCCGAGCTATATATGAATTGGCATAACTTCCCGTGGCAGAGACTATTCGGTTAACCGCCTTTATTGGCATGTTCTTGCCAGCAGATGAGACCTCATTTAGTGGTATCAAAGGTTGATCAGGTTTTGGGGCGGTAACTACATTTAAAGCTTGCGCTCGGTTTAATTGCCAGATGCCTAATTCGTAGCAGGCATAAATTAAGGATAGCCAGATTAAAACTAGGCCAGCTTTACTTACTGCTGATTTCATAAGTGTTTAAAACTACTCTTGATCTTTACGGTCAACTAATCTCTTATATCTGCGATAAAAACTAATCATTAATGCCAGCATTGCAAGGGATAAGAAAATCATGGTCAATGAACCAGCTACACCCATATCAAAACTTGATACCTCTTCCATGATTTCACCCCCTGTTGGTTGAGATAAGCCTACTTAACCTACAAGCAATTAGTTCTACAATAAGCGTGTGATGCATCCCAAAGTACTTACCGACCCAGCGCTAAGAGCTAGGTATGGCATATCAAACGGTAGAAGAAACCGCTTTTTTATTGCTGGGATTTTGCTAAGTATCACTGCAGCTTGGTTTATTTGGAGTGGCTTTAATGCCGCAAATCCAGATCTAAGATCTGAGTTAATTTCATTTAAAGTAATTGATGATCAACGCATCTCAATCAGTTATAAAATTACAGTTCGTGATCTAACTAAAGATCACAGCTGCTCCGTAGTAGCAAGAGATATTGATAAGAACACAGTTGGTCAGATGTCAGATTTAATGCCGGCTGGGTCACTGATTGCCGGCAGCAATCTGCGCACCGTTGAGATTGCAACCAGATTACCTGCGGTAAATGCAGGAATTGCTAGTTGCCAGTAACCTTTCCTACTTATGAACCAACCGACTCAGACCTGGCTTACCCAGGAAGCAGCAGATCGTCTAAAAGCAGAGCTTGTGCAATTAGAGGGTCCACTTCGTGCTGAGATTATTAAGAAAATAGAAACTGCAAGAGCCGAGGGTGACTTAAAGGAGAATGGCGGTTACCACGCAGCTCGGGAAGAACAAGGAAAGATTGAAGGAAGAATTCGTCAGCTAAAACATATGTTGGAACATGCTCATATTGGCACACCACCTGCAGGTGAATCAGGTGTAGTTGGTCTTGGCATGTTAGTAACAGTTGATATTGCAGGAGATGAACTTAAGTTTTTGCTCGGATCTCGTGAGATTTCATCAGGTGATGTTGAGGTCTACTCTGAGAAATCACCACTTGGTGCTGCTGTACTTGGGGCAAAGATTGGTGAAACTGTTAATTACACCGCACCAAATGGAAAGCAAATAAAGGTTGCAGTACTAGAGGCTCAACTTTTTAGCTAACTTACTTTTTAGAAGCGTTGTTGTATTTTCTAATACTAAGTGGAATGAATATTGCCATAATCAAAATCATATAAATAATTGACATCTGTAATGGATTTTCGCTTGGGAATGATCCAGCGGTTGCACCAAATTGATTCTCAAGTCCAAACAATTCACGGCAGCCGGCCACCATAGTAGATACGGGATTCCACTCTGCTACATATTGCAAAGGTCTTGGCATTCCAGTTGTTGGCGCGAATGCATTTGATAAAAAGGTTAATGGAAAGACCACGATAAAGGTGGCGTTGGTAGCAACTCGCTCTTCCCGAACCGATAAGCCAATTAATACACCAATCCAAGACATTGCAAAGCCAAAAACAAGTAGGAATACAAATCCTAAAATCACCTCAAAAATTGATGAGGTTGGTCGCCAGCCAACTACAAATCCTGTAATTCCCATGGCACTTAACACAACAATATTTAGAGCACCATCGCCAAGGGTTCGACCAATTACCACAGCTGATCTTGAGATTGGCAAAGATCTAAATCGATCAATTAAGCCTTTTTGCATATCAGCAGCTAAGCCAACTGCAGTTCCGGCTAATGTAAATGCAACTGTTTGCACAAATATGCCTGGCATTAGTAATTGAACATAACCACCAGGTTGCCCAGTATCAATTGAGCCGCCAAATACATACCTGAATAACAAAACAAACATAATTGGTTGGATTGTGGAGAACAACAAAAGCTCAGGCACTCTGGTTAACTGTTGCAGCTGCCGCTTGGTGATTACCGCTGCGTCTGAAATGAAATTAATCATTTTCCTCGCCTCCTACCTTTAGTTGTTAAATCCTCTTCCGCCTTCTTCTCTTCAGCAACATGACCAGTCAAAGATAAAAAGACATCATCTAGCGAGGGACGTTTTAATCCAATATCCAATGGGTGAATTCCCTGCTCATCCAACATTTTTGCCGCTTCAATTAATGCTTTACTGCCAGTGGTAACCGGGGCTGAAATCTGGCGCAACCCTTCATCGACATTAATGGCACTGCCACTTACCTTCGCTACGATTTCTTTAACCGCTGCGACATATTCATTTTCAACAACTATTTCTAATCGCTCTCCACCTACCTGCCGTTTAAGGGAATCTGAGGTGCCACGGGCAATCACTTTGCCATGATCAATTACCGCGATCTCATCTGCTAGGTGATCTGCTTCCTCTAAATATTGAGTTGTTAATAGAAGAGTAACTCCTCCTTTAACCAATTCATTTATGACTCCCCACATATCCTGGCGACCTCTTGGGTCTAACCCGGTAGTTGGTTCATCTAAAAACAAAACCTTTGGTCGAATAATTAATGATGCTGCTAAATCTAATCTACGTCTCATGCCACCTGAGTAGGTTCTAATTGGTCGCTTTGCTGCATCGGCGAGCGAGAACTGCTCTAATAATTCAACAGCACGATCTTTCGCTGCTTTTGCTGATAAATGGTAAAGCCGGCCAAACATAACTAGGTTATCCCAACCAGTTAATGTTTCATCAACTGCAGCATATTGACCTGATAAACCGATTATCTTTCTTACTTCATCTGGATGCTTTAAAACATCAATTCCTGATACAAAAGCTCTACCTGAATCAGGTGATAAAAGCGTGGCTAAAATTCTGACTGATGTAGTTTTACCAGCACCATTTGGCCCCAGCACACCAAGAACTGTTCCCTCTTCAACATCTAGATTTAATCCATCTAAGGCTTTAACTGAGCCTTTGTTGTAGGTCTTTACTAAATTCTCTGCGATAACTGCTTTCATGAATTAGATAGTAACAAAGAAAGAGAGTAATCTGTACTTCTTACAGATTAGGCCGGCTTTTTCAGGTGCTCACAAAATTAGGGTGGTAAATTAAAAGTGAAGAAACAATCAATTGATAAGGAAAAAGGGCCACTCACACATAAAGAAATTCTGGTGGTGCTAAGTGGTTTAATGACAGGACTTTTGCTAGCGGCCCTAGATCAGACCATAGTCTCTACTGCACTAAAAAATATTGTTGAAGAATTTAATGGTTTAAACCATTACACCTGGGTTGTTACTGCGTATCTATTAACATCTACAGCCTCTACACCGTTATATGGAAAAATCTCAGATCTTTACGGTCGCCGTCCGGTATTTCAATTTGCCATTATTACATTTTTAATCGGTTCATTACTTGCCGGTGCTTCACAAAACATGACTCAACTAATATTCACCAGAGCTCTTCAAGGCCTGGGAGCTGGTGGATTAATGGCACTGACCTTTGTAATCATTGGTGACATCGTTTCACCCCGCGAAAGAGGTAAGTATGTTGGTTACTTTGGCGCAGTCTGGGGATTGGCATCTGTAGCAGGGCCACTTCTAGGTGGTTTTTTTTCCGATAAGGAAGCGATATTGGGAATAACAGGATGGCGTTGGATTTTTTATATCAATCTACCATTTGGAATTTTGGCTTTGATAATTACCTCTGCGGTTCTTCATATTCCAAAGGTAAAGCGGGAGCACAAAGTTGATTACTTTGGCGCATTAATTTTAGTTTTAGCAGTTTGCTCCTTGCTCATGTCAGTCTCTGTTTACGGTCCAGAAAATGGCTGGACAGATAGCAGAACAATTATCACTATGGTTTTAGGCTTTGGTTTGGCTCTATTATTTATCTGGCAAGAGCTAAGAGCTGTAGAACCAATTTTGCCTATGCGATTATTTAAAAACCATACCTTCTCGCTCAGCTCAATACTAGGTTTCATTATTGGTGCTGGAATGTTTGGGGCAATTGTTATGTTGCCGCTCTACCTACAGGTAGTAAAGGGAAATTCTGCAACTGAGGCTGGATTAAAGCTAATCCCGCTAATGCTTGGCATAGTTTCTATGTCAATCTTTAGCGGTAAGAGAATCTCATTAACGGGTAAATACAAGATATTCCCAATCATTGGCACCGGAGTGATGACGTTGGGATTAGTTCTGATGGCTACACTCAATAAAGACACATCCTTTTTGTCACTTTCAATTTATGCAATTCTGCTAGGTGGCGGACTGGGACTTTCTATGCAAACAATTTTGATCGCATTACAAAATGATGTGGAATTCAAAGATATGGGTATCGCCACCTCTTCAAATACCTTCTTTAGATCTTTAGGTGGAGCTTTTGGAACAGCAATATTTGGCACAATATTCAGCAATCGAATCGCACATTACCTTGAAGAAAATCTGGCAAAGCTGCAACAAAGTAACCCAGAAGCATTGCAAGGATTCACTCCTTCGAGTATTGAAGCAGTAACTGTAAATACCTCGATAATCTCAACTCTTCCCGTAGATCTTCAAGATGTTGTCTTAGGAAGCTTTGCTCAAACATTTCGGGTAGTTTTTCTTGCTGCTGTTCCAATTACATTTATTGGATTTTTACTATCCTTCCTGCTGAAGGAAAAACCGCTTAAGTCTGGGGCAGATCACTCTGCGGCTAGAGCAGAAGCAAGTGGTGAGGCGGTTGGTTAAATAGTCACAAAAAAGCGTTTCACTAATCCCTTTACCGAGCTCCCAAAAGAGGTTGCAGTACTTTCATCAGTATCTTTCTTTGTAGCTGTTGGTTTTGGATTGATTATTCCTGTTGTGCCTGTGTTTGCCGCCTCCTTTGGCGTAAGTAAAACTGCAATTGGGTTAATTATCTCTGTCTTTGCAATAGTACGTTTTTCTACTGGATTAGTGGCCGGAAAGTTCGTAGATAAATTTGGTGAGCGAAAAGTACTTGGCTTTGGATTATTCATGGTCTCATTTTTTACACTTCTTACTGGCTTAGCACAAAGTTATGAACAGCTTTTGGTATTTAGATCTCTTGGTGGCTTAGGCTCCTCGATGTTCTCAGTTTCTGCTGGTTCGCTATTAATGCGTTCGGTAAGTGATGAATTTAGGGCGCGTGCTCAGTCATTGTTTAACGGAGGATTTCTACTCGGTGGCATAACGGGTCCGGCCTTTGGTGGCATTCTTTCAGCAATTTCACTCAGAGCGCCCTTTTTTGTGTATTCAACGACTTTGGCAACCGCTGCTGTTATTGCATTAGTTTTTTTAAGTGAAAAAAGATTAGGAAAGAAAGTTGATTTACCATCCGATAAAATTGGCATAACCACTTTAAGCCAAGCATTCAAACTCAAGCCTTACCAAATCGCTTTAATGCTTGCCTTCATTAACAACTGGATCTTGTTTGGCCTAAGATCTTCAATTTTGCCATTATTTGTAATTGAGAAATTAAATTCAACTGCAGCAATTGCTGGATTGGGATTAACTATTGGAGCACTAGTCCAGGGGACTTTTCTACTAAGAGCTGGAAAATTCTCTGATAAAAAGGGCCGCCGTGCTGCATTTTTATTTGGTAGCGCCTTTGTCTTGTTTGGAATATTGATGTTGGCATTTACAACAAATCCGATTTTTTATTTTGTGGCAATGGCTTTTTTTGGTTTGGGTGGTGCTTATGTTGGAACGGCACCTGGCAGTGTGGTTGGTGACATCATTCGCGGCCGAGGCGGTCAAGTGATTGCGGTCTGGCAAATGGCAGGGGATGCTGGAATGATTTTTGGCCCGGTAATAGTTGGACTAATCACTGATCTATTTAGTTATCAAGCAGCATTTTTAGTATCTGCAGGTATTTGGATAATTTCTATTTTGTTAGCAACAGTGTTGCCAGAGACAAGGCGTGCCCACCTAGAAGAGGATTTGATTCCTGACAGAAATAAACAGGAGCTGTGATTTCTCACAGCTCCTGTTAGATATTTTTCTAGTTAGCGGTCGCCGCGAAGAATTGAGATCAGTCGCAATACCTCTAGGTATAGCCAGACTACGGTAACCATCAAACCAAAGGATGCTCGCCAAGATTCCTGCTCAGGAACTCCAGCTGCAACACCTTTTTGAATTTGATCAAAATCTAGAACCAAGAAAAGACTTGCTAGCGCTACACCTGCTACTGCAAGAAGTAATCCAAGTCCTGATACGCCGTAGAAACCATAGCCTTCACCTACTCCGAAGAATGAAGCGACTAGTGAGACCAACGCCAAGATGAAATAGCCAATTGCTGCGCCAATTAATGCGCGAGTAAATTGTGGTGTAGCACGAAGTGTGCCATTGCGATACATAACTAATACACCAGCAAATGCTGCGATAGTGCCAATTACTGCTTGGCTGACAATTCCCGGAGAAATACTTTCATAAGCACGGCTTAGAGCGCCCAGTGCTAGACCCTCTAAAGATGCATATGTAACTACTAATCCCGGCTTAATATTCTTACTAAAGCTAATAACCATTGCTAGGGCAAAACCACCTAGGAATCCAATTAGTACTGCGCCCATGCCAAGATTTGCACTCCAGGCAAGTGCGCCAACAACAACTAATATCGCAAATAAAAATCCAGTTTTCGCAACAACATCTTCAATTGTCATGCGACCTGTTCGTATTGATGAGGCAGCTGGAGCTTGATAACTTTGCTCTAGTTGATCAATCTGCATATTTGAAGATTGATTAAATGCCTTGCCAAGTACAGGGTTTGAGCTTCTCATTCTTCTCCTTCTATAGAAGTAACTTTTAGATCGAACTAATTTAGTTACTTAGGTAGTGAACAAATATTAATCTGTTCTAATTCCCTAGGGCTATTGCTTGGGGCAAAATCTGACTTAAACTTTGCTGAAGATTCGCAGCTATTGAGCGTGCCCCCGGTGGGGGTCGAACCCACACTTGTGCGATTTTAAGTCGCATGCCTCTGCCATTGGGCTACAGGGGCGAATCTTCAGAGGGTAAATCTACCCGTCTTTTTTAACTACCAAATCCAGCCAATTCTTCGCTTACTTTGAAAGTGACCAAGCAATCCCATCCAAGATATCTGACTCTGATGCGATGAATTCACTAGACCCGGTGGCCGCCATAATTCTGGATAAAACCAACGCACCTGCAGTTATCACATCTACTCTGCCCGGATGCATATATCCCAAAGCCGCAATCTGATCCTTATTCATAGATTGAAACATGGCTGCAACTTGAAATACAGATTGGGCAGAAATTCTAGAAAGGTGAATTAAATATCGATCATAATCAACTAACTTTAGGGCAGCCGCTGCGACGGTGGTTGCCGTTCCTGCAACTGCTACTAATGATTTAGCTTGGGATATTGGTACAACCTTGGCAGCTTGAGTTATTGCAATATCAATATCAACAATCGCTTCAGCAATTTGTGCCATGGTAGGTGGTTGCAAAGTTAGATGGCGCTCACTCATACGTACACAACCAATATCTACACTCTTTGCAAACTCTACTTTTTCAGCACCAAAGACAAACTCAGTAGAACCCCCGCCAATATCAACTACTAGAAATGGTCCATCACTTTGGGATAGCTCCTTCGTCGCCCCTATAAATGAAAGTGCCGCCTCTTCTTCACCGGGGATTACCTCAACCTCTACACCTAGGATTTTCTTAACACCGCTAGTAAATAACTCACGGTTGCTTGCATCACGGGTTGCACTAGTTGCACAAAATCTAACTTTTTCTACACCCTTACTTGCAATCAATGCAGCAAATTTCTCAACCGCAGAAAGTGTTCTAGTAATAGCATCTGGATGAAAAGATTTATTTTGATCCACACCTTGACCAAGTCGCACAATCTCCATGGTCCTTACTACTTCCTTAAAATTGCTGCCGGTAATATCGGCAATCAAAAGCCTAATAGAGTTGGTGCCACAATCAATTGCTGCTACTCGACTCAACTATTTGTCCTGACTTAATAAGTTACTTATTTCGCTACATGGTTTAGTTAACCACCATGCTTCAAGTGAAAGTAGTGCCTCATCCCCAAGCGGGTTAACATCACTTCCAGCTGCCAATGAATGGGCAATAAGTGAGTGCAAACATTTGACTCGATCTGGCATCCCACCAGCTGTGACCCCTTTAATCTCTGGTACCTCTAAATTTACTTGCTTAGCAACTGCACTTCTTGCCGCCTCATAATCAATATGTGCGGCTAGATAATCTCCTGCTAATTTTGCATCACTTTGCAGGCGCTCATTCATCTGCGCCATGAGCCCAGAGCTTTCTAGAGTGGAAATTGCGCCGGTGAGTTTTGGACAGGTGGCGTAGTAAAAGGTTGGAAATGGAGTGCCGTCGGCTAATCGTGGCGGAGTCTGAATCACATCTGGCTCACCACATGGACAGCGATGCGCAATCGCCGAGACATCTCTTGGTTCTCTACCAAGTTGAGCAGCTACTGTCTTTAAATCTCTTTCACTTGGTACTTCAGATTTAAAAGCACCCGCCGGTTTAACCATGTTAGTTACTTACATTTGTACTTGTAATTGAAGATATCAACCTTGAATACCAAGGAATCCCAATAGGAAGTTGTCCTGAGACTTTTGTCTGCTGCTCGCTGTTTTCAAGCTCCTCATTACCAACCACTATGTATTGGCGCTCACCTGGAAAAACAAAGTGCAATCTCGATCTTGCTTGACTGGCTACAAACTCAGGATCATCCCATTGAGCTAACTCTTTTGTGGCCTGAGCTAACATTGCTTGATTATCTGAAATTTGAGTTTTTAAAGCATTAATCTGAGCGCGTTGCGTAAAGTAATTCTGAATTGGCGGTGCAAGCGTTATTGCGACCACAAATAAAACTATTCCAACAATTAAAGCTCGATTAGACAAACCACGCTTTTTGAGCCCTAACTCAATGCTCTTTCTTGAATTTGAGATTAAGCCTGCTGCAAAAAATTTACGCTTGGCCAACTTAATTACTTCCCAAATCTAGGAAATGCCGAGCGGCCAGCATAGACAGCTTCAAGAGCCAACTCTTCTTCGATCCGAAGCAATTGATTATATTTTGCTACTCGTTCAGATCTAGCTGGCGCACCAGTTTTAATCTGTCCGCAATTAAGTGCTACGGCTAAATCTGCAATTGTCGTGTCCTCAGTTTCTCCTGAACGATGACTCATCATGGATTTATAGTTATTTTCATGAGCCAAACTCACAGCATCAATAGTTTCAGTTAAAGTGCCTATTTGATTTACCTTTACTAAGAGAGCATTTGCTGTCTTATTTTTAATTCCTTTAGCTAATCGCTCTGGGTTAGTTACAAATAAATCATCGCCTACGATTTGGAGCTTCTGCCCTAGCTCAGTCGTCAATTGAGCCCAACCATCCCAATCATCCTCATCTAACGGATCCTCAATTGATACCAATGGATAACTTGACACTAGATCACTGTAATAAGCGATCATTTGCTCTGAGGTTAGCAATTTTCCTTCAAACTCATACTTGCCATCACTGAAGAATTCAGTAGCTGCCACATCCATCGCCAACGCGATCTGGCTGCCTACCTTAAATCCAGCTTTTTCAATTGCAACTAGGATCAAATCAAGTGCTGCGCGATTGCTTTCAAGATTTGGCGCAAAGCCACCTTCGTCACCGATACTTGTTGCTAATCCTTTTTTCTTGAGAACTGATTTCAAACTATGATAAATCTCAGCACCCCACCGTAAGGATTCTCTAAAGCTCTCTGCGCCGATTGGTGCAATCATAAACTCTTGGATATCAACATTTGTATCAGCGTGCGCGCCGCCATTTAATATATTCATCATTGGCACTGGCAAGGTTTTTGCTGTACTTCCACCCAAATATTTAAAAAGTGGTTGATCAGCACTAATTGATGCCGCCCTTGCTGTGGCA
>JACCDW011325320.1_pt1 | contig 17501 bp, 30 predicted proteins | sample 7449781 | NCBI WGS metagenome assembly JACCDW01 (sample SAMN15323449, study PRJNA562643) | freshwater metagenome | isolation source: river surface water | place: USA:Blue River Watershed | collected 2017-08-18
ATGAATTTTTTTATATGATTATGTATGTTTATGCGACTTAGTGGTATACAGATAGAACATTCATTATGGGCATACCAGCCACTCAATATTACGCCTGTCTTCTATCAATCCGGACACGTCGCTTCAACTACAGCCAAATTGGCTCGGACACGTGCAGCCCGCAGACTTTCCCTATGGTTACCCGCTTCATGGGTAGGTCCAGCACTATGAAGCAATGCTAAGCCAACCGTACTATTAGATACGTTACCATAGGTACTCGGTGGGTGTGATAGGATTCGAACCTATTCATGTGGTCTCTACTATGTGGGGGAGGCGTAGAGCTCGTTACCTTCCAGGCACCCGTGGGTGGTATACTTGGTTAGAGTGCTCTCAGTATACCAGTGAGATTTAGTTATCCGCTAACCATGCGGACTGCAGTTTTACAACATGACTAGGTTGGAGATTTTTGCGACTATTCTCAAAGTACATAAAGGTGATCTTTATATTATGTGAGGCGATCATTTTCACACAAAATAGATTAGCTAGACTCTACTGTTAACATCTATTAGGTAACAGGGTTTTACCATCTTCTAGCCAAGGATGTTGTCTATGTATTCAGCCCCATAGACAGGCCGTGTATCGGGGCGCACCACAGTGTCGTTTAAGACGCGTTATACACGCAGTCCCCCGATAAACCTATTTGGTCAGAACGGAACTTCGTCCAGGTTGACCTTTGCGGCAGGGATGGTCAGGTCGTTTGCACGAGCTGAGTTCGACCACAGGTCACAACCGATTTCGGTTCCTTCAATGTTCAGCGTAAAGCGACCGGATGGCGCATTCACGAGGTCATACATCGGCTGTGGCTCGAGACGACCACCCTTACCGACCATGATTCGCTGCTGAGATCCGGCCCAGTTACGAATCCACTGACGAGACTGCTGAAGAAGCGCATCGCGTTCCTTGCTCATCTCGGCAATGGTTGCCTGAGGCTTTCCGTCCATCTGCTGGGTGATCATGTGAGCCTTGAGACGCAGGCTGTATGCGCGAGTAAACGCAGATACCTGTGCGTCAAGGAAGTCAATGAAGCCCTGCTTGGTACGCGACTTCTCACGGTCAACGCTACCAACCTCAAACGAGGTCACGGGAACGCCACCCTGATGTGCATATGCCGCCACGATGCGACCAGGATTCTCGATGCGACCAGTCACATCGATTGCACCAGCAGACTTGAAAGTGTCCACAGCGTGCTGAATACCAGCCTCGGATGCACCGAACTGCTGGAAGTACATCGGCATACCAGTGTTATAGGTAAAGCCCATGTCATTCAGCGTACGCTCGAAAGCATCACGGTCAACGTTCTTGCCATTTGCCGTCACGAACTGATAGAACAGATCATTCAGAGAGATCTTGTTACCATCCTGGATGAGAGCAACGTTCATCTTCACGGGGTTCAAAATGCCCGTAACGAGGAAGTACTCTTTGCCAGTGTACGGTGACTCCTGCTTGAGGACCGAAAGACGCGTAAGATTTGCGCTCTCGACCGTCACTTCGTACGGAGTCTCGACACCATTGATAGTGCCATTCATCTGGACGGTCTTGCCAACGCTGAGAGTGCGGGTCGACGAAGTGGACTTGAAAGCGTCCAAGTTGTCGCCAATAGCATCAAACAGGTCAAGGTCAAGACCAAACTTGCTAACGTCAATTGTACTCATTATTTTTATTCCTTATGTGTGTAATTGTGAGTATAGGTGATTTAGGTGATAATAGGGAATATCTTGATTCCCTTCTTTTTAGGGTACCGCTAGGGTTAGATTTCGTCGATGATTTCGACGTTATCTGCGCCTTCGCGATAACCAGAGACAAAAGCGTCCTTCAAAGACTTGGACTTGTTAGCAGTCTTACGCGGCGTGGACTTAATAGCCTCGAGCGTAAGAGCAGTAATCTTGCCAGTCTTTTCGGTGATCTTTTCAATCTTCATAATTTTTTATTCTCCTTCAGAGATGCTTGTTCCAGGGAGGAACATTTCGATAATTGCTGTAATAATGTCCATGATGAAATCCACGTTTCACCCCCCTTCCCTTCTTTTTTTCGGGAAAGGGGGCGTTACGCAGAAGTCGTTAGACAAGTTCCTCGTCAAAGATAACGTGCATGCGTGTACGAGAAGGCCGGCGAATGCTAACCTTCATGAATTCGGACACGAGTGCAACGTTGATCAAAACCGAAAGAACCACCACACCAGAGACAAGACCAGTGAAATACCAGTACCAAGTCATTACGCACCTACCAGTTCAGGCCATGTGTTCTTAAACCACTCGGCAAGCGAACCATGCTCGCGAAGTCGGCGTGAGTGCTCCCAGTTGTAACCTTTGTAAGTTTCAAAGTACTGGGTGCCGTCACGCAACTCAAGAGTAGGATGGTCCACGTTTGTCTGGTCGATGATCATGAGCACATTGCTTTCGTGAGACACTTGGATATAGGCTTGACCGCCATTATGGTGCCAAAGCCTGTTCTCGTTTGCAGCGATGTCGATCAGCTCGAGGTGTTGGATGTATGTCATGTTGTTCATTACTTGCTCCTTGAGGAATAGATTGTGCGTGCTCGATCACCGGCATAGATACCGATGACAAAGCAAACTGTGGTGAATGCTACAGTCAAATGCTTACGCATGTGCTTTCTCCTTGTTGTTGTAGTGGTTGTAGATGTTGTTGAATTCATCACTAGGTGTGTAGGGTTCTTTGTTTTCCTTTTCGTCTGTTTCACCGAGGGCCCAGCATGTGAATGCAATTCCCAGCAAGAAACCTGCGTTGATAAGACGAAGAGATTTGAATAGTGTCTTCATTGTGTTTTTCCTTCTATTTATATTTGTGCAGGGCTGTTTAGAACAGTCCCTTCTTTTTTGTTTGAATTTAAATTTGGGTTCTAAAAATAAAAAAGCGTAGCACCAGTAAGGATGGGTGGGCCTAACAACCAACAACGTTAGGTAATCCACCCATCCAATACCGGGAGGTGCCATGCAAGAATGTGTGTTATCGGTTTTTTCCGAAAGTGACGTAGAAAACAAACGCCAAGAACGGAACAGTTCCGATATAAATGAGTGTTTCAATCATGATTACCAACGTTCGCGAACGAAATCTGAAACAACTTGCGTGATCCGGTGTTTGAAAAACGGATCGAGCATGGAGCCACGGATTTCTTCAGCAATTGCTGGACGCACGAGACACAGTTCGTTGAAGAAGATCTGGCCAAGGCGCAAATCTTCTCCAAGGTAATTGTTCATATCGTGCTTGAATTGAACTTCTTCCATGAACTGTTCGAATGTCATGGTCACCGCCACGATCCAGTCTGAATCATCTCGGTGATTTCTGCACGAGTACCGATGAATGTGTCACCGATGGGCGAAATCCACGAAATGAGATCAAGAACTTTGTTCTCTGCGATGGTGTTCTTGGTATTGGCGTAATCAATGAGATCACGCACGCGAATGTTGTCTTGAGTAAGGTCACGAAGTGCCATAGTTTTTCTCCTTTGTATGAAACGAATTGACTGCCCTTCTTTTCAAGCGATCTAAGTTCTAGGTGCTAGAAAGAAAAGGGGGTGTCCCTCGAGGGCACCTGAGTACCCCCGAGGGACGGGATGTGGATGGATGTGGCCGTCAGAACGGTTCGTCGTCTGCCGAGGTGCTCTCGTCGTCGAACTCGTCCACGATGATGGTGGGCTCGAGTGCGACGGGTGCAAGACGACGGATGGTGCCGTTCAACCAGACGGTCTGGCGAGGCTTCTTGAGAGCCACAGTGTTGCCTTCTGCGTCGATGTAGTCGACCTCGATGTCCTCGAACTTGTAGGAGTCGGTGACGAGGCGATGCCACTTGGCGAGAGGCTTGGCGGGATTGAACAGGCCGAGATCGACGAGAGCAGACAGGGTAATGCTGCGATCGACGGCGTCGGTCATGAGCAGAACCTTGGTCTTACCCGAATCGGTGACCTGGTCGGTGATGTGAGTGACGGTAAACGTCAAAGCTGGCTGGGACATGTTGACCTCCTATGGTCAGGTAGTTGGGTGAAATACCCTTCTTTTCACTCGAACTTGAACTTTTGGTCTAGGTTCTAGTAGGAAAAGGGGGGTGGATCCGTAGATCCGACTCGTTCCGGCGCGAAGCGACGGACCAAACACGAGTCCCATCCCGAGCGAAGCGAGGGATGGGCGAGTGTTTGGATAAAAGGGGGGTGTCCCCCGAAGAGAACTGAGTCTCTCCGGGGGACGATGGAAGCAGATGACCGCTAGAAGGCGTCGTCGATGATGACGGTCGCGGGCGCATCGTCGAACTCGTCGATGATGACGGTCGGAGCGATGGGGGCCGGAGCCTGTCGACGAACGGTGCCGTTGAGCCACACGGTCTGGCGGGGCTTCTTGAGAGCCACGATGGAACCGTCCTCGGCGATGTAGTCGGTCTCGACGTCCTCGAACTTGAACGAGTCGGTGACGAGACGGTGCCACTTCGCGAGGGGCTTAGCGGGGTTGAACATGCCGAGGTCGATGAGCGTGGAAAGCGTGATCATCTTGTCGACAGCGTCGCACATGAGGAGGACCTTGGTCTTGCCGGAGTCGGTGACCTGGTCTTCGCAGATGTGCGTGACGGTGAAGGTGAGTGGGGTGGATGTGGACATGTTGACCTCCTGGTCGGTTGTGGGCGGGATGCCCTTCTTTTCACTCGATGTGAACCCTTTGTGATTTGGGTTCTAGTCGAATGCACAACGGCCGTTTAGAAACGACCCTTTGATAGAGGCCTATGGTCTATTGAGACTTAAGGCCTTTGCTCTACCATAAAAGAAAAGACCCCACCACACTGGCTGTGTGGCAGGGCTTTTCCTGTAGATGGTCCGTCTGGTTAACGGTTGGTCTTTTGGTGATCCTTCAGTGCTCGAATGAACCAGTCAACCGGCTGCTTCTCGATCTTTGCAGAGAACGAGTACAGCCACTTGTCATGGTTGTTCGACGGGAACTTGTCCTTAGCCTCGAAAGCTGCACGAACCAGGATCAGAATCTTGCGATTCGTATACTGTTCGCCCATCTCGGCATCAGAACGCTCCAGCATCTTCACGAAATCCTCGGCCCACGTCTTGGTGGACGCCTGGAAACGCTTGATTCTGGCGAGCTCACCCTTCATAGACGCAGTCTCTGCAGGAGTGAACTCGATGTTCTCGATGACGTCAGGCATAGTGATGTTGTTGTTCACCCAATCCACCATTTCAGAGATAGAACTCTTGACAAGAGCCTCTCGTTCACGGTGTAGAGCGATCCACTTTGAATCACTGATTTCACCCGAGTAAAGACCGAATTCCTCGGCGAGTTTGTCGAACAGTCTGGTTTCATACCAGAAAGCATCGATTTCTCCACCGGTTTCTTCAGCAATGATCTCGAATGTGTCTTTCACATTCTGTGCGATCAATGCAATGTCTTCGGATGTGCCTGAGCCAGTCTGAAGAGTGTCAATGATGTCTTCGTTAGAACACACCTGATACTCTATGTGTCCGCCAACAAGGGCTGCATGCAACATCTTTGGGATAGTTGCACCGCCAGTGCCAGCAGGAAACAGTCGACTAGCAGACCTGACTCTCTCTTCATCTTCAAGAGAGTAGATCTCGCCAAGCTTGAGGGACTTGGTACCGGGAAGTTCTCCAATATCCAACGTGTCCTCCACAGTGCTGTACTGAGGAACGAGCCTTTGCAGCTCATCCAAGTCCAGCTCTGGTGGAGTATCCGTGTATGTATGGAAAACCGGACCTGGCTTAACCACGGGAATAACGCTCCACTCACCAAATGCATTTGGATTGCGAAGAATCATTGCCCGAAGTTGACCTTTCACCATACGGATCAAGATCTTGCCAGTATCGTCCTGGTCCCAGCCACCATGGTTGGAGTAGTTCTCCTCGAAGAATTCGCCAGGAACCGCGAAACAGTGAGTCTTCTCATGAAAGAAGCCCCAAGGTTTCTTGGTAACAGGGAACCCAAAGAGTTGAAGTACCTCATGGGTGACCACGTGAGCGGCATAAGCCCAAGGCACAGGGAACCAATGCCTAGACTTGTCTTCCCAAGACTCCAGTTTGCGGAAGTGTCCGTTCTCGTCCTCAACCGTTTTCTTGGTCAAGAGCTGCATCTTCAAACCGTTCACGCTGTAAAACATGAGGGTCTGGCTAGCAGTGAGAGGGACGCCCAACTTGTCAAGTCGAGCAACCGCATTCTGGATGTGGTACACGAGACCACGACCTGTATCGAACTTCTCTTCGATATCCTCATGAAGGATTTCGTCCTGATGTTCAATCAGCTTGGTAAGCCACTCGGAACGCTTGCCACTCTTCACATCTTCAAAGAATGCATTGAGCATGCTCTTTAGAGTGTTAATGAGCGAGGCGTCGTCGTAGAGCCCTTTCACACGCCAGTAGATGGAGTGAGACAGATCGTCCGACTTAACCGGGATTGCACCGTAAGAAGGATTGATCGTGATCCACTGCCATCCGCTAGTGTAGATTTCAGGCTTGATGTTCGGCTCAAACGTGAGCACATCGAAACCCTGCATCTGCTTAGCTGGCAAGACCAAGGCGTTACCCTTGATCAAACCATACGGCGTGAGCATTCGGATTTCCACAACGGCTGTTACACCGGTGTGAATCTTCCAAATTTGTTGAGCCCTCCAGCGAGCTGAAGCGTTCGTGTTGGATTGGACACATCTGATAGCAAGGTTGCGGCTGATTGCCGAGATGCCATCGACATACTTCTCAGGGAAGTTGTGGATAGGCATACCAACCTTGATCGAACCGTCCTCATCGAACAGCCAAGCACATGCCACGCGAGACAATTCTGCCAATCGCTTAGACATTTTCTTGGAGTTCTTGATGAACAGTCCAATCTCCTTGAAGGAGCTGAGCCAGCCTTTGGTTCCCTTGATTCGGAGAACATACTGGTCAGATGCTGTGGACCACCGGATTTCCTCAGAGGAAAACTGGCAGTTGGTCGTAGCGGCGGGATCGCTCTTGAAACGACCCCATCGCTTTGGGTGAATCTTCCTCACTTCAAGCCGGTAACGATCCGGAAAGAAGTGGTTGAGGAAGGCGGGTTCGTAACTCCCGCTGTTGAACTCCTCAAGAACCTGATCGTTCTCGAGAAGCGGAGCTGACGTCAGCAGCCGAAGCCACATCTTTCCTCTCCTTACGATGCCGTGAAATGGCATGTGTACCTCCTGGTACTATGGTGTGCCGAGGCCGTCGACACGCGGTTTTGGGCACATACAGAGACTTGAGGTCTTGTATCTACCAAAAAAGAAAAGACCTCCGTAGAGGTCTCTTCTCACCTTGTCTCGAAAGACTCAGTTGTTGGTCAGTGGGTGTTCTTCGCCTTGATGGCCTTGAGGTCATCGATGGCGACCGAAGCCCAGCGCTTGGACTGGATCTGCTCACCAGCGATGTGAGCCTTCATGTCGCTGATGAGCTTGGCCTCGTCGTACTCTGCCATGAACTGCCTGACCTGCTTGAACAGGTCACGGATGAACTTGATCTGAGCTTCGGTCATCGGCTCCATCTTGGTCTTGCCCGTGCCCTTGCAGGCGAAGCAGTTTCCGATTGAGCCGTCCTTCAACGGGGTGTGGTACTTGCCAGTGCCGGAGCACTTAGCGCAGTTGTCGGGTGCCATGGTGTTGGCCTCTTTCTTGTTGTTGTTGGTCTTGGGCATGCAGGGGTCGCACATGACGAACCCTCCGATTCCGCCATCCACCTTGAGTGTCCAGAAGGGCACGAACGTGGTAGGGGTGACGAATCCGACGAGGTGCTCGCACTTGTCGCAGACCATCGTCCACTCGGGTGCGATAGTCGTGCGGTTCCAGCGCTGAAAGTACTCGGCGTTCACGAGGAACGGGATGTGGACCTCTGCAGGGTTGTTGGGAATTGCCACCGTCATGGTGTTCTCCTTTTTGTTGGTGTTGTTGTTGGAATCATCTTCGGTGATGAAGATGATGTCTTCGATGGGGTTGTTACCCTTCATGGTAGTTTCCTCCTTGTTGTTGGCCTTGTGGCCTTAGCTCTACCAAGAAAGAAGAGACCCCATGAGGGGCCTCTTCTCACCTTGTCCGAAGACTCAGTTATTCGTCAGCAGGCGTTCTTCGCTTTGATGGCCTTGAGCTGGTCGATTGCTGTCGAAGCCCAGGTCATCGACTTGAGCTCGGTACCGGCGATGTGTCCACGCATCGAGTTGATCAGGTTGTCGACCTGGGTTTCGGTCATGTGCTCCTTGACCTGCTTGAACAGATCGCGGATGAAATCAATCTGTGCCTTGCTCATGGTCTTGTTGCTTGACTGCTTGGTACCCGTGCCCTTGCAGGCGAAGCACTTGCCGATGGAGCCGTCCTTGAGCGGGACGTTGTACAGGCCGGTGCCGGAGCACTTCTGACAGGTGTTGGGTGCCATGGTGGTGGCCTCCTTCTTGTTGTTGGTGTTGGTGTCGAATCCGTCCTCGATGATCACGATGACGTCTTCCTTGGGCTGGATTGCCTTCATGTTGTCCTCCTTGGACTTGTTGATGGTCTTTTCTAGCGCTTTGGCCTTCTTGGCCTCATCCTTCTGGATGGCGATTTTCTTTGCAATTGCATCTTTGATCATCTTGATCGTGTTGACGCCTTGTTCGAAAGTGGCAATCTTCTTACCGCTTGTGTGATCGAAAATTGCTCGGCTGAGTGCTGTGCGCTGTGAGGCATCGTAGATGTCTCCTGCTTGATCCATGAGCTGGTTGATCTCTGCGATCTGCTCGAGGGTCATTTCTTCCATGGTAGTTTTCTCCTTGTTGTTAGGGCCTTGTGGCCTTTGTTCTACCAAAAAAGAAAAGACCCCATAAGGGGTCTTCTCTCACCGTGTCCGAAGACTTGGTTATTTGTCAGTCGAACAGTGTCGGCTGACGCTTGATGTAGGCACGCTTGTTTGTGCCCTTGTTCTTGTTTGTCTGACGTGTGCGTGCACAGTCTGCGCAGAAAGTGTCCCATCCCTTAGGACCCTTTGCGTCTGCATTGACAAAGAGTCGAAACCCGTTGCCTTTGTAGACGAACTCTCCGCACTGACGACAGTGTCCGTTGTAGTCATTCCAAGCCATTTCTGGCTCCTTTCTTTGGTTAGGCGATGTAGTCGTTCTTGCGCAGCCACATGTTGAGCCACGCACGAGCCGATTTTTCATCGGTTACGCCATCTTGCTTCTTGGGAGACTTGGTTTCTCCATCTACGACAGCGAAGAAACCGATTGTATTGCTCCACTTGAGAACAACCAGTGTCTTTTCTTCTCCAGGAACACGAGGCCCCACCTTCGCAGAAGCGATGATCTTTGTTGTCATGGTAGTTTTCTCCTTTGTTCGGACCTTGCGGTCTTTGATCTACCAAAAAAAAGAAGATCCCTTTCGGGATCTCCTTCTTCATCCAGACACTTAAGTCCGGGAATGTCACCAGCTTTCTTTAACTAGCTGTTAGGGCACTTGCCTTCGACGAGGAAGCGCTTGCTGCGCATGCATCCGTATTCCTCGATGCGACCCACAACCTTGCGGTAGTGGATTCCATCTCCCGGAATTCGAACGTATGGCTTCTGCAGGATTCCTCCGACAATTCTGCCGACACCCCATGCAATGTCAGACAGCTCGTCTTTGAACTCATCCATGTTCTTGACTTCCAGAAGCTCGTAGAATTCTCCACGTAGCTTACCGTCAACCAACTCACGGCTGAAGAGGTCAGCGACCCCATCCTTCCAAGAACGGACGTCCATGCATCCGCACCAGTGAACCTGTTTCATGGTTCTCCTTTTGTTTAGGTCAGGCCTTGTGGCCTAGTTACTACCCAAAAAGAAAAGACTCCCAAAGGAGCCTTCTCTCACCATGCCTCGAAAGGCTAGGTTGTTGTCAGTTGAGTGATGGATTGAACGGAAGATCTCCGAATTCTTCGTCGATGGAGTATCCACAGTGACAGCCATCATCATCCAATGGACGATGAGCTGCACAGATTGGACATGTCCAGTGGCACTCACAGTACAACTTCTCTTCTGAACGAAGCTCTCCGCATGTCGCGCAGAAGGACATTCCGTCAATCTGCCTGCAGAGTGGAAAGCTTTTGTTCATTCGATCTTCTTCATACTTGGCAATTTCATTCGCCACTTGAATGAGAAGATCTCGATCAGTCACCCATGTGCTTCCGAAGTCCTTGACCAGTGAACAGTGCACTTCGTCGTAGTTGTGGTAATCCATCAACCACAGAGAGAAGTTCCATTTCTGGTCCTCACCTCCAAATGCATTGTCCCACGATTGGACGACGACATGGTGTCCCATGTATCCGTGATCCATCCACAGTCTTGGAAAAGCGGTGAATCCCAACTTGGTCAAGCTCTCGTCACCGATGTCTGTCTGACGAAGGCTGAGAACAACCTCTCGTAGTTGCTTCCATCTAGGTACCCACATAGTGGTTCCTCCTTTTCTTTGGGTTAGACCTTTGTGGCCTATTTACTACCCAAAAAAGAAGAACCCGACTCTGCACAGCCGGGTACTCCTTTTTATTTATTTATTTGTTGTTGTTCCAGCTGACAACTGGACGGATGTTTCCGTTGAAGTCAGCGTGTTGCTGTACACCTGACCAACGCCAGATGTCGCCTTTGCCACCGTGTCCCATCTCTGGATCGCCGCCCGTCTGAGCAATGATCTGCAAGATGAATGCAGGGTTGAACATGATTGGTCCAACCACTTCGGCAAGGGTGCGTTCACCGCCATTGGCATGGACATACATGCTGCGAATGACAGTGTTCACGTAGTGAGGCTCTTCCAACACAAAGACCTCGTAGAACATTGGGCGATGAACTCGCGCAATGAACTCTTCGTTGTCTCCTGCAATGGAGAGGATGGTTTGAATGAAGGCGTAGATAGCCTTCGGGGTTTGTGGTGCCATGACTCCTCCTGAGTATGGTATGTGATGAGATGCGCTCATCGACGCAGGCTAATGCACGTGCAGGTGCAGCATTTAAAGATCTAAGATCTACCTAAAAAGAAGAAACCCCTTTCGGGGCTCCTTCTCCAGGAGATCGCGACTCTCCCTAGTTGTGAATGAAGTTTTGTTTACTTCAGCTGTTGCTGACGAACTCGTCGTACTTCGAACGGAGTTCCTTGTGTCGAGAAACGATCTTCTCGAGCTTGATCGATGCCTGACGGTTGCTTTCCTTGGCTGCATTGAGCATTGCCTCGTACTTGGCCAGTTCCTCGCCGGTCATCAGTTCCATCTCGTTGGTGATCTCTTCGATCTCCTGAGCTGTCACATCGACGGTGAGCTGCATCTTCTTCTGCTGAGCCCATGCCTTCAGGATCGAATCCTTCATTGCCTGGACGTATGCCTGCTGAATGTTCACGTTTTACCTCCGTGAATCTTTGGTTTAAGTGGCCGGATGGCTACCTAGAAAGAGAAAACCCCTTTCGGGGTCTCCTCCTTCTTCCAAACACTTAAGTCTGGGAATGTCGTGATGCGTCAGGCTACGAACGCGAAGCGATCGTGATCTTTGCCTTGAGGGCAGCTGCCTTGCGCTTCTGTGCCTGGAGCTTCTCGCGGGTGCTCAGCATGCTCTCTTCGTACATCTGGATGTCCTGCTGGAGATCGTTGATGTGGTCGAGAAGCTCGTTCTCGGTGGGGAGAACTGCCTTGCCGTCGAAGACCATGACGGTCTTGATGCCCTTCTTGACGCGGAACAGCTTGACGATGGACTCGTCGAGAGCCTTCTTGGAGTCCTCGATCAGCTGCGTGAGGACTGCGATGTCCTTCTGCAACGGCTCGACGTGCTCCTGCTCGTAGCTGTTCTTCTGCTGGGTGAGTTCCCAGATCTTCTTGATGTCCACGTTTTACCTCCGTGGTTTGTTGGTTTAGGTGGCCGGATGGCTACCCACAAAGAAAGAACCGTGCTGGCTGCACGGCTCTTTCATTCTCGTTGGTTGAATAGGACAAAGGTTTCGGTTTCCCTACTTCCTGAAGTTACCTCGAAGATACGACCTTCACCTCAAACTTCTTGCGAAGCTCTGATGACGGAACGACATTCTCCCAGATCTCGCGTTCACCAGTCACGAATGTAACAGGTGCCGAGTTGAAGAATTCGTTGCTCTCAAGGATGGCAGTGGTTGTAGCTACTGCGTCCTCGCGGTCATACCACATGTTGACGGGACACGAATCCTGATTCTTCTGGAGGAATTCTGGCCACTCGTTCTTGGGAATCGAGTTCAGCTTTCCTTCCGAGAAGGTCTTGATATAGTGTCCAGCCAGGCTCCGGCTCAGCTTTGTAAACATCTCGTTAGCATAGAGATCCTGCATTGCTGAGTGGTCCATGAGGTAGCCGAACTGCCGAAGCAGCTGGGCTTTCTGGATGCCTGCCTTGGCAGCCGTAATAAACGCTGTGTCCACCACGTGCTTGGAGAAGTACAGCACAGGGATTGCGCCGTTCTCCGAGATTTCGTTCTCCACGTCCATCAGAACGTTGAGTCCGTCGTGGCGGTACACGACATTTACGTCGGGCACCAGCAGGCGAAGAGTGCCTTTCATAGCATTCTTCCCCTTTCGGTTTTGACCACCTGGGTTATTTGTGGCCTGGTTACTACCCATAAAGAAGAAACCCACCAGTCCGCGTGGACGACTGATGGGTTCTTTCTTATTTGTTTTTGTTGGTGGTAACGCTAGAAAGCGTCACCGATTGTCATGTGCTTTGCCTGGTCGACGTACGCATCTTTGTCGAAAAGATGTGTATTCCAACAAGAACAGTTGCCTTTGTCGGCACTGCATTCTGTGCATTCGAGGAAAATTTCTCCGTCGATGACTACTTCTCGGTACTGTTTCATTTTCTGCCCCTTTCATAAGCAGACCACGCTGTTGAGCAGCCGACCTCTTTTGAGGTCTACAAGCTACCAATAAAGAGAAAACCGCACTGGATGTACGGTTCTCTCCTCGTGAAGATGCAGTATCGACTACTTCTTCACCTTGGACTTGACGCCCCACTCGTGACCGCGGTAGAAACGGAAGTTGACGTCGTCGTCCATCTCCCACTGGCGGTGCTTTGTCTGGTTGAACGAAAGATCGTCGAGAATCTCTTCCGCCTCGTCCTCCAGCATTGCTGCCTTCTGAACAAGAGCTTCGACCATGCTCAGAGCTTCGTCGCTCTTCTTGAACATGTTGAACTCGATAATCTCACCATTGTCGTTGACGATTGTCAGCACGTTGGTCGACGTGCTGTAGCTCACCTGAGGAACAGACACTGCAACAATCGGCTTCACGATTGATGAAATGACATTCTCGATGGGCTGCCAATCTCCGACGAGATCCATCAGCCGTTCGCTGAGCTGATTGGTCCGCTCGACCGCCGGATGAATCGTCTTTTTGACGACCTCCTGCAGTTCGGCACGGAACATCCAGCGCATGACCGGGATGGTGACGGTCATCAACAGCACGTATGCTGCGATGAAGGTGATGGTTGCCACGATGGGCCTCCTTTGTTTTTGGTTTATCTGATGACAGATAGGCCACCCTTTTGGGTCTTAAACCTACCTATAAAGAAAGAACCCCATTTGGGGTCCTTTCTCCGGGATCGTTATCCCTGAACGAAAACTCGTCTACTTGACGAGCTTCCGCTTCACGTTGTGGTTCGGGATGTGACGCCAGTGGCGGCGGGTCATCTCGAAGTCGTACTCCACGTGCCGGGGCTCGACCGACTGGGTGAACTTGTTCTTCTCCCACTTGGTCTCGGCCTGGTTCATCGCCACCTCGGCGTCGGTCAACAGGGCTCCCGCGAGGTACTGCTTGTAGAGCTCGTCGATCTGCTCGATGGCGTCCGCGTCCCCGATCATGTCGAGCACGATGAACGCGTCCCCGACGGTGATCTTGATGGCGTTGGTGGAGGTGCTGTAGGTCCAGCCCACCTTGATGTTGGTTGCGAAAGCGATCATCATGTACTTGATGAACGCCTCCACCTTGCTGATGTACGGCATGACCGTATCTCCTTTTGTTGTAGGCCCTGGGTTAGAGGCCTGGTTGCTACCCATAAAGAAGAAACCTTCTCACACCGCGCGAACGTGTGAAAAGGTTCTCCTTGTTGTTGTTGGTCTAGCTAGGCTAGCTGACCTTGGAGTGGGAACGGCCGCAGCCCTCGCACTCCATCTCGCCGTTCTCCCAGACGACGGGGGTGGACAGCTTGTTTGCTGCGTCACCGAGGTTCTGCTTCAGAACCTGGAGGTGCCAGGTGCAGAGAAGCAGGTTCAGGGCATCCGCGTCCTTGCGGAAGTGGATGCTGTGGATGGGACGGGTGTTCTTGCTTGAAGCCATGATGGCCCTCCTTGTTTGCAAGATCGCGCTGTTGAATAGACAGGTCCTCCCTTTGAGGACTTAAAACTATTCATAAAAAGAAAAACCACACTGGCTGTGTGGTATTCTTTCGCGGTAGACTTTCGTTAGTCTACTTGTGCTTCTTCGGCTTGACGTTGTGGTTCGGGATGTGCCTCCAGTGGCGGCGCGTCTCGAAGCAGTCCTGCTCGTTGTACCTGGGGTGGATCGGCTGCTGGAACGGCAGCACGATCGGGTTCTTCTTGTACGCCACGTTTTACCTCCGTGGTTCGGGTCAGACCTTTTGGTCTATTTACTACCCATAAAAAGAAAACCCCCGGGAACCGAAGTCCCCAGGGGAAAGCTTTTCTTTTTTGTTCGTGCTTGTTAGCACTTGCCCAGCATGATGTCCTCGAGGTGACGACGAAGGGTGCTCTTGTACGAGGGCTCAGCCTCTTCAACCATCTTGTCAGCGATGGCGTACGCCTGCTTGGACATGATGATGCTGCGGAAGAAGTCCTTCTTCTTGAAGTACTCCTGCTGCATTGCGAGAGACCACCTCAGTGACTCGAAAGTCGCTTCGATTGTCTCCTCACCGGGAGTGATGAATGTTGCCATGGGTATTTCTCCTTTTTGTTTCATGGGCCTTAGCCCTACCCATAAAAGAAAAACCCCGGTTCTGTACAACCGAGGTAATTCTTTTGTTTATTAGGCGTCGAGCTTGTCCGTCAGCCACGCCCATGCACCCGTCCAGGCGCATGCGATGAGTGTACCGACGAACGGCACGAGGGCCCACCATGCGGAGGTGGAGTTCTCCGAGACGTGGACCGCCACGCCGATGAAGATGGCGATGAGCGGCAGGAACGTGAAGAACCCGACGAACCCGGTCACCTTGGCGCGGATGTTGTTGGTGTGGATCGTGCCGATGAAGCCGATCATGGTGTTGATGATGATCGCGTACACGATCAGGAAGGTGTTGGACATGATTCCTCCTAGGAACATGTTAATGCGTAAACACGGGATGTGGATACGACTACTTGTACTATCAGTTGCCCGTTAGGGTCCAGTTTGTACTATCGCTAGTTATAAGCGCCCTTTCTATGTAAAAGTGGTAAACCATTACGTGCGTACAGGCACGGGATAAAGGTCATAAACCTACCCATAAAAAGAAAAAGCGTAAAACTACACTGGCTGTGTAGCATACGCTTCTTCTTTCTTTAATTAAGCTGTCTTACGAATCGACTGCTCGAAACGGTACATGTCCGAAGACACGACTCGCATTCTCCGGCTGGCTGAACGGAAATCGATAACGCAATTAACGATCATAACGATTCCGAATACCAATGCAGCGATACCGAATACAAGGTGGAACAACACGAACAGGTTAGTCTCGCTTGTTACGCTCTCGTTTCCGACATACAGGTAGCTGCAAAGTACAACCAACGCGCTTCCGAGAATAGACATCACGATCGCTGCTTTGACATTCTCCTTTATGGAGTACATCTCCGCATTTGCGCGATGGATATTCTGACGGATTGTGTCGATGGCGAAAATGTCCATTGATTTTTCCTTTGTTTGTTGCATATATACACGATGTATATACGACTACTATTTAACCTTCGGTTGCTCGAACGAGTCCCGCTTGATTAATATACTGACGAATCAATACGTATATCGATAGCTCGATATGCCCGATATATCTTTCGATGTATCGTTATCTATTTGTATACCGCTGTGCACACGGTAGATACCCATACCCCGGTGGCCTCGTTAGAGGTTTCTGGAACAACGTATATCCATAGGTACCCCCCTGAAAATTTTCCCTAAATTCCATAGGGTATGAATTTTATATAACCCTTTATAGGTTCAAAAATTTTTCCTAGAAATTTCCCCATATAGGTTGCAAGGCCGGCGAAACACTGATAGTTTTTCTCTCACTGGTAACAGCCAGTAAAAACCACTACAAACAAAGGAAAACAAAATGGCCCGCAAAAAGACACAAGTAGAAGATATGCCAATCTTAGAATCTATTGAAGAGATAGAAGACTTCGTAGAGGCTTATACCATCGGAGGATTCGATGCCTACAGAGATGCCTATGATGACATGAACTTCGATATGGACAACTACGGATACGATTACTGATATCCCCCTAGATTTTTTTATTCAATTAAAACAAACGTAGAAAGAAAAACAAATGACCACAATGCCTAATAACACAATGGTAGCTTCAAGTAAACTTTTCAGAACAAAAGCACCATGGAGAATTAATGGATCCCTAATGGGACAGATAACAAAAGACCATGATGTCATATTGTTTAGTCATGACTCAGGAGAGACAACATACGAACATATGTCAAAAAAAATAGGTAGATACCTCTACCACAGAGTTCAAAGAGAAGTTCAACATTTAACCTTTGTAGGTTATGAACATGAGTGTAGATTAGTGTCTGATCTGTATGTAACTATGGGATTCAAGTTTGATACTGCGGTTTTGATCAACAACATTCATCCACACTCTGTTTATGATGCGATCTTGGGTCACACAAAGATCTATAACTTCTGGACAAAGACAGATGACTCATATGGTCCAATCAATGGAGCTGAAGAGAATCAGTACGTAAAAACACTGATGCCAGCCCACATGTCCAATAGGCTGGCATCAGAGGTTAGTGGTTGTTTGATCTATGGCTCTTATGAAAAGAACTACTTAGAAAACAACAAACCTGTATTCAATTATGTAAGCTAGAAATCATCCTCATCACTTGGTGGACCGAGCTCGATCTCATCATCGCTAACGATATACACGTTAGGGCTGGTGGGGTCGAGCTCTCTTACTATGTCCTCTGTTGATTTGTTCATGAACTTAGCCATGTCTTCAACTAGTGACCATTGTTCGGGATCAAACATGGTAAGAACTAGATTGTCATCTTTATCAGTATGAAACGTAGCGTAGTAATCACGCTCTAGTGAGCCAGAAGTAAAATCTACTTCCAGCATTTCGTCAGACTCAACAGATCTGACAGACTCCATCAATCTTTTCAAGATATCCCAGAAAGATTCCATATAGTTTCGCTACCGTTTCTCTAAATTTAAAACAAATATTAGGCCCGGAAAATTTGGGCGCGGTTTTGAACCTTATAGTCCCTTTGAATCCTGGTGTTCCTAGATAAAT
>JACCDW010393819.1_pt1 | contig 17498 bp, 22 predicted proteins | sample 7449781 | NCBI WGS metagenome assembly JACCDW01 (sample SAMN15323449, study PRJNA562643) | freshwater metagenome | isolation source: river surface water | place: USA:Blue River Watershed | collected 2017-08-18
CTGTAAAAAAGTCTTGAGTATACGTATTTGTGGACATCGCCGGACTCCATTATGAGTCTAACGGTTCATCATCACCTGCATCAAAAATTGTGGCAGTTGGTACACCTGCTATTTTTAAAATGTGATTCAGATCATCATTGTAGCTCATATCATCATACATGTTTTCAACACCAACTGCACGTTTTAATAGTTCCAATTTTTGTTGTAGTGGTGCCACCATAGTAGTGGTATCGGTATTATCTTCTGTGTCCGCCTCTACTTCATGCATATCGGGTCTATTAAGTATTTCTATATGAATGCCGCCAATGACAGGTTGTTCTGGTGCTTTTGATTGACCAAACATATCTGCAAAATCGCCAATTAATTCTGATATACGCATTATGTATTTAAAAAGGTTGTACTATTTTGATTTACTGCACTTTGATATACTGTGCCTATTTCGGTTAAAGTAATAACTGTACTTGCCCCACTGGCAGGTAGCACACTTAATCTTCTACCGATGTCACCCATATTAATGAAAGTGATAACATTTTGTGGAATTTGTCCAACGTTTGATGTAATAGTAGCAGGAGCGTCTATGTTATAAACACATGTGGTATTAGCAACTACTTTGACTTTTGTAGTGTTAATAACGTTTACTCCTGCCACATTGGCTGCTGTTGATGTAACTACTGTGTATGCTGCCATTTTTAATCCTATTTTACTATTATTTAGTCATTTAGCCTATAAAAGTAACTATAACTGAACCGTTACCAAAATTACCACTACCATCAGTTGAATTTATTTGACTTGTGCCATTATTGTAACTTCCACCACCACCACCTGCTAGAGTAGATGTTGCGGTGTTGCCTACTGCGTCACTAGCGCCGCCACCCGAATAGCCGCCACCACCGCCCATTCGATTGTTATCACCGTTACCTGGCGCACCACCACCACCAAATCCACCACCTTCTGGTGCATAAATAGCATTAATTATTCCACCATTACCACCAAAGATATAAGCCCGCCCACCGTTTAGCGATACACCATTAGCTGCACCGTTGCCTAAAAAGCCTCCGCCTGCTCCATTTGCCGTTGCTCCTACACTTTGTCCGCCACCGTTACCATTAATACCTCCAGCACCATTAAAAGAGCCGCCCGCTGCTGTCTTACCGTTAGCAGTGATACTGGCATTGGCCGCAGCCACAAATGCTGTCCCGCAGCCACCGCCACCGCCGGCAATAACCAAAATATCAGTAGTCGAAGGTGTGCTTATATTACTTTTAACAACAAAAGTTCCGCCACCACCCGATCCGTTTCTTCCTGCTCTAGCAGCAGGAGGTCTTGCAGTTTGTCCTACAATGATATTAACTTTCTCGCCTTGAGTTAAACTGAAATCACCTTGTATTACTGCTCCAACTCCTCCAGCAGTAGCAGTATAAGGTGCGCCCTGAGCACCTTTTGCAGTAACCCTATACGTACCTGTTGCGGGCACTGTCCAAGTTTGTATCCCGTTAGATGCTGTAAAGTAACTAGAATTTGATAGCCAAGTATAAGTTGTGGTGTCGTAATTACTCAATAAAGTGCTTAAATTTGGTCCTGCATTCCCGCTAGTGTTTGCATTAGTAAATGTAAATGTAGTAAATGCATATAAATTACCAGACGGTACCGGGGGATTATTTCCTCTTTGTCTAGGAGCAGAAACATTACTAATGGAAGACATCAATATACCAGGCATTATACCAATCCTGTTCCGTTAATAAACCAAGTATCCGTGGCAACTTTCATTAGTGTTGCCATTCCATAATTGCCCAATGTTCTTGCAGCAGATGTAGAATTACCAGATAGATACATAGTTACTCCAGAGTCTGGTGTAATAGTCAAATTAGCTGTACCTTGTTGGACAATAGTAACTGCGGCTCCAATGTTGAAGCTTACCGTCGAATTATTTGGAACAGTAATTACGTTAGCACTGTTAGAACTGAAGTAATGTTTACCTGCATCGGTTAATGCCAATGTAGCGTTACTGGTGAACACAACCTGAGGAATATCTCTATAACCGATAGCAAAACCGTTAACATTAGAACTAATATTACCTGCTGTAATATTACCAAGTACAGTAATATTATTGGCACTTATTATTTGGGCGCCAACAACATCAAATCCCGACAATCTTGGAGACGGACTGGTTGCAAAGACTGCGTTGATACTACCGGGTATTGTTACATTACCGAAATAATCAAATGTCCAGCCTGTGTTTCCAGCGCCAGTATATATGGATACATTGGCGTTGGCATATAGTTCGGCATCACTGGTGTTGTTCAATAGCAAGCCGGTGGCGTCACTAATGCCAGCACTGAGTCTCATACCAGTGTTGCCAACAGTCCTGATTTGGCTATCACTAGGCAAGGTCAGCATACCATTATTGTCAAATAACCAGGACTGAGTGTTAGCAGTGATGGTAACGTTGCCAGCTCCTGGTCCTACAATTTGATGTGTATTAACATTACCCGACACGTCAATGTTAATAGGAACACTGAGGCTACCAAGTCGAGTAAAAGTAAAAGTATATGTGGGACCGCTAGTAGCGGCAGTGTCGATTGTGAAGTCGTTGTCTATACCCCCAAATATTGACGTCGAACTAACAGGGAACGTCAACTTGCCTTCGTTGTCAAATGTCCATGTGTAACCATTTTTAACAATATTAGCAGCTATGTTACCAGTATAGGTCGGCAAATAAGCTGATACGTTAGAATTACTATAACTTCCTGTAGCTGCACCATATGTAATCTTTTTTGTGCTGGTATCGTAATAAAGAATATTTCCAGTTGTACCACTGCCAATAGGATCTACGTAAAATCCTGCGCCGTAACTATTAAGTACATTACCAGTGGCATTCAGCATAATAGTACTGGCCGACGTAACTCTTGCTAATCTACCAATAGCAATAGAATAATTGCCGTCCACGGTCGCTGCATCACCTATTGCAACTGTGGCTATATCGCTTCCGCCTGATCCACCTGCTCCAGATCCAATAGCCACTGCTCCGTTGCCTTGGAATGATCCGCCGGCGCCTGTACCTATTGCTATTGCATCAATTCCTTGGTTGGCCGCGGCAGCTCCAGTACCGATGGCAACAGAATTATTACCTTGATTGTTCTGTGCCGTAGTTGCACCAATAGCAATAGCATAATTACCTTGATTATTTGAAGCGGCAGTCGAGCCAATGGCTACTGCTGAAAATCCTTGATTTGTGAATCCTGCTGAAAATCCAATCTTTACATTCGCAACCGATGTCAAATAAGCCGCTACGTTGGCATTGCCGTAATTACTAGTATCACCCGATATTACACTGCCATTCACTGACAGTTGTCCGTTGGCGGTAACTGTAATTGGCACTCCACCTAAATATATCGTGCTATTACTTAGCCATAAATCTTTCCACTGATTAGCCTCACTGCCTAAGTTATAGACAACATTTGCTCCTGGCAATAATCCTGTACTATTAACTATAGTAACTACATTGGCTTCAGCGGTATTACCTATGAATGTCTTGACTACGCCATTAGTACTACCAATAATTAAATTACCAACATTACCTAAACTAGGTCCTACTTGATCATATCCAGTTACATAAAGATATGCATCATTTATTGCTGTAGTGTCGCCAAAAAAATCAGGATCTGTATGATCGCTACTAGTAATACCTAAATCAACATAATAACTAGCATCATTTCCATTGTCTGATGTTAAAACAACGTCAGTGCTTGCTGATTCGCCATCGCTTATATTCTGTAAAACAAACTGAGAATAACTATTTACATTAGAATATACTTGTACATATGCATCAGGGAACGTACCATAAGTTACGCCGTCACTAGTAACTCTAAGATTACCTATAATATCCGTTGTTCCATTACTAAAAAACTTAGTAAATACGTTGCCTTCGTGATCTATAGATATGTAATCAGGTGGTCCTGAGGTATGTCTAAAACCGCTATATCCACTGCCTTCTGCATAGAAACTATAACCATATGCACTGTTTTTACTAGCAGTGAAATCTGTTGCACTTAATTGTCCATTGAAGTTAAAATCAAATGCATTAGAAACTGTGTTGAAACTCATTCGTTGATTATTGGCCCACAAATATATTGAAGATATTTGTGTGCCATTTGTGGCAGATAATTGTAAATCTGAATTTGCCAACGTTCTTGCTTGAACTGTATTGTTAGCGACGGTATGTGAAATTAATAAATTCGCAGCAGCTAAATTACCAGGACTGCTCAGAGTTCCATTAGAATTAAATGTCCATCTGCGTCCAGCACCAGCATAATCAGTAGTAATTGCTACACTAGTGTTTGCAAATATTTCAGTCAAGCCTACATCATCTAACGTAATACCAGTTCTTCCAGTGGCAAAGTTTGCATAGAACAACATTCCCTGCGTTCCAGCAAATTGTATTTCAGCACCGCCAAGATTTGATTTAATATATCCTGGTAACGTTAGATAACTGTTAGTATCTAATACTAGTGTATATGGTGCATTAGTTGTTCCATCAAAAACTGATAACTTTATATTACTAAAATTATTTGTCAGTGCAACATCAGTGGCATCAGATGTTGCAGGCAATGTCAATGATGACCCAGACTGAACCGAACTAATAGTGTACCGATTTATAGCAATATTAGGAGTTATCAAGTTAGAGGTTAATACAACGTTTGCGTTGGTAGGAGACAGCGTGATATTTGTATTTGCTACTGTTCCAGTAATAGTTTGATTGTTAACAACTAAATTACCTATATTACTTACATTTGAGTTTAAAATTGAATAACCACCTGGGGTAATACCGTCGTGAACATTCAGTGTATAATTATCAGTGTTGACCGTAAGTTCTCCCTGCGCACCTACATAGGTTGCACTTACATTTGCATTACCTCTTTTAAATTGTACTGTTTTGCTCATAGTTTGTCCACTTTATTTTACTTATCACTTATAGTCTATTCATAGATAGTAACATATTGTCTACGAAATTCAGATTTTGAAATCTATTAACAAATATGTTTATATCTAGTATTGAAATTATTGCACCCGCATTTGCCGAAGCTAGTGACCCAGTTTCCCACATTACGGCAACATATTCTGAACCAGCAAATGGACCAGTGATAGGTGTTCCATTGCCTATTGAAGTAAATGTACCTGGTCGTGCAAATGTTACTTTATTATTGTTATTAGCTAATAAAAATTTAGATTCAACAGTAACTTCGATACTTGAACTACTATAGTCGGTAGTACTTCTTACTATATTTCCACCGCCTATATTAGTAACAAAGTCATCAATAGCGTTATCACGAACACCAAAGTTACTGTTTTCGCCTAATATGAACATCGCTCCGCCATACTGCAAATACTGATATAATCTGTTAGTTGGATTAGAAGGATTAGTAGCATATGGACTAGCATAACCAATGTCCCATATATGTGCGTAGTCAAACAGATTATATGTTAATAGATCGGAATAACTAGATACTAATATGCTATTGTAACCTAATGCTGTTTCTCTGGCTGCAATAACTGGATAGATGTCTGTAGCGGGATTTATTGCGCCAGAAGCATAATAATTTGTATTGCCGCCTGGCCCATCAGTCAATGGATCATAAAAAACTATTGCAGTTTTTTTATAACCACGATCTGGCTGCAAGAATCCAAATCCTAATCTATTAACACCGTGAAACATTATGCATATCCTGTTGTTAATGCCACAAAATATCTTGATCCATCATAGAACATATTAAGCATATCAATACTGCTTGCATTAAAACTTAGTACTTTGAAATTACTTGCAAATTTATAATCTGAATTTGCAGTTAAAGTTCTACCGCCCGTTCCGTCCTGCGTAAAAATCAAAGTTAAACTCTGACCAGTTTCCATATTTATTGGTAAGTTTAATGTTATATTTCCAGTCAAAGTAGCCGTTTGTACTATCGCTAATGATCTATTGGGTGTAAAACTACCACTAATTGAACCTAGATCATAAATCGAAGATTGTACACCTTCAATTTCTACGGTAACGTCATCTCCTACATTAGTAGTGATTACACCGTTTCCAGTAAAATTAATACTTGATAAATTTGTGGTAACAACAATACTATTACTTTCGACTGTTATTGTTGGACCTTGCGGACCTTGCGGACCTTGTGGTCCCTGAGGTCCAGGTACATTACTTGCATCACCTTGTGGTCCTTGTGGTCCTTGTGGACCCTGTAGTCCCTGCTCACCTTGTGGACCTTGTGGACCTTGTGGTCCTTGTATGCCTTGTGGTCCTTGTATGCCTTGCTCACCCTGTGGACCTTGAGGTCCTTGTGGTCCTTGTATGCCCTGTGACCCTTGTGGTCCTTGCGGCCCTTGAATGCCTTGTTCACCCTGTGGACCTTGAGGTCCCTGAGGCCCCTGTGGTCCCTGAGGACCTTGAGAACCTTGCGGGCCTTCTGGGCCAATCAACCCTAATGGACCAGCTGGTCCTCTAGGACCTTGCGGTCCTTGTGATCCTTGTGGGCCCTGCGCGCCTTGAGGTCCAGTAGGTCCTTGTGACCCTTGTGGGCCAATTGATCCTTGTGGTCCTTGTGTACCTCTGACGCCTGCTGGACCTTGCGGTCCTTGTGGCCCCTGTGAGCCTTGAGGACCTCGCGGTCCTTGTGGTCCTTGTGGTCCTTGTGGACCTTGCGGCCCAGTCGGTATGTCTAACAAATTGTCCATTCTAGGTCCTTAAATATTACCAAAATCATATATCGCACTTATCGTAGGATCAGCAATCTGTCCTAAATCAAGATTTACTGGAGGATTAACGGGATATGCACTGTTACTAACAAAAATTTGTCCCACTGCACTGTAATTATCATCAACGTAGCCAACTACATTACCGATGCTTGAATTAATCTTTACGTTATATGTGTAAGTTTCACGATCTAATTGAACAAAATCATTTCCACTGATAATCGTATAGCCTAAACCCTGGGGACTATTGTAAATAGTAATATTCGAACTCAAGACGGTAGTAGCATTTGCGAATACATAATCGTCCACAATATTAAATGTAGCACTCATGGTACCCATGTTGATAGGCTTTTGCTCTGAGTTAAGAAATTGAAACTTTAGAACATTATTGATGTTCTTGTACATTTGTATGGTTCGTGTATACACAACTCTGTTCCTTTGATTTGTTGCTATTTCCAACCCACTGGCTGATATATCAAGCTGTATCTCTATCAGATTATCGTAATAGTAACTTACTATGGTTTGCATCTAGTATTTATGATAACTACGGCAGAAATAAATAGTCTTCCATTCCAAAAAATAAATAATGGAATGGAAGAAACTTATAAAGAATTACTAGATTCTTATCCTTTTTTAAGTTATGTAACTTATGGCGGACAAGAATATATAGGGATAATACAAAATTTAGACGATATAATTACCAGTATTTATGACTACGGGGTAATTAAATTGCAAGATCAAAAAAAATTGTATCTTGAACTAGGAGAAATTTGGTGGTGGGAAAGTAATAGACTAGTGCCTATTAACATATTTCTGAAATCAGATTGGATTCAATTCAGGGGCACACTAAAAACATTTAATAGCAAAGATGTTACCATTAAATATGGTCCAGTTTTAAGTTTAAAAGAAGCAGCACAAAAACGTAGTAAGAAAAAATCTATTACTCTAGTTAGAAAGATTATTTAATAGATTAATATGCACCGCGGTTAAATGTGCATAGGCAACCGCATGTGATTTTTTATAGTAGTAAGTGCCATCAGTAGGTTTCTCCCATATAGTTTTACCAACTTCATTCCATGATTTACCAATAAGATGACGTTTTGATGGGCGTATTACACTAAGAAACATAGCCAATTTCAATATTGAATCAATTCTTTCTGGCATCTTTATCAAACTAGCATAATGATTGTTGATATGAATAACTTGTTTACAAAAGTCAATATCGTAAATTTTATTCCAATCTGGCGTTTGTGCTAACAATTCATCTAGATGTGCTTGTGATTTAATTAATGTATAGACATGTACATTAAGAAAATCTAATTTAACATAACCACGATTTTCTGCCGCTTCGTAATCTATACTAGCAATTTCATTTATGGGATCAATAGGTATATCAGTAAAATATACACCAGTATTGTGCTTTACCCATGCTGCATCTCTATTGATCGCCGCTGGTATATGTTTCAACAATTTAAGTGCTTCGTCACGCGAAGCAAAATCTATGTCAATATCACTGGTAAATTTAATGTTGTTCATGTAGCCAACTTAAACCAACATGCGACACTTGGATCAACAAAAGTAAAAACCACATGTCGTGGTTCTTGAGGCTTCATGCCAGAATCAAAGAAAAAGTCTCTAATATGATTCTTAATTTCCCAAGTAAAATCTTTTTGTTTTACATATCCTGCGTCTGTAAGTTTATTTAATAAACTGTATGCTTCAGGAATGTTTTTAATTTCAATTTTTACTTCGGTCATAGTCCAGCCTCACTCAAAACAGTTTTTAACCAATCAACGTCTTTTTTATGTGTTGAAAATTTCTTCTGCCAAAAATCTGGATCAATATATGGCAATAGTATATCAACTTGCTCTTCATTTAAGTTATCTAAAAATTCAATACCACTAGCACAGTTATATACTATCCATGGACTGATTCTGCCAGATTGTATATGACTTATGATTCTATTTTTCGATCCATTTCTGAAATAGTTATTAAAGCTTGTTATAGTTTGAGATTCATGATCGGCATAATTTTGCATTTCTAGAAAGCTACGATCTAGCGCATCATCTACCGATTCTATTTGTAGATATGACTTCAGCCAATCAGTGTAATATTCTTCTTTTGTCCAGTAATCTAATTTTTTATTGTTCTTTAACAGCCACTGAGTGAAACTTGCAAAGTTTACTGTTCTAATAGCAACCTGATATCTGCCATATTTGACGAATGCTATGTAAAAATCACTACGAACAAAATCATCGTATGTTTTTGCTTTATTTCCAGGCTGAGAAAATTCATAAAATTTGTTGTATGCATGATAGCCGAACTGTACGCCTTGTTCCTTTTCTTGTTGAAATCTGCGTTTTAGTTCACACAAATGAGATGTCAGAGTTGATTCACGGACATAAGATTTATTACAGTATTTACATACATATTTACTTACCACGGGTGGTGAATGTTTGCTCATTTCGACATATGCATTTACAATCTGTGTCAACATACTAACCTAACTCTTTTTTTATATCATTGTCCGACATGCCTAACGAAATTGCCAGCTCATGCAAATCTTGCGTAGTATTTAGATTAGCTAGCAATTCAATATCTTTGAGTTTATGCGTAGGATACAATTTTAACAGAAATTTGATTTTCTTGCTAGAGTCACCAGAACTTTTTTTCTTTGAATTTAACCAGTAATGTCGTTGATTACCAAAATTAGGACTTACCGCAGTTAGTGCTAACCATTGCAATTTTGGATGCTTGTTTAGAATAAAGAAATTTATGTTTACGTATTCATTTACCGCACGTAAATACCATTCTTGTAGTTCAAACGAACCTTCAATATTTGCGCCATATTTTAACAGTAGATATGCACTGAACTTTTTCTTCTCCTCATCTGACAAATCATCATAAAATGCACGATGTTTGCTATTTAGGGCGGCAAGTTCACTTGCAAGACTTAGACGATCACTCATTTTTGTGGTGTGTGAGGAAATTGATATCCATATTGAGAATAAATCCAACGAATGAACAGGTCTATTGACTGTTTATTGTCTGGATAACTTTCTAAGAATATTTTTGCCAGTCTATCTATAGTTTGTATGACTTCTGGTTCAGTATACATTTTTACCATGCTTTCGTATAGTTAACGATTTCACATTGTCTACTAATATCTTTTACAAAATAAACACACAATGATCCATTGGTATTTGTTTCTAGTGGAACAGCTAATAGCTGGCCAGATTTTAATTTAGGAAAATACCATTTAACATCCTGATAGATGTCAATCACTTCGACAGGCAAAAATGTAGGCCTAAAACTAGATAGAGGATTAAATGCAAAAGCACTAAAACCACGATCATTGATTGATGTTAGTGGTACAACTTCTAAATCGCCTACCTCTGATTCACCTATCAGTAATTGCCAATCTATTGGCATCTTGATTACACTTTCGCCTATTTTAAGAACCAATGCTGGTGCATTAAAGCTTTCTAAGAATATTAGCGGAATGAAAAAATAATCAGGATTTTTTGGATCGCTATTATCTAATACGCAAAATCTGATATCATCGACTTCATCTGGTATTTCATTTATTTCAAAACTTGAATTGTTATCTAAAACTAGTAATCTCATTATTTCCAATTAACCTTTTCTATACTGTAATTATACTCTACCTCTTTGTAGAATTCTTTTCTTTTAGTCAAGTGTCTTTTGGAAAATTTACAAGAACTGTTAATATCCCAGATTTCTACATGATCTTTGTCTTTTGCCTTACGTAATCCTCTGCCTATTGATTGTATTGTTCGAACAAATGATTTCCCTGGCTCTACTAAAACAACATTGAAAATTCTAGGTATATTGATACCCACTGCTGCTACCTGATACGTAGCAATAATCACTTTGTTATCTGTTTCTGAAATGCTCTCATATTCTGCCTGTCGATCTTTATTTTTTGTACTACCAGAAACAAATACAGAATTCGGAACTAACTGAATCAGTGATTCACCTGCCGATATTCTATCTATAAGAACTAAGGTATTACCTGATGCTGATATTTTTGAAATCAATGCCGCTACGTATTTTATACGTTCACTATCTTCAAGTAAGTATTTTAACTCTTGTGCATAGTTAGCAAACTCACGATGATCCTGTAATTGTACAATGTTCACATGACAATTTGACAGCACACCTTTTTCTTGTAATTCTGCTGCGGTAAGTTTATTGATCACAGGACCAATACATACGGTCAATGCAATCGATGCAAAATCTTCTTTTGGTATTGTGCCAGTAAGACCCCATCTAATAGGTATATGTGCCATGATACCAGATAGCATTGATTTTAGTTGATCAGCTTTTGCGCCATGAACCTCATCACATATAACGCACACTACATCTTCAAGAAAATCATGTATAGTAAAATCGGAATCGCCCGCTTCAGAATTTTTAATCAGGGCTAATACACTTTGCCAAGTACAGATTGTATGTTTTTTACCTAATTCTTTTCTATCACCAAAATAAACTCCAACATCTAATCCTAAATTTATATAATCTGCTTCAGTTTGTGTTACTAATGATTTGTTTGGTACTATTACTAGTGATCTACCGTAATGTTGAATTGAATAGCTTAGTGCTGCTGTGATTAACGTTTTACCAGCGCCAGTTGGTGCAACTTGTATACATTGTGGATTTTTAAGAAAATTGTTGACTATATCAACCTGATAATCACGTAGTTGTATCGGTTGACCTACCAAGCTATGTTTTTCTGGCCAAACAATATGTGAAAACGTAGTTTCAGTAATTGGTACAAAATTAAAAGTCGTGGAGTAGGTGCGTGCATCATCAATTTCAATATCATAATTCGCGGCATCTAATAGTGGAATTATTTCAGGCAGTAAATTGATGTATGAACTACCACCTAAATTAAAATATGAAACTTTACCACTCCATCTACCCAAACGCACACTGGGCAAGAATCTTGCCCCAGGTATTTCATATTCAAACTTTTTACTGAGAGCGCGACGTTCAGTTAAATCTAAACCCTCTATCTTTAGATTTACTTCATCTTTAATAATAATTTTACATTGTTTCATTTTCTACGATAATTATCTTTTCTGCCATTTTAAGCATAGTACTTTTTCTAACTCCCATTAGAATAGGTGTTTGTGATATAAACAATTTGATAGGTACATTGGAATCTGGCCATACTTTATTCAAATGCTCAATGTCATCGTGTTTGTATCTACTCAAATTTTTATATGAAGTCACATATGTATGTGCTGGATTCCTACTGGAAAGTTTCATATATTCAATGATTTTATCAAAATCAAAATCCACTAATTTAATTTTGTTTATTTTTTTCAAAGCAAGTTTTTGAATTAACGGATCATCGTATAGCGATGTGAATCTATTAATTAATGGAATACTGACAGTGTAGCCTAAGGTCGATGATAAATCAATTAACTTAAAAAAGTTGTGATGGGCTATTTCACCAATAGTCCTATTAATATACTCTAACAAGCTAGGCGCAGCATTTATGATACTCAGTTCACCATCAACTTCACGTAATTCAATACTATGATCCTGCTTTTCAATCTCAAGCATTTTGTCGTAAAGCTCAAGTATTTCAGGATCATAAGTGAAATGCGTTTCATTGCATATAACTTTAATGTAGTTTAAACTAAACTCAGTTAGTGGCATTAGCCATACTTTTCGTTCAAAGTCAAATGTTGCAGATAAATCCTCTGCCGTTTTTAGATTACGTAGCTTGGCAATTAAATCAGTATTATATGGAAACCGTAATACAAAACTAGATTTGTTTCTATCAATTTCAACACTCATGGTGTTGTTTATTTTTCTAATAGGCAATCTAAATTTATCAAGTGTTTCAGGTATATTAATGCCCTGCTTCTCTAACTGCTTTCTATATTTAGCTATTAGAGTTTTGGCTAACTCTGCTTGTTTGTCGGTAAACCCAATCTGTTTATACAGTATCTGAGTGCAAAGACTATCTACGATGGACACATCGTATCGTGCTAAACTTAGCGGACTGATACCACGCATGCCTAATGAAATTAGGACAGATTTTGATTTATGTACAGGATTATATCCGCCAATATATTCAATGTAATCTTCAATATAATTAAATGATTGATTCGTCATATGAGTTTAAAATTTTGTATGCCCAATCAAATGCTATTACCGTTTCTGGCACTAGGTCAAGGTCTAGCTTATTCTCTAGTTTTTGAATTAGATCAATACGATTTTCAAAAGTTAGACTACTGTCTTGAATATTTAATACTTTTTTAATCATTTGTCCGCCATACATATCACCCATGTGCCATGTATATAAATGTGCTAGTATGTTTCTATTGCCTACGGGTATATTGTGTAGATAGTTATTATACTCAATGACTTCTGGACGATATTTAAACTTTTTAGGATACGCTGAATATTCAGCATGTAAATGCTGATATCGTTGCACATCAAGAATATCATCTATAAAGCCAGATTCTTTGGCTATATCTTCAATAGTTTCATAGAACAGTGATTTCTGATATGTAAAATCATACCATAGATCAATGGGCAATCTTCTTTCAAAGATCGCCCACATAAATTTTGTTGATTCTGCTAGATTGTGTTTTTCTCTAATGTATTCTTTTAATATGCTCATAGTTTTATTTTGATAAAATTTCGATGGTCAATCCATGAAGATAATCCATTTCTTCATTGGTTACATAGAAGTCAGTCAGAGGATCCCAATATTGCCCACCCTTGGGATCGTAGTAAAGAACACGACCGTTAGCGTAGAAGAACGGGCCTTCCAAACTCACACGGGGCTGCCAACGAGCATCACGTTCACGCAAAATACGATAGCCCATTTGTTTTCCTCTTTAACGACGATAATGATAGTATAGTTTATTTGGGATTATTTGTCAAATTTTTCCTCATAGATTCAATTGTTTCTGCCGCCTCTTCCAATAAGTCTGCAATACGATCTGGACGACCTTCCTGTACACTTTTTCTATCTTTGATGGATCTGCGAATTTCTGCACGTTTTTTCAATCTATACACAATATCATTTGTGTCCTCCGCTTTTGTTGCGGGACATTCATCATCTTTTGTATTAACAAACAACACAGCATTACATGCAGAACAATATGTAAGATCAGGCATACCAAATGCTGATTCATCGTTTACCCACTGATGTTTCATAGTTCACACTCCAATTCATTAATTCGTTCAAACGCAACCACTGCTGGTAGCAATAAAACGGCTGCCGGGTCTTCACTGAGAAGAGCCCAAACACGTAATTGGTCGACAGGCATGTCTAAATATTTGCTGACCTCATCATATGCGATTAGTGCTTTTACCGCATCATACATTGCACCCCTAGCCGCAACCGTAGCCACACCCCTATCTGCATTCCGAGCCACGTCCCAAGCCGCATCTGTGGCCGCATACCAAGCCTCCTCCCTAGCCGCATCTGTGGCCGCATACCAAGCCTCATTATGAGCCGCATCCCGATTCTGAACCGCATCCCAAGGCGTAGACCAAATTTCAAGATGTGACTTCGCTGACTCAAGTACCCTATCAATGTGATGGGCATTGGGTAAATGACTCCATGCGTTCATACAGCATTCTCCATGTAGTTCCTAACCCATTCCAAACGTTGTTGTTCGGTCATCGCGGTATATTCTACAATGTTTTCACGAATATGGTCGATCAACCCATGATATTCCTCATCAATGCTACGCTTGACATCGTTCTTCAGGTCTACCAACTTATCGGTGCGAGGATTTCTCGCCACCCACTTGTTTACCAAGTAATACGGGCTCTTGATCTTGGTAGAGACTCCATCATCAGTGTAAATCACATAACCTTCGTGACGGCACTCCTTTACCATTTCCTGAACACGACCCATGTTGGTTACCGTACATTCAGGCGTATAGCAGCCCAGTTCTTGCGCCAATTCACGCAAGATAAAGCTATCATGCTGTACCCGTGAACCCCACACATTTTCACGATAACCCAACAAATACATACCTTCTTTCTCAGGAACAATGTGCGGATCGTCAACATGACAACATTCAAACATGAAGGTCATGCCACGCAAATCACTACGGCTGAAAATCAAACACCAGTCCTGATAGTTATACTTTTGACGGATCAATTGCTTGACCATTTCAACGTATTCGCTATCCAATGAACCAGTAGTGCTGATCAACAGATCACCATTATACCAAGTAACAGATGCCATAAAGCCATTGACTTTACGGAAAGCAGTTACCTTGGTATCAAAGCCAATCACAGGAGCACGGCTTTCAATACCGAAGTTATAGATTTTCGTGAACGGATAGGCGATCAGGTTGAAGTTTTCATCAACAACCGCGCCACGACATTCTTCCAGGAAGTTATCCCAGGAATTCTTGTAAAAGACCTGCTTGCTGTACTTCAGCACATACAAGCCAGGATATGCAGAGGATTCTCGCATCTTTACAGACCGAGAATTCTGCCGCACATATTCACGCAATTCATCTTGAAACATATTACGCTTTCAATTGATTAGATCGGACAGTACCGATCTCACTATTTTTGTAGTATAGCGTAAAGCAGATTTATTGTCAAGCGTTGTTATCACGCTCCAGACGATCCAGAATCCTGGTGATCTTACGCTTGTGAACCTTGGCCACGGTCTTGCGATGCTTGGGAGCCGGGCCGCAGCAGGTGCAGAACCAGCCGCCAGGGCCAACGCGGCAGTGATGACGAGCATTGAACAGATTGGTCTTCATAGTTTGCTCTCTAGTTCAGAAATCATAGTATAGCACTGCTGGTATTTTTCGTCAAGTAGTTTTAGGAATGTAGGTATAGATGCCTTGTTTGCCTTGTAAAGCAACTGCTAAATCTTGTCCTCGTTTAGGTGATATGCTATTAGCCCGATCTATGGCGAAATCTACATATTTCTTATCTGCTAATTCTGGATATATGTTTGACGAATGGATAAAAGTGCCTACTGCTTCTGGTACATATTGCAATATGGTATAAAGAAATTTTTCCCGTAATGGTGTTTTTGACATTCTGGCATATAATGATTTAAAATTATTTGGTGACATTATTGATGTAAGACCAAAGTTGTTGCCATCTTTCTCTAAGAACTTTTGGAAAACCTTTAAAAACTCTTCTGGAGTAATATATTCTGACCAATTAAATTTAGCAGAATACAATATATCTGGTGCGTTTAATATTGCTGTTTGATATTCTTCTTTGCTGATTCCTCGTCCTAGATAATTAATTAGTCTGGGATTGTAATTTAATAGTTTTATTCTAGTTTCTTTTGGTAGATATCTAATAAGTCTTTCGTCTCGCATTAATAAGAAGTTGTTTAATGATTCTATTGAAGGGTTTTTATTTAGATATTTACGTAGCATTTTTATATCTGTTTTCAACTCTTCTGCTTTTTCTTTGCCCTGTTTAACACGTGCCTTCATTGTAATTGGATTATATTTATTTGGTATACGTTTAACTACCTCAATAGCAGCAGGATTAAAGAACACAGCCTGTGTTGGTTCATTTTCATGAATGATACCTTCACCATCATCTACCATACCATCTATTTTCAATATCTTTCTAAGTATAGATTGCCAGGTAACACTAGCAGATTTCGCTACTGCTTTTGTATTAGGTTTAGTCATATCATTAGATTGTTGATCAACATAATCAGCAAGTAATTTAGTAAAATACCACAGTATGCCACTGCGTGTTCTATGCGTCGCTCCGGTGCCTGCTTGTTTGAATATATGTTTAAACTCATCATCTGGTATCTTTTTATCTACAAATGTATCTTTGAGAGTTTTGAGATATTGTGAAACTGTGTCACTATCTATTGTGTCTAAATCAACTACATTACCAGTTGCTCTAAAAATATTAACCCAGGGTTTATCTCCTGCAAATGGCAGTAACTGTGTTGATTGTTTTTCGCCGATTTTCTTTAAAACATATTCTGCTGGATAAGCATATATGCCAATAGGTGTATTATATCTAGAAGTGGGATTTATACCCAATTTATCTAAATCGGTAAAACTAACAAATAAGTTTTTTATGTTACTACCTGGTATGGTATCGGTAGTTGCGTCATATAAATCCTTCAATTGCTTATTAACTGACTCTTTTGGATTTAGTTCAGGGTTTTTACGAGCCTCAACGATTTCTTTTATGTGCATTTGAATATTTATCAACGATAAATAAAAGTATGAGATATAACGAAATCAAACCCATAGCTGAAGCTAGAAAACGTAGCGATGTAAATCTAGCTATTCCAGTAAATGCTTGGATCAATAATTATTTTCGTGATACTGAGCAACGTGGTGATAGTGTAGGTAATAGTGTTGTTTTAAATCTTTTCGTCAGTCTAACTGCTATACCTAAGTTAGGTATCAATCCACGATCACATTACAATACACCATTGGGTATATATGCATATCCAGCAGAATATGTACTTGAAAAAGTTGGACGTAAATTGCCACTAGATAAATTACCATTCGCCGGTGACCAACCTTGGGTTAATATATTCCGTGTTAGTGAAAATAGCAACGTGATTGATTTGGATGAAGTTACTGAAGACATGTACAACGACTATTGTCAACGTTTTTCTGAAATACTAAGCAAAAGATACAGCAACTCTCCATTAGAAACAACTAATAAAGTAGTTGCTCGTTTTAAAGAGGAAGCTAGTACAGGGCCAGGGTTCAAAAGCGCAA
>JACCDW010421964.1_pt1 | contig 17493 bp, 16 predicted proteins | sample 7449781 | NCBI WGS metagenome assembly JACCDW01 (sample SAMN15323449, study PRJNA562643) | freshwater metagenome | isolation source: river surface water | place: USA:Blue River Watershed | collected 2017-08-18
GCAGGCGACGACGAGCGAGAGCCAGAAGTTCAGGCCGAAACGGAGGCAAATCGGGAACGCCAGGAAGAGGACGAACGAAGGGATGGTATAGGCGAGGATCGACCAGTTGAGCGACACGACCTTCGCTTGGTCGCCGGTCTCAACGTAGGTCCAAATCATCACCAGCAGGCTCGTCGGCGGCAGCGCGCATAAGAGGGCGCCGAGGGAGACGTTGCGCTTGGCGAGCTCGGAAGCGCCCGTGATGACGCCCGCGGAGAGGAGGAACTTGAGGACGAGTTGGAGGTTCATGGCCGGACCCTAAAGCACGGCGGGAGCGGAGGAAAGCGGAGAAACCTCGGCGGATCGTCGCAAACGGCGTCTCGCCTTGCCCTCCGGCCCAAAGGCGTCTTGTTTGTCGGCTCCCATGGACCGACTCGCCCAGACGTTCGCCCGCTGCAAAGCCGAAGGCCGCCCGGCCTTCGTCAGCTACGTATGCGCCGGCGACCCCGACGTCGCAACCTCCAAGGCCATCCTGAAGTCGTTGGCGGAAGCCGGCGCCGACGTGCTTGAGGTCGGCGTCCCGTTCTCCGACCCCTTAGCCGACGGCTTGACCAACCAGCTGGCCTCCCAGCGCGCCCTGGAGTCGGGCATGACCTTCGACCACCTGCTGGAGATCATGGCCGCCACCCGCGCGGCGACGGACAAGCCCATCGTCCTTTACTGCTACTACAACCTGCTCTTTTCGTTCGGCGTCGAAGCCTACTGCGCGAAGGTCAAGGCCGCGGGCGGCGACGGGCTGCTCGTGCTCGACTGCCCGCCCGAGGAAGCCGGCGACCTCATCGCCGCGTGCAAAAAGCATGGTTTGGCAAACGTCTTCATCGTCGCCCCGACCACGCCGCCGGCCCGCATCGCCCTGATCGCGAAGCACGCTTCCGGCTTTATCTACTACGTCTCGCGCGAAGGCGTCACCGGCGAACGCTCCGAACTCGCCGCCAACCTTTCCTCGGCCGTGGCCGAGATCCGCAAGCACACCACCCTGCCCATCTGCGTCGGCTTCGGCATCTCCAGCGCCGCGCACGTGCAGGCCGTCGGCAAGGTCGCCGATGGCGTCGTCGTCGGCAGCGCCCTCGTGAACGTCATCGCCGCCCACAAGGATAAGCGCGGCGAAGCCGCCGCCGCCATCGGCGCGAAGGTGCGGGAGTTGAAGGGACTGTAAGATTTAGGGGACAAGTGGGCAAGGTGGCACGGGGACAAGGGGGATTCTGGTAGGGTCGGGACTGCGTACCGACCTAGTCGTCATTGAGGGTAGGAAACCGCTAGGTTGGCACGCAGTGCCAACCCTACCTCAAACAATGCCACGCCGCAAAGCGGCGACACAACCCATGTCCCCATGTCACCATGTCAACTTGTCCCCTCGCGGCCTTCAGCCGCGCTCATCTTTGCACTACCCCCCTTTTCCCGCTCTCCCGCTCCGGTTCCCGGTCTCCCTTTGAGTTAATGCACTTGCCAACCCCCTCCCCCTCCTCACTTTCCCCATGGTCCTAACTTTGTTGGGGCCACGCACCTAACCCGCATGGCCAAACAAGAATCCTGGACGAAAAAAGACCTCACGGGCATCGAGGAACTCTCCCGAGCCGAGATCGAACTCCTTTTCCGTCAGGCCGACCGCTTCCTGCCCGCCCTCGCGCCCGGCAAGGGGCTCGACCTGATGCGTGGCCGGACGGTGGTGAACCTCTTCCTGGAGCCCAGCACCCGCACCCGCACGGCCTTCGAGATCTCGGCCAAGAAGCTCGGCGCCGAGGTCGTCTCCATCAACACCACGGCCTCCTCCCTGGTGAAGGGCGAGACCCTCCGCGACACCGCCCTGAACATCCGCGCCATGGGCGTGGACGCCATCGTGATGCGCCACTCCTCGGCCGGCGCCGCCCGCTACCTCGGCAACGCGCTCGACATCTCGGTGGTCAACGCCGGCGACGGCGCCCATGAGCACCCGACGCAGGCCCTGCTCGACGCCTTCACCATCCGCCAGCGCTTCGGCAAGGTCCAGGGGCTCAAGGTCACCATCCTCGGCGACATCCTCTTCAGCCGCGTCGCCCGATCGAACATCCTCTGCCTCTCCAAGCTCGGCGCCGAGGTCACCCTCGCCGGCCCGGCCACGCTCGTCCCCGCCACGCTCAAAGAGGCCTACCCGCAGGTCCGCATCGTGCACGACCTCAAGAAGGCCCTCTCCGGCGCCGACGCGGTGATGCTCCTGCGCATCCAGCACGAGCGCCAGACGACCACCCACTTCCCTTCCCTCGGGGAATACACGTCGCAGTTCGGCCTCAACGCTGAGCGCGCCGCGTGGCTCAAGCCCGAGGCCATCGTCATGCACCCCGGCCCGATCAACCGGGGCGTCGAAGTCGAAAGCGAAGTCGCCGACGGCCCCCGCTCGGTCATCCTCGAGCAGGTCCGCAACGGCGTCGCCGTCCGCATGGCCGTCCTTCACCTCTGCACCGGAGCCATCGCCCGATGAACACCGCCGAACACACCCCTCTCTGGATCCGCGGCGCCCGCGTGATCGACCCGTCGGTCGGCCGCGACGACGCCCGCGGCGAGGTCTTCGCCAAGGATGGTCGCTTCGTCGAGAAGCTGTCCAAGTCCGACCAAGCCCGCGCCCAAGTCATCGACGCCGCCGGGCTCATCCTCGCCCCTGGCTTCGTCGACCTCAACTGTCGCCTCGGTGAACCCGGCCGCGGCGCCCGCGAAAGCATCCGCGCCGGCACCCTCGCCGCCGCCGCCGGCGGTTTCACGTCCGTGGTCACCATGCCCGACTGCCTCCCGGCCGCGGACAACGTCGGCACCATCCAGCTCATCCGCGAACTCTGCGCCCGCGACGCCTCCGTGCGCGTGCTGCCCGCGGGCACCTTGACCAAGGGCCATGAAGGCAAGGCCCTCGCGCCGATCGGCTCGCTCAAGAAGGCGGGCGTCGTCGCCGTGACCGACACCACCTCGGGCGTGCAGAACAACGAGATCATGCGCCGCGCGCTCGAGTACGCGACGATGTTCGGCCTCGTCGTCCTCGACCATTGCCAGGACAGCAGCATGACCGATGGCGCGCAGATGCACGAAGGCGCCTGGTCCCTCCGCCTCGGCCTCCGCGGCTACCCCCGCGCCGCCGAAGAGATCGTCGTCTCCAGCGACTGCGTCCTCGCCGGCCTCACCAAGGCCCGCATCCACCTGCAGCACCTGTCCTCCGGCGGCTCGGCCGAGATCGTCCGCCGCGCCAAGGCCGCCCAGGCCTCCGTCACCGCCGAGGTCTCGGCCCTCCACCTGTTGCTCACCGACGCCGCGCTCGCCCAGTACGACACGCGCCTGAAGCTGAATCCGCCCTTGCGCGAGGAAGCCGACCGCCAAGCGCTCATCGCGGCGCTCATCGACGGAACGCTCGACGCCATCTGCTCCGACCACTCGCCGTGCACGGCCACCGAGAAGGACTGCGAGTTCGACCTCGCCCCGTTCGGCGCCGCGACGCTCGAGACGGCCTTCTCCGCCGCCTACGAAGCCATCGTGGCCGATGGCCACGCCGACTTGAACCTGCTGCTGCAGCGCCTGACCTGCGGCCCGGCCCGCGCGCTCGGCATCGACGCCGGCACGCTCCGCCTCGGCGGCCATGCCGACCTCGTGCTCATCGACCCCAAGGCCACCTGGAAGCCTTCGGCCAAGACCTTGCTGTCGAAGTCCGGCAACAACCCGCTCCTCGGCCGCACGCTCAAGGGTCGCATCCGCTCGACGTTCGTCGGCGGCCAGCTCGTCACCAAGGACGGCCAACCGGCCAAGTAAATGGAAACGCCTCCGCTCGACTGGCGCGACCACCTCTTCATCGCCTGGTCGCTGGTCACCGCGCTGGCGGGGGCTTGGTACCTGACGCGCGGCCTCGCCCATCCCGCGGTGGATCACCCGCGGAAGTTCTTCAGCTCCGGCCAGCCGACCTGGGTCGTGCAGGTCATGACCTTCCTCCTCTCGCCCGCCCCCATCATCTTCTTCCTCGTCAGCATGGCCGGGGCGGGCCTGATCTTCGGGCTGACGGGTAGCCTCTTCGGCACGGGCATGCTCACCCAGGCCCTCACCGCCTTGACCGGCCAAGGCCTGACCACGCTGACGCTCATCGCCTTCACCTTGGCCGCCCCGGGGACCGTGCATTGGGCCCCATCCGCCAACGCCGACGGCCATGCCGCCCCGGCGGCACCGACCGACGGCGCCGAGGAAATCCGCTTCGCCGGCCGGTCCTTCCGCGTGGGCACCCTGCTGAAGTCCTACCTCGCGATCGTCACGCTGACGATCGCCGCCGGGCTGCTCTGGAAACTCTTCTACTATTTCTGCGAACTCCAAGGACAGTTGTTGCCCGAAGAGCCCCAGACCGTCGTGAAGATGGTCGTGGACTACGATTGGTCGGGCCCTTGGTCGCCCATCCTGTTCTTCGGCCTTTCCATCGTCATCGGCGCCCCCATCGCCGAGGAACTCGCCTTCCGCGGCGCCCTCTACCCGCTGCTCAAAGGCTGGTTGCCCCGTGGCTACGCCATCGTCCTGACGGGCGTGGTCTTCGCCCTCATCCACGGCAGCCTCTCGGCCTTCCTCCCCCTCGCGGCGTTCGGCGCCGTCCAGTGCATCTTCCGCGACCGCTACGGACTGCTGACCTGCATCGGCGTCCACATGCTCTTCAACTTCGTGACTTTCATCTGGTTGAACATCGCACCGAACGCGGCGACGCAGTTCTGAGCGCGACCGACGCGTTTCCTTGAGCGGAGGGTTGCGAAGGGCCGGAAATGCCTCCATGAACGACGCACCATGGGCGTCTTCACGAAGCAAAGCGAACTCAGCGTCGGCAAGTTGACCGAGGGCGAGATCATCCATCGTTTCGTCACCGCGTTGGCCGACGCCTGCCCGCCCTTCCCCGCGGGCCCCGGCGGCGACTGCGCGATCTTCCCGGCCGACCAGGCGCGCCCCTTCCGCGTCGCCACCATCGACTCCGTCGTCTTCGGTCGCCACTTCGACCTCTCCTGCTCCGGCGAGAAGGCCGGCGCCAAGCTCATCCAACGCAACCTCAGCGACCTCGCCGCCGCCGGGGCGACTCCGGGCGACGCGCTGCTCTCGATCCTCATGGGCCCGGATGTCGACGCCCGGTGGCTCGAAGACTTCGCCCACGGCGCCGGCCGCGCGGCCGCGCGCGCCGGCCTGAAGCTCGTCGGCGGGGACGTCTGCCGCACCGCTCCCGGCACCTTCAGCGCCACCCTCGCCGTCCAAGGTTTCGCCTACCGCGTGCTCACCCGCCGCACCGCCCAAGTGGGCGACGTGCTCTTCGTCACCGGCCAGCTGGGTGGCTCGATCTACGGACACCACCTGAACTTCCAGGCCCGGCTCGCGGAAGGCGAATGGCTCGGCGCCCAAGGCGGCGTCACGGCCTGCACCGACCTCTCCGACGGCCTCGCCAAGGACCTCCCCGGCCTGCTCGGCCCGAAACTGGATGGCCTCGTGGACCTGCGGAAGCTGCCGGTCGCGGAGGCCGCCACCAAGCTCGCCCGCCAAGACGGCAAGCCCGCCCTCGAACACGCCCTCCAGGACGGCGAGGATTACGAACTGCTCTTCACCGTGCGCGCCGACCAAGCCGACTTCCTGGCGGCGACGTTCACGAAGACCTTCCCGAACACCCCGCTGACCGCGATCGGCACGCTCGCCAAGGGCAGCGGCCGCCTCTGCGACGCCGCCGACCAGCAGCCCGTCAAGGCCCAAGGCTTCAGCCATTTCGGCTGAGCCGCCGGCTCGGCCGCTAGAGCTTGAACTGGCGGATGATGACGAAGAGGGCGAAGATCAGGGAACAGCCCGCGAAGGTGACCGTGGTCGTCTCGTAGGTGGAGAGGAGCTTCAGGACCTGATCGAGCAGCGTGATGCAGTCCTTGGTGTCGCGCTCGGCGTTGATGAGCGCCGCGGTGGCCTTGTTGGCGGTCTCCTCGACCTTCTTGTTGTCCGACTTCGTGCCTTCCTCGGTGATGAGGACGACGGCGGTCTCGGTCGACTTCATGGCCTTCTTGTAGGCCTCGACGGAGGACTGGATGTTCACCGTGGCTCCGCGGACGCGTTCGGTGGTGTCCTTGAGCTCGTGGCTGAACCACAGGCCGGCCAAGGAGACGAGCAACGTCACGACCGTCATGCCGACGATGCCGGCTTCGGCCTGCACCAAGCCTGTCTTGGCGGTTCGGCGTCGGGAACGGGTGGCACTCATAGTTGGGTGGATTTCATGTTGAAGGGGTTCAGCGCGGCTTGCGTCGCGAGGGTTTCGGCGCCGGGACCGCGGCATCCGGATTCTTGGGTTTGGAACGCTTGCGCCCCGAGGAGCGCTTCCGGCCGCGGGCCTTGGACTTCTTGTCCTTGATCCCGAGCTTGGCCTTGATGTTGGCGGAGATCCAATCGACGAGCTCAGGGGCCAAGGCCCCGGTCAGGCCTTGGACGATGGCCTTGTTGATCGCGGACATCTCCCACTGGTAGGTCACGAAGAAGGCGATGATGGCGAAGAGGGCCGCCGCCAGGATGTGCTTGGCGGAACGGCGCCAGTTGGCGTCGGCGGCGTCATCGATCAGCAACCGGCCGACCATCGCGGCCGCGCCGATGAGCGAAACGATCCAGCCGCCTTTCTTGAAGGCGAGGATCGCGCCTTGGAAGTTGTTCGTGACCGCATTCGGGTCCTTGACCGCCTTGACCGCCTCCACGGCGGCGTCCGCCAGGATGATGTCCAACGTCAGCATACGCCCCCCTGTCTAGCCTCGAGGGCGTGGCCGCGGACGGACGTCGGAATGGAACAAGGGGCAGGCACGCGAAGCGGGAGGCGACCCTTCCGCTTTGGGCGGACGAGTCGACGCCTATGATTTATAGGAATCGTCCGCCCTGACTCAATCCCCAACCACGACTCAGAGCGCCTGGCGGCGGGCGGGGCGCCCCTCGTCGACCTCGATGTAGTCAAACATGGTGTCGACGCCCGCCTCGGGCCCGAGGGCGTTCTCCTTGAGGCGGCGCACCAGCACCTCGTTGGCCTCGTCGCGCCAGCCGCGCTTGGTCATGAAGCCGTTCCAGATCTCGATGTCGTTCGTGGTGAGCTTGCGGCCCCGGGCTTCGGCCCAAGCCATGACTTCCTCGTCGGTGACGGCCGGATTGCCCAGCACCCAGATGCGGAGTTCGTCGTACTTGATGCCGAGGTATTGGCAGCAACGGTCGTCGAAGGCCTTGCCGAGGTTGTTGACGAAATCGGCGTGCAAGGCGCCGCGGGCATGCAGGCGGAGCTTGTCGAGCATGCGGGGGAGGTACACGAAACCGCGGACGGCTTCATAAGGGCTGCGGAGACCGGGGACGATGGGCATGGCGGGAGAAATAGGAGCGTGGGCCGGCTTGGCAAGGGGACAACGAGCCGAGCGCCTTCCCCCTTTACAGCCCCGCGCGTTTGCCCTGAATCGAGGGCACCCCTCCCCGCCATGCGTTTCCTCCTGCCCCTCTGTTTGGCCGCCGCCCTCTTCGGCGCCGACGCCCCCAAGCCCGCCGAAAAGGCCGTCGCCAAGGTCGCCGCGCACAAGCCGCTGGCCGAACAGCCGCTCCGCATGGCCAAGGACATCGAAGCCTTCGAGAAGCAGGACAAGGCCAACCCGCCGCCCCAACACGCGCTCCTGCTCAGCGGGGCCAGCTCGCTCCGGATGTGGAAGAACGTCGCCGAAGAAATGAAGCCCTACCCGACCATCAACCGCGGCTTCGGCGGCTCCTACACCACCGAGGTCCTCGGCTACATGGACCGCATCACCCTGCCCTACCACCCGCGCGTGGTGGTCTTCCATTGCGGCGGCAACGACATCAACGCCGGCGATCGGCCCGAAGCCCCCATCCAGCGCATCCGCGAATACCTCGCGCGCCTGCGCAAAGCGAATCCCGACACCGCCGTGGTCTTCATGGCCACGACCCGCGCGCCGTCCCGCAAGGCCAAGTGGGCCGACCTCGACCAGTTCAACCGCGACCTCGCCGCCTTGGCGAAACAGGAAAAGAACACCTGGTTCGTCGACATCAACCCGGCGCTCAATCAGGCCAACGGCGAAGGCAAGGAAGGCCACTACCTCAAGGACAACCTCCACCCCAGCGAACTCGGCTACAAGGAGATCGCCAAGGTGCTCCGTCCCGCCGTCGACGAAGCCTGGAAGGCCACCGAGGCCGCCTTTAAAGGAAAGTAATTATTGAGGGGACAAGGGGGCACGGGGACATGGGGATTCTGCGAAGAGTGCAGGGTTCGGAGTGCGGATTACAGGATTGCATCGGGTAGGGTCGGGACGGCGTCACGACCTGCCTGCATCGGGTAGGGACGCGACGGCGTCGCGTCCTAGCAGGCCCTGGGATTGAGAATCCGCTAGGTTGGCACGCAGTGCCAACCCTACCTCGATGCAGCGGCTTAGCTCCCGGCGAAAGGACGCGACGCAGTCGCGCCCCTTTCCCTTTGCACTTTCGGTCCTAGTCCTCATTTTGCCGGACGATGCCCGACGCCGCCGAACAGACCGAAGCCCCGGTGACGCCGGCGAAGTTTCCGCCGCCGGCGTTCGTGCGCTACATGGTCGGCGAAGGCATCTCGATGACGGGCACCTGGATGCAAGGCATGGCCTTGGGCTGGGTCATGACCGAAGTGGTGGCCCGCGATGGCCTCCAACGCTTCGAAGGCCTCCTCCAAGCCGCGCCGCACCTCGCCAGCGGCGTCGTGATGTTGCTCCTCTTCCGGATCGGCGGCGCCTGCGCCGACCGGCATGACAAACGCTTCATCCTGCAAGCCTGCCAAATCGCCCAGATTGGGTTCGCCTTGGCGATCGGCTACCTCATCGCCACCCACGCGCTGCATGCGTGGCATCTCATCGTCGCCGCCGCCCTGCTGGGTGTATCCAGTTCCTACGAGATGCCCGCCGCCGCCGCAATCGTGCCCGAACTCGTCGCCAAGGAGCACGTGGCCAAGGCCATCTCCATCGACCGAGCGGTCTTCCATGCGACGCGCCTCGTCGGCCCCGCCGCCGCCGGCTACCTGGTCGGTCGCTTCGGCGCGGAGTGGGCCTTCTACCTGAACGCCGCCTCGTTCCTCGCCCTGATGGCGGCCTTGGCGACGTTGCCGCGACGTCCCCAAGGCACCCCGGAAGAGGAAGAAAAACGCCAAGGAGGCGCGGGCGAAGGCTTCCGCCATGTACGGCAGGACAAACCCAGCTTGGCGATGGTCGCGTTGCTGGCCACGAACACGTTGTTCGTCTTCCCAGTCATCATCGTCCTGCTGCCGCTCTACGCCAAGAAGGACCTCGGGGCATCGCCTGAACAGATGGGCCTGCTGATGCTCTGCTCGGGGCTGGGCTCCGTCTCCGGCTCCCTCGGGATCATGGCCATGGCCCAACGGGCCCGCCGCTGGGCCATGCCCCTCGGCATGGTCTTGGCGGTCGGGTCGCTCCTCAGCTTGAGCCAAGCCCATGACCTGTTTTGGGCCGGGGCTTCGTTGATCACCTTGGCCGTCGGGGTCTCGACGCTGGTCGGGCTCGCCAATACGATCGTCCAAGAACGCTCGCCCGCCGAGCTCCGCGGGCGCGTTTCCGCCGTCGCCGGCCTCAGCTTCTTCGGCATCCTGCCGTTCGCCGCGTTGGCGATGGGCTGGATGACGGACCTCTTCAGCCTGCGGCACGTCCTCCTGGGCTCGGCCATCTGCTACGCGGCCATCGGCTGCTTCGTGCTGCTGTGGGCCGGGGATGCCGCCGGCGAACCCCGGACCGAAAGCTGAACAGACCGACGCTGGTTGGGAACAGTCCGGGGCCAAGGGTGTTTAAGTAGGACCCCACCCCACCATGCTCCCCCGTCGCACCTTCCTCAAGAACGCCGGCCTCCTCGCCGCCGGCGTCGCCGCCCTCCGCCCGTTCGCCCGCGCCTCCGCGCGGACCGTCTCGCCCAACGAGAAGCTCAACGTCGCCGTCGTCGGCTTCGGCGGCGTCGGCGCCAGCAACATCAGCAACTGCGCCGACGAGAACGTCGTCGCGATGTGCGACCTCGACCTCAAGCGCTGCGGCGGGACGATCAAGAAGTTCCCCAAGGCCGAACTCTTCACCGACTTCCGCAGGATGCTGGAGAAGCGCAAGGACATCGACGCCGTGATCGTCGCGACGCCCGACCATTCCCACGCCTACATCGCCATGGCCTGCATGCGCGAAGGCAAGCACGTCTACGTACAGAAGCCGATCGCGCACTCGGTCTTCGAGGCCCGCCGCCTCACCGAGGGCGCCCGCGAATTCAAGGTCGTCTCCCAGATGGGCAACCAAGGCCACTCCGGCGAAGGCATCCGCCAGATCTGCGAGTGGATCGACGCGGGCATCATCGGCGAGGTCCGCGAGGCCCACGCTTGGACCAACCGCCCGATCTGGCCGCAGAGCTCGGACATGGGCCGCCCGTCCGGCGAAGCCACGCCGCCCGAAGGCATGGATTGGGACCGCTGGTGCGGCCCCGCCCCGCTGCGGCCGTTCAACGCCGCCTACCACCCGGGCAAGTGGCGCGCCTGGTGCGACTTCGGCACCGGCTCGCTCGGCGACATGGGCTGCCACATCATCGACCCGATCTTCCTCGCGCTGAAGCTGCGCTACCCGACGAGCGTCGAGGGCAACGTCTCCACGACGTTCGAGGAGTTCGGCAAGAAGAGCGTCCCGAAGAACGAGTGCTACCCACGCTCGGCCATCGCGCGGTTCCGCTTCCCCGCCCGCGGCGCCCTGCCGCCCGTGGAGCTCACCTGGTGGGACGGCGGCCTGATGCCCGCGCGTCCCGTCGAGCTCGAGGACGACATGCCGTTCGGCGACGGCGATGGCGGCTGCCTCTTCATCGGCACCAAGGGCAAGATCGTGTGCGGTTGCTACGGCTCCAAGCCGCGCCTGCTCGACGCCGACCAACGCGCGTTCGCCAAGACCTTGGCCAAGACGATCCCGCGCATCCCCGGCAACACGTCCGGCCACGAGAAGGACTGGATCCGCGCCTGCAAGGGCGGCGTCGCCGCCTGCTCGAACTTCGACTACTCCGGCCCGCTGTCCGAGATGGTGCTCATGGGCAACCTGGCCATCCGCTTCCCCGACCGCAAATTGCTCTGGGACGGCGAAAAGATGCAGGTCACGAACGACAAGGCCGCCAACGCCTTCGTCCATCGTACCTACCGGGACGGGTACACGCTCTAAAGGAGTCCGGACCGCAACCTTCGCGGGTCGACGGGGGTTCAAGGGTGAGGGCATTTGCCTCGCCCTTGGTCCCGCTTTGGCTTGATTGAAAGCACCCCACCCCACCCCGCCCCACCCCATGCTTGCCTTCGGCCTAACCATCTTCTGGGGCGCGTTTCTCCTCTTCCTCGTCCAACCGCTCATCGCGCGGTTCATCCTGCCATGGTTTGGCGGCGGGCCGGCGGTCTGGACCGCCTGCATGCTGTTCTTCCAGGTCATGCTCCTGGCGGGCTACGCCTACGCCCACTGCAGCATCACCTGGCTGCGTCCGCGGCAACAGGTGCTGCTGCACTTGGCGCTGCTCGCCTTGGCCGTCTGTTTCCTCCCGATCGCCCCTGGTGAACAGTGGAAACCCGTCGGGAACGCCCAGCCGACCGGTCACATCCTCTGGCTCCTCCTGGCGTGCATCGGACTGCCCTACCTCGTGCTCGCCGCCACCGGCCCGCTCCTGCAGGCTTGGTTCAGCCGGAGCCACCCGGGCGTCTCGCCCTACCGTCTCTACGCGCTGTCGAACGTCGGCTCACTGCTCGCGCTGTTCGCCTACCCCTTCGGCATCGAACCGCACCTCACGCGCCAAGCCCAGTCGCTCGGCTGGTCGGTCGGTCTCGCGGGCTACGCCGTGCTCGCCGCGACATGCGGCCTGGCCGTCTGGCGCCGTGGCGCTGCCACGAACGATGCGCCGACCGCCGGCCCTGCCGACCCCGCCGCGGCGCCGGCGTGGATGCATCGCTTCTTATGGTTGGCGCTCCCGGCCTGCGGCGTCGTGCTCCTCCTCGCGATCACCAACAAGCTCTGCCAGGACATCGCGGTGGTGCCGTTCCTTTGGGTGCTGCCGCTGGGCCTGTACCTGCTCTCCTTCATCATCAGCTTCGATAGCCCGCGCTGGTATCAACGCTGGCTCTGGTGGCCGGCGTTGGCGGCCTTGCTCGGCACCGTGCTCTGGAAGCTGCATGAAGCCGCGAATTTCCCCAGCATGGCCAGCGAAGGCACCCTCTACCTCGGCACGCTGTTCGTCGGCTGCATGGTCTGCCACGGCGAGGTCTACCGCCTTCGGCCCGCCGCCGATCGCCTCACGGGCTATTACCTCTCGCTCTCGGCCGGAGGCGCCGCCGGCGGCATCTTCGTGGCGTTGATCGCCCCGCTGATCTTCCCGCATTACTTCGAGCTCCACGTGGGACTCTTCCTCGTGGTCGTCCTGGTGCTGGCCGTCCTGGCCAGCGAAGGCACGGACTGCCTGCGCCGTGGCGCGGGCCGCTGGGTCTGGGTCCCTTTGTCGCTCATCCTGGCCGCCTACGGGATCGGCCTCTTCCAGACCGCGGCGGCTTCGTTGAGCTACACCAAGCTGACCGTCCGCGATTTCTACGGCGTGCTCAAGGTCACCGAGGACGAGGCCAGCGATCCGCAACGGCATAAACTCACCCTGCTCCACGGCGGCACCATCCATGGGATGCAATACCTCGGGCCGGGACTCCGGACCACGCCGACGACTTATTACACGGCAAGCAGCGGGGTCGGCCGCATCCTCGCCACCCCGAGCCCACTCCACGGACGCAAGGTCGCGGCGGTCGGCCTCGGCACCGGGACGCTCGCCGCGTGGGGCCGCAAGGGCGACGCGTTCGACTTCTACGAGATCAACGACAACGTCGTCCGCATCGCCCAAGACGAGTTCCACTACCTCCGCGACAGCCAAGCCCAGATCGAACTCCGCATGGGCGACGCCCGCCTGACGCTCGAGAAGCTGCCGCCGCAGAACTACGACGTCATCGTCCTGGACGCCTTCAGCAGCGACGCCATCCCTGTCCACCTGCTGACCCTCGAGGCCTTCGCCACCTACCGCAAACACCTGCGCCCCGGCGGCGTCATCGCCGTCCACATCTCGAACCGCTACCTCGACCTCGAACCGGTGGTGATGCGGGCCGCGGAACATGGCCGGCTGAGCGCGCTGTATTTCAACAACGCCGGGGAAGCGCCCGAGACCGCCGAGGCCGAGGATGCCTATTCGTCCGACTGGATCCTGCTCTCCGACGACCCGGCGACGTTGCGCCAGACGAGCCTCGCCAAGCACGGCACGGTGCCCAAGCCACCGGCCGCCGGCATCGGGCCCTGGACCGACGAACGCAGCGACCTCCTGCACATCCTCATCGCCGAGGAGGATTCCTTCCTCGCTTGGCTCCAAAACCTCTGACGTCATGATCCGCCCCCTCCTCGCCCTCCTGCTCGCCGCCACCGCCGCGGAAGCGAACTATGCTGACGACGCCTATGCGGCGACGTTCAAGCTCTACAACTCCGCCTTGAGCGGCACCTGCTCGCTCTACCGCCGACCGGCGCCCGACACCGCCGTCTACCTCGTGACGACGCAGCACCAATTGGAAGGATCCAAAGGGGACTATTGCCAGGTGGTCCTGCGCGAACCGCAGCCCGATGGCTCGTATAAGCGCAACGACTTCAAGGTCGTGACGCGAGTCGACGGCAAGCCGACATGGGTGAAGCACCCGAAGTTCGACCTCGCCGTGCTCCGCCTCGCCACGCCGCCGACCGGCACGTTCTCCGCCCTCCCCACCAGCGCCATCGCCAACGACGAACGCCTCAAGGCGGCCCAGCCCTCCATTGGCTCCCCCTTGCTGCTCTTCACGTTCCCACGGGGCAACGAATCCATCCGCCAAGGTTTCCCCGTGGCCCGACTGGCGGTCTTCGCCCAGCCACCGCTCCTCTCCTCCGATGCCTATCCGACCTTCCAAGCCGACTTCCCGGCATCCGCGGGGGATAGCGGCGGACCCGGCGTCATCGCCGACCCGAACGGCAAGCCGCTCATCGTGGGCATGTGCTTCCAACGCCTGAACCACGACGAGAAGGTCACGACGGAAATGTCAACCAGCACGGTCAAGCACCCCTTGAACATGGGCACCTTCATCCACGGACGCTACCTGCTCGAAGCGATCGAACTGGCCGCCAAACAATAATCCCGAACGCGATGCGACGCCTCTCCCTCCTCTGGGCGCTTTGCTGCGCCACCCTCGCCGCCACCGCCGCGACGCCGCCGCCCACGAACGTCATCGTCCTTTTCGTGGACGACATGGGCTACGCGGACATCGGGCCCTTCGGCAACAAGGCGCTCCGCACGCCGCACCTCGACCGTTTCGCCCAGGAGGGGATGCGTTTCACGCACTTCTACGCCACGCCGGTCTGCTCGATGTCGCGGGCCTGCCTGCTGACCGGCAGCTACAGCGCCCGCGTCAGCATGCCCGGCGTGCTCTTCCCCGCGAACCGGATCGGCCTGCACCCCGACGAGGTCACCGTGGCCGAAGTCGCGAAGACCCGGGGCTACGAAACCATCATGATCGGCAAATGGCACCTCGGGCATTTCCCGGAATTCCTGCCCACGCGCCAGGGCTTCGACCGGTACTTCGGCCTCCCCTACAGCAACGACATGAAACAGAGCCGCCGCGGCTACCCGCCGCTCCCGCTCTACCGCGGGGAACAGGTCATCGAGACCGAGCCCGACCAGTCGCAGCTGACCCGCCGCTACACGGAGGAAGCGGTCAAGTTCCTCCGCGCCAAACGGGAGAAACCGTTCTTCCTCTACCTACCCTACACGATGATCCATGACCCGTTGGCTTCGTCGGAAGGCTTCAAGGGCAAGAGCGCCCAAGGGCCCATCGGCGATGCGATCGAAGAGATCGATTGGTCGGTCGGCCAAATCATGGCCGCCCTGCGCGAGCAGCGCTTGGATGAGAACACGCTCGTGATCTTCACCTCCGACAACGGCCCCTCCGGGCGGGCAGCGCCGCCGTTCGCCGGGAACAAGGGGACGAACCTCGAAGGCGGCGTCCGCGAACCCTGCCTCATGCGCTGGCCCGGACGAATCCCCGCCGGCACCACGTGCGACCGCATCGCCGGCAACATCGATGTTCTGCCGACGTTGGCCACGGTCTTCGGGGCGGAGTTGCCGAAGGGCCGCATTCTGGATGGTCGCGATCTGGGCCCCCTGTTGGCCAACCCCAACGCCACCCCCGTCCGCGACACGCACCTGTACTTCACCGCAGCCCAGAAGCTGGAAGCCATCCGGCAAGGGCCCTGGAAGCTGTTCCTGCTCGACCCGGCCAAACGCAAAGACGAGCCGGTCCGGACCGCCCCCGCCCTCTACAACGTGGTCGAGGATCCCGCTGAGCTCACCAATCAAGCCGGCCAACAGGCCGACATCGTTGCCCGACTCACGAAGGAGGCCGCCGACCGTCTGGCGGAAATCGAGGCCCACAAGCGACCCATCGGAAAGCTCAGCGAGGAGCCGACCACACCAGAGACCCCCAGCCAGCCCGCGGTGAAGCTGTCGGACCTCAAACCCGGCGCCCAACTGAAGGCCACGGCGGCCCCGCAGGTCGGCGAACGTGCCTTCACGGTCAGCTGCACTTTCGCCACCACCCAAACCAATACGATTCTGGTCTCCCATGGTGGCTCGCAACTCGGCTATACCCTGCATATCCGCGACGGCAAACTGACCTTCTCCATCCGTCGCGCCGCCGACCACAACCGCGAGGTCGCCTTGCCTGCGCCGACGGATGGCCAAGCCCACCGCGTCCGCGCAAGCCTGACGCAAGAGGGGAAACTACGGCTGCAGCTGGACGACCAACCCGAAGTGGTCGTCCCAGGGGTCGGACTCATCGGCAAGCAACCGGCCGAGGATTTCTGCGTGGGGCATGACGCCGCCAACCCCGCGGCGAGATACGCCCAGCCTGAGCCCTTCCGCGGAACCTTGACCCAACTGGAAATCCGCTAAGAACTTACCCCATGACCATCCGCTTCTTCTGCCTCCTCGTTGCCTTGTGCTGCGGGACGCTGGCGCAGGCCGAAACCTACGAAGATCCGAAAAGCACCGCGCTCACGGCCGCCGACGATGCGCGCGTAGCGGCGATGCTGAAACCGAACAAGGCGGCGCTCGACGCCGTCCTCTCGGACGACCTCCGGTACGCCCACTCCAATGGCAAGGTCGACACCAAGGCCTCCCTCACGGCGTCCTTGCTCGGCGGCGACGCCAAGTACGTGAGCTATAAATACAACGAGCGAACCTTCAAATTCCCCGCCCCCGACGTCGCCGTCATGGCCGGCCGACTGGAAGTCCAAGCCATCGTCGACGGCGTCAGCATGACCACCGGCATCAGCTACCTGGCCGTCTGGCGGCTGGAAAAGGGCCAGTGGAAGTTCTTCGCGTGGCAGTCCTGCAAGATCCCGCCGGCGACGCCGGCCAAATAACGGACAGTCGGGGATTGGGGATTGGCGGGGGGGTCATAGTTATCTTATGACGCTGACACCCGCATGACCTCACCCCTCGTCGCCCTTTGCCTTGGCGCCGTTTCGGCGTTGGCCCTCGAGTACCGGCACCCGCCCGCCGATCCGCAACCGACCGGCTGGCCGCTCACCCCGGCGGAACGTGCCTACGTGACCGAGAAGCCGGAATACGAGCGGCGCCCCGGACGGGAAATCAACAAGCACCTCCCCCAGCTCTGGCCTTGCGTACCCACCGCCGGCTATTGGAGCGGCAGCACCTGGCTCGACGTCCATACCACGCTCGTCGCCTATGTGCAGAAGAACGCCGGCCCTTGCGACGTGCTCCTCGTCGGCGACTCGATCACGCAGCAATGGGGCGGGCCGCTCGATAAGACCGGGCCCAACGCCGCCTGGCTCAAGCACTTCGGTCAGCTCAAGACCATCAACCTCGGCATCGGCGGCGACAAGACCCAGAACGTGCTCTGGCGCCTGGACCACGGTGGCGTCGCCGGTCTCCAGCCCAAGGCGATCGTGCTGATGATCGGCAACAACAACATGTTCTTCACGCCCGAGACCGGCGTGCCCGCGGCGGCCCAAGGGATCAAGGCCTGCGTCGCCAACCTCCGCGAAAAATTCCCGGCCGCCACGCTCATCGTCGTGAAGATCCTGCCCTGCCACACGCCCAAGGACCGCTTCCATCAGGACATCGCCGCCACGAACGCCGAACTCGACAACCTCGCGCTGGACCAGGACCCCAAGGTCAAGGTGCTCGACCTGACCAAGGACTTCCTGAACGCCGATGGCACGATTCGCGCCGAGCTCTACCTGCCGGACAAAATCCACCTTTCCCTCGCCGGCTACGAAGCCTACGCTCGACGCCTGAAGCCGCTGCTGCCCGCGCTGCCCACAGCGTAACCCGCCCAGTCCCCTCTCCCCTATCCCCCCCCCCCCAAACCCCCATCACATACCCCCTATCCCC
>JACCDW011369773.1_pt1 | contig 17492 bp, 7 predicted proteins | sample 7449781 | NCBI WGS metagenome assembly JACCDW01 (sample SAMN15323449, study PRJNA562643) | freshwater metagenome | isolation source: river surface water | place: USA:Blue River Watershed | collected 2017-08-18
CTCATCACCTTCCGAATGCAGCCCGTACATCATTCCCTTATTTAGCGGCCTCTGAGGCATCAGTGAGATCTGTAGATCGGTCCTGCTGCTGAAGTATAGCAGGCTGGCCAGCTCGTACAGGAAAGCTGGCTCCCTGTCTGGGTACTTGTTGCCGAGGACGTGAAAGTCGAACTTGTAGCCGTACTTCTCATGAAAGTGCTTGAATATCTTCTTGAAGAAGCGCATGTAATCTAGGAGGACGCTCTTGTGAACGATCCAGTTGTTGGCCCACGCGCTCGGATTGCACTCGAGCTTGACCCCAGCCACCTGAGCCATCTCGTCGAGGTAATATCTGACGCCTCGACCGCCCTTCATGTAGCGTTCCGGTTGCGTTACCCACTGGTTGTTGTTCTCATTTATGGTCGGCTGGGCAGCAAGGACCACATTCGGGGCCAGCCGCCTTTCGACAGCTGGCCCAAGGTCTGCAAGCTTCATCAGTCGCGGATATTTTGAGTCGAACCGCCAGCTCACAAGACCGACGTATTCAGGAGCCTTTGCGAAGAAATCCTCGTCTACGAGGAACATCCTAGATTCGGCCAGATGATTGGTGTTCGGGATCGGCAGTCTTAACTTGTGTAGGTCGACATTCTGCAGGTATTCTTTCCTTGGCACTTTAACAAAGCTGGACTCACCGTGGCCTAGGACGTAAATCTTGAAGGACGACATCTTATTCCCTTACTTGATCGCGCCCAGTCGCGTGCGACAGAAGACGTGATGGCCGACATAATTGTTTGGCATGTGGTGGACTACACAGCCTGGATGGTCTAAGTCAAGCAGCACCTCCCTGAAGAACGGTATTGGTCCGATGGCCGGTTTTTCGCGTATGAAATTGCCGAAGAATTCACATTTTGTGAGATCCCAGGACTGGTGTCTAGTGAACTTTCGCATCTCTATGTTATCTAGCAGCCAGAAGCCGTTATAGAAATTATTTGTGTTAACCCAGAGATTATGTTCTCCCAGGACCTTCCTCGGTAGCGGTTCACACGGTCCGAAATTTGGCGTGATGTCAGTTGGGTACCATTCTGTGCCGTCTGTCTCCGCACGCACATAGCCAATATAGCTTGAGTGCAGTTTCATTAGATCATGATATTTAAGATAATAATCCCAATTATCCTGCGTGAATAATATATCATCCTCCAGATACATAAATATATCATAATGTTGAAGCTGCAATTCCATCAGAGGACGATGCTTCCAAGACAGGAAGTGGCAGTAGTCGAAAGTCATGTCGTGATAAACTGTGGTGAACCTGCTCTTCAGCGGCACGCGCTCCGCATTGGTGTGAATGAAGATGTCCACGTTGCAATTTAGGCTGTTGAGGGCGTCGATCTGCCTGGCGAGATAAGACAATCTGTCATGATTATGCCAATAAGTGATATGAACGCTTAAGTCGATGACCCGAGACTTGGGCAGGGGGTAAACGCTGTCGAGATAGCCATCCGGTGCGTCGACGGTGAATCCCCACCCGCCGGAGATGAAGTAACCGTGTGGCATCAGTCATACCTTGCCGCCGACGGCGGTCGCTGGCTGTAGAAACCGTCGGACCACATGTCCGCTATCTGGTCTAGGTGCTCTGAGAACTTGGCCTTGGCTCTTTGGAATGAAAACCTCTGCTCAAAGTGGTACCTGATAGTGATGGGGTCGATGTCCTTAAGGTCATGGACTGCTCTGATATACTCGGCCAAGCGGCGGCACCTGTAGCCGACCAGCCCGTGTCTGACGATCTCTGCCGCCGCGCCCCAGTCAGCGCATATGACCGGTGTGCCGAATGAAAGGGCGTCGATCGCGCCGTGTCCGACAAAGTCCATAGCCAGCGAGGCAGAGACTAGGCATCTGGCTCTCGACAGGAGGTCGAAGTACTCTCGGCCTGCGATGACAGACCTGTCAACACCGACACACCGCAAACCAGCACTTTCAGCCAGAATGGCGACGAACTTCTCATCTGCGTTTCTGACATCAAAGAGCAGGTAGTCGTCCTTGGCCCTGACCAAGCCGTTAGCCTGGCTTGGTGCGTAATGCAGTATAGAATCGAAGTAGTGACCGCATGCTTCTTGACTACTTTGACTTGCATTCTGCACTGAAACGGCGTGCATGCATGCGTAGGAAGAGTAGATGTTCAGTTCTGCTCTGCCTTCTCGTGGGCGTGTCTGCGCACTTATGATATTGGCGTTCTTCACGTGCTGGGAGAAGAACAGGCCATTATTTGCGAATGTGATGATGTAGTTATCATCAGCAAGTCTTTGCTTAATCGCCATTAAAGCGGCACTATTGTAGCAATCGGCCAGTTCTCGAGTGACTTCAGACTTTGGTGGCCACTCCTCTATCGCAGCGTTCAGGCGCAGGCTCTTCGCTCTGTCCATTAAAGCAATGAAGCAATCTGGCTGGTCTTCTGACTCTATTCCATAAAAATTGGTGTTGTATCCGAGGGATTTTGAAAGCTCGTATACGAACTTGGCGTAGGCCAACGTGCCGTGCGTTTCGAACGGTCCTCCGATTCTCAGATTTGGTGGCAGGACCAGGTGGACAGTGCGCATTGGTAGCTCCTTCCCTAGCTACCAATGCGTCGGTTCTCACCAGATTTTCATAGCCACGTTCATCATCTGACGAATGACGAATTTCACCACTGGGCGGTTCTTGATGCGCGCCGCGAATTTCTGACCGTGCTTGAGGTAAGTGCGCTGGAGCAGCGTATCGCTCTGCGGCAACTCGCCATCGCCAAAAAGCCAGGTTCGGAACTCGATCCATTTCGGATTCTCGATTCCGTAGACTTCCTGAGCGACCCAGCACGGCATTGGTGGAGACATTGGCGGGGCCGGTGGAGGAGCCGGCGGTGGCACAGGCGGCCCGGGCGGCGGTGCTGGTGGCGGTGCGGGAGGCGGTGTGGGCGGTGTGGGCGGCGGCGCTGGAGGCGGAGCCGGTGGAGGAACTGGTGGCGGGGCCGGTGGAGGAGCCGGAGGCGGTGCGGGCGGTGGCGCTGGGGGAGGGGGAGGTGGTGCCGGTGCCGGAGCACTTGTGACATCGATGTCGATGGCTGTCGCAGCTTCTACCTTCAAATCATAATAGGCCGAATAAATGTATCCAGTTGAATCATCGAAGCTTATAGTAATTGTCTCATTGTTATAGACCGTACGGGACAAGGTATACACTAACTCATTCGTTCCATCGCCAGAGTCATAAGTCATATTGACTGTTGTGGCTGCGTCGATCGATAGCCCATCTATCTTAGTGCCAGCTATTAACGGCCCTGCCAATTTGCGAACCGGCTGGTTAAATGGTATGGCTATCTTAGTGCCAGACGATATGACTGTGGGTTTCGTTCGTGGCGGTGGTGCGTACGGGTATGATACACCACCGCCAGGTCTGACAATGATTGGTCTGCTCGTGCAAGTGCCGACGCCACCTCCCGGTCGTCTCTTACATTGCCTGCTTAAGCCTGCCATTATGCCACTCTCCATCCGGCCGTTCCACCTGTTGCGGCAGTTGCCGAGCTATCGTAAATTAGCTCGGCATAGTCGCCAGGTGCCAACACTAAATTGGCACCTGAGACATTATAGAATCTGTTGCCTGAGGTCGAGGATGTAGAAGCGTGCGCAAGTGTGAGGTTAGCTGATCCGACATTGTAAATTCTCAACATCCGGCCCTCGACGTGAGCCGATTGGGTTGATGGCTTTGCGACCCCTGTCAGCGTGCAGGCTGACGTGCAGTTCAGGCGTTGGAATCCTGCCACGCTAAGTGCTAGGTCGTTAGTGTTGGCACTGATGTTGGTGGTAGCTGCGGTTTCATGGCGCGATCCAGCTAATTTCTCATTCCCATCGAAATCCACGTAGGCCAAGACGCCCGCTGAACTATTCTGGACTTCTATCAGATTAGCAGATTGGCTTGTGAATCCTTTTACAATGAGACCCTTGCTTGCTGCTGCGCCAGTGTCTATCTGAAGGCGAGCGCCGGGTGTCGTGCTTACAATGCCGACGTTAGCATTAAACAACGCTGAGTATGAGCCATTACAGAATGTCGCTGTGTAAGTGCCGTCAGAGAAAAATCCAGCCGCTTTTGCTCCGCTAACTGTCGCACCAGCGATTGAGACATGGCAACCGTAGTATGTGCCGGTTCCTGTAAAGGTGCCGACAGTAATGCCACCAGCGTTGCTAACCTTAATACCATAAGCATTGCCAGTTACACTGTTAGAGATGTAAAATTCGCCAGCCGTCGAGCTTCTATTACCTCCCGTGTTCTCTGACGCCGCATAGATGCCGTATGCGGTGCCTCCGGCACCACTGACGCCAAAATACCCGCCATACGAGTTGCCGGTGGGCACTGTGGGATTCGTGGCATGTATGCAATAGGCACCAGAGGAGCCGCCAAAATAATGCGATACTTTTAAAGCATAAGTCAATCCACCCTCGTTGAAATGACTGCCAGAGTTTCCTAGTTCCACCAGAAGAGCACCACGTTCGCAAGACGCTCCATTGGTGCCGGTTGTGAATACGCCAAAATGTCCTATCCTTGATGCATACGCAGTCTGATTGGTAGAGTTGCGATTGCTGTAAGAAACGAAGTCATACGCGTATGTCGTATTAGTTGTCGTGGCGAGAGGGTAGGTCGATAAATACTGAGATATCCCCGTTCCAACTGTGCCTGAGGCTTCATAGACATAAAGTTTAAAACTTGTGCTTGATGCACCAATAGCAACTTTACCCGCAGAGTCAACTGCCGATAGCACAGTACCACTGCTGTTTTGCCATTCTTGCAGGTTTGCAGATTGACTTGTGAATCCTTTGACGATCAAGCCCTTGGTCGCTGCAGCAGTCGTGCTCGCTTGAAGCATAGAACCAGGACTATTTGTCCCGATGCCTACTAGGCCAGTGTGGGTTATTCTCATTCGTTCTGAGCGAGAACTAGAACTTCCTGTCTTGAAGTACATCGACCAGTTTGTGCCGTCGTATACGCCGGCGATGTCAGCAAATCCGATTGTTAATAGTGCGGCATCTCCGGAAGACCAGAACGACTTGTTGCCAGCCGACACGCAGACCTGTTCAACACCGCCATGCGGGCCATCGCTGCTCCAGCCGAAGAACGTCGCGCCATAATAATTGTTTATGTTGGCATACGCGGTGCCTGAACTGTTTTGCCATTCCGTAAGGTTAACACTTGGCGAAGTGGCAGCACGAATTACAAGAGCTTTTCTAGCCGCCAGATGGCTCGCAACATGCAACTGCGCGTCAGGAGATGTCACAGCGCCAACGCCCACCGTGGCTGTCCCGAGATTGTTTGGTTGTAGAATAATTGGATAAGAAGTGCCACCACTATTCAGGTAGGATTGCATAAATCCTAAGTTGTTAGTAGTGTCTATACCAAAGACCAGTCGCTTGTTCGTGTTGGTGGTTCCCTGCAGCACCAACTGACCTACATAATCCGTATAGACGCTGTCTTTCTGCAGGTACGTTGCACCACCTACAACATGGAGCTTGTCACTTGGCGATGTCGTGCCGATGCCGACATTACCGCCATTGGCTTGCATAATAACGCTGCCAAAATTTGAGCTAAACCCTGACCCACTGAAGCCCGAGCCGCCCTGCACGAAGACTCTGCCGCCTATCCGACCAACTGAGTTATCAGACTTTCCTCCCAAAATCATAAAGTCGCGACCAGCACCAGCGCTCTGATCCGATGGCGTGCTGCCGCCCGCTCCATATGGCATCAGGACGACGCGGCCGGTGTAATACTCTCCAAAGTAAATGATTTGCGTAGTGCCGGTCCCAGCAGTGGCAGTTCCTCCGTTGCCGCCATCTGTAAATGCTGCCGTTATTCTAGCATGCGTTTGGGTCTCTGGCTCCGCTGTAGGCCAGGCAGCGATGGCGGTTGCCACGGCTGTTGTGGCCTTCGTGACGTGCAACGGAGCAATCGCACCGGTTGGATAATATGTCGCGCTTGGTGTACCGACTAACAAGTCACCAGAGGCATCGACATATACAAGGTTGGTTCCAGCGCTGTCTTGCAATTCAAGAATGTTTGCGGTCTGTGAGGTAAACGCTCTGACCACAAGACCCTTGGTTGCGGCGGATGTCGGTGCAACGTACACTTGGCCGCCGCCAGCGGCTGTGGTAGCACCAAACGCGACCGCACCGCCAGTGAAATAGCTAGTGCCATTTGGATGCAGGCTTACTTTCCATTGAACGGAAGTGTTGCAAATGTTAAATGAATTGTCAACACTGTAGAGATAGGCAGCGTACCGGTTGCTGACTGAAAAATATATGGAGCCGTCAGACCTTAAAGTGGGATATGTGTTGGCAGAGTATCCTGGTAGATCGCCTGTCAGAGCCAAATAAGTGCCGTCGCCACCGCCTGTGTAACCGCTCGATCTGATTGCGCCGACCACATGCAATTTGGTGCTTGGCGACGTTGTGCCGATGCCCATGTTGCCATTTGAATCGATACGGGCTTTTTCGGTATTGCCAGTGCCGTTGGTCGAGGTTATGAGCTGCAAATATCCGGCATAGTTGCCGCTGGTGGCGTTTTCTTTCTTCGCAGATATTGCCCCAAATACTGTCGCAGTTGTTCCTACGTATCTGCCGCCGAGCCCAATCTGAGCGCCAATATTCGCTGCTACGGCGTCATTGACAGTTAAGTAGAGCTGACCACCTGAATCAGTAGATGTCGTGCTGAACGAGCTTGTTATGGCTACTATTGTGTTGCCACTGCTGTCTTGCCATTCTTGCAGATTAGCCGATTGGCTTGTGAATCCCTTGATAATGAGACCTTTGTTTCCCGCAGCCGATGTGGTTACTTGCAGATGCCCGCCAGCACTAGGAATGACCGCAGATGCACTGATACTCACAAAGCCACCATTTTCTACGACGATCCTGTCGAGGTTGTTCGTGCCTATTCTTAAAGCCTGGTTCTCTCTTTGTAGAACGTAAGCATTTGATGCATCGCAACCTAGTATTAATCCATTTAGCGGGCCTAGTCCGGTACCACTGCAGCCTACAGAGATATAAGTCTGAGAGTCGGTAGCGCTTCCGACTTGCAATCTATAACCAGTATATCCAGATGTTGGAGAAGCACCTATCCCTACGTTCGTACCATCATCTATTATCTGACTATTACCGCCAGTCGTGGTGCCAGTAAACTTAACTAGGTAGTTCGTCGTCCCACTAATGTTGGCAGAGCCAGCCGCGCCTGTTACACCGGTTGCACCTGTTGGTCCCGCTGCACCAGTGGTGCCAGTCGCGCCCGTCGCGCCCTGCGCACCACTTGCGCCTGCTGCACCTGTGACGCCTGTGGCCCCAGTAGCACCGGTTGGTCCTGCTCCACCAGTCGCCCCCGTCACACCAGTCGCGCCTGTCGCACCGGTGGGGCCTGCACCGCCGGAAGTCGCACTGACCCACGATAGCGTGCCCGATCCATTCGTGCTCAGGACGTTCCCAGCACTACCGTCCGCAGATGGGAGCGTCCAGGTCACATTGCTCGTGACAGTCGCCGGTGCTTGCAATGCGACCCAGTTCGAACTATCTGCATCTGCGAAGCGCAAATCGTTTTGAGCATTGAGAGTAAAGTTGCCAGATGAATCAACAAACGCCAGTATTGTCCCAGAGCTATTTTGCCAATCTTGTAGGTTAGCAGTTTGCGCCGTAAATCCTTTGACTATTGCCACTTTTGTCGCGGCGGCAGTCGAAACCACATGCAGGGTGGCACCTGGTGCTGAGGATGCATTTATACCAACTTTATCCGCTATTATAACGATATTCCCGCCGGTACCACCGCTAAATGTTGAGCGAAACCACAGGTCACTATTGCTAGCATCGAATTCAGTATTCCATGCTGCGCCATAACTAGTCTTTATGGCGAATTGCTGCGTTGTTGTACTGTTTCTATAAATTCTGAAGGCGACCGTGTCATTAGCCGTGCTCGGCGTCGTGATACCTAGTGATTGGTTATAAACATGTAGGCCATCGTTCGGTGACGTTGTACCAATCCCGATCGCAGAGCCTGTGTCGTATAGCGTATCATCATTAGTCGCTATGGGGCCGCTTTCTACAGTGTCGAATGCGGTGGCAAATGTTAGTGACCAACCAGAGGCCCAACCACTGTCAGAATTGTTATATCCAGCTTGAAAATCTGTTACAAAGACCTGCGGGTAAGACCAGGTCGTGCTGGTTTCGCCGATCCAGATTATGTTACGCGAGCCATTGTGACCAAATCGCACGTTGATTGGTGCGATGCCGGTCATCCTTTTTTCATAGGCAAAATAATTATACCAGCCGCTAGGGTTGTAATTGTAGCCGCCAACATAAATAGTGCGCGATCTGCCAGACGTTGTATTCACGCTGTTGTATTCGTAGATCTGCACTGTCATCCGCATCATTGTGGATGATCGGAATTTGCTGGTCGGCAAGTTAATCGCTATTGCACCATTGACCGCTGAGGAGGCGGTGGTATAAGCAGCTCCAACTGGATTAACTAGCCTAATACCGGCGTCAGTGTTATAAGTCGGACCGGTTGCGCCGGTCGCTCCGGCGGCACCGGTGATTCCAGTTGCTCCGGTCTGACCCGTTTGCCCTGTCTGGCCTGTTTGCCCCGTCTGGCCGGTTTGGCCAGTCTGACCGGTCTGCCCTGTTGGTCCGGTCCTGCCCGTCGCTCCGGTGGCACCTGTCGCGCCAGTCGGTCCAGTAGTCCCAGTGGCCCCAGTCACTCCGGTCGCCCCAGTCACTCCCTGCGCGCCACTAGCGCCGGCGGCACCAGTAGAGCCGGTCGCACCTGTTGCACCGGTAATGCCCTGAGATCCTTGAGGACCGGTTACACCTGTCGCTCCGGTCGCACCAGTGGGACCTGCACCGCCCGACGTCGGGCTTACCCAGGAGAGCGTGCCTGATCCATTGGTCGAGAGCACGAATCCGTTAGTACCGTCAGCTGATGGCAAAGTCCAAGTAACATTGCTCGTGACAGTCGCTGGAGCCTGCAACGCAACCCAGTTCGAACTATCTGCATCGGCGAAGCGAAGATCATTCTGGGCGTTTAACGTTAGATTACCAGCAGAGTCAATTGCAGTTAAAACAGTGCCTGCGCTGTTCTGCCATTCTTGAAGATTGGCAGTCTGCGAAGCAATTCCTCTTACGCCAAAAACTACGTGGCTTGTACTTCCAGCTTGAGCTAACATGCCTATGCCGTTAGTCATTGTAAATCGGCCCCACGAAGCGTGGCCGAGTATACCGCCAAAAGTCTGTAGATTGAAACTACCAGACGCGTAATAATTGCCGCTTAGTATGCCGTTTTGTACGGTAATCCAGTTTTGGAAAGTAATTGAGCTAAATGTAGTAGTGTTAGCAGGATTGACAATCGTGACATCGTTACCGCTTTGCGATATTTGCAATTCGTGCACGCCAGCGGTGCCGCCTGGTCTTCGAATAATCAATTTACCGTCGCCGCCAGTTGAGGCTTGAGCACCACCCTGAAGAATAACGGACCCGCCAGCCCCAGAGGTAACTCCTGATCCTGCCAAGATGCTGATATCAGCCCCAGCACCGGAAGTCGACCTTGTCTGTGGTTGGATCGATATTGCAGTGCCTGCTACGCCGCCGATATAGTGAGCTTCACCGAATATTGTCGCCGTAGTTGTAGAAGTGTTGCCAATTACCGTGTTGTTCGAGCCCTTTGAGGAGGCTGCATAACCAATTACGATCGCATTCGTCTCGCTGCTATTGGCGTATGTGTAACTGCCGATGTAAATGCTATTAGACATGCCGACGGCTGCGTTATAATCGAACGGCAATCGGTAACGGCCTGCGTCGGCTCCTATCGCGACATTTTCGCCGGTCGTCGTAATTCCGTAGAGAGCATAGTAACCAAGCGTCACATTTCTCGACCCAGATGTGAGGCTGTAGCCTGAAACCGCGCCGACGATAGTGTTGTAGTTACCAGCCCCAGACCCCGCAGAGGCACTTCTGCCGATTGCTACACTGCGGTTGCCTGAGCCAATCGTGGCACCATAACCGACCGCAACACCTTCGCTAGCCGACGATCCATAAGCAGCATAATAACCAACAGCAGTCATCAAGGACGCAGTGCTAGTGTTCGCCAGTGCACCACTGCCCACGGCAACGCTATAACTGCCGGTGGTCGTGAGATTGCTTGCCAGATATCCAATTGCTGTGTTATCTGTCCCTGTCGTGTTAGCATTCAGAGCCGATGCTCCGAACGCTGTGTTTGTACTGATATTACCGCCACCCTTGCCTATTAGCAATCCGGCTATTTGCGCTGAGCCGCCAAAAGGAGCGATCCTGATCGTCCCATCGGCATTGACGTCGATCTGCGGGATGCCTGAGATGTCGTTGACGGCGAATATGATGCCGCTGGCTAGGTTGTTGTTGATGCTGAATAGCTGACCCGCTGACGCCTCGAAGCTCAAGGTGCCGTACGAATCGTCTAACACCTTGAGAGTGATCGGCACGTTGCCCTGGCCAGTAAAGACGATATTCGGCTGTGACGTCTGACTGATGTTCGGCGTTATCTTGATGTTCTTATCTGAGTCTGCCATTTTCCAAGCTCCATCAAGGATCTACGAAATATATTAGATGCCGAATCGGCCGCGCAATGCGTCGAAGTCTCTCGCGACCTCTAGGTCTGTCAGGACCCTGTTGAAGACCTTCACAATTGCGATATTGCCATTGAAGAACTCGCCGGCCGAATTAGAGGAGCCGACTTTAAATGTGTTAGATGCCGGACTGACAAGTGTGTTAGTACCAGTTCCTTCTAGCACTCCATTCAGGTAGACCCTGGCTGCTCCGGTACTGCTGACAGAAACCGTACCATAGTACCAAGTATTCAATGCTAATGTCGTGGTTCCAAAAATGTTTGAAGCATAGGTGCTAGAGATTAATCTATAGTTGGTACCAGATCCGCCATTCCAATATAATAAGCCGCGCCTCTGTGAGGCTGAGTCAGTGCCCCAGCTCACCAATCCCGCTGCTGATGTAAACGCCGATATTTTGAAAGCGCAGCTTATAGTGTAGTCAGTGTAATATGTCGGTGCGGTGCCTGTCACGTTATCGTCTGTGCCGTCGAAGACGATACTACCACCACTCCCAGAATTGTAGGTCGGACCATTGGTGAGAGTGTAATTGCCGCCGACTGTGCCTAAGTTCGTCCAAGTAGTCCCAGAACCTGGATAAGAAGAAGACTGGCCAGCATCTAAATTCAAAGTAAGTCCCGATTTGACCTCGGCCGGCGTTGAAAATCTCGTTCTGTAAGCATTATAATAATTTAATATCTCAGAAGAACTTAAGACTCTGTTATATAATGAAACGACAGCTATATCACCGTTGAATGGATAACTATATACAGCGTCGCCTTCTGCGCCAATGCCGAATTGATCAGTCGGGTTTGTTAATGTGCCACTGTTCGAGTTAGTAGATCCTAGCAAATACCAAGTGTTCGTTGTCAATGAAAATGCACTATTAGCGACTGAGTTGTTGTCGTTGTAAAACAGCGATGATCCGTCCTCTTGATAGTATTGAGTCGTGCCAGACCTGATATACAGGTCGATATATCCTTGCTCGTCGCCGTTACCGATTATTTTCTGCCACCCTGACGTGCCCCTGACCTTGCACCAGACAAGTGTGGTGTACCCAGACCCTCCCTGAGACGTCTTTAAGTTTGAAGGCCAGCTGGTGCTGTTGCGATACCACCTGGTGGTCTGAGTGAAGCCAGAAAATCCATTTGTGCTTGAATAAATCAAACTGCCGTTCATGGTGAAATTATTTGCGTTGCCGCTTAGATCGAACCAAGTTGATCCAGATCCTGGAAAACTCTTAGCATTCAGTGCATCTAAATGCAAGATGAGACCAGAATCAGATATCTCAGGCCCGCTATAGACACTCATACGCCAAACCTCCCTCGAATGGCATTAAAGCTGTTTGTAATCTCAGCTTGTGATAAGGCGCGCTTCCAGATCCTGGCGATGGCGATATTTTTTGATCTAAACTCGCCGCTCCAGCCCCAACCAATATTAAGAGTCTGCGCAGAAAAATTATTGTTGAAGCCAGACTTAGTGCCCTTGAGCACCGCATTCTTATAACCATAGGCCACAGCACTGCTTCTTACAAAGACGATGTGATTCCAAATATTACGATCTAGAACCCAAGCGTTAGAATTAGTAGTAGGAATACCGCTGGTATATGTGTCAAAAGACGAGGAATAAAAATACAATTCTCCATAAGACCCAGAATCCCAAGCTTTAAGGCCAAAGGTGTTCTGATCTGGTAGAGCGAATAAATGCTGGTACGCACTACCTGAAGTGCCGTGTTTGATCCACATCTCAAGCGTGAAGTCAGCAGTTCCAAACGCAAAGTCAGAAGAAGATGTGCACGACGCATAATCATTGGTCCCGTCAAAAAGTAGGGACCCGCCGTTTGCTGTATCGAACGTTGGACCGTTTTGCAGAGTAGCGTTATTGGTGCCTGTCAGACTCGTCCAAGTAGTGCCGGAGCCTGTGTAACTCGATTGATTTCCCGCATCTAAATTCAAGACTAAATTGGTAGTATCAATCGGGATCTGATAGAAGCTGTCGAATCTAGTGCGGCCGGCAGCATAGTTCCTTGCTATGGTTTCAACTGTAACAGCGGAATGCTGTATCACGAGGTTCGCCAAAAACCCATTAAATGACAGCAGGCTGTAGTCGTACGAGTATTTCGCGATCATCAAGTTCTGAGTCGCCACTCCAATTGTAGCAGTATATGTGTTTTGACCAGTTAATATATTATCAACATATACTTTTAAATTATTCGTGCTTGACCCGCTTCTCGTAATACAAACATGGTGCCAAGCGTTCGTCGTGAGGGACTGCACATTGACCACATTGTCGTCCAACGCAAGTATGCCAGGACTACCAGAGATGCCGCTAAATAATTGAAACCCTCTGGCTGTGCCAAATTCTACCCAAAAGCCTAAATTGGCTCCAGTGTTGTTCGATGAACTAATGACGTTCTGATATGTGTTATATGTCTTGAAATTCACCCAGAATGAAATCGTAAAGTCACCAGTAAAAACTGGCGCATAGCTGCTAGTCGCATGGTCGTCCACGCCATCGAAAAACATGCTGCCCAGAAATCCTGGACTTTCATAGGCACCGTTGGTCAGAGTAAAATTTCTGCCGTTTCCGCTTATATCAGTCCAAGTGGTACCTGTGCCTGAGTAACTTTTGACATTCGCGGCATCTAAGTATAATTGAAGGCTGCTGGTATCAATACTTGGAGCATGTGCCAGACCCATCAGATACTCTCCTTATAGGCCAAATCGACTGCGCAGGGCATTATAATTCTGTAGCACCTCATTTGCATTGAGAGCTCTAGAATGAACGTAGGCTGCTGCGATTCTGCCAATATAAGTATATGACCCAAGAGCCCCTGGCGGACTGCCGAGGCATAATTCTGCATAAGTTGCACTGTAGCCAGTAGTAGTTGTGGTAAGAATATTAGTCTGCACACCATTAACATATGTAATGAGACTAGACTTATCCCAAGCAGCGACTATTTGTTGCCAGACATTTAACGTCTCTACGCTATTCTGATTAACCCAAGTGGCAGATGGACTTGTAACACGAATAAAATCGCTATTGCCAGAGTTCTGCAATAAGATATCAAAACCCTGTCTCCCAGACCCACCAGCAGAAGTAAAGACATATTGATTGGCATTAGCACTAGTTGGATAATACCATAATGTAACTGTAAGGCCATTAAAGGCGTTAGGAGTGTCCATCGCCGTGTTGGCTAGGCCGGTGAATCTGCAATAGTGCCCGCCTGGGAAGTTGATGTAGCCTCCGTTGTTCGAACTGTAAGTCAATCCAGCTGTCATAGTCCCAGCGTAACGATTCGATGTTAGGTCGTACCAAGTCGTGCCCGTGCCTGGATAACTGCGAGTGTTACCAGCATCGAGTGCGAAGGCAAGGCTGTCCATCACCATCGACGGGTTATAGCTGATAGCCACTTATCTCGACCTCCAGAGGCGGAATGTCCTTGCGTGTGCCGTAGACGACGTAATCGCAATAAATCTTGCGATCGGACGCTATAGTCACCGTCTTGCAATTGATTGACTGCACGAACAAGCTGGGCTGCGCATAACCTCTCGCCGTTAATTGAACAGTCATCGATCTCTCATCAACCAGAGTACACCAGTATTCAGGAAGCTCAATGACGGTATCGCCAGCCAAGGTGCCACGAACGTAGACGCCATTCTCAGGTCCTTCGAGGCTTGCGTATCGAAGTTTTTTGCCAGACTGAGTCGGGTGATCGATCAAGAAGCTCTTGCTGACGGCGTAGAAGTTGCCGCTAGCATCCATGTAAGCCAGATTGCTGCCTGCACTGCTCTGCCACTCCTGCAAGTTTGCAGATTGGCTAGCCGCACCCTTTAGAATCAGTGCCTTCGTGCCAGATGCACCGGTCTCGATGTGAAGCTTCGCACTTGGGCCTACTGTCCCGATGCCGATCGCAGATCCGGTGTCGTACGCGATACTATTTCCAGCGCCAGTCGTGCTGGTGAACTTCGCGATGTAGTTCGTAGTTCCACTCAGGGTGCCTGGCCCTGTGGCCCCAGTGGCACCTGCTGGACCTGTGACGCCGGTCGCTCCAGTTGCTCCAGTTTGGCCTGTCTGTCCCGTTTGGCCGGTTTGCCCAGTCTGTCCAGTCTGCCCTGTTGGCCCAGTTCTGCCAGTCGCGCCTGTGGCACCGGTCGCACCCGTCAGCCCAGTCACACCGGTAGCTCCGGTTGCGCCGGTCAGTCCTGTCTGTCCAGTGGCCCCAGTTGCTCCTGTGATACCAGTCTGGCCGGTCTGGCCGGTTAAGCCTGTGGCTCCTGTCGCTCCTGTTACGCCAGTCTGTCCAGTGGCTCCTTGCGCACCAGAGCTTCCAGCTGCACCTGCAGCACCAGTCGCCCCAGTTGCACCTACGGGGCCTGTGACGCCTGTCGCTCCGGTCGCACCTGTGGCTCCCTGAGCACCAGACGATGGGCTGACCCAACTGAGAGTGCCCGAGCCGTTTGTGCTTAATACGAATCCATTTGTGCCGTCTGCTGAAGGCAACGTCCATGTGACATTGGCGGCGATGGAATCAGCAGCCTTAACAGCCACATAGTTTGAGCCGTTAGCAGCCAATTCATTAAATCTTATCTCTCCGGTATTTCCAGCAGACGTACCTATCGGGTTTAGTGAAAGATGACCGGTACTACTAATTCTGATGCGCTCGGCCCAAGCTGAGCCATTGTAAGTCCAAAATGCGATGCCAGAGCCGCTAGCATTGGTCGCACCGGCGACGATACCCATTCCGGTGGTATCATAACCCAGCTGAATACCGGGCCTGTCTGCCGCCGCTGATGACTCTGCGTTGAATGCAGCGACTCGATAGCCAGTGCCGGAGAATGAATAATCAGCTAGCTTCGCTACCTCTACCGCAAACCCTTGAGCTGCTGATGTTCCGACTTTTACAAAACCAGCAGAGGTTATCGCTGCTAGTATGTTGGCGGAAGAGTCTTGCCATTCTTGTAGGTTGGCTGACTGACTCGTGAAGCCACGAACAATGACGCCCTTGGTCGATGCCGAGCTAGTGTTAAGCTGAAGCTGCGCACCTGGAGTGCTACCATACGTGCCAATGTTAATACCGACCAGCCCGCTCGGGTTGATCAGCATCCGCAGACTAGCCGCCCCAGAAGTTGATGTCTCGAATATTACGCCATACGAGCCATTGGCGATTACATTCGCTCTGGCTGGATAGGTAGCACTATAACCGCTTGTAAGACTAAGTGCTAAACCACCATTACCCAGTGCTACGGCTGGGTAAGTTGTTGCAAGCGTGCCGCCCTTGAATTCAGCAGCTGGGTAGTTGGAATCGTTCGCCGTGGACCCTACGATCTGCACATAATTGGCACTAGTGGTACCTCCAGTAGCATTGACTACCGTCAAGATCCCTGCCGGCGATGTGGTGCCAATGCCAACTAAACCGGCGGAAGTTATCCGCATCCTCTCAACTAAACCAGTCGCAGCACTAGGTGCAGTGTCAAAGGCCAGGTGGCCAGATTGGCCTTGTGTTGCGACTACATTGTTTATCGACGAATTCTTTACAGATGAATCGCCTACAAATAGGAACCTAGTCTTAGCGCCAGCGGCATCGCCGCCTCTAAAAACGAACGCCGCCTGATCAGAGCTTGTTGTATCGCCAACGCCAAAACAGGAACCGCCGGCGAACATTGCGATGACCGTACCAATACCAGTCGGTGCGACTGCATTTGCTGCGGTATTGGCTACCCATAGTCTCGTACCGGTAACCGCTGGGCTAGCCGGAGCCAGCGAGCCGATCGTCAATTCGCCAGGTGTGTTAGTCGTGTTTACACCGATCTTGCCGGTGTTCTCATAGGCGATGCTGTTGCCGGCTCCAGTGGTGCTGGTGAATTTAGCAAGATAATTGACGGTACCGCTGAGCGTTCCTGGCCCAGTCGCACCAGTCGCACCTGCTGGGCCGGTAACTCCAGTCGCACCCGTTGCCCCCGTGATGCCGGTCTGACCAGTTGCCCCCTGAGCACCAGACGATCCCGTTGCGCCGGTAGCTCCAGTCGCTCCAGTCTGGCCGACAGACCCAGCACTACCTGCAGGACCTGTTACGCCTGTAGCCCCGATTGGTCCAGTTACACCGGTCGCACCAGTGGCACCGGTCGCTCCGGTCTGCCCCGTCTGGCCTGTGGCCCCAGTTGCACCCGTGATGCCAGTCTGACCAGTTGCTCCTGTCGCGCCGGTAATGCCAGTCTGTCCGGTGGCTCCAGTTGCCCCCGTCTGGCCAGTCTGCCCTGTAGCACCCTGAGCACCAGATGTGCCTTGAGCCCCAGTAACACCAGTCGCACCCGTCGCTCCAGCAGCGCCAGTCTGGCCTGTGGCTCCAGTAGCTCCCGTCGCTCCTGTCTGACCAGTCTGGCCAGTAACCCCTGTCGCACCTGTCGCTCCGGTTATGCCAGTCTGCCCAGTAGCCCCAGTCGCTCCAGTTGCCCCAGTTTGGCCAGTCTGCCCAGTGGCTCCTGTGGCCCCCGTCTGACCTGTCTGACCAGTTGCACCTTGTGCACCAGACGTGCCCTGCGCACCCGTGACACCAGTTGCGCCAGTAGCACCCACTGCACCCGTTTGACCAGTAGCACCTGTAGCTCCTGTCGCACCAGTCTGTCCAGTTTGTCCAGTGGCACCAGTCGCTCCGGTAAGCCCAGTCTGGCCTGTAGCCCCAGTAGCTCCTGTCTGGCCTGTCTGACCGGTAAAGCCAGTAGCCCCCGTTGCACCTGTGATACCAGTCTGGCCGGTCGCACCTTCAGCACCAGATGATCCAGTCTGCCCAGTCGCGCCCGTTGCGCCAGTGATGCCGGTATGTCCGGTGGCACCAGTAGCCCCTGTAGCCCCAGTTTGTCCTGTCTGTCCCGTGGCCCCTGTCGTACCA
>JACCDW012008075.1_pt1 | contig 17492 bp, 26 predicted proteins | sample 7449781 | NCBI WGS metagenome assembly JACCDW01 (sample SAMN15323449, study PRJNA562643) | freshwater metagenome | isolation source: river surface water | place: USA:Blue River Watershed | collected 2017-08-18
CGATGAAGGCAATTGGATTGGCCATGCAGAAATTCGCAATGACATGACCTTGACCCAGTTGCTTGGCAAGCACAACCAACCTCTTGCACCTGATTATGGTTGGCCAATTATTAATTTCATCAAGCATGAGCTTGAAGTTACTGTTGGCCATTATTGGGGAGAGTGATATGAATAACAACAACAGAAGGGAGACAGAAATGTCTTACAACAAAAAGAAAAGCCGTCGTAACTGGGAATACAGCGGCTACAAACAATGCGATGAATGTCGCTCCCACGGAGTGGATGATTACCACTACGACACGTTCACTTCATGGCGACCATACAAGTTTGTCTTGTGCAGGGCTTGCTACGAGTTCATCTACAAACACGACCGTAAAGAGCAGCCAACACCATGCTGCCCGTGGTACCACAAGCCATCATTGTTTGACGAAATCGGTGAGTAAAAATTATGAGATGGACAACTCAACTAGATAATAAAGGTATCTCTAAAATATTAGTCTATGGGCCTATTTTTAGAATTTAAATCTTTTTTTTATGGGTAGATCCTAGATCTATCTGTTGGGCTGGTACGACAACTAAAGCATCCCTGATGGGATTGTACCCGGTCGCTATTTGAAACAAGACCGTAGCCAAACTTTACCCGAAAGGGGCAACTGGAGGCAAGTTTCCTATGTGGCCAAAGTGGACAAGTCACATAGTATCTAGTCCACCTCTACATGCAACTATGGAGGTTGTCATGAAGAAGTCCCTGTACATCAACACGTCCCCGAAGGTCAACCTCCGAGAGGATGGAACCCAGTTCTACACCGTTCTCGTCGGTGTGGTGGATTCCGTCCTCAAGGACAAGACTGGAAAGGCACGTGCCGAGTGGTCCGAGCTGACCATCTCGATGGAGGTGTTCGCTGAGAAGGTGGCTTTGTACACCAAGGCAGTGGAGGCATGCAAGAAGAGCGGCAACAAGCTGATCCTCAAGTGTGACGACATCACCATCACAGAGGTGCGTCCAAACGTCTACGTCTCCAACGGCGTGACGGTGAACGGCTACCAGGCATCTGCGTGGGGTACCGGCGAGACGGAGCTGACGATTCAGAACGGAAAGTTCTCAATCTCAGCAGAGCTCGCTGAGCTGATGGGAGAGTTGGACGACAGCGACACGCTGTAGTCTTCAACGACTTCAACAAGAGAGAGAGCCTCGGGGTGAGTTCCCGGGGTTTTCTCTTTATGGGTAGATTCTAGATCTTAAAATCTTAATCTATCTTTCACCAAGGCGTATCCCTATGCCTACAAAGGGGAAAAGGAGGATACCATGTTATTCCATGGCATCACCAAGCGAGGAGAGGGCTGGCTCAGAGTCCTTACCTCAACATCACTGGCCAAGGGCGAAATCGTCCTCGAACAGTTTGATAGTGGGCCTTACTGGCCTGCTTTCCTTGAGACCTTCTTCCCGGGTAAATACCGGATTGAAGTTCGCAAGATCAGCAAGAAGTTCATCGGAAGAATTCCTTCCAGTGACCCAATTGCTGAACTCAACCTGTCACCCAATGAGGTGATTCGTTGGAGCAACGCTACAGATCAGTACTCAGTGCTGATTAACGATGCTCCTTTCAACGATGGTGAAGACACCTGGCTTGAAGCTTTCGACCAAATCGGTCTGATCATTGGCAACTCAAAGAAGATGTCAAAGAGACTGGTTGAGATGGTTCGTCTGTCCTCTGCCTGGTTGTATTCGCCAGATGGCAAGATCAAGATTGAAGTGATTGATCACTTGCATCAGGGATACCTCGACGAACATGTTGATGGAATCTCTGCTATCAGTCAAAGCTTTGCCATTCGCTGTATCGTCAGTAATCATCTCGCTTCGCACGAGTGGGTGGACAAGCAAATTGCTAGAATCTTGAACGGGCAAACTACTGTTGTTCAACTTCGAGTCCTGACCAAAGACGGATTAATCAAGGGTAATGCTCTTGTTCTTCCAGACAACATGATGAAGGGCAAGGACATTCGTACGTTCCAGCCAAACATCAAGGATGAAATCAAGACTACTGGTTGGCAGTTTGTAACAATCGAGCCTTCATACTCAACCATTCCGGTTAAGAGTGATGACCTGACTCACGCTATTTATCAAAATGTAAATGGCATGTACACACATCAGGATCTACTTGATTGCTTGAACGCTTCACTGGATGATGAGTACGAAAAGCTTATCAATGGACAAAGAACTACTGCAATGACAGCTCTTGTTGACAATGCAGACAAGATTGTTCGTTCTGATAGCGAAAACGACGAAGATGAGTTCCGTGAGCAGAGGTCAAGCCTGCAAATGGTTCAAGAGGCTATTCGAGATCTGAGCAATCTTGGTGTGCCATTTGAAGCAACTCAACACCTGCGATTCCTGACGGTGAACGGAATTGCAACTCAATACCTTGGTGTTGGGCACAGGAAGAATGTTGGAGAAGTGTGGCGAGACAAAGGCAAGCACTGGATGCCTGTTGAGTGGGCCTACACAACTCACATCATGACACAGGAAGTCTTGGAGATCTTTGGCTTCAAGAAAGTGTACAAGGATGGTGGATACTACCACTCTAAGACACACTGCTTTGCGGTTCCTGGCAAGTTCTTCATTGAGAACATGGCTAATCATGGTGGTCCAGACTTGGATGACAGTGTCAAGGTGCACGTTCGACTTGTGCGTATGCCTGACCAGAGTGTCCAACTTATGGCTGTGTTGTTGCGCAACCCCAACGACTTTGGCGAATGGTCAATGATCCCAATCCAGGGTTATGGTCCAGTTTTCCACAGGTACTCAGCCTTCCCTCCTGTTGTTGATTACAAGGATCTGTCAAAGGCAGTTCCTCAGTCAACTACCTTGATCAAGACTGGACTTGTTAAGCCAGGTGTGCTTCCGGGTATGAAAACGCTTTCAATTGGCGCAAGGTTCTCCTTGGTCGATGAAGGTCGCAATCGACTTGCAGCAACAGCATTCCCTGGTGGAGTTGGTTCATCAGTGCTGCCGAAGATGATGTACTACGCATTGAATGCAACATACATCGCAAAGCCTGTTGCCACCAACGAAGAGATCATTGACGCTCTTCAGCAAGGACTGGCAACTGCTACTGACGTTAGCTTGATCAGGCTCTGGGCTAAGCGAACATTCAGTCAAATCCTTGCCAAGCATGGTCGCAATGGAACGGAAATGGACATCTTCTGGATGGAAACCCGTCTTCCGAAGCGTCTTGCAGAAGGCATTGAGAGCACAACTATTGAAGACTCAGCATGGTGCCAAGCTCATATCCAACGAGAAATGAGTGTCCGCACCAAGTTTGCTCAGATGTGTGAATATCTGAACACTTCAATGGTAGAGCCAGAAATCATCATGAATATTGAGTTCACTGATGAAGAACTGATGAAGGCTCAAGAACTTCACTCAAAGCTTACTGGAAAGCAACGTGTAATGACAGCAGACGACTGGTCAACCTACATGGTAGATCTGTTCACTCGAACCGATTCCAATGAAGAGAAGGGTATTGAGTACACCAACAGGATCGTGCTCATGCTTGCCTATCAGTCATATGTTGCCAAGCGTCAGTATCGCAACCAAAGCCATGACCAGTGGTTGTTTACCTTTAGCACAAAGCGTGACCGTCAGATTGTTGACTGGTACATCCGTGCCCTTAAGTCCATCCAGCCAACAGAGGAAGAAGCATAGAAAGGATTTAATTATTATTAAAAGCACTCTTCTAAATTTGAATGAGTGCGGATCTAAAGATAAAAGGTCCCAAGATTCACTTCTAAATTAGACACAATCGTCGAAATAGAAGGGAGATTACCTTCCCAAAAAACCCGTTTCAAAGGAGAAACTGTCATGTCCACCACTTCCAAGAAGTACATCTACATCAACACCAAGCCAAAGGCCAACACCAAGAAGGACGGATCTGTGTTCTACACGGTCCTTGTTGGCCTGTCCAAGGCTCTTCTTGCAGAGCACAACGCCGAAGCAGTCGACACCGTGACGATGCAGGTCTTTGAGAACCAACTCGAGACCATCGCCAAGGCATTCGACGCCTGCAAGAAGACTGGTTCCAAGCTCGCTATCGCATGTGACAATGTCGTAGTGACCGAGCCCAAGGCGAACAACTACATCAACCGTGATGGAGAACTCGTCACAAGCATCCAGGCTTCTTGCTGGGCCGATGGTCCGAGTGAATTGACCGTGCTCAAGGGCACCATGTCAGTGAGCAACGACCTCAAGGCACTGCTCGACGACGACGGTGACGACGACATTCTCGTCTAATCCACGTCCAACATCCACTGGCTCTGGTGGTCCGTACATCTGTGCGGGCCACTAGAGTCCCCCCCTTTAGAGCTAGTCTCTAAGCATTTTCTTTTTTAGTCCGAGCTTCTAAAGTTCGTACAAAAGAGAATTCCCTTTAAATAGAAGGGAAAACCCAATCCGAGCTAAAACAAGGAGAATGTTATGACGCTCGCAACACAAACCCAAGACAACATCCGTTTGCGTGACCTCATTGGTAGCGCCAAGACCAAGATCGAAATCGCAGACATTTTGATCGATCCCATCGTTTCGTGGACCTCTCCTGTTGGTGATGTCTACATCGATCGTCAGTCCACCATCCAAGAGATTGTGATGTCCGGTTCCTGGCGATAGGATCACCTTGACCTAAGCATGTCGATAAACTGCTTTCCATCGCTGCATGACACCTCCCGGTTGTGGATGGTCGGTATTACCCCTTTCGCCGGCCATCCACACTGGAGTTGTTATATTATTTATTTTTTTGACTAAACCATCAAACTCTTCTAAATAGAAGGGAACTAACCAAAGGAAATCATGAAAGCACTATTCAAAACCTTCCGTATCCTAAATACTGGCATCTTGCTTGGTATGGCATTCACAATCTGGGTGCTTGGAGAAGAAAGCAAAGAAGAAAAAATTGAACCATACACACCTAGTGATGAGTTCAACAACATCTACAACCACTACAACAACAAGGAGACAAGCAATGCGTAAACACATCTCGTTTGCAATTACAACCGTATGTTTTATTGCTGGTTTATACGCCGGCGATAAAGCACGTGCTCTCGTGAAAGGACGAAAGTAATGAACAACATAACCACACTGCAAGCACTACAAATCATTGATCAAGCTGCACAGCAAGATTATCTCTACCATCATAATGGCGGACAAGCATACATTCGCTTGTCTATGCATCTTGATGTATTAATGATCATTGATCACAGCATTGCAAATAAGCCTGAAGTGTCATTCCATGATGGACGTGACTACTTTAAAGCTTATGCTGGTGCAAACATTGAACATTCGCGTCGTTTGCGTGAACACGGTTCATTGGCTGACTGGTACGAAAAGCACTACGGTGCAGAAAAGGTAACAGTCTAATGGCACTTTTCATGCTCGGATTCATTTCATGCTATGCACTCATGGCAAGTCTTTACATAATGATGATCTCTAATCGCAACAACAACTCGGGTAACATGCCCAGTCGTTGGCGCGATTAGGGTCATCCCTATCCTTTTTTTGTTATTAGACAATTAAACACAAAATAGAAGGGAAGGAAAGATAATGTTTGACTGGATAGCAGACCTACTCACATCAATATTAGAATTGTTACTGCCTGGTAACAATAATGATTCATACTAACAGAAAGATACAACATGAAAACAGAAAAGAAGCCCGTCACTGCAAAAGCTGCAAAGTTCCTTGGTAAAGTAACCGCCAAGACAATCTCTGCAACTGGAGCAATCACAGAAAAGACTGTGGACACAATCAAAGCAACACCTAATGCAACAAGCAGTGTCACCAAGACAATCGCTAACGCAATCGCAGAAGGTTATCGCGAAGTCCGTCCTGCAGAAGAAGAAGATGCTGAAGTTGTGACAGCATCCGACGAAGATACCACTGAAGCTTAATACAGCGGTATCAGCAAAAACAAAGGTATAGTCAATATATACCTTTTATCACATAGCACACAAACCAAATACATCAATAATAAATAGGAGATAATCCAATGACCAACCCATCCATCCTCGACAAGTTCAAGCTTGACGGCAACCTTTTCTCTGCAATTGCTGAGAACATCGATGCGCTTCAGTCTACAGCTCGTACTCAGTCGCTTGCAATCGGTAAGACTGTCAAGTTCACTGGTTCCATCAACGGCACCGAAGTTCCTGCAGAAGTTACCCTTCGTGAAGCTTCTTTGTCACGCCTGTCGGTTCTTCGCCAGACCAGCCCGTACTCCAACAAGGAATACTTGCTTGTTACCGGTGTTATGAACCCTGTCAAGCTTGATGTCAACGTTACCATCGACGGTAACAAGATGAGCCTTGTCGATCTTTTGTACGCTTTTGTCGGTGATTCCGTCGAGCGTTCCAAGTTCGAAGAGTCCCTTGCTGCAATGGGCATGAACTACGCAAATGGTATGCCGTTGTTCTTCCAGCAGTTCGGTGCCTCAGAAGACGGCATCAAGCACGCAATCAACGCATTCCGCCTTGCTGGTGCTGTTGACGTGACTGGAAACATCAAGAATGCTGGTCGTATCGTTGCTGCATATCAGCATCAGACTGGTGTTCCTGTTTCTGCTTTTGAGCTTGGTACGACTGATCGTAACAAGTCACGTACTCACCAGGGCTTTGTAAACTTGGTTGATGCTGCAGTAGATACGTTCCAACGCGTATATGCTCTGCGTCTTGAAGCTCATGTCTTGAGCCAAAAGATCAGCGAGCTTCCTCAGGCCAAAGTGAAAGAAGCTGAAGAAAAGCGTAAGGACCTCCTTGCACTTTCTCGTCAGTGGGCTTCCAACTGGTCAGGTAGCCAGCAGCGCATCAAGGTTGAGAAGAACGGTTCGCAAACGCCTCAGAACACCTATGACCCAGTGAACGCCCCTTGTGGTCGCTTCAGCCTGTTGGTCAACGGTGAGACTATTGCTTGCGATCTCTGGTCAAACTCAGCCCGTGCCGAGCAGACCAGCACTGTTGTTGCCGACGCAATCTCCGAGGAAGACCCCTTCTGATCCTCGGTTAACAACCAACTGTGGGGTGCGCATACAGTATAATAAACGCACACTTATTATAACTTACATAAGTTCTTCTTAAGGACTTAGTATTTATATTTACTCTTGTCGTTTGCCGGACAATAAAAACGGCTTCACGGGGATGTATCGGAGTAAATTTCCAAAGCAGATACAGCACAATTAATTTTAATTAACTGGTGAAAACTTTAATTAAAATCTGTACAGAAATTTAGTAGGTTCGAGTCCTACCATCTCCACAGGGGTTGCACGTATCCAAAACATCTGTTCTAGACGGATGGCTACAATATTGTTGGTTCAGATTTAGTCTGCGCTGTATCAATGTAGTAAGTAAAGTAGACGTGTCGTGATTGATAGAAAACGCGCTTAATATTGAGTGGCTGGTATACCCATGATTGATGTTCTATCAGTATACCTTTTTAACTCAGTTGCGAGAGTATAAACAGCGTAACCTTGGGGTCTGGTACGAGCCCGACATAATCATAGTTGCCTGGCATATGCATCTAAAGCGTCGTACATATATGCCTAAAGTCGCATAAACACATATAAAAAATTTTTATTCATACAAAAAAGAAACACAGGAGCAAAACATGAAAGAATACTGCGGAGAAATCCTCTATGACACACCTGCAGGTGGAGTCCACTCAGACATTTGTCACCACAATGACAACCAACCTATTGGTGACGGTTACCGCAAGTTCTTGCACGATTGCTTGGATGAGTGGCTCAACAAGTCCAACGGTACTGGTGCCTTCTGGGTTGGTGACCCTGATTACTTCAACAGTTGGGAAAAGGACTAACAATGAGAGAACCGCTTACGCCCTGTTTGATTTGCGAAAAAGCAGTCATGTATCTATGGCCAGAAGATCTAATCAAAGATGAACCTACTACTAACCTAGATGGTGCATCCAACGTGATTATCTATGCCAGCTATGGATCAATCTTTGACTGCAATGAATATGCAGCTATCATCTGTGACGATTGTCTTGAACAAGCCATTCAACGCAGACGAGTCAACTTTGTAAAAGAACACTCTCCCTTCGGAGACTAAACAAAAGAACAACTAGATAATGTTATGTACCCCTTGTGGTATATACATTATCTTTTTGTTTTTATCTATAGTGCGAGAATCGCCCAATTTAAAATGATAATTTTAATAGTCGATTCGAGCAAAATATTATCCGCTAGGTGTTGCACTCTGGCGAAACAACTGATATAGTTATATCGTCCAAGTATAGGCACACACCAAGGAGAATATAAAGACTATGCCTCGGCAACATCAATCCTCAGCAATGAAGAAAGTTCTGACTGAATTAACACGGTTAGGATTCACAGTTGAAAGAGCCAAGTCGGGCGTTTACAAGATTGTCCCCCCTCCGACAATTAAAGGCCCAATGTACACTACTCATGGAACAGAATCAGCTCTCCATCCAATGAGAAGAGATTTTAAAAGAATGTACAATATAACACTCAAAGTGTGAACAAGTTTATGCGGGCAGGATAAGCCGGTTGTAGGTATGGTGGTCACCTACGCCGGCTTTTTCCGTTGGCCCCTATGAATAAAATAATATTATATTTTTTAATTCTAGGGCGAGAATCGCCGCACTAAAAAACATCCTATTTACCTATGCATAGAGGTAATATACAACCCTATAGGTATACCTTCATAGATACTTTTTGCCTTAAGGGTTAACCTTTTTTGTTAATAGAAACATAAAAGTTGACCTTTTGCAGGGGGGAACCCATACAAAATAACATACATAAGTTGTATAGGGTTACATATCTATATACTTATCCACATTATCCACACCCCTACCTGAGGATATCTTATTATATTGTTCTCTATATATAGAAACATATCCCCAACATAACTATCCCCCTATTATGCCTCATCAATCATAGATTATATAAAAGAAAAGATTAAGACATTATCCCCCTTACGAAAGACATAGCATGTTAAAGAAGTATTGTAGATCCTTTGGACGTCTCCTAGGTAAGATTAATAACAAAGTTAAAGATAAGAGCTTTACCAGAAAGCTTAGAATCTTTAGCTTTAGTTTTCTTGCCGGCGATCTCATGCTCGACCTGATTTTTACTGCTCCTGTCGTAGGCTACTTGTACGCCAACGGCATGGCATCAGCTGCCATTTACACTGCCCTAGGCATGACAGCTGTTAGTCTTCTCCTGGCCTATATGGCCTACCTTTACCTTCTCCCTACTATAGAAAGAAATATACCATGAATATAATTAAGCCTGTACCCCCTACAGAGATTCAAGACTTATTGAAGATCATTGGATTCTATTCTGATGGTTTTTGTGCGGGCCATTGTGAACACGCTCCCCTGCGTGAGTCCAATCCCGAACTCAACTCTCAGATAGAAGCCTGGCACGATACCTATTATACTTCTCCTGATATCAATACTCCTAGTGTAGATATCTCAGATTATTTGACAGGCGAGCCAGCCTTGGACTGGCGAGCCGTAGCAATTGACCTAGCTACAGCTATCCAGACTTTTGACCCAGAAGCTTGGCTGACAGAGAGTAATCTTGACATCGGCAAGTTTATTGTCAAGCAAGCTGAATGGCTTGAAAAGTCTATTATTCCAGCACTCAACCGTATGAATGATGTCAGTGAATCCTATAATCAAGCTCAAGCTGATCCATTTTAAAAAAAAATAATCGCGCGAATTTGGCATGATTAAAGGATTATAATGACAAACACAAACAACACAGACATACCATTTCTAAAAACACCTATGTCATTTTTCCGTGATTCTGAGTCAGTAGAAATCATAAACAAAGCCCTGTTGTCTCAACAGGCTTCTTTAAAACTGATTTTAACTAACTCCTTTTATTCACACAATAAAACACAAGACGAAGAAATGATTAAACATACAATTAAAAAGATTGATGAAATATTAGACACAATAGAACTGTATAGTTCTTAAAAAAACCTAGGAAACATTTCAGCTTAATACTGTGATACAGCTATACATACCCTCCTTAATTAGCTTCTGAGTTTACACCCATTGACTCAAACCCCACCATAGTATTAACAGAGATGTGGGTCAGCCTCGGCTTGAGGACATGCGAGTCGGGGCTGGCTCATCCTTTTTTATTTTATAAAGGCAGTAGATTATTATGAGTTCTCCAGTACTATCCGAGCAATACATGCGAGTAGAGGCTGAGTACTTTGCAATACTTTCAAGCTTTGAAGATGTATTTAAAAAGTACCACGAAGCCATGCTACTGCAACCAATTATTAAAGACAATGAAGAGAATTTGAAGATCATTTATACTGGTCTAAAAACTCTTCACGAATCTTTTGACAACATCACAGAAGCTTATCAAGTTCTCTGTGAGACACGAGGAATCGAAGTTAAGTAACAATTTTTGTTACACCCCTCAATTTATATACCTTTGCGCACTTAAATACTATATATCTATATGTTTGTAATGATGGTATCTAAAAAATTAAAGATATTTTAGATATACATCAGATTTATTGGATCTTATTATATATCTTTATATATCCATAATATCAAAAAATAAACCTCATAGAGGAGTATCAAAATGCCAAGAGGAAAAACAAATGCGATTGAACAGCTCATCAATTCCAAGTACAGCAACGGAACTGAAGTCACTGTTGCTCAGCTTGCAGAAGAAGTTGATTGCACTGTTCAAAACGTTTATCTCTACATCAGAAAGAATCCTTCTAGATTCTCTCAAGTTCGTAGAGGCGTATATAAAGTTCATCCACCTGTGTCTAACCCTGCTGGCGAAGTCAGCAATAACAGTATGACATTTGGTGGATCAGACTCCATCTAATTTAAACTGAAAACTTTGTAATATTTTAAAATTACGGTACTATTATAAGATCGTAATTATTTATTTATTACGAAGCGCAGGAGTACAATGTCTTAGTGTTCATCCCCCGAGGGTCGCCCATAGTGATTCTCGGGGGATCACTCTTTAAGAGTATGTATTCCTTTTTCCATTAACCAGACTTCGGAGGTTGTCGTGAAAAAATCTAAGTCATCAGACACTAGAACCATTCAAGACAAACAGTATGATGCTACCATACTTATGACTAAGTTGATAGCAGCTATGACTGTTGAAATTAAAAATCTTGCCTCTGAAGTAAAACAACAAAACTCTTTAATTAAAGAATTGATTGCTGGTCTCACACTGGAGGAAGAAACTGTTCAGTTATAACCCACACTATCAAAAATCTGATATAATATACTATGCCCACATACAATGGGCAGGGGAAACATCCCTAACCTAAATAGATAGTGATATCTACGAAGTCGGAGAGGCAATCCTGCCAATGTTACGGGCAATTCGTTGTGTCCGTGCAATCTTCGGTTTCGCAACCTGCGCGTTTGCTAATGAGACGTAAGTCTCAGACCCAATACGAAAGGAGCGATACCATGCGCAACATACGAAATATATTATTGTCACTCATGGTGGCAATAGCTGGTGTAATTCCAGCAACAGCAATTCAAGCATCTGCTACAGATGTTGGAGGTGTCTCGGAGTCATCTTCCGAGCCCCGAAGTACCACCCTACCCACTAATCCTACTAGATGGAAAACTGTCACATTTAAAATGGGACCATCCATCAAATATTGGTCCAAGGTAGCTCAGTGTGAAACTGGGCAAAATTGGCAAGACGGTGGCAATTGGGGTGGTGGACTTGGTATTGCTGAATCTACATGGCAAGGCTATGGTGGCAAACAATTTGCCTCCCATCCTTCCAAGGCAACTGTTCTAGAACAAATTGTTGTAGCTAACAGAATTGCCGTCTTTGGTTTTCAAACCAATGAATACCTAACACTAGAAGATAGACTTAATGGTAAACCATTCTTTAGACCAGCCGTTGGTTTCAATGGATGGGGTTGCATTAAGAATAACACCTATCTTCGAGCTAAAAAGAATACTGTACTTAAAGCTAAACTTCCTGTAGGGGATCAATTCTATTGTCCCCAATTTGAAAATACTTTTAAGAAGTATGCTTTACCTGTTAAAGTTTTCTCTTATATTGCTTGGCGTGAATCCAGATGTAATCCTGGTGCCGTCAATGCAACATGGGAAAACGGAAAAATAGTATGGACTCTTAACAAGAATGGATCATATGACTCAGGTTTACTCCAAATCAACTCTTCATGGTTTAAAACATTAAGAGAACAATTTGGCTATAATCCTGAGGATTTATTGAATCCATCAGTTAATGCTTTATTTGCCAGCTGGATTCTACACTTTTCAAGTGGCAGATTATCCAATTGGAGTATTAAAGCAAAGCCATAGTACAATCAGAACAATGACACTTTTATATTAATAGGAGAAACCTATGACAACCCGTATTCGGAATCTTAACGATATGTCAACAGCTACTCAGTTGATCAAACGCCCAGAGCGTTTTGGTATAACTGATGTAACAAAGTTGATGACTCCAGTAGATACGTTTCCAGCAGGTGCTGGTCGTGGACGTAAGCGTAGCTCAGTTGCTACACAGATGTACGCACACATGCTTGAAAACATGAATCAGCCATTCCACATTAACATTCCATTTGCTACTCGTAAAGAAGCAGACAACTTTGCTGCTAACCTTTACAACAGAGCTCGTAAAGATAGCCTTTATCTCAGCCGTTGCATTGTGCAAGATGAGACCAAAGCTAATTCTTGGAATCTCTGGATTCAGCTTACTCGTTAAGTAACATACACTTCACCTTACACAGGGGTCGGGAACGTAAGTTCCCGGCCCCTGTTGTATAATACTACTTTTTTTGTTAGTACAAAATAGAAGGGTGATGTTACATCCATCCAAAATTATATACCAAGATAAGGATACTATATGCCAATTAAATTTGTTATCGATGCAATAATCTTTTCTGTTATTGCTATCTACGTTATTTCTTTGATTCCATCTAAGAAGAAGAAGTAGTACATACAGAATAAAAGATAATTTATATAAAAAGGAGTACTAATCATGTTTATGATGATGGTTATGCTGGCTGTTTCCTCAACCATTGTAGAAATGATGTTTGCTGCAAACTTTGCTGCCTGGCGTCGAAATGCTCACAAGTATAAATGGTTTAACATGGTAGTTTCCGTGTTTATTTCATTTATCTTGGGTGTTGCATTTAGTGCCGGCGGTTTGATTGCACTTGGTGCTGCTATGATTTCAACCGTATTGTCTATTCCAGGTTATGCATTCTTGCATTGGAATTATGACAGTCCTAAAGCTGCTGCTCGTGGTGGAGATCAATTCGCACATCTTAAGAAAACAATTAAAGCAAACTATGATAAATGGAGCGTAGCTCTTTCTGATCTAGCTAAGTTGATTTACTCACTTATTAGATTTATTACTTTTCCAATTTGGTTTACTCGTAACATCTACATCAAAGCTAAACCTTACATTGTAAAGTTTAACAATTGGAACGATGCTCGTAGAGCTTCACGTCCAACCACTATTTAAAGGATTTAATCATGTATGATACTTCCTTTATGGAACACGCTAAATGTAAAGGAGTTGATACTAACTTCTTCTTTTCAGAACCAACTGAAACTTATAAAGCAGTTGAATTCTGTAAAGATTGTTCAGTTAAAACTCCTTGCGCACAGTATGCCATAGATAATAAAATTCCTCATGGAGTTTTTGGTGGCTTATCTGTGCGTGCACGTTCTAAACTAAAGAAACAAAATCATAATTAATATTTATAATATATAAGGAATATACTATGCCAGAACTAATTGATAAAAGTTCAATCCAAAAGATTGTAACTTCCTATAATCGGATTGAAGATGTAAAGTCAGCAATTCAATCTTTGAATGATTCAGCTGACAACCTTCCAATCCTTGACAGTATGATCAGTACTCTTGATTCAATTGATTCAATTGTAAAAAGACCTTTGTCTAACTATGTCGAAGACAGCGTTGTTGGCAAATGGGCTTCATCTCAAGTTGGCATTGGTCCAGTACTTTCTGCTGGACTAATGGCTTACATTGATATGGAAAAAGCTCATAGCCCTGGAGCCGTATGGCGATATGCTGGACTTGATCCTTCTTTTAACAATAAGAAGAGATTTAGTGGAGAGCTTAAGTCTCTTTGTTGGAAGATAGGATCTAGCTTTGCTAAGTATTCAAGCAAAACTAATTGCTTCTATGGCAAGCTCTATCTTCAAGACAAAGAGCGTCGTACAAAGAAGAATAACGAAGGACTGTATGCTCAAAAAGCAGCAGAGATTCTCTCTGACCTTCCATATAAGTATCGCTCTGACGAACATCTTCTAAAGCAAGGTAAACTTTCTGACGAACAAATCGATGCTCAAGCACGCAGATTTGCTGTCAAAATTTTCCTTAGTCATTATTACACAATTGCTTATCAGGAATATCACGGAGAACCTACTATCCGTCCTTCTTACATTACCATTAATGGCAAGAAGGAATTTATTGAGATTCCTAACAATCCTTATACTAAATAACAACTACCAAAGGACCTAACATGTCTGATACAAACTTCACTATCCCTTCTGACTTTGCTGACTGCTTCTTCATCTTTCACTCTGCTGAAGATGAAAACGGTTTTGCGGATTCCCTCTATGCTCGTCCTTTGAAGGGTTTCCGTCGCAAGGACAATACCACTGAATCATTTGACTTCTTTGGTATTCGTGGTTCTAGTTATGGAACTAAAGTCCCTGCCGGCACTGCTGGTTGGGCTCTTGTCCATAACAACGATGGCGAGCTTACAACCCTTGCAAATGGAACTATTCCTGAGCCTGGTCTTATCCAGAAGGTTGAACTGTCTGATGGTCGTGTCGTTCACGTCCGTCGTGCACAGATTAACTTTTTCTTTTCAGTAACTGCAAAGCCTGCTGTGTTTCGCAAGATCCCTCTTAAAACTTTCAACACAGAGGGTTAGTTTGTCTATCTACAAGTTTCTTTACGAAGACATTAGAAAAGCACAAAACAGATCAATTACTATTAATTCTTCTGTTCGCAATAAGTTTTATCAAGCTGGATATATTAATTTCTATGAAATTATTACAACTCCAGTTAAACATTTAACTGAAACAACATCAATTGGCACAGCTCAATTGAAACAACTTGATAGACAACTTCGTCGTATTAGTCTTAGTCTTGATATTCCACAAGAAATTCTTGATTGGGTTTTAAACTGTTATTACGTTGAATATTATCATAAACTAATTAATTTAGCTGAATATCACAGAACTATTCATCTAGATTATGAACGATTTTATAAAATTCAGAGAGAGCAAGAGGAACAAGATCAATGCTTAACATCATTACAAGAATCAGTCAAGAACGAGTTGAAAAAGCGATTAGGTATTTAGAAGAAAATATTGAACCAGACCTTGGTGCAGATGTTTCTAACTATGCACCTGGTCGACGTCGTTCATGGTTTCCATACGAAGCTCCATTGAGCGAAAACCGTGATTATATTCTTGGTCTTCAAGATGAAAAGATTTGGACATTTGTTAAAAATATCTGTGCAACTTTTCAATGGGAACCTGAACTTGGACTTGTATCTAAAGGCGGAGAAATTAGTCCTCACCGAGACGCAGCCTATGCTGACTTCCGTTCTATCGGAATCAATCTAGGTAAAGTTACTTGGTGTTACGAACGAATTTATCCAGGCTTTGGATGGGCTCGTCCAGAAGATTGTCTTAATCCTTCTGAAGTAGTCAAGGTTCCAATGACAGGTGGTGAGATTTTTGAATTTAACTGCAAGAATCCTCACTGGACAGAAGACGTTGATCCTAACCGTTGGGCATTTAACTTATGGCGCATTTCTAATAAAGGTCGTTCTAAGTTTAACGATTTCATTAGCGGACTTGCTGTACCTTCAGAAATATGACAAGTTAAAACACTTGAACTTTTGGACAAAGACGCTTTAACAGGTGTCCTAGATCAGTAGTTCATGTCTACTAAGGAGATATTTGTGAACTATACACAAATGTATTCAGACATCTACGAAAGTCTGCAGACAACCAACATTACACACGAAGAGCTTCATCTTATATGCTTGCGTATTTGCAACGCTTTAAATGATTACACTATGATTGTAAACAACCAACCTAGACCAATCATGTCTACTGGTTGTAAGTTGGGATATACTGTTACCCCTAAGGCTTCCTAGCTCTCCTAGGACAGGTTTAGTTATATACCTGATAAGAACCAGCACCAGCCTGGCTTCAAAAATATGACAGCTGGTATCACGGAAGTGTATTTAGGAGTTTATGGGTTGCTCCTTTCGGTTTTGGTTTTTCATTACCCATAAAGTAGGTTCGACTCCTACCACTTCCACGGTCCGAAAATAATCTGTAGCGGATTCCCGCATTAGGCGTAAACTACAGTACCGGGTACTGGCATATTCCCCGAAGGATGTCGGAGTTTTAAGAGACTGGGTTCTCTTAAAATGATATGCCACTTTATCAAATATAAATATAAACTTTTATTTTAATTAACAATTGTTTTTTAATAAGGCAATAGTTCATTCAAAATAGAAGGGATCTACCCATAGCACCTAAGGAGGGACTATGAATTTCAGTACTTATCGACCCAAGGTTCGCATGAAGGCATTTAAAGATGCTCCTCTTCGTTCCGCTGAAGATTATCAAATTGGATTTTACGATATTGGTGTTATGCGTCAGCTCATGGAAGAGACTGGAGCTAGCGAATTTCGTATAGCCACACTTCCTATTCCAAACAACCCCTTTGATCGTGCAGAACTTGAAAAGATCATTTCTCACCCATCAGTTCAGTATGCCCTTGTAGACAAGACAAAAGTTGTTGCTTGTTCTATTAAAGGCGTAGATGGGTGGATGAGTGCACTCAAGTCTGCTGGCTACGTTGTTAAAGGCGGTGGCAAAACCTCCAAGCGTGCCAAGTCCTTTCACCGTGCCACGCTGATCAATGCTCATTTCAATAGTCTTAACATCAAGTGGGTTGAACCTACTGACTACACACGTTATGACTTTACAACTGGATGGGCTGATTGGATTTCTGATCCAGAAGTTTTGTCTCGTCTTCTTGACGGTGGTTTTGTCATTTCGTCTCGTGTTATTCAATCTGCAATCCAAAACTTGCCAGTTTATGATCCACACAACGAATATGATACAAACGACATTTATTACGATCCCGAGTTTCGCCAAAAGCTTCAACGCTTTCTTGCTAACTCTAAAGTATTTAATGCTCGTATTTTCCTCCAAGAAGGTGTTCTCAAAGGTAACATGATTGTTTCTGACAATCTTCCTCTTGACGTAGACATTATTACTTCACGTGCAAACCTTAAGAAAGAAGTTTCTTACACTCGTGGAGTACGCATTCTTGCAGAGCCTCAAGGACCAAAGTCTCGAGTTATTACTGACGAGCAGACTGTAGTTAATCTTCCTAAACTCTTTCGCAAAAG
>JACCDW011023668.1_pt1 | contig 17489 bp, 16 predicted proteins | sample 7449781 | NCBI WGS metagenome assembly JACCDW01 (sample SAMN15323449, study PRJNA562643) | freshwater metagenome | isolation source: river surface water | place: USA:Blue River Watershed | collected 2017-08-18
CAGTTCCTCCAGTTCCTCCAGTTCCTCCAGTTCCTCCAGAAGGTCCTGCACACGCTGCTAAATTATTTCCGTAGATTGAGTCTTTAACACAACAGTCAATTAATTTTTTACTCAATAATTTAGTAAGTACCGGATCTACAGGTATTTTATTATCTGCAGATGTTTCTTCATCTAATTTGTAGAATTGGTATGATTCTTCTATAACTGAATAAAAATCTTCAAAAGAAAGTATAGGAGAATTTTTAATCTCTTCTCTTTCCTCTATTTTTTGTACTAGTGACATTTCCCAAGATCTGCTTTCTTTAGCTCCTGTAGCTCCTGTAGCTCCGGATTCAGTTGGTTTATAACAAAGCTTATCTACATCTTCTGCAGTTAATGACATTATTTTGTCGTACATATCTTTGGTTAATTCACCATCTATCTTTAGCTCACTCTTATTAACATAAGCCCAAACAATATTAACAACCTTAGCTGTAGCACTTCCGTACTTACTATCCGCACCTCCGTGTTTAGGAAGATACTCTGCAACAGAAGGAAGTATCTCCATTAATCTAGTTTGAATTAATCCTACTTGATTACAACGGTTACCTAATTGAATAGGGAAAGTACATTCTTTAGTTGGTACAGGAGTAATTTTCTTTTTCTTTCTTTCTCCTCCGCCTCCAGAATTATCTACTGGTTTTGTATCTACACAAATTCCTTTAGCTGCATCATAAACTTTTCCCGGAGGACAAATAGGTGTTACATCAGGTGCTGGTGTAACATTATTATTTTTAAGAATACTATCTTTTATTCTAGAGTATTCTTTTTTCTGTCTGATGATTTCATTTAGTAAATCGTCATGTTTTCTTTTATAATCTCCAGATTTGAATGTTCCTGATGGAGTAACAATTTTACCTCCCAAAACACCTTTTCTGTCAGTCATTTGTAGATCTTGAGCTTTTCTATAAAGATCATCTGCTATATCCTTGTATCTTTTTACGTCTGCGTTATCTTTAAGAACAGGAACATATTTATCTCTGTCGATCATACCTACGAATCCGTTAGCAGCATCTAAAGACTCCTTAGATTTATTAAAAGCTGCACTTCTAAATTCTGCATCTTCTACATCTGTTTCGTCTCCTGATTTTTTATCTTCGTCGATCTCTTCGTTTTCTTTAACTACTAAACCTTGTTTAACAACCTCACCAAAAAGTTTAGGGTTAGTTTTTCTCATCTGAGCTTCTCTTTCTTTAAGATCTGCAGAGAAGTTACTTAATAGTTTAGATATGATATCTTTCTTAAGACCGTTGAATAGTTTAGAATCACTTAAAGATGCTTCTGTATCTCCTCCTAAAATATCAAGAAGAAATTTTACGTTCTTTTCGTATGAATCCCTTTGAGCTAAATCTAAAGCTCCAAAAGATTCAACTAAAGAAATAAGATATTGTCTAAACGATCCAAAGTTAGTTGATCCTAAGATTTTATTTTTGATCTCTTCAAAACCTCTTTCTGTCTTAGCACTCTCATTTTTAGAATTTAATAAAATTGTAAAAACCGTGTTAAGAGCAGTAGATACGGAAGAAACAACGTCCATTGCTTTTCCTGATTGATCTGACCCTTTTGCTTTATCCTCTTTTAAAGATGAAGCCATACTTTCGAAAATCGGATTTAGTCCTCCGTAAATGTTCTTTTTATTAGTCATTGTAAATATTTGTATAAGCTTTAGAGATTAACTCTATTATCTTTTCTATATATCCTTCATTCCTTAATTTTTTAAAGACAAGGTTTTCTACAGAAAATTCTCCTGATCGAGAAAGACCTTCCTTTCTCATATCTAATATTTTCTTCTTTAATTTTACTGCTAATGTGTAAACCTCCTCTGGAGTTACATTTGAGAAATCTGATGTTGATACGATATTTTCTACGTTTAAAATATCTGCCACCATTCCTTGGAATTTTTTATCAACATCATTATAATCTATCTCTGGTGGATTATACTTAGGTACTCTTATCCATTCATTATTAAGCAAAGAGAATAAACCTGATGCGGTATGTGGCTCGTGTATATCCTGAACATATAGTTCAACATCAAAACCTTTAATTTTTAAATGATGTCTAAGATTCCATATGAATCTAGCACCATCTACTGCTCTTTTAACTAATTCAATATTAGAATCTATTTCTGTAAAATCTACGAGTACATGTACATCTAGATCTGATTTATCAGTCCAGTTATAGTTTGCAAGAGATCCTGTTAATTGAATGTCTTGTATTTTTGCTCCAAATTTAAGAGCTCCGTAAAAATCGTTAGCTATTGATAATAATCTTTCTCTTATCTCAGAGTCGAATTTATTATCTTTCCAAAATGATGGATTTAATTCCTCTTTATAGAAATCGTTTCTTTCTTCACCTTCGTTGATCCAGGTGCTATAATTTAAAATATTTTTCAAATCCGGATATTACTATAAAAGTATATATCCGGATGAATTCTGTTTATGATGAAATTTGAAGGAAGCAATTAATAGTACATACTACATCTTGTTCACAATAATCTTTTATCTCGTCATATGATCTATTTTCCCAATAATTCTCATGAACTTGTGATCCGTCCATATTATCTTTAGATGTCGGAACTCCTAATACATGTGATATTAAATCCAAGGAAGAGAATGTCTGTCCCCATGCTCTGAAAGAAAATATCTCCGCAAGATCTACAAAAGAAGTTTCCCATGGTTTTTTGTTCCATGTTTGTATAATAGGATCTGGTGTTATCTTATTGATAAGCATTCTTTTACCTAAATAAGGTATATCAAAGTTTTTGATATTTTGTCCTGCTATTTTAAATCCTTTGGATCTAGAGTTTGCAAGTATTTTATTACATTTTTCAAGAATATCTTTCTCGTCTTCTCCATAGAAGCTAGTTATTCTTTCAGTTCCTTCTGGAGTTAATAATCCAAAACTAACACAAACAACTCTACCAAATTCTGGATGTAATGATGATTTATTTAACCACATATCACTTGGATCTGTCGATTCACTTGGATCAGCTTGTTTCTGTAGCCATTTGCATCTTTTAACCCATAGCTCTGCTAAATGTGGATCTGATTTTTTTGCATCTTGTAATGTTGGATATAATCCTGCAGTTTCAATATCGAAAAAAAGAAAGCTGTCTAATAATACTCTTTGTATCATGATATATAGTTTATATGGAAAAATACGGTTATAAGAACATAAGTTCTAGAAATGAATTTGAAAAGGCTACTCATAACGACGGTAGAGTTAATCACGGTCCTGTAGTAGGAGATGAACTTACTACTTATGGATTCGTAGATCTTAAAAAGAAAGGTGACTGGGGAATGCCAGGACAAACTAGATATTACGTTAAAACAATTGACGATCTTCTTAAAGTTGGCGACAAGATGACTAAACCTATTATGTCGGAAAGAAAGCCTAAAGGATATGTTGCATGGTAATATCATCGATTCAAATTTAAAAAATTCTAATTAGGTTCTGGTAAATTATTATCAAAAGCCACATCAACTATTAAGTTATAAGGATTCAGATCACTTATTGTTATAGTTTCTTCCTGTGTTGTTGGGCAATAAAACATTATAGGATTGGATCTTTCTGCCCACGTCGAAGCAGCAAGAAAGAAGCTTTCCTTATAAGTTAATCCACCTTGGTTTGTTCTATGTGAGCTTGTTCTGAAAACAATAGGGATCTTCTTATCTACGTACGTTACTGACAAAAGATCTTTTACTGAAAAAAGACTAGGTTTGTCATCATTGATTAAACATATTTGCTTTTGTACTCTCCAAGGTAATGTATCAAAGAATTTACAAAATTCGGTCATACTTTTTCTTCTGTTTCCATTTGCTCCTCCTATATGGCATATTAGAGGTATATCAAATCTTCCAGCATCGATTTCGTCTATGAATTCTCCGATTTTTAAAATTTCTTTTTTAGCTTTTTTTCTAGATTCTAAATCGGTGGACACCACATGATTTTTACTCTTTATATAAAAAGCTATTCTAATCTCCATATCTTCTAGATAGTAAAGAAATCGTTCTTTTTGTGCTTCAGTTACTTCTGTTGAATTTTCTATATCCTTTTCAGATAACTCAACTATAAAAAGTTTATATCCCATAGGAAGATAACTTTTTATCCTGTCGCATATTATTTTAGAAAGACAATTCTCCTTAGTTATTGAAGAGTCTGGCATTCTAATCACTATACCGTTCTTAATTGATTCCATATCAATTTTAGAATAAAAATAAAATAAGTTTCTATAGAGAGTCGAATCCTTGTAGATCCATTTTTGGCCAAGATTCTAATAAACTAATAGGAGATAAGTTTGCCACTTTTACTCCCCTCTTTTCTAATTCGTTTCTTAGGATTGAATATTCCATATCTATATTTTTAGCATGTTTAGCTAATTTATGAGTTCCTGTATTAGAAAAGAAATGATCTTGTGTAAAATCTACCCCTACCATTCCGATTTTCTTTGCACCTAGTTGATATGCTATAATTATAGCCATATAGGGAGAATTCATAGTATAATCAACTCTATCCATTCTATCTAAATTAGGATTGCTCCTTTCTCCTATATTAATCTTTACTAGATGTGAGGATCTTGTTATTGGACCAGGATTATCAATATGTGAAAAAATAACTGGACTTAATGAGTCTCTTACATATTCCCATCTTCCTCTCATAAAAGTTCTAGCATCGTTTACAACAACTAAAAAATCGGGAGTAAGTATTCTTTCTATGTCATTGACACCTATTACATAATACTTACTAAAATCTGAATAATAATTTAGAGAGGATCCGCATCCTGCAATAATAAAATCACAATCCTTAAATTTTCCTATATAATCCGGATTTAGATTTTTACCAAGATATGAGCTTTTTACTTCAGTCTTTATTCTGTTGACTTGATTGTGAATATTTTCTGGATTATTGGACATAATAGGTTCTTCCAAAACTTGATAATTGTTAGTTTTAAAATTTTGAATATTGGGATTTTTAACTTTCTCCCTACTAATCCTTAAAAGATTTCTTTTTCTTTCAATTGACATTATAAAAAGCTGTTAATGATAGATTTTGCTTTCTCGTGATGTTCGTCTCTAGATTCTCCATATGATCTATTTGTTAAATCTGGAAAATGCTGAATGTATTGTTTCTTTGCATCGTTTTCATTCTTCATCTCTAAGAAAATTACACCCAGTAAAGATCTAAGATCTACAGGATGTTCACTAAGTTCTGGATGATAAAGAAAATAACAAAATGCCTCTGCTGCTTTTAATAAATCCAAAAATGTTGGATTCATTGCAGATCTTGAGAAGGTCATTAATGATTTTTCTGGATCTGGAAGGATAGAATTAAATATAAGATCTTCTTTAGGTAGATCGTCGACAAATTTTATTTCCCATCCTGTGTTCATTGGTCCAGATACTGGCTTATCATCTATATCTGTGTATAGTGGATCTATAATTTTATTTTCCATAGAACCCCATATAATATTACCCCCGTTATATTTAAGGTTTTGTGCGTTTTTTTCTCTTGAATCTATAGACATTCCTGAAGTATTTTGTGAGTTACCATTATCTTTTACAAATTCTATAGATCCTGGTGTTAGTGTATAGTTTTTCTTGTCTTTAAGAGCTTGTACTTTTATAAGGTAAGATTTTCCGTCAGTTGATTTTTTTACTTCTATGACTTCTCCTGATATCTTTTTATTTCTTCCTTTGATTTTACCTTTAACTATATCACCCATTTGAAAAACTGAATCCTTAACTAATAAACTAGGATCTGGATCTCGACCTACTGCTAGAGATAGATCGGAGTAAGCTTTGTAATCAACTTTAAATACCCCATTAGAGCTATTAAAACCGTCACCATTTATACTTTGAGCAAATTGTTCGCTTATTAGTTTAATTCTTCTTTTCATTTTTGTTTCTTATAGATATCAATTAGATCTCTGATTTTCGAAGCTAATTCGTAATTTTCATCGTTCAAAGCTTTCTCTAATTGTTTATTTAGGTCTACACCTTCGTGTGTTTCCTCTATTTCTTCATCGTCGACAACAACCTCTTTAGAAATAACTGTCATAGGAGAGAAGTAAACCTCTAGCATAGATTCAATTATAGGAACAAAAGTACTTTCCCCATTTGGTAATTCGTTACCATCTTCGTCTATTTCCGGTATTTCCATTTCCCATTCGCCATTAACCCATATAATATGCCAAGGTCCATAAATGTATTGAGAAATATCATTTTCAACAACGTGATTTATGACGTGTAATACCTCTTCCTTTATATGTTCCTCCGTTAATTTTGTTTTCTTATCCAATTTCTTTATTCCGGCAATTTGGACTGTTTCTGTACCGATTGTTCTTCCGACTAATTTATAAAATTTATGTATCAAAGGCCAATCTATTGTATCTATGACACGGTTGATTAAAATTTTATTTTTTTCTGATATAACCATAATTACCCTTTTTAAATTGTAGATAAAATTCCACGAAGTGTTCCGTTATTATTTCATCTATTGTATATATCCCTGCGGATGTATATGATCTAAGTATCCACTGTTAGTACAATTGGATAATCTCATCATTATAACCATCTATTTTGGTTCTAAGTATTATATCAAAATAATTGGAAAGGTTCTTTTCAATACCGTTATAATCTATCTTTATGTATTGTATTTCATTTGATTGCTCATGGATATGTACAAGCTTCTGATCGTTTAAATCTATTTCGGATTTACCTAAATTAGTTTCAATTGATAATTTTATTGGAGTTTTTATATCATAGAAAAATAATTTAACATCTCTATCTTTAATTATGAACAGATTAAAATCCTCAAACGGTGAATGATTAGTAACTAATAATGTATCATTAAGATTTATAGAATCTGCTGCAACAATAGGTTCTATTTTACCACATATAAAACTGTTAGCGTCCATCATCCATTGTTCTGCTGTAAAATCTTTTCTTGTGTAATATGACTGAAGAGTTAGTAGTGAAGCAAATTTCTTAGCATTTTCTTTGTTGAATGCTGTGAGTATACCTCCTAGCGGTATATGAACTTTAGGATTTTTAAAAAAGCTAGCATCTCTTCCTTCTACTAATATTCTCTCTATTTCTGGAGTGATTATAATATCATAAATCATTGTGAAGTAATAATCATAATTCAGAGCAGAAGAGAAGTCTATTAATCTTTTTAATTGTAATAAACTTGCATATCCATAATCCGGAAGAAACGAAGTAATCATTACGTCATTTTTACATGATCTCCAAGAGCATATAGATTTTAAATCTATTGAAGGAACTGGATTTTCTTTGGAATAAATTATATAATCCGCTTCGTCGTGTATTTCTTTAGGTAAAGGTATAATAGTAATAACGAATACGTCTAAGCCTAATCTTTTAACTTTTCTTATGTTGTTTAATAAAGCTAATTGTTTTTCCTCGTTATCGCAGTAAGTGCTAAATAATGCTACTTTTCTCATATATTTTTTCTCATTGTAGTTGTTTCTTTGAAGAATCCGCATCTTTCATAAAAAGCTATTCTTTCTGGATAGCAGGAAAGAATTACTTTGTAACATCCGATTTTTTCTGCTTCTGCCGTTAAATGATTAATAAGCTTTTCTCCTATCTTTTGTCCTCTATATTTTTCTTTAACTACTACCTCCTCAATTAATCCAGCAATACAACCGTTTCTGATTAATTTTTTCTGTAAGTGTAATGTTGCACATCCAACTATCTCTTCGTCTACAAGTATAACATAAAGATGATTTTCATTTTTTAAATAATCGTCTAAAAAATTATCGTCGATCTTATCTACACTCCATACTTCTTTTAGACATTCTAGAACTGATTCTTTGTCTTTATTCTCGAATTTTCTAATCATTTCTTTTTAATTATCGATGTTATTGATCTAAGTGGATAATCTCCCACACAAGGAAAAGAACTTAGATATGGTATATTTCTATTTAGTTTGTCGAAAACTAATATGTAATCAATATCAAGATCTATTTGATCTAATGATTCGTCTGATAACCATGGACTTCTTAAAGGACGATTAGTTAAAAATTTTACGGTATTGTTTTCTATTTTTTCTTTAGTTTGTATGTAGCCATATAGATTTACACCTTCTTTGAAAAAGCTAGATCCCATATCCTCTATCACGTAAATTCCTCCAGGTTTTAGTATATCAAAGAATTTACCAAAGGTTATCTGTTGATGTGCAACATCGTGTGATGCGTCATCGATAATAATATCAAACTGTATGTTTTCTTTCTGCATTTTAGAAACAAAAGAATTCAAATCATTTTCGTTGTTTTGGTCAACTATATGTGTTTTGATTCTTTCTGAATTATGGAAAGATTTATCGTCGATATCAACACCATGTATGTTTGCATTGATGAAATATTCACTATTAGCTACTAGAGAAGATCCTTGATCTATTCCAATATCACAAATATTTAGTGCGCTTTCTCTGTAGTCCTTAAAGTATCTTTCATAAAGATCCCCATACCCATTTGCATCTGTTTCTCTTCCATAAGGATTAGTTCCTTTGTCTGATGAATGTCTATTTAAAATATCGTTATAACTATCCATTATAAATGTTGTTTGCGTGTATTACTTTTTCAATTACGTATGCTACATCATCATCTGTTAATCTCATATGAAGCGGTAATGATATTACTTCCTCAGATAGCTTATAAGAATTAGGACAATTTCCTTTCTGGTCGCTATATAAAGAATAGTTTGTGTTGTCTCTATAATGTACTCCTGGATATATTCCTTGAGAATTTAGATATTCCATTATTTTATTTCTATTCTTTACTTTTATTTGATAGAGATGTCTAGAAGAAACTGCTGTAGATTTTGATGTTTTTATACTTTCGATCCCAGCTTTACTGAAATAAGATTCGTAAATATCACATACCTTTCTTCTGTAAGAATTGTCTTTGTCTAAATATTTTAAACCAACTATTCCCATCGAAGCCATTATTGAATTACCGTGATATTTATATCCAGCATCTACTACTTCATATTCCCATTTGTAACTTCCTTTATCATTTGTTCTTTGATATGTGTCTTTATCAATACCTAGCCATGCTAATTTTCTTGCTAAAGCATCATAATCATCATTCTTAAAACATATCATACCTGAGTCTGCAGTAGGTAAATTCTTAACAGCTTGAAAACTAAATATAGATACGTCAGATTCGTTACCTGCATGTTTAACCTCACCATCTATATTAATAAAAGTACCTGCCATGTGAGCAGCATCTAGAATCAATTTAATTTTGTGTTTCTTGCAGATTTTTATTATCTCTTCTATTTTTCCACTATTACCACCAATTCCTACAAAAATAACTGCTTTAGTTTTTTTAGTTATTCTGTTTTCTACCGATTCTGGATCCAAACAAAGCGAATCATCTACATCAGCAAATATCGGTTTTAAACCCTCGTATATGATAGAATGGTTGGTTGATATAAATGTTAAAGGCGTTGTTATAATTTCGTCGCCATCTTTCCATTTATTAGCATCTTTGAGTATTTTAACTGCAAGATGTAATCCTGAAGTACTAGAATTTAAAAAGTGTGCATTTGGTAATTTTGTATATTCTTTCCAAGCTTCCTCAAATTGTTGTGTTTTAAATCCTAATCCTGTCCATCCTTTATCTAAACATTCGTTGATGTGTTCGCTAATCTCCTCGTTTCTAAAAGTAGGTACGAATAAATTTATATTCTTCATATTATTTAGTTATTTTGTATGTAACCTATTCCCCCATAAGCAGAGGTATTATCTAGGAATTCTATCTTATTTCCTCCTAATTCATTCCATAGTATATCAACTCTACAATTAACATTTCTATGAAAATCTGTATCTTTAGTATCGTGAAATCCTATCCATCCTCCAGGTTTTACTAAATGTCTATACATTTCATAATCCTGTTTTACCCCTTCATATGTGTGGTCTCCATCAATGAATAAGAAGTCTAACAAGTCATCTCCTATAATAGATTCAACCTCTTCTAATATTTTATAATCGTGTGAACTTCCATGTATCATAGTTACATTTGAACCTAGAGATTTTAAATACTCATCTCTTTTTACAACATCGTAATCAGGTCTTCCATATTCTCCGTGTGGTAAATCAACCGATATTCTTATTCCATCGTCAGATTTGGAGAGCTTACTCCAGATAGCAAAAGTTCCACCTTGGTCAGTTCCTATCTCCATGAAATTTACAACGTTTAATTTTTTAAAAAATTCAGCAGCTCCTAGTATCTCTTCGTGATTTTGTACCATCCCTAGATCATAAGATTCTTGTAATACCTCATCAATTTCTTTTTCTGATTTATTACCTGCCCAGTAATTTTCTATTTTTTCTATTACGTCTTTAGAAGTAATTGTTTTAGTACACTCGAATTGTCTATCTGTTCCTTTATGGTCAGGACACCAATTCCAATCCCCTGCATCTAATCTTTCTCTATTAAAACATCCGTTACAAACCTTAGAATTAAATATTCTAATTATATCTGGACCTAAAAATTCTGTTTTTGGCGTACTGAATCCTGATATTAATACAGTGGGAACATCAAGCGACCAAGAAAGCCAGCTCAGTCCTGATCCTATACCAATGAACATATCTGAATTTTTGATGTATCTTATTGCATTATCTAATGTTTTTTCTCCGTCAACGTAAATAACTCCTTCCGGGTTTTTATTACCCATGTATCCGTCAATTTCGTGACTTATCATTACGACTTTTTTTCCTTTCGAAATTAGCCAATCCACTAATTCTTGCCACCCAGTAGGATTGTTCCAATATTTAGCCTGTGCTGTAGAGTGGTAACCTATACAAACATAATCTTCCTCCATCGGTCTTGATGAATCCTTTATTACTAAGTTAGGTCTTAAGTTTGAATGTGGCAATCCTAATATATCAGTTGTAGTTGCCTGCATTGGTATATTTTTGAAATCCCTAGGATGTCTATCTGAATTAAATTTGTCACCGTCGTAAAACCATCCTATTCGGTATATAGTATGTATATTATTAACAACTTGACCTGGTTTTATAAATGTTATATTAGGATATTTTTCTGCGAATAATTCGTTTTTAAAAGTACTAGCAAAGATATTACATCCATGGATTTTTCTAAATTCTTCTATATGCGGGAACCAAGATAATGAATCACCGAGTGACGAAGATTCGATAGATATCATAACGTTCTTATCTCGAAGATCTATTTTTTCTTCGTAAACATCTCCTGTTGATTTATCAACTATTCGGATTAGCCAATTTTTATAATACTGTATAGAGCATCTTGCCCAAGTATTGTTCTTTAAATCTACTGTATAGTGTATAAAGTTTTTATCAGAATCTATAAAATCAACTCTGAATTCTTTATCCCCTGCATCTTTTACCTCAACGAAAGGCCCTTCGAAGAAATTTATATTAAATCTTGGTCTATTCTCTTTTCCTTCTAAATCTAATATTAGATCCTTATTTTTTATTAATATCGATGCTTTTTTAGTTTTTAGATTATAATTAAAAACCTCATCGTACTTAGGAAGGATTACTGTTACTCCTTTTTCTAATTCTTCATCCGATATTATATAAAAGTTCATAGGATATGATCCAGCAGAAAAATCAAAAGTTTTACCTCCTTTAATTATTTGTCCCTCTAAAGGTTCTTCGTTACCTATTGCACATAGATAATTTTTTCCCTCCGTCGATTCGTGTCCTAAATACAAATAACTGAATTTACCATTCTTTGTTTTTATTCTAGGGTATGCAGGAATTATTACTGAGTTAATTAGATTCTTTTTAGAAACATCTTTTATGTCACCAATCCACATCTTTAATCCATTCTCGGTAAAAGCTTGATAAATAAAATCTTCTAATATAGTTACACCTTCATATCTGAAGTAATCTTTTTTAGATTGTGTGGATTCTATCGATCTTAGGATGTCGTCATTTATTCCAGAGAAGAATGCTGAACTAATAGAATTTTCAGGATTCCATCTGTACGTAACTATAGAGTTTTCTTCTAATAATTCAGAATGACGTATAAGAGTGTTTTCGTCCTCTATAATGTAATCATAATTTATGAAATGTGTTTTATTGAATCCACAGTTCTTAGCTAATCTAGCGCCATTTAAAATCAGTCTAAGAGCAGCGTATCCATGGTTAAAGTCTAATGAATATGAAAGTTCAAAATCGTGATATCTTAAATAGTGAATAGGGACTGAATTTGATAGTTCGTGAAATTCTTCGTACATGACAACAGGATTATCTGTTTCACATATAAAGTAGTCGCACATTCTTAATACCTCATCTGGGATAGAAATATGTGAAGATACTATTACAAAATATCCTTGTCTTTTTAATTCTAATACAGATCTTTTTAATACTGAGATTTTTTCTTTGCTGTCAGCATGTGAAAGAATAACTACAGCTTCTTTTTTTGTTGGTTTCTCTAAATCAAAATCTAATACTTTCTTTAAAACCTCAAATCCTTCTTTACCTACTCTTTCCCAATTGAATTCTTTATAAATAATCTCAGCTTCTTCTCTAGCAGCTTTCTTTTTATCCCCCCAATTTTCGTAGCAATCTATCATTACTCTTTTAAGATCTCCGAAATCTGGTTCTGCATATAATCCAGTGGTGTATGAAGCAAATCCCAATTTAGATCCTATACTTGCTGGAAGTTCTTTTTCAATTTTAACAGGATTACCCTTTCCCTCTGCAAATTCAAGTTGCGCACCCCAATTAGAATATATTACAGGGGTTCCTGCTGACATTGCTTCAATTAGAGGAATGTTCCATCCTTCACTACGTGCACATGTTATTAATACATGCCCGTTTTTAATATAATCTTCGTATTCTTCCCTAGGAGGAAAATGTTTTATCTTGATTCGTTCGTCTACTAATCCGTAATGTTCTAATCTTTCCTCGGTAGAATTTAATCCGTCTATTGAATATGGATTATCGGCACTTAATATTAATTCTACCCCGTCATTATCAGGGAAAGCTTCTAGGAATGTTTTAACTATTTCAGGTACAGCCTTTCTGTAATCCCATCTTCCAAAGAACATAAATTCAAATTTATCTCTGGCTTTTCCACTTTCTTTTTTGTAATATAAATCCGAATCGACCCCTTCGTGTACAACAAATATTCTATGCTCAGGATATCCTTGTTTTATAGCTACTTGTTTGTGCCATTCAGTTACCACCCACAGATAATCGAATTTTAATAATTGATTAAAGAAATCTTGTGGTAATTCTGTGCTCTCCCATACAGTGTATGCTATCTTTACTTTTGAATTGTATTCTTCATAAAAATAATGATGGTCCATATCCATCAGAACTATGTCTACGTCCTGAGAAAAATTAAAGTCCTTATTTTTCCATTCTAATTTTGGAAAAGAATGGGATATATGGAAATCTTGATCTTTGTCGTTCTGTGTTCTTAAAGTTATAGTATCAATTATATTTAGATCCGTTTGATCTAAATAATCGGGATTACTGTCCCAAGTATAATTACGAACTCTAAGATCTACGTGTTTTGAAAGTTCTCTGAAGAATTTTCTTGCATGTGAAGCATATCCGGTGCTTCCTAAATAGCACGTGTGTGCTCTTACTTTCAACATACTACAATTATTTTTTAAATAATTATAGATTGATAATATTAATTAATTTCGATGTATGTTGTAATTAAGAAACGTTCAATAGCTCTTTTATTCTATTATTAACGTCATCATCTGTCCATTGACCTATATTAATATAGTCTTGGCCCTCCCAAAGTACTAATTCTCTAGATAACCCAGTAGAGCTAAAAAAAGATACTCTACATCTTACCATAGATCCATCATCAATTACCATATCAATACTTATTTTATCAGTATCTAATGTTTCTTCTTCTCTTTTTATTACAACAACTTGTTGTACACTACTTAAATCTAATTCTCTAGCCATTTTATTTATTTATTTGTTATGGTATTGCTGTTACTTTTATAAAAGATCCCCTTTTAAAAACAGTGTTTGTAGCAACCGCAGATGATTGAGCACCTTGCATAGATAGTGTTCCTGAGGTTGATGTTACAAGTATTCCCTTAGAATATATCTGTGCGCCTGTTATAGTTGTTAAAGAAACCTCGTTTGCAGCAAATGCTGTACTACTTGTGCTACCTGCTGCTAGTACAGAAGTTCCTTGTATTGTTTTTGTGTTCACATCTACTGTTGAAGGTGTACCAGTGTAATTCCATTTGAATTTAGCCCCCGCACTGCTTGAAGAAGTAACATATATCATTGCTTCTATCTCATATGTCCTTCCTCCTATTAAAGAAACCTGTGATTGTGAACCTCCAATATCAGCATAAGTGGTATTGTTATTAAATGTTGTATCTCCTGTGACGTTTCCGTAATCTATACAAGCTAATATGAATCTTTTACCTGATCCATCAGTGAAATAAAGAGCAGTGTTTAAATACTCCATTGCTCCGGATTCTGGTGTGGTGTTCAAGTTACCGCCTGTAAATTTTAATGGTGCGGTATTAGCTGTTCCTGTTCCTGCTCCTATATGTAATTTTGCTGTAGGAGCACTTTGTGCTATACCAACTGCATCTACGGAAGAATCGACAAATAACATATTTGATTGTGTATCCGAGGATACTGTAAAATCACTGTTTGGATCTAATCCAGTATTAAACTTGGCTGAACCTTTGACAGTCTCTATACTTATGTTATTTAATGTTGGAAGGTTTGCTGCTCCCGTTACATTTATATATAATCCCCATGCAGCACCTCCAGTAGGTATATTACCAGATATTTCTGTATAACTCCCATATTTATTTGTAGGTCCAGTAGGAAAAAGCATAAACGTTTGAGTTCCGTATTGGTTACCTCCAGTTCCAGTGATGTAATTGTATACTCCTACATTTGTACTGTTTGAACTCATATCATTATAAATTCCGTAACTATTTGATCCTGTGGTACCAAATTGATTATAAACCCCTATTCTATCGTTATTATTCGTTGTTAGGAAAGTATTATACATCATATATTGAGTACCAGCTATAGCTGAATTTGTGTTGTAAATATTAAATCCAGAATTAATATTACCTGCATTTGATACTGATAATCCTGTGTTTTGGTCTGCTGATCCTGTTACATTAATATTTAACCCGGTTTTTAGTGCAACCAAGCTTACGTCAGATCCTGTCACGTTAATGTTCATACCAGTTGGAGTTCCTCCTTTTGCTGATAAATATGAATTATTTAATGTTAAATTACTAGTCGCTGAATCAAAAGTAAGATTAGCTTCTCCGTTTAGTGTGCTGGTACCTGTTGTTGTTACTATATTATTGTTTGTGTTGTTAGTTATAGAAGTTCCCGAACTAGTATTTATAACTAACCAACCTGAACCGCTACTCTCTACGTGTAATGTTTGGTATTGTGCTAGATTTGTTGATGCAGATCCGTCTATAGTCTGTGAAGCTGTTGTGGCTACTGTAATAGTACCAGAACCAACGTTTTTTATTATGTATTGTTTCCCTGTTATACCCGTTGCAGTAGGGAGAGTAAATATAATAGTAGTACTAATAGAGGGAGAGCCATTTATGAAATAATCGTTTTCTCCTATTGAGTATGCACTAGTCTTAGTTGTATAAGGGTAGGTCATACCACCCAATGATATAAGCCCTTTACGAGCTACGAATTCGTTAGCCATTTTTAATTATCCTTTTTTCACTATCCAATTGGATTATATTATATATCTATAATTTTTTATCTACCAAATCTCGTTCTTGTTGCATTATAATTTTGTAAAGCATCTGAACTAGATAGAGCTGTGTTATAAACAGATAAACTACCTAATTTAAAATTTGAATATACTTCCGTGCCAAGTGTATTCGTTGATACTGCTATTCTCCATCTTTTTCCTGAAGGTGTAGAAACTATTGTTGCTGGAGCGGTACCAGTTAGTGTTGTTGCTACAGATATCCCGTTTACATAACAAACTATTGAAGGAGTTGTGAGATTAACAGAGAATACAACATGATTCCATTGATTTAAAGTAAATGCCTCTGTGTTTGTAGTCCAATATGCAAAATTTGTAGTATCTCCTAAGTAAATTCTAGGAGATAGATTAGTAGTACCTGAAGCTAATCCTATATAGTCCGCTCTTCTTGGGGTTGTGAATGTATTATATCTTGTTAATAATAGGCTTGTTGCATTAACACTGCAGTATGCCCAATAACAAAAAGTTGCGGTAGATGATGTTTCTATCGGTAAATATGTTCCTACGTCACCGTATTCATTTGTTCCTGAAAAATATAAATTCTTTGGAGTTGTGCTAGTATAAGCCGGAGAATTGTATAATGTAGTAGCTAAAGTGTAGTTTAAATTATAATTAGTTGAGTCTATATTGTATTTAGCTATGTTATAAAAAGTGCTTGAACTTGACGTGTAGGAATCCGAGTTTTCTGAATCTAAATAGTAAACTAATCCAGATCTAACTATACCTACTCCACCCGATACTCCTGTAGTATTCATGGCAATATTTCATTTTGTGACCACTCTGTAGTTGATAATATATTTATTATCTCACTATATGTATAAGGTCCTTCTTTTGTTGTTAGATTAGAAATGCTTGATGGTGTTATATCTCCTTCCCATTTAACAAAAGCCTTAGATCCGTCAATAGACAATCTAACTGTATTTTCTGATGTTTCTAATACCTCAGAGAAATCTATTAGTGATAATTCTGATATATTAAATATCATGAATTTTCTTGATTCATAATCTTGTGTTGTCATAATTTATAGTCCAAATCTTTTTTTAAGTGCATTGTAATTTTGTGTAACTTCTGCTTGTGATAAAACTTTATTGTACATTTTAGTATTCGAAATATTTCCTACAATATTGGGTAAGTCACTATTCAATTTTCTTCCTATAAAAGTTTTTGCACCATTTTCTTCTCCCCAATTTAGAGTAAACCCAGTTCCTGAATAAGTTCCAGACTGTAATACACCATTAACATATATTTGCATTACTATATTAGTTAGAAATGCGTCAGTTGAACAAGTAGCTACTATATGATTCCATTGTGTTTCTGTAACAGGGGTCGTATTTGTCTCCAGACTTCTTCTGTGCTGAGATCCTGCTCCTAATCCATTCCCTGTGTGACAACTAACGTAAAATGAACCGTCTGACCAAGTTCCTAGATATAAACTAAAACCATAATATGCTGTATTAGGTGATACTATAGAAGATGTAAATAATGCACAGTTAATACTTGTTGCATATGGGAAAACCCAAGTTTCTATTGAACAAGTTGATAGAGTTAATGATGGAATTCTTCCAGGGTTTGTTGGACTTAATGAAATATAATTAGTTGATGTTACTCCATCAAAAGAAAAACTTCCATAGTTATTGCTATCGTAAACTACCGTATTAAGATCCCCTACTTCTGATGA
>JACCDW010003354.1_pt1 | contig 17476 bp, 14 predicted proteins | sample 7449781 | NCBI WGS metagenome assembly JACCDW01 (sample SAMN15323449, study PRJNA562643) | freshwater metagenome | isolation source: river surface water | place: USA:Blue River Watershed | collected 2017-08-18
ATACTTCACCACGGGCGCCTTCTTCTTCGCAGTGGCCTTGGCCTTGGTGGTCTTCTTCGCCTTCGTCACTTTCTCGGCGGGCTTCTCGGCCGCCGCAGCACGCGTGCGCTTCACCAGGCCCAGCTCGGCGGCAGAGATGCCGTAGGTCTTGATCTTTTCCTTGATGTCCGCGATGGCCGCCTTCTTCTCGGCAACATAGATGTCGTCGGCCTGCTTCTGCAGGTCGGTGATGCGGGCGCGGATTTCGGCGTATTTGCTCATGGTGAATCCTTTTTTTGTATGCGAACCAACGCACGTTTCATGAAATAAAAAGTGAAGTCCGATTCAGCGCAATGACCAACTTTTCAACAAGTTCGAGTAAACTAGCCGCAAAGTGGAAATGCCTGCGAGTCATCGTTGGCATACTCTAATAAAACAATTGCGCATAGAGCAACCTGAAATTGAATTCAGAAATTAATCTTCAAGAAAATTCACCGCCGCTCGTGTCGATAATTACGGCCAATTACAATTGCGAGCGATTTATTGCCGCCACCATCGAGTCAGTGCTGAATCAGACATTTAAAGATTGGGAAATGATCATTGTCGATGATTTGTCCACCGACAATGGCGTCAGCATCATCAAGCGCTATATGGCGCAGGACGAACGCATCAAGCTGATTGAATTGAAAACGAATCAGGGGCCTGCCGTGGCACGAAATACCGCCATTGCCGCAGCACACGGGCGCTTTATGGCCTTTCTGGACAGCGATGACCAGTGGACTCCGACCAAACTCGAAGTGCAGATCAAATTCATGCAAGAGCGTGACATCGCGCTTTCGTACACCGAATATCGCAAGGTGGATGAGCAAGGGAATATCATCAGCGACGTGATCGAACGCCCTGATCGCGTGAACTACCAATTCATGTTGAACAGCAATTACATTCCTTGCCTGACTGCCATTTACGATGCACAGAAACTCGGCAAAGTGTTCATGCCCTTGATCTTGAAGCGACAAGATTACGGACTTTGGCTGGACATATTGAAGCGAATTGACTACGGCTATGCTGTGCACGAACCACTGGCACTTTATCGCGTGCGCAAGAATGATTCGGTATCAAGCAACAAGGTGAAATCGGCGCTTTATCACTGGAAAATTCTGCGCGAACTTGAACACGTGCCGCTCTTGAAGTCTGTTTACCATTTCATTCGTTATGCCATCATTGGCTACATCAAATTCAAGAAGTAGGAAAACACTCGATGAAGATTTCAGTGCTTGGCGGCAGTGGGTTCATTGGCACGCGGCTCGTCGATGTACTATTGGAACAAGGGCATGACGTCAGCATTTTTGACATTCAGATCAGCGCCAAATACCCCGCGCTGACCATCCAAGGCGACGTGCGCTCAGTGGAACAACTGAAAGCGGGCACTGCAGGCGCTGAAATGATCTACAACCTGGCCGCGGAACACCGGGACGATGTAACGCCACTATCCCTTTACACCGAAGTGAATGTGGACGGAGCAAGAAACATCGTGGCCGCTGCCGAACACAACCAGATTCGCAAGATCGTTTTCACCTCCACTGTCGCGATCTATGGTCTCAACAAGGATTGCCCCACCGAGGATTTTCCAGCGGAGCCTTTCAACGAATATGGGCGCACCAAGTGGGAAGCCGAAAAGATCTTCAAGGCATGGCAAGCCGCGAGTGATGACCGGGACTTGATCATCTTCAGACCGGCCGTTGTGTTTGGGGAGGGGAATCGAGGGAACGTCTACAACCTGATGGCGCAGATTCACTCCGGGCGCTTCATCATGATCGGGAATGGCAAGAACAAGAAGTCGATGGGATATGTTGGCAACCTTGCGTCCATCCTAGCTGCTCAGATCGGGAACTCGGGGATGAAGATCTACAATTATTGCGACAAGCCTGATCTGACGAGTAGAGAAATTGCGGAGATTATTGCGGAGGCGATGAACAAGAAGTTGCCGGCTTACTCGATTCCGATGGGGATTGGACTCATTGCTGGAGCCGTCTTCGACCTTCTTGCAAAACTCACGAAAAGGAAATTCCCTGTGAGTTCGGTTCGAATCAAAAAGTTTGCTGCTGAGACAACCATCTCAACTGAAAAACTATTGTCGGAAAGCTACGGAGGAAAACATCAATTGAAAGATGCCATTTCTCTAATGGCAAAGAGCGAGTTCTCAAATTCCCATTAGACTGGCAGTGCTTTTTCGGCCACTTGCACTCCAACAGGCATAATTTCTCTGGACTGCACGAGCCTTGGCTGTGAGTTGAAGGCTTGAATTATTGCAAGCGCACAAAGGGCATACTTTATGGGATTGACCTCGGAACTGATCAGCCACGGCGTCAAGCACAACAACATCAAAATGACATTGCGATTGGAAAGTCGCCATACCCCCCACAAGAAAACGCTCAACGCGAAAATACCGAGCAGTGCCCCCATATACACCAAGTACGCCAGCCATATGCCATGGACTCGCGTCTCTGCGGATGCCAGCACCCCTTCTCTCGAAATTGACTCAATTTCTCGCTGCGAGACAGGAAGCACTGGATTTATCAGTGCCACTTGATCCAAGAATATCAAGGTTCTGTCGTAGACTCTGAGGGCAAACTCGAACTGCCTGGCATTTGACTGATCGCTGAAAACTAGTGCTTGGCCGAAATTGATCACAAGCAAAGCCAATATCGGCAAAACGACGATTGAAAGTGAGAGGATCTTCAGATTTTTTCCAAGACCATGGCCCGAGACACCATAGACTCTTGTGTAAATGAGATAGAACAGGAACAAAAGCAACAATACCTGAGATTGCGTACTGGGGGTATTAATCACCAAAAGCACCAGCACCACCGAGATCACTTTCCATCGGAGCACATAAGCAGCAACCAGCGCTAGGACGGTTACATTCCCCACGATTTGATACTGATTCCAGTCCATGAATCCTGCGAGATAGAGTGCCTGAATGGCGAAAGCAGCCAACACGAACCCCGCCAGGAAGTAGGACCGCAAATACGACGAGAGTGCGCGAAACGCCAGGAGAAAAAACATTGGCGTGAAAACAGCGTAGTAAACAAGTGTATGGATTTGGGAATAGAGATCAGAAAAGCTTATAGCTTTGAAAATACCGTAGAGGGAGGTGCTTCCTGCAACAAGCACTCGAAAGCTGGAGTTCCTGAACTGAAGTGCAATACTATTCGCGATCAACCAGGCAATTGCCAGAATCAAGCAGGAAACCAGCACAATCCCGAGTGAGTACCTGTACGACACCGCAAAGAACAGCGACGGCGTAGACAGGAAAAATGCTTTAGCGAGTAAATGATTTATAGGCATTGTAGATCACATACGGATGATGCTTCTCGACAGCGTAACCGTATACATCCTTGGTGCTGTTCAATCGAAGTACATTGTCTGCAACATCAAGATATTCCTGCCAGTCGACTTTCTCCACGCCATTGGCAATAAGCCAGCTACGGTGCTTGGCGAAAGGCTTGAGGTAGAAAGGGTAGTCTGCGCCGAGAATCTCAGGAATACCGCCAGAGGAGACCACAATCTGCGGTACACCTAATCCCACAGCCTCGCAAACTACATTCGGGCAGGGATCAAAGTGCGCAAGATTCAATACGAAGTCGGCGATAGCAGCGAATTTCACAAAGGTGTCAATGTCGCCTGGTATCCGATTGACCGCAACCTTTTCATTGGAAAGTGAAGCTATCGCTCGACCAATTCGCCGCTCCACGATCTTTGGGGCGCTCCCGATAATCGTCAACTGCACTGGGCGCGACTGCGCCGAAGCCAATCGACTGGCAAATTCGACAGCTAGATGGCTGCATTTCAACGGGGTATGCCTGTGATAGCTGACAATCCGAATCGCGTCACCAGCAGAACTGTGACGATGCCAGAGCCCACTCCAATCCTCTTCGACTCTCACCGGATTACAAATAATCGTTTGGGGCATAGTCAAAATTCTTTCGAATTTGCTGAACGCCCCGCTTCTTGAGAACTCCGATTGGAAAACCACCTTGCGGCAGTCCAGCAGACACTCCTTCAATCTGCGGTTTTTGAAATTGGAAACAACCTGTTCAAAGAGCCCAATGGGTGAGCTGGAATTTCCAAGGTCCCACACGCCGTCGAATCTCGCAACAAAGGGACTCCCATTAGAGTGTTCTCGAGAATAGGTTGCCGCATTGACCAAACGAAGGGCAGCCTCGGCGTTATCCTGGCGCAACATCCCGTCATACCAAGACATGAATGATTTGCCTCCCCCTTTGGGGATTTTTACCTTCTTAGACACTTTCAATGACAACCCCAGTCTCCAATTTCGCTCTTCAATCACTGATCAGCTTTCTTTGCCAGTTCCAATGATCGCGACACATATCGTCAAGATTTCGGCTTGTAGTCCAATTCAAAAGTACTCTTGCCTTCTCAACACTTGCAAAGGACTTTGGAATATCTCCGTCTCTGCGCCCCGCAAAAACATGAGGTACTTGCACTTGATTAACACTTTCGAATGTCTTGACCAGATCAAGCACTGTATGTCCTCGTCCAGTACCAAGATTGCAAACAATGTAATGATGCTTTTCCAGAGCACTTAGAGCTGCCATATGCCCTTCGACCAGATCCATGACATGAATGAAGTCACGCAATCCTGTTCCGTCTGGGGTTTCGTAGTCATTGCCAAATATCTGCAGCTGCTGCCGCACACCAGCAGCAACCTGAGCAATGAAGGGCATGATATTGCTCGGAGTACCAAGCACGGATTCACCGATGACAGAGGAGTGATGCGCCCCAACAGGATTGAAGTACCGCAGTGAAGCGATCCTCCAACTTGAATCAGAGTGATGAAGAGACTCGAGGATCCTCTCTATGCAAGCCTTTGTATGCCCGTAAGGATTGGTTGGCGCGGCGACATGGTCCTCCGTGACCGGCAATTGATTAGTATTTCCGTAAATGTTGGCAGAAGAGCTGAAAATGAACCGCCTCGCACTCGTGCTGCCCATGACCTCAAGCAAACGTAGTGTGCCAATCACATTGTTGTCATAGTAGGAAAGTGGATCAGCTATCGACTCACCCACACACTTCAATCCTGCGAAGTGGAAAACGGCCTCGATATCGTCAGCGGAGAACACCTCGCGCAGTCGATCGACATCTCTGATATCGCCCTCCACAAAGTCGATACTTTTCCTGCAGTACTGCTCTATCGCTCTCAAAGAGTCTTTAGAACCGACGCTAAGGTTATCCAGGACAACAACCTGATAACCCGCTTCGAGTAGGAGCAGCACCATGTGCGAACCAATGTAGCCTGCGCCACCCGTCACTAGAACCTTCATGCCTTGCTTACCCGAATCTTTGAATAGCCATTACGATGCATCGTGAGTGAACCTAAGAGATTCGGCTTTCCACCCGTAAGTTCGCAATAACACGACTATCCACTTGGCAAAGTTGAACAACCTTCGCAGTCTTTTGGCGAATGATTTAATCAATATCACAGTGTAAGTAACGATATTCCCGCCGCCAGTTCGATGGAGTTGGTAGAAATCCATGTTTTCCAGTAAAGACTGAAGCGGACGCCCATCGCTGACCATGAAATTCACCAATGAAAGCACTCGTTCATTCTCAGCACTGCCTTTGCTCAAGACCTCCCACTTGCGAAGAGCTGGGTCGGAAACTATTAGCAATGCAGAGTAAAAGGCATATGAAAGCCCGCTATCGCCAGGATTAGCTCTCCAAGCATTGTGCAAGCGGTATAAAGTAAGCCAGTGTGAATGCAATGGTCCTGAGGTACAGGCCTTCAAGGACCTATGCAATCCGAAGCGAGCAGACTGCGACGATGACGGGCACCACGCATGGTTAACAAACCCAAAAGGGATATCTTGGATAGTGAGACCTGGTATCTTGTCAATCCAGGACTCCGGCTTAGGAGGAACAATCTCGGCATTGGCAGGAGTACTTGAAGCCCGCCAGCAATGAACACCCATAATCTGGCCACCTGTAAAATAGTCTTCTACTGGCAGACTGATGCGTTGAATACCCTCGAATCGCACGAATAAATCTTGCAAGAATTTGAAGAAACCAGGATGGTTCAGGGTCATATCTGCGTCCAATCTGATCACATAATCAACTTCAGCCTTTCTTTTCAGTGCCCTGTTGAAAATCTCTCTTTCCGCTCCGAGTGAATCCAATCCTGTAATCAACTCATGTTCAATATGTACTTCCCTCTGGTTCTTCAATGTGCGAATAAGCAAGTCAAACTGACTTTCATCAGTAAACGCGGTAATCACTAAAAATCGCGACATTAAAGCTACTCTTTTACTGAGAATATTTTTCGAAAAAAGACAGAATGAACAAACTTGTTAAAAATAAAAGTACAAGCTAAAAAAATCGCACGTCTACCAATTGTCAAACTGGATCCAAACTCCTTGTATATCCTAAGTTTATGTGTAACATAAATTTTATCCGATCTTGAAATTCCAAGAAGCAGATTGGAAAAGTATACATTTATACCAGCCGCAATAGGCTCCCTGAAAAAGCACTTCATATTCCCAACTTGCCTCAATAGTTTTCGCCACCACTCGAAAGCGAACTTTGAATCAGAATTAAATCTAGTAGACCAACTACCAGAGTTACCTTGCCTGTAGGCAGATCCTATAAGCGGAAGGTACAACGCTCCGCCGCGCTCGGAAGCTACGGTCTGCAAAAGATAGTCACCGGCTACAATTGGACGGTAAATGTCATAAAACTCGAACAAACGATCAAGGGCAGCGCGCCGGAAAACAACCGTTGGAGAAGGTATAAAGCCGCCCCCTCTAGACGCGACCTCTGCTGAGGAGAATAACTTTGGAACTTCGCCATAATTGGCCATAACGGAGTTACTACCTAAGCCAGCTTCGAATACCTTCACGCACCTATGAAAGCATAAATCAACATCCGGATTAGCCAGCAATTCATCGATCTGCAATCTGAGCTTACTCGGAGCTAGCCAATAATCGTCACCCTCACAGAACGCGATAATATCCCCCCTAGCTCTTGGATACGTGTGAGCAACCGAAGGGCTATCGCCTTGGGAGTACCTATTTTCCGTTTGATATAGAACATTAAATATTAAAGGATACTTTTCCTCGTAAGCTTTCAGGATGAGTGGAGTGTCGTCGCTCGATGCATCATCACTGACAACAATTTCGAATGACATTTCGATATCTTGAAGAAGAAAGCTTATCAACGCCTCCTCAATATAAAGCCCATGATTAAAGGTAATGCAACAAATACTCACTTCAGGTGAAGCATGACCTCCCCGCCAACGTTTAACTATAGCCTCTTGGTCAGGCAAGGTGTCTATTCGCAGACTCTTCATATTTTCTTGAATTGCTTTTTAAGCAAATAATAAGCATCCCTATTAAAGAAACAGGACACGGCCAGATAAAAAAAACACATAGAAACCGTCAACAAGGAAAGCGCAATAAGACCATGGTAGGCATTAAAAATATTTACCACAAAAAAACCAAAAAATAGCGCGAGAGCCGAGCAAATAAAAGAAGGGAAGAAGTCTTTGACCTGCTCCAAAACGCCATAGTCAATCATCTCCTTAGAATAGTAACTATTTGGCAAATAGGATATGAGAGAAGCAAAAAGCTGCCCGAGAAGTATTGCATAAACTCCATGTCTATAGGTTAAAAACAATATCAGACACACCATGATCTTTTTAAATATCTCAAGCCTCAAGAAGAGATCGCTTCGTGCCCTAACTTTCAATATATTCAAATTAACAGAATGCATGGGGTAAAGAACCGACGACAGGCACATTATTTGGAACTGAGCTGCACCTGGAAGCCACCTTTCGTCAAGAAAGGTTTCAAAAATCATGCGCGCACTCACAATCAAAAGTGCAAGAATAGGCAGGGATACAAAATTCGTAATGCATACCAGTCGCCTGAACGCGCTTTTCAATTCCGAGACATTATCTTGCAGCGTGGCTAAAGACGGGTAACTCACGACTTGGATAGAATTCACAAGCTGATTAATAACACCCTCCTTTAATCTGTCAGCAAAATAGAATATCCCGGCAATTGATGCAGAAAAAATCTTAGCAATTACGATTACATAAATATTCCTAAAAGCTATATCGATAACGGCAGCAATGAAAAGCTTATATCCAAATGAATACATCTTTATTGCAGCTGAAACATCAAAGACTAATGATGGCCTCCAACCTTGGGCGACCCAAATAATTACAGATTGAACAATACTTGCAATTAGCATCTGAAAAATCAGAGACCAAGCCGAGAAACCAGAGGACGCAAGATATATTGCCACGCCCCCGGAAATGACTGAGGCAGGAACACTAGCTCTTACTTGAATTCTGAAGTTCAACATCCGACTCATAATCGCAACTTGAACAACTTGAAAGGAATTAACCACTATCGAAAGAGCAGCAACCCTAATCATCAATTCCAGACTAGGCTCCTGATAAAAATTTGCGACCAAAGGCGCAATAAAAAACAATATCGAGTAAGAAATTACACTTAACAGAAGATTACAGTAGAAGGCTGTCGATAAATCGGAATCTAGAGGATTCTTCATCCTAATAAGAGCTTGACTAAATCCAGAATTCATTAGCGACTGACCTATCGCCAAAAAAACAGCCATCATGGCAACCACGCCGAAGTCATCCGGTAGCAAGAAAATCGCAAGTATTAATGTTACTAGTACAGAGAGAAACCTTCTTAACAATTGCTCAATAAAATTCCACGCAAATGCAAAAAAAGTTCGACGCGCGAGACTCAATTAATTACTCCAATCGCCCTTTAATGGCACGTGGAAAGCGACCCCCAAAAATAAAAAGCGTACTATAGAAGCCGTCAGTAGCCGCAAAACAATCCACCTATTTTCAAGAAACCCCTATATTCAATTCAGAGAAAGCTACGCGACCAAAAGCCACACAATATATACACATTATTTTTTAATGGCTTCCAGTATAAAGATTGGACGATTAAGGAATTCACCAAGCGAGTCATTCCTCGCAACGTTTACTGAGTTTAGATCCTCGTAAACAATCGAATCACCCTTCTTAACAGCCACCCCAACACTTGAAACCCTCCAGAATCCCGAGACGCCATCGCTTACGTACTTAATTAATTCCTTTTTTGTGCCATTTTCGAATAGTGGTTTTCTAGAATCACCACGCCAATTAAATCCGAGTTGGAAAACCAAGGTATCGACAATACTCGACATAGAATTTAGCTGGCGAATAATCTCCAGCCTTGCTTCTGAAATTCCTATTTTAGAATCGAAGTAGTCATCTCCAACATGATGTAAAACGTTCAAAAGAAGAGCGACATCAAATTTCTCCTTGTTTTCACCAGGAAAATCATAGTATCGATTTATACAGCTAACTTTTTCACTTCCAAGAACCTCCGCCGCGAGGGTTACGAACTCGCAATGAGCAGCATTTCCCTCATAAACCTGAGCAGTATTAGCTCCGGCCGCCACTACTTCAAAGCTAAAAAATCCAGTATTTCCACCGATATCCAGAACGGACTTATCTCGAACCTGAATTTTACTTAGAATGTAATCAAGTCGCTGGCGCTCGAATCGACTTTTAGTTGTCAGGTTTCCGTTCCCCAAAATACTCTCCAACGCAAGCGGAAGAACTTGATAGTTGGAATGTTTACTTTGCTGGGCATAAAGTGCCGCTAGCTTTTCTGCTGCTCGCATTTTTCAATTTCTCTCTCAAAAATGGACTGTGTATCCGATCTGTTGTAAATATCGAAATTTCTCCAACTTCCGATTTCATCAAACAGTTGAGCGCTTGAGTAGTTATGAAATGCCAACGCGGGATAGTCATCTTTTACACTCAGCCCCCCCTCCCAAAAGTATCTCACCTCGGGATCGGGCGAAGACATTTGAGGTAATATTTCAACTACCCCTTGATCGTAGAGTAGCGCGTCGAAAAAATTTACTCCTGCATCAACAAATAACTGTGAAGGCCCCCAGAATCTGGGGTTGGCTTCAATCATGTAGTATTGATCCCCCTGCTGGCGCACCTCAATCATTACTAATCCTCTAAAAGAAAGGGAGTTAAAAAGCTCCTCGTAGCTTGCAGAGGTACAAGTGTCATGTAAGTCACAGGCGACTGCAGCGACAATCGATTTCCCTCCGCCTTGCTGGACCAAATTTTCTTGGGAGTACTTCAACACTCCACCACCCTTATAAAAGTAATAAAGTAAATAAAAACTTCTCCCTCCAATAAACTCTTGGTAGTAAAAATCACCACAGTGCCCCAGTGACTGGAAACGAATTCTATCCTCTTCATTCATAATCAAGACTGGAGAATGTGATAACCCTGTTGCGGACATATAATTTTTCGGCTTTGCTACAACTGGAAGGCAAGCTTTTTCCAAATCATGGATTTCGCGAGGAACGGGGATACCGGAGGCAGAACACAACTTTGAGAAGCTCAATTTGTCCGAGATTTCTCGATAAAGACATGCTTCAACCAAAGGAACTACGCAATTCAATTCCTTGAATTTCTGCCTGTTCTCTAGAAAAAATCTATTTAAGGCTTCTGTACTTGGTGCTATGACATACTCGTTTGCAGGCAAAGCTCTCTGGAAACATTGTACCGCTTCAATCATCTGATCCAAGCTTAAATCGCGACTAGATCTGGTGAGTATCACCTTCGATGCATACGAGCTTAGAAATATCGTGTCATCTTCAGAACTCGCGATTATTCCGTAAGTAACTGAACCTGCACTTAGTGTTCTAAGGAACGCGAATATCGCTCTTGGGTTATAGCCGGAAAATACTATTAATGCTTTCTTCATTTAGACATCTATAGAAATTAATAATTAATATGATTTTTTTCTATGATCCGCCAAAGAGTTTTTTATTACTTCACAGATGCTTAGAACATCAGAAATACCAAGCTCAGAGTATATTGGAAGACATAAAATCCTCTTTGAAATTGAGACGGACTCAGCCATTTTATCGCCGATATACCCCAAATATGGAACTAGATCCAATGAGGGATAAAAATATCTTCGAGCGAGCACTCCTTGTTGACTGAGATCTCGAAGTACCGAAATAACCTCTTCCTCAGATTGTAGTAGTACGGGAAAGTAAGCGTAGTTGTAACTCAAATCAGTCGATATTTTCTGCCTCACGATAATGCTATCTAGCTCGTTTCTATAGGCTTCGGATATCTTTCTCCTTGAATCTATTATTTCGGAAAATTCATCAAGAATTGATAGGCCAAGCGCAGCCTGCAATTCGTTCATTTTTGCATTTATCCCGAGACTTTCAATTTTCTCCGGCCCAGTGATACCAAAATTTATGATTTTTTGCGCTCTAGCCAAATCTTCCTTATTTTTGAAAATTACTGCCCCACCCTCGCCGGTATGAAATAATTTTGTCGCGTGAAAGCTAAGCGTTGATGCATCTCCCCAACTTAATAAGCTTGCAGATTTGTATCTAACATCAAATGCATGGCTAGCATCGTAAATCACCTTTAAGCCATACTTTTTCGAGATATGGTCGATTTCCTCAACATCGCATGCATTCCCAAAAACATGAACAGGTACTATTGCTCTTGTGTTATCGCTTATCTTTGATTCGATATTCTTGGGATCTAGACACCAAGTTTCCGGATCGATATCTGCAAATACCGGACTTATCCCCTCCCACTTTAAAGAACTTGCAGTAGCGATAAATGTAAATGGAGATGTGATTGCTTCGATTTTTGTAGAAGTATCCTGTGGATCAAGCAGGCCTAGTGCACGGTACGCTACTTGAAGTGCCAATGTTCCATTCGATACTAGCAACAGGTTTTCGACCTCCAAATGGTCAGACAATCTTCTAGTCAAATCCTGCACTAGCTTGCCATTGTTGGTTAGCCATTTTCTTTCGTAAATACCATCAATATACTGATTCAACCTATCCCTGCTAGGCAGATATGGTTTAGTAACCGGCACTTTAACTGTTGAAGACATTTAGTTCTCTTAATTAGCTTTAGAATCGCGCTACATCATATAGTGAGGACCACAATTCACGGGTTCAGTTTTTTTATAAATTGATGTATTAGTGAATTTATTCTCGAAAATATGATGAGGCAAAAAGCGTGAATACATTCAGTCGGATCGGAATAAATTTAAGCTACTATTCTTGAAAATTAGCTAACCCTTTAAATACTCTCTTAACCACGAAAAAGTAAGCTAACAACCCAGAAGTGGATATAAGAAACCCGACCAAAACTGACACAAATATAATCAACATTCTGTTCGGCGAAGAGTTTGCATCTGGAGTTACTGCAGGATCAATTACTCGAAAGACGTACTCCTCTCGAACATCTGCAAGCATGGTAATGCGAGTCTGGGATTCAATTAATTGATAGAAAACTCGCTGCATTTCGACCAGTGCAGTCGACTCAAGCTGACTCCTCAGATAGTTGATAGCACTGTTCGCCTCCTCAATATCAGTCGCTCGTATCTTGGAATTGAGCGCCCGCACCAGCATATTCAACCAGGATGCAGCTTCTTCAGGATTATGCCATTCGGCAGACAATGTGATTACGCCCGCAGCCCTCACAGGGTTTCCCAGAATTTGCTGAAACCTACGAAAAGCTTCCAATTCAGTTGGCTCGCCCCCATCTCGCAACCATTCGCCAGTGGAGGGATCGTAGATCGATGTATCTACTTCAGACACTCGTTCGCGTTTATTCCATTGACTGGCAAAAAGCGGGACCAGCAATTGATTCTCTTTAATGAATTCACCGATGAACTGACGTGACTGCAATATCGCAAGCGCGGTGCTGATTTCGTCGCTGGCAACTGTGCCAGCAGTTACGCCAAGTAGTGAAGCTGCCCCCCCGAGTTGACCGAGTGCGCCGTCAGCTGTCTGGTCGCTATTTGCAGGAGCCAATGTAATCTCCGCAGTGTAAATATCAGTCATCAGCAGTGACGCGATGCTGGACACTGCAAGTGATGCACATGTCGCAAGGACAATCACCATTCTTCTGGCCCAGAGAACTCCGAACAATTCCTTGAAATCTATCTCGCTTTCGAAATTGATTGGCGCAGAATTAAATTCCGGGTTATGTCCCATTACTGTGACCTCACCGATTCAATCGCCAATAACGTGGTCGAGATATTGAAGAGAATCTGCGTGATGCTGCTCCAGTTCTGCAGGTAATTCGTCCGCTCAGCACGGAACGGCACGATGATTGTGTCTCCTGCCCCTAGCCGAGAGCTTTCTTCAAAGAACCAACGTGTATCACCATAGGTGATCACCTGCCCGCTCGCCTTGATTATGTAAACGTTTCTGCGGTCGGCCAACTCGGTGTAGCCACCGCTGCGGTCGATGTAATCGGCCACGCCCATTCGAGAATCGAACAGGTGTGAAGTGGGCTGGAACACTTCACCTATCACACTGACTTCCTGCTGCGTACGAGGGATCAACAACCGATCCCCATTACGCAAAATCGGATCCTCTGCAGCACCAAAAAGATTGCCCCCAAGAATGGCAGGTAGATCGATCACCAGGCGCCCGGTAGCGGACACATTACTGATCCTGTCCAGCATGGCCAGCACCTCTGACGATCCTGTGGTGGCACCTGTAGTACTTCTAGTCGTTGTATTACCCTGCAGCTGATTGGTCACGATGTCTCGTTCCAGCGTATCTCGGAACTCTTCGAGCATGCGCTGCTCGTTCAGCCGCAGTTCCTCACGCAAGAAAATGGCAGCCCGCGGATCGGCCTGCGGGCTCAGCCCGCCGGCACGTTGAATAAGGCTGCTAAGCGTGTCGTTCTTGGTGATGGAATAAGTGCCCGGGGAATTTACTTCGCCCTCGATGGTTACGGACTCGTACTCAGTCCAGTTCGGCATCTGGCGCACTACCAATTGATCATAAGGCTGCAGCTGCATGCCCCTCCCTTGTGGTCCCTGCAAGTCGGTTAGGTCCACATTGGCACGGCCAATCTCACGCCCCACAGCTGGCTCGGCGTCGTAACGGGTCACTTCCGCTGTCCGCGTCTCTGCACTTTCAGTAAGCCCACCGGCAATCTGAATCAAGTCGGCTACATCAAGGTCACGATGCAAGGGATAGCTGCCAGGGAAGCGCACATTTCCCTGCACGCTGACAATCCGCGTAGGCGTGTTCGTGTCTGCCTGAGCACGCAGACGCGCTAGTGTGTCTGCCAGCAGACCGTCACGTGCCGAATTGGCACTGAACACCAGCAAACGGTCACGCCCCTGCAAAGGAAACGGTCTTAGAGGCTGCAACGTGGCGGGGTCCAAGTCCACCTTCAGCACTTCGATATCGCCCAGTTCGTTGATCTCGCGCTCCAGCAGCACGTATTCCAAGTCGGTTTCTTCACTCAAGCCACCACTGGCCAACAGTAAATCACCCAGTTCGATGCCGGTGTGCAGCGGATAGGTGCCAGGAAATCGGACATTTCCAGCGATACTGACCAGCTCGGGGGCACGGCGGAAGGCAGTCTGGCTGCGCAGCCGATTCACGGTGAACTCGAGCAGAGCTTCACGCGGCTGATTCACGTTGAACACGATCACCTTGTCCAGTTCCTGCAGCGCAACTGGGACTTCTGTGCGCAGCAGATCATGGTCCAATCGGGCGCTTTGCACCGCGATTGTGCCGCGACGGTCCACGCGTCGTTCCAGCAGCAAGTAATCCAGATCGGTATTGGTCTCGAGGCCACCGGCAAAGCGAATTGCGTCATCCAGACTCATGCCTTGCACCAGTGGATACTCCCCCGGGAAACGGACATTGCCCGTCACTTCCACAATCAAGGGCGGGTTCTCGAAATTAGCTTGGCTGCGCAGGCGGTCAAGCAGCCCGGCCACCTGACCTTGCCGCGATTGGCTGGCCCCAAACGTCAACAACTGATCCCTCGGTTGCAACACCAGGTCAGCCGCCGAGCCGGGCGCCGTGATGGCCTGGCCCAGGTTCACGTAAAGCAGCTCGATGCGCCGCGTGGGTTCGATCTCGCGGGCAATCAGCGCGTATTCCAGGTCGGGGTTGGGCAGCATGGCATTGATGCCGGGAATCACGTCGCTCACGCGCAGGCCGTCGCGCCACTGGAAGGTGCCGGGGCGCTGCACGTGGCCGTTCAGCAGCACGATGCTTTCCACCTGGTCGAGCACGGAATACACCTGAATCACGTCGCCGTCGAACAGCGTCGGGTCGGGCGCGCTGCCGGGGCTCAGGTCCACGTCCACCACGGTGCGCTCGCCGTCCTGGTTGATGCGCTCGATGCGCGAGGCGCGCGGGAAGGCGGTGGGGTTCAGGCCGCCGGAAAGGGCCAGGATGTCGGCAGGGCTGGTTTCGTCCTTCAGTTCATAGATGGCGGGGCGGCGCACTTCGCCGGCAATGCCCACCGTCTTGCCGATGGGCGGAATGAAGATCACGTCGCCGGGCAGCAGGCGGGCGTCGCCGCTGGTGTCGCCGCGCAGCAGCAGGTCGTAGAGGTCGAGTTCGGTGATCAGCTCGCCGGTGCGCATCAGGCGGATGCTGCGCAGGCTGCCGATGCGGGTCACGCCGCCGCTGGCGAACAGGGCATTGGTCATGGTGCTGAGCGAGCTGACGGTGTAGGACCCGGGCCGCGCGGCCTCGCCCAGTACGAAGACGTTGATGGAGCGCAGCGCGCCGAGGGTGACGGAGGCGTTCTGGCCGATCAGCTGGTTGGCCACGATGTTCTGGATCTGGTCACGCAGCTCCTGGAAGCTGAGGCCAGCAACACTCACGGGGCCGATCTCGGGAAACATCAGCATGCCTTCGCGGGTGATCACGAGCTCGTGAGTCAGGTTGCGCTGGCCGTAAAGCTGGATGATCACGGTGTCGCCGGGGCCCATGACGTAGTTGGCGGGCACGGGGATATTGGTGGCGGGCGCGAAGGTGGTGGGCGCGCCGGCGAAGAGTTCGTAGCCGAATTGGCGCAGCTCGGTCGCGGTGGTGATCTGCAGCTCCTGATCACTGATGATGCTGTCCTGGACCTGACGTTCGCGGGCGTCTTGCTCGATAGCTTGTTCTGCGCGAGTTGCGGCTTGTTGGGCAGGTGCTGTGAGGTTCACTTCCTCGGCGAGTTGATCTTGGCGTTCACCTTGCTGTCCGCCGCTCTGGGCCAGCAGCGCCTGGCGCTCTTCTTCACTGAGGTTCTGCAGTTGGGCAATCTGGGCGGGCGTCAGCTCCACTGGCTGGGCCAGCACCGGGCCGGCAAAGCCAAGGGCGAGAACGAGCACGAGCGCGGCGTGTTGGAGCTTGCTTGCAAGCGAACCCGCAAAACCTGGCTTGTTCGCTTGCAAGCAAGCTCCTTCGGGGAATGAGGATGACTGGTAATTCATCGGCCGATAAAACCTTCGTATTTTTATGAAGTTGCAATGGATTCTTGAGGCGATCATACAGCTCGGCACTGGCAATGGCGAGGAATTGATCAGCCTGCTTCAGGCACGCTACCGCCCTGCCCGTGCACGAATGCAGCATCTGCGGGGGGTGGCCTGTGGGGCTGTGCCGGGCAGGCACGGCCTTGATCGTTCGGGCGACGCCTCAGGCAGCGGGCGTCACCACATCCAGCGGCAATTGCACGGCCTGCTGGGTACTCAAAATGTTCAGCAGCACCACGATGCGCTGCTGCGGCGTGACCGCCTGCACAATCGCCTCGATGTGCTTGAAGCAGCCTTCGGTGATCAACACGCGATCCCCCGGGCGATACAGCGCCTGCGGCGCGACATCGGGCTGGGCCATGCGCTGCTGCAGCGCGGCCACCAGGCCCTCGGGCACGGGCAGCGGGCGTTCGCCAAAACTCACCACGCGGCTCACGCCCTTGGTGTTGCGCAGCGCGCGCCAGGGGCTTTCCTCTTCCATCTGAATGAAGACATAGCCGGGGAACAGCGCTTCCTCCTGCACCAGCAGCTTGCCGCGACGCAGCTTCTGCACGCGGTGCAGCGGCGCGAAGAAATGGAAGCCCTGCTGCTGCAGGTTCTGCTCGGCGCGCGCCTGTTGCAGGGGTTTGCACTGCAGCAGGTACCAACGCGCGTTGGCGGTTGTTGGCGCCATGGCGGCGGCAGACACGGCGATCATGCAGACCTCTCTGTCGGCTGCGGCTCGAGTTCCTGCAGGGCCTGATCGCTCAGGTCTTTCTTGATGTCTTCGATCTCGCGCTGCAGGGCTTCGTACTCGGCCATCTTGCGCTTGAGGAAGCGCGCGGCCAGAGCCGTCTTGCTCTCGATGCCGGCAGGGGTCAGCAGGTACATGTAGCGGCGCTTGTTCTGGCTGCGGCCAAAATTGCGCCCTTTCACCATGCCCTTCTCGATCAGCGCGCGCAGGCAATAGTTCACCTTGCCCAGGCTGATGCCCAGTTCGCTGGCCAGTTCGCGCTGGCTGATCTCGGGGTTGGCTTCCAGTTTCTTGAGGATCTGGTAGCGGGAATCTTCGGGGAGCATGGTGACAGGCGTTTGCTCAAAGAGTGTTCTGTTCAAGG
>JACCDW010239235.1_pt1 | contig 17475 bp, 15 predicted proteins | sample 7449781 | NCBI WGS metagenome assembly JACCDW01 (sample SAMN15323449, study PRJNA562643) | freshwater metagenome | isolation source: river surface water | place: USA:Blue River Watershed | collected 2017-08-18
CAAGAGGTCTATCGCTTAATGCAGCGCGAGGGTGAGAGCATTGGTCTGACCACTGTCTATCGCTCACTTCAAAGTTTGGTTGATGACAAGATTGTGGATGTTCTCCGACGCGATGACGGTGAAGCTGTATATAGATTATGCGGCGAAGCTCACCATCATCATCTGGTCTGTAAGAGCTGTGGCGATACCGTTGAAATCGAGGGCGGAGCTATCGAGAAGTGGGCGAAGAAGATCGCCGATGAGCACGGTTTCCGCGAGGTGGGTCATACCGCTGAGATATTTGGTATCTGTAAGAAGTGCTAATTAGCTAGTGAAATCACCGAGCAGGTATTGAGCCAACCTACTTGTTGGGTTTGATTGGCCACGATGTTGGCTGGCAAATGCCTTACTGCCATCGACTCCGCAGAGAAACTTAATTGCTGAAGGGCCACCTGGGTGAAGGCTGATCCATTGCGTTAAGTCATAGACCTTTCCATCAATCGCCGACCAGCAACTGTTGGCGCTGTTATTGGTTGCTAAATCCTTTGCGCTATAGCGTCGTTGCGTGGTTGTGGGCGTTGGTGTTGGGGTTGGTGAAGTTGAAGCGTCCGCGGTGGGAGTCAGTGATGCAACCGGCGTTGGAGCTGGTGAAGGGCTATTTACCTCGCCACGGATTACCTCCCCTTCAATCTCTCTATCGCCTACCGCAATCGTTATTGAGCTCTTGCTCCGTGAGTTGATGGTGATGCTATAAATTCCGGATTCAGCCACCGCGCTGTAGCGGGAAAGGTAGAGGTAATTTGTTCCGCTATACGGTTCATAGAATTTAGTTCGCTCAGTAATTTTGAGCGTGACCGACTTGCCTGATGGCGATCGAAGTACAACAGCTGGAAGTTGGCTCTTCTTTAACCTGTTCTCGGGCGCCTTGTCAACGATTAAATATTGAACTGAGAGCTGGTCATTTGCCTTCAACTGAAGACGAAATCCACGGCTCTCACCAGCTCGCGTAAAAGCAGCTCTGACTGCAAAGGAAACTGTCCCATCTACTAGCAACGGGCCTTTCGCTGCTGTTGAATCGCCCTTCTCTAGCGCTACCGACTGATGAGCTGAAGCTGTGGCAGGGGCTAAGAGAGAGAAGAAGAGAGCAAAGGCAAGAATCTTTCGCATATGAAAAAGGTACCGTTGCGAAAAGAAGCGCGCGACTTCAAATTAAGCTTTGCCAAACCTGCGATCGCGCTCGGCATACTCTTCTATAGCTTTCCACAGAATTGCAGGCGTCATATCTGGCCAGAGGACATCCATAAATACAAACTCTGCATAAGTTGCCTGCCACGGTAAGAAATTGCTGGTCCGTTGTTCGCCGGATGAGCGCAAGAAGAGATCGACATCGCTCATCTTTGGCGCATAGAGGTACTTCGCAAAGGTCCTCTCGGTAATCGCATCGGCCTTCACCTTGCCGCGCTTTACATCGCGGGCAAGCTCGGCAGCTGCATCTACGATCTCGGCGCGACCGCCGTAATTGACGCACATATTGAGAGTGAATTTCTTATTCTTTGCTGTCAGCTCTTCAGCCTCTTGCAGCTCATCAATGACAGATTTCCAGAGGCGCTGCGGACGACCTACCCATTGCACCTTTACACCAAGCTCATGCAAACGATCGCGACGGCTACGAAGTGATTCGCGGCTGTAGCCCATAATAAATCTGACTTCCTCTGGCGAACGCTTCCAGTTCTCGGTAGAGAACGCATAAGCGCTCATCTCTTTGACGCCAAATCCCATTGCTGCTTCGACGAGATCGAAGAGGACCTTCTCCCCTGCCTCGTGGCCTGCAGTACGAGGAAGTCCGCGTTGTTTAGCCCATCGACCGTTGCCATCCATTACGACGGCGATGTGATTGGGAATCTCAATCTTCTTCTTGCTCATGCACGCTCCACCATTGGCAGACTGCGAAGTCCGCGTTCCAGGTGCCATTGTAAGTATGCTGCGATTAATCCACTAGCCTCGCGACGATTCTTTCCCTCGCTCGCAGTTGCGGTATCCCAATCAGAGTTGAGCAACGCATCCATCAATTGCAACGTCTCTGGCGCTGGAGTAGCAGAAGCTGATGGACGGCAATCGTTACAGACCGAGCCACCACCGACAAGAGAAAAGTAGCGATGTGGCCCTGGCTTTTCACAGCGCGAACATTGCGAGAGCGAAGGCGCATAGCCACCAATAGAGAGCGATCGCAGAAGGAAGGCGTCCAAGATAAGTGATGGGTCGTAACGGTTCTCAGCTAAAGCGCGCATCCCGCCGACAACAAGTGCAAACTCTTGTGGAGCCGGCTCTTGCTCATGTGGTGAGAAACGCTCCGCCGTCTCGAGAATTGCATGTGCAATGGTCCAACGTTGGTAGTCGCTGGAGATTTCTTCACCGTAATTCATCAGCGCTTCAACTTGGGTAATGGTGTCGAAAGTTCGTCCCGTGTGGAGCTGAATATCAACATGGCTTCCAGGTTCAAGACGAGCACCGAATTTAGACATGGTGCGTCGAACGCCCTTTGCCACGCCGCGGATTCGGCCATGGTCTTTGGTGAGCATGGTGATAATTCGATCAGCCTCGCCGAGTTTTTGAGTGCGCAGAACTATCGCTTCATCGCGATAGAGGGCGCCTTTGGTACTCACGGCGCTAAGGGTAGTTAGCGGATTGCGCGGTTGATTGCAGACACGACCGCTTTGAGCGAAGCAGTTGTTGTATTTGGATCGATTCCAACGCCCCAATAGACATCTCCGCCGATTGCACACTCAAGGTATGCCGCCGCTGAGGCATCGCCACCGGCAGAGAGTGCATGTTCGTGGAAATCGAGAACGCGTACATCAACGCCATAGTTGGTGAGGATGTTGCAGAAGGCAGCGATCGGACCATTGCCGTGGCCAGATAGCTCAACTGGTTCGCCACGATCGGTGATCTGAACGGTGAGCTGAACATCTTTATTCATCTCAGAAGTTTGTGAGAGACCCTTAAGGCGGAATCTTCCCCATGGCGCTGACTCGGTTGGAAGATACTCATCTTCAAATATCTCCCACAGTTGATCTGCCGTGACTTCGCCACCTTCATGATCAGTCTTTGCCTGAACAATCTTTGAAAATTCAATCTGCTGGCGACGAGGTAGATCGAGATGGTGCTCAGTCTTGAGAAGATAGGCAACGCCGCCCTTTCCGGACTGTGAATTTACGCGGATGACCGCCTCATATGAACGACCAATATCTTTAGGATCGATCGGTAGATAAGGAACCGCCCACGTGTGCTGATCTACCGGCACGCCAGCTGCTGCAGCGTCGCGCTCGAGGTGATCGAAGCCCTTCTTAATTGCATCTTGGTGCGAACCAGAGAAAGCGGTAAAGACAAGGTCGCCGCCATATGGGTGGCGCTCTGGAACCTTCAACTGGTTGGCGTATTCAACGGTGCGGCGAATCTCATCAATATCACTGAAATCGATATGTGGATCGATTCCGTGCGAAACCATATTCATGCCAAGAGTTACGAGGCAGACATTTCCGGTGCGCTCACCATTACCAAAGAGAGTTCCTTCAATTCGATCAGCGCCAGCTAGGTAGCCAAGCTCTGCCGCTGCAACACCGGTACCACGATCGTTATGTGGGTGGAGCGAGACGATGACCGAATCACGATTGTTGAGATTGCGACACATCCACTCGATTGAATCGGCATAGACATTTGGTGTTGCCATTTCAACAGTTGCCGGAAGATTCATGATTGTCTTCCATTGCGGAGTTGGCTTCCAGATTTCATTTACTGCATTGCAGACCTCAACAGCGAACTCGAGCTCAGTGCCGGTATATGACTCAGGTGAGTACTCAAAGGAAATCTTGGTCTCTGGAACGGTCTTCATTAAATCAAGACAGAGCTGCGCACCATCGGTGGCGATCTTCTTTATGCCCTCTTTATCGAGACCAAAGACGACTCGGCGCTGCAGCGTTGAAGTTGAGTTATAAAGATGGATGATTGCTTGCTTAGCACCGGCAATTGCCTCGTAGGTTCGGCGAATCAGCGGTTCGCGTGCCTGTGTTAATACCTGAATGATCACATCGTCAGGGATCAAGCCTTCATCAATAATTTTGCGGACGAAGTCGAAATCGGTCTGAGATGCAGATGGGAATCCCACCTCAATCTCCTTGTAACCCATCGCAACGAGCAACTTAAACATCGCCAACTTGCGTGGGGTATCCATCGGATCAATCAACGCCTGGTTGCCGTCGCGGAGATCTACCGAAGACCACTGTGGCGCCTTGGTGATCTTCTTATCTGGCCAGGTGCGGTCTTTGAGTTCGACTGGAATAAAAGATGAGTATCGATGCACAGGCATCTTTGAAGGTACTTGCTTTGGAAAATTCATTACTTGCTCCTAATAGTTGTCGGCCGAGTTGTTACCGGCAAGACCAAACTCCGCAGCGAGGAGACCGGTCTTTCTATTGGGCCGACATCGCAAGCGATTCGGACCTTAGGCCTCGCTACGGCGGATAAGAAGGAGTCCGCGGAGCTTCATAGTGAGCAAAGAATACCTTGACCGCGATTATTGAACAAGTGTGGAGGCGAAGATCTGCCAAGCAAGGGCTGACTTAGCAACCAATGAGAGCGTGATGTATGTCTTCTCGCCTCTTATGTAATCGCTCCAATTGCCGACCTTCTTATATTGAAGCCACTGTACGAGCGCAAACGAATTGAAGAAGATAAAGATCGAAACCACGATTCCATAAACAAAGGCTGGTGCAGAGGTGTCTGCTGGTCCGCCGATGCTCAAGACGTAGAAGAGAAGACCTAGCCAAGGAACTATGCCAGCGATGCAGCCAAAGATAAAAGGCAGATATCCGCCATTGCCTGGAGTCTCGTACTTCTCCTGCAACCAGCCGAAGAGAATCATCGATGCATTAACGCCAAAAATCGCAACGATCGCAGTGACGTCAGAGACGCCGGTAATGAGTGCGATGAGAACGATCATGACCGATGAGCTGATTGAGTACTCGACCCATCGGAAGTAATTGTGCTGCTTCTCAATTCCGGCTGAATATCGGTTGAAGAATTGTGGCGATGAAACCAAGAGATGGAAGAAAGCTGAAAGCCCCAAGAAGATTGCAACAGTGAGGCCGATTGGCGCATCGAGCAAGGTCAGTGGTTCAGCAAAGGTCGATCCTGGAGGGCCAGCCATATAACGCGCAACGATTGGCAAGGTAAAGTCATTTGAGAGCGCTAAGACAATTCCCATCTGGACCAGGTGCAGAACACCAGCGATGAGGTTGTAGCGACGTAGCGATGTTGCGGTTACAGATTTAGCCATGAAAAAAGTCTAAACCGGCTGGAGGGATTAATCCTGATGAATTGCCTGCTTAAGGCTCTCAATCTCAGCACTGTCCTTAACTTCAAAGATCCAGCGCCTAAATGGGCCACTCTTCAGAGTAATGACCGCGCTGGGACGACGCTTATAAATGGCGCAAAAATCCTTGCCGCCTCGGTACTTCATGGTGCCGAGTAAAACCAAGAATGGAAATCCAGTACCAATACGAAACCCTTTTAGTACCTGGGTTGTCCATGGATTTTCTACGATTTCGACAGACTCTATCTCGGCGAGAGCAATCTCAGGTGAGAGGCGCAAGGCCCCGAGGGTCTCGAGTGCTGAAAGGTTGAGTCGAACTCGACCTTCAATATTCCTTATATGAGCCATAGCAAAAGGCTATCGAATAGAACTTGTTACAGGACTGGTAAATACCGGTCGAGCTCAAACTGGCTCACCTGGCGGCGATACTCCTGCCACTCGGCTCGCTTATTGCGCAGAACGTATTCGAAGACGCTCTCGCCAAGAGTCTCTCGAACGAGTTCGCTCTTCTCCATAATCGAGATTGCCTCGTTTAAGTTCGCAGGCAAGGTCTGAACATCTGAAGATGCCTCAAGAACATACTTCTTCTCAATACCCGTTAAGCCGGCGGCAATCATCACTGCATATGCAAGGTATGGGTTACAGGCAGAGTCCGGTGATCGGAATTCGATGCGAGTTGAGTTCTCTTTATTTGGCTTATACATAGGGATACGAACAAGTGCTCCACGATCATTGTGGCCCCAGTTGATAAGAGCTGGCGCTTCTCCTCCGCCTTGTAATCGCTTATAAGAATTGACCCACTGGTTGGTGACCGCAGTGATTTCAGATGCATGCTTCAAAATTCCAGCTACAAACTGGCGACCGGTCTCAGATAAATTGAGCTCTGCCTTCGAGTCATAGAAAGCATTCTCTTCACCCTTAAAGAGCGATACGTGGGTGTGCATGCCAGAACCTGGATGATCGGTAAATGGCTTTGGCATAAAGGATGCGTAGAAGCCTTGTTCGAGCGCAACTTCCTTGATGACATGGCGGAAAGTCATGATGTTATCTGCGGTGCTCAAAGCATCGGCATAGCGAAGATCGATCTCTTGCTGGCCTGGCGCACCTTCATGGTGGCTAAACTCAACTGAAACGCCCATCGCCTCTAACAAAGTGATCGCTTGGCGACGGAAGTCATGGCCAACAACGGCTGGCGTGTGATCAAAGTAGCCACCTTGATCGACCGGTACTGGTGCAACGCCCTTCTCCGGCTGGGATTTAAAGAGGAAGAATTCAATCTCTGGGTGGGTGTAACAGGTGTAACCCATCTCCGCCGCCTTAGCTAAGGTGCGACGCAGTACGTGGCGAGGATCAGTGGGAGAAGGCTCGCCATTAGGCAGAGTGATATCGCAGAACATGCGCGCCGCTCCTGGTGCTTCGGTGCGCCACGGAAGAATTGAGAATGTTGCTGGATCTGGCTTCGCCAACATATCGGATTCAAATTGTCGCGCGAAACCTTCGATAGCAGATCCATCGAAACCAATACCCTCTTCAAAGGCGCCATTGAGTTCGGCAGGTGCAATCGCGACAGATTTCAAAGTGCCGAGAACATCAGTAAACCAGAGGCGGATAAATCGAATATCACGCTCTTCGATAGTACGAAGAACGAACTCTTGCTGCTTGCTCATCTGATCTGAACTCATAGGCAGATACTTGCATCGCGAGATTACGGCTGTGTTACAAAACTAGCGCTCTCGCCAGTGTGAAGTCATCGGCAGGCGGCGATCCTTACCGAATGCCCGCTTGGAGACCTTGGTGCCCGGCGGATATTGGCGGCGCTTGTATTCAGCCTTATCGACCATGGCAATTACTCGCTTGACCAGCGCCGGCTCAAATCCCATTGAGATCAACTCATTATGGCCGCGATCCTCATCGACATAGTTGCGGAGAACTTCATCGAGAATTTCGTACTCTGGAAGCGAATCAGAATCCTTTTGATCTGGCCGCAACTCTGCGCTCGGCTCTTTCTCAATTGAACGAACTGGAATCGGTGGCTTCTCGCCAGAGATGCGAGCGATCTCGTTGCGCCAACGAGCAAGCGCCCAAACATCAACTTTGTAAATATCTTTAATGGGAGCATAGCCACCGACAGCATCGCCGTAGAGGGTGGAGTAGCCGCAGGCAAGCTCTGACTTGTTTCCAGTAGCAAGGACCAACATATTCTCTTGATTAGAGATTGCCATCAAGGTTGTACCGCGAACTCGTGCCTGGAGATTCTCCTCTGCCAAACCACTGAGATTAAGCGAACTCATATATGACTCGACCATCGGTTCGATACTCACTGTACGTAGGCGAAGTCGGGTATTGCGAGCCAACTCTTGTGCATCTTCTATTGAATGGTCGGATGAATACTTACTTGGCATAGCCACGCCATGGACCAACTCAGGTCCCAGTGCATCGCAGGCGATGGCGGCAACGAGCGCCGAATCTATTCCACCAGAGAGACCGATCAGGACTTGGCTAAAGCCATTCTTAATAACGTAATCGCGGAGTCCGACAACAATGGCGTTCCAGATCTCTTCTTCATCACCGAGGCGTTGTGCGATTCCCGGCACCAACATCCGATCTATTGTGGCCTCGTCATCGCTGATGACAAAATCGGGCGAACTTGTTCTACCATCCGCTTCGATATCGAGCAACATCATGCCATCTTCAAATTGAGGCGCACGAGCGATCACTTCTCCCTTTGCATTGACCGCAATACTGTCGCCATCAAAGACCAGATCGTCTTGGCCACCAGTCATATTGACGTAGATCAATGGAGCGCCCGCTTCAACTGCCCGCTTCTTCACCAGAGCTGCGCGAACGTCATCTTTATTACGCTCGAATGGAGAGCCATTGGGAACGAGAACAAGCCCTGGCTTGCGTGCGGCTAATTGTGAAGTGATACCGCCATCAACCCAGAGATCTTCACATATCAAGATGCCGACATCGACGCCGTGAATACGCACGACCAAAGTCTTATCCCCTGGAACAAAGTTTCGATACTCATCAAAGACCCCGTAATTAGGAAGCTGGCATTTGGCATAGGTGGCGACAATTACGCCGCCGGTAATGACGGCTACTCGATTCTGTGGCGCACCATTGAGATGGTCGAGATATCCGACGATCGAGACTAACTTTGGCGGCAGCGCTGCGGCCAAGACCTCAATCGCCTTGGCGCTAGCTACCTGAAATGAGGGGCGGAGCGCTAAATCTTCAACTGGATATCCGGTGAGCGCCATCTCTGGAAAGAGGGCGATATGAGAGCCATTGTTATCTGCAGATTCGGCGTGGGCCAAGATCATCGCAGCATTGCCTTCGAGGTCCCCCACAGTTGGGTTTATCTGGGCGAGAGCTACTCTCAACTTCATTGTTCAAGAGTAGAGGAGTATCGTTTGTAATTGCACCCGATAAGCGAAGCGATTCGGGTGCGAACAAATTGCCCGGGGACCCTTTGTGGCTTCGAGGAGAGGAATAGCAATGTCAGCAACCACCCTTTACGGCGGAGCCACGCACCGTCGCGTCACCATCCTTGATCTCAAGAGCGCTAAAGAGCGCGGCGAGAAATGGGCGATGCTCACCTCATATGAGCAGATGACCGCAGCCATCTTCGACGAGGCCGGCATTCCGGTCCTACTAGTTGGAGATAGCGCTGGCAATAATTTTCTCGGCGAAGAGAACACAATTCCAGTAACTGTTGATGAATTAATCCCATTGGCTCGAGCTGTCGTACGTGGTTCATCGCGAGCCCTAGTGGTCGCAGATCTTCCCTTCGGATCCTATGAATCCTCCCCCGAGCAGGCGCTCGCTACATCAATTCGCTTCTTTAAAGAGGCTGGTGCAATGGCGGTGAAGTTAGAGGGTGCGCATCTTGAAACAGTTGCAAAGCTAACTGGCTCAGGAATTCCAGTAATGGGCCATCTCGGTCTTACCCCACAATCACTTCATCAACTCGGCGGATATCGAGTTCAAGGTCGCACTGATGGTGAGGTCATGAAAGCTGCAGCTCTCGATTTAGAGAAAGCTGGCGCCTTTGCCATCGTCCTCGAATTGGTACCGGCCGAGTTAGCTGCTGAGATCACGCAATCTCTCTCAATTCCCACTATCGGCATCGGGGCAGGAAATTCAACCGATGCTCAAGTTCTAGTCTGGACCGATATGGCCGGGCTTACGGCGAAACCGCCTAAGTTGGCGAAGGCCTATCGCAATCTCCGCCAAGAGCTCTTAGCTGCCACAACTGAATTTGCCGATGAGGTTCGCAGCGGACAATTTCCGAGCGAAGCGCAAACTTTTCACTAACTAGATCGCTCTGTCGCGACTACTGTTCCGACCATGGCGAAGTTCGCGATAGATCTCTCTCCGCTCCGGAAATATCCCGACTTCCGCAATCTCTGGACCGCCGGGCTGATCTCCTATCTCGGCTCGATGATCACCTACGTCGCCCTCCCCTTCCACCTCAAGGAGATCACCGGCTCGTATCTAGCCGTAGGCATCCTCGGTGTCATCGAGATTGTGCCGCTCATCATCTTCGGACTCTACGGTGGCGTCCTTGCCGATTCGGTCGATCGCAAGAAGATGATCTGGGCGACCGAGGCCGGAGCGCTCCTCATCGTCTCAATTCTCTTGGCCAACTCGCTCCTACCCAATCCTGAGACCATCGTCATCTACATCGCAGCTGCCCTCTTCGCCGTAGTCGATGGTCTGCAGCGACCATCTCAGAGCGCGATCTTGCCACGATTGGTCAGCCATGAAGATCTACCGAGCGCTACCAATCTGCTCACGCTCCGTTGGCAATTTGGTTTTATCGTTGGACCAACTCTCGGTGGAATTATCTTCTCCACCTTCTCAATCTCTACTGGTTACGCAATCGATATTGCAACTTATTTGATCTCGTTAATTTTCTTAGCGAAGGTAAGAAATATCCCACCTTCAAATACCGCCGAAAAGCCATCTCTGGCTGCGTTGTTAGAGGGTGTGCGCTATGCATTCAGTCGCCAAGATTTACTCGCGACCTATGTCATCGATCTCGCAGCGATGTTCTTCGCCATGCCGAATGCGCTCTTTCCATTTTGGGCAGATCTCTTGCGATCACCCTGGGCGCTCGGCCTCTTCTATGCCGCTGGAGTTACTGGCGCAATCGTCGTAACTCTCACCAGTGGTTGGACCAAGGATTATCGTTACCATGGCAAAGCGATCATCTGGGCAGCGATCGGTTGGGGGTTGGCGATCACTCTCGCCGGATTGACCGACTCTCTGATTCTGGTCCTGATATGTCTGGCAATTGCCGGTGGCTCTGACCAGATCAGCGCCCTCTTCCGAAATACGATTTGGAATCAGACCATCCCTGACAACCTCCGCGGCCGGCTAGCTGGAATCGAACTACTCTCCTATTCGGTCGGCCCATTGGCTGGCCAACTTCGCGCGGCATCAATTGCGGCAGCTACCTCGCTCTCCTTCTCAGTAACTTCCGGCGGCATCATTTGCGTCGTCGTTGTCGCAATTTTGGCGATTTTGATGCCCGAATTCCGCAAATATGATGCAAAAACCAATAAATATGCGGTCCAAGAGCGAGAAAATCGGAAAAATCTCCAATCTGAGTGAAGATTTCTCCAAAAATAACTCGCAATTTTTATTAAATGCATAAAAATAATAAAAAAATAATTAGCGACACGCACTGCAATTTTTCTCACTATGTAGTGGCAATTTTTTTTAATATCAGTCACACTTATCCACGAAACAGGTTTGGGTGACGGATCCGAACCCTTCCATTTAGGAGATAAAAACTATGGCTGCTGCTAAGAAGGCTGCTCCAAAGCGTAAGAAGGCTGCTGCAAAGCCAGCTGCAAAGAAGGCTGCTCCAAAGCGCCGCAAGAAGGCTGCTGTTGCAGCTCCTGCTGCAAAGAAGGCTGCTCCAAAGCGCCGCAAGAAGGCTGCTGCTAAGCCAGCTGCTGCAAAGAAGGCTGCTCCAAAGCGCCGTAAGAAGGCTGCTGCAAAGCCAGCTGCTAAGAAGGCTGCTCCAAAGCGTCGCAAGAAGGCTGCTGCAAAGCCAGCTGCTAAGAAGGTTGCTAAGCGCAAGCCAGCAGCTAAGAAGGTTGCTAAGCGCAAGCCAGCAGCTAAGAAGAAGTAATTTATTACTTATAAAAAACCCCGCCACTGTATGTGGCGGGGTTTTTTATTGCTCAAATATTTTCTACTTAATATCTTTAATGCGCAGGGCAACTCTTTCAAAGATATCTGCTAGCGCCTTCTGATCGCCTTTATCGAGGACATCTAAAAAGCGGCTCCGCACACTGTTTACATGGTCAGGGGCTGCAGCAACAATTGCCTTCCATCCCTTAGGGGTCATAATTGCAAATGAGCCTCGCCTATCATCAGGACAGGCTTCGCGGCGGACCCATCCCTCCTTCTCCATCACCTTGATACGGTGCGATAGGCGCGAGCGCGAAATCATCGCAACCTCTGCCAGCTCCGACATTCGCATCGTGCGATCAGGGGCATCGCTGAGTTGGGCGAGAACTTCATAATCGGCCATTGAGAGATCATGGGCGGCAAGGTCCTCATCGAGGGCATCTAAAAGACGGCGGCTAGCAATAATGTATTGTCGCCAAGCTTTCATTTCAGCTGGGTTGAGCCACTTAGGTGCTGTAGCGTTTTTCTCTGCCATAGGGCAATGATACGACAATAGTAAAACTTTCAACTATCTGCGTACTATGAGCCCTAATATAAATCCAAGACTTCGGATAGGAATTTGCACTGATGACTCAGACTGGTTTAGACCACTCATATATCGATCCACAGGTTCGTCCTCAAGATGACCTCTTCCGTCACTTCAATGGCAAGTGGATCAGTGACTATGAAATCCCTGAAGATCGGGCAAGTGATGGAGTATTCCGCGCTATCTACGACAAGGCTGAGGCCCAGGTCCGCGAGATCATTGAAAGCGCCACTGGCTCAGATGAGGCGCAGAAGATCTCTGATCTCTATCTCTCATTCATGGATACCGATGCGATTGCAGCTCGCGGTATCTCGCCACTGACTTCAGATTTAGCAGCCATTGATCAGATCAGCGACCTTGCCAGCTTTATCTCCACCATGTCCGCCTTTGAAATTCAAGGGATCGGTGGTTTAACGGGTGCTGCAATTTACTCAGATCCGATGAACTCATCTTTTAACATCTTCCATATCGGCCAGGGCGGAATCTCACTTCCCGATGAGGCCTACTACCGCGAAGAGCAGTACCAGCCAATACGTGAAGCCTTTATCGCCCATATCGAGAAGATGGCATCACTTGCGGGGATCTCTCTTTCTGGCAGCGATATCTTGGCGTTAGAGACTGAGATTGCCTCCCACCACTGGGATCAGGTGAAAGACCGCGATGCCAATGCCACTTATAACAAGCTCACATTGGATGAGTTCAAGGCCCTCTCCCCCAACTTCCATTGGGACCTCTGGTTTACAGGGGCACAGATTCCATTGGGCGCTCTGACCGGAATCAACGTGCGCGAGCCCAGCTTCTTCTCTGGGGTGTCGCAGATGTTGGGCCGCTTTGATAGCGAGATCGAAAATTGGAAGGCATGGCTTAAGTGGAATGTCATCACTTCAAGTGCTGCATTTCTCACAGATGAGATAGTTCAAGAGAACTTTAACTTCTTCAGCACAACCCTGACAGGCACTCCTACATTGCGCGAGCGCTGGAAGCGTGGAGTAGGGCTGGTGCAAGGCTCCCTTGGTGAGGCAATCGGCAAGGTCTATGTCAGCCGCCACTTCTCACCAGAATCAAAGAGCGCCATGGTCGCCCTCGTCGATAATCTCATCGAGGCATACCGCCAAGGTATCAATGAACTTCCATGGATGTCCGATGCCACTAAAGAGAAGGCTCTGCTTAAGCTCTCCAAGTTCAATGCAAAGATCGGCTATCCCGATAAGTGGCGTGATTACTCAAGTCTTGTCATTAAGCGCGATGATTTGATCGGCAATCTTCGCCGCATCTCAGAGTTCCATCATGCCTATGAGATTGCCAAGATCGGCCAGCCGGTCGATATCCATGAGTGGCATATGACTCCACAGACCGTAAACGCCTATTACATGCCAGTGATGAATGAGATCGTATTTCCTGCGGCAATCTTGCAGCCACCATTTTTTAATCTCGAGGCAGATGCCGCGGCAAATTACGGCGCAATCGGTGCCATCATCGGCCACGAGATCGGCCATGGCTTTGATGATCAGGGCTCTAAATACGATGGCGATGGCAATCTTGTTGATTGGTGGAGTCAGAGCGATCGCGCCGCATTTGATCTCTTGGCAGGAAAGTTAATTGAGCAGTATGACGCGCTCTATCCAGTTTCTACTCCGGATACCCACGTCAATGGTGCATTTACCGTTGGAGAAAACATCGGTGATCTATCGGGCTTAGAGATTGCCCATAAGGCCTACAAGATCTCGCTCAATGGCCAAACAGCACCAGTTCTCGATGGCCTTACAGGAGATCAGCGATTCTTCTACGCCTTTGCTCAGGCATGGCGAGGCAAGAACCGCCCAGAAGAGACCAAGCGTCGCATCGCAACTGACCCGCACTCACCTAATGAGTTCCGATGCAATCAAGTAGTTCGAAACCTCAACGCCTTCTATGAGGCATTTGAAGTCACCGATAAAGATGCGCTCTGGCTCGATCCAGCCGAACGCGTGCGCATCTGGTAGCGGTACTTCTCCTTCATAACCTCTGCGACAATTTGCACTATGTCAGGTAGCGATAAGGGCTTTAGCTATGCCATCGAGCATGCGCCAGAGAACGGTCTGGCACGTGCTGGTCGCATCACCACCCCGCACGGAGAGATAGCAACACCTGCCTTTATCCCTGTCGGCACTAAGGCGACCGTGAAGTCGGTACTGCCAGAGGCGATGGCAGATCTAGGAGCACAGGCGCTCTTATCCAACGCCTACCACCTCTACCTCCAACCTGGTCCAGATGTGTTGGATGAGGCAGGTGGCCTTGGAAAGTTTATGAATTGGAGCGGGCCAACATTTACCGATAGCGGTGGATTTCAAGTGCTCTCACTGGGCGTTGGATTTAAGAAGGTCTTAGCAATGGATGCTCAGACATTTAGATCAGATCAGGTTATTGCTGGAAATAAAGAGCGCCTTGCCCACGTCGATGATGAGGGTGTGACATTTAAATCTCACCTCGATGGATCCATGCATCGATTTAGTGCAGAGATCTCAATGCAGATTCAGCACAAGATCGGTGCCGACATCATCTTTGCCTTTGACGAGTGCACAACCCTTCACAACACTCGCCCCTATCAAGAGCTTGCAATGGAACGCACTCACAACTGGGCTATTCGATGCCTTGATGAACATCAGCGCCTTACAAAAGAGCGTTCTACTAAGCCATATCAGGCCCTCTTTGGCGTGATTCAGGGCGCGCAGTATGAAGATCTACGTAAAGAGGCTGCCGCCGATCTCGGCACCATGTCTTCATCAGGTATTGAATTCGATGGCTTTGGAATCGGTGGAGCCCTGGATAAACAATCCCTTGGCACAATCGTCGGCTGGGTAAATTCAACTCTTCCGCAAGCAAAGCCCAAGCACTTGCTTGGAATCGGTGCTCCAGAGGATCTCTTTGTCGGAGTTGAAAATGGCGTAGATACTTTTGACTGTGTATTGGCATCTCGCATCGCTCGCACCAGCGCCGTCTATTCGATGGATGGGCGCTTCAATGTGTCAAATGCAGGCTATGTCAGAGATTTCACACCGATTGATAGCGAATGTGATTGCTATACCTGCCAGAACTTCACACGTGCCTACCTCTGCCACTTATTCCGTGGCAAAGAGATGGTGGCGGCAACCCTTGCCACGATTCACAATGAACGCTTTATCGTTCGCCTTGTAGATCAGATGCGCCAGCACTTAATTGAAGGAACGTTCTATCAATTCAAGGATGAGTTCTTAGGCCGCTACAAACATCGCAGCGGACAAGCTTCTAACTAATCCCCGAAGCTAGTGTGAAAGCTTGATTTCATCGGCTTCAGAGCCGACAGGGTTCCATCCGCCAGGAATTAACTCATCTGCCTCATCCGGACCCCATGTGCCCTCAAAGTAAGGGTGGACTCGATCTGGGTGAGCTAAGAGCTCATCCAAAATTGCCCATGAGTGCAGCACTGCATCGATACGAGTAAAGCGGAAGTGATCGCCCAGCATTGCAGCGCGCAGTAGGCGCTCATATGGCCCTTGGCGATCACCGAACTCGGTAAAGAACTCCACTGAAAGATCTACCGTTTCAGAGACGAGTTTTGTGCCTGGCTTCTTGGCTTGAAGTGAGATATCCACGCCATCTTGAGCTCCAAGGCGGAAGCGAACTTGGTTGGATTCAGCCTTTCCAAAGAGAGCACGAGGTGGTTGCTTAAACTCCACGATGACCTCAAGGACGGTCTCAGGCATCTTCTTACCTGTTCGAAGGTAGATAGGAACACCAGCCCATCGCCAGTTATCAATAAATAACTTCATCGCAACGAAGGTCTCTGTGTCAGAGTTTTCGGCCACACCTTCTTCTTCGAGGTAGCCCACAAATTGGCCACGAACCACATCGCTCTTCTTTATCTCACGAATTGCAGAGAGAACTTTGATCTTCTCATTCTGCATATCTTCAGAGCTCATACTTGTGGGTGGCTCCATTGTGAGCATGGTCAAGACCTGCAAGAGGTGGTTTTGCAATACATCGCGAGTAGCACCGACTCCGTCATAGAACTTTCCACGGCCATCGATTCCAAAGCTTTCAGCCATCGTGATCTGAATATTTGAAACGTAGTTGCGGTTCCAGACTGGCTCGAAGAGAGTGTTGGCAAAGCGGAATACCAAGAGATCTTCTACCGCCTCTTTACCCAGGTAGTGATCGATACGGTAGATCTGCTCTTCAGGAAGAAGTTTCTTCAGGTCAGCATCGAGAGCTTTCGCAGATTCAAGGTCACGACCAAAGGGCTTTTCCACAACAACGCGAGCGCGATTGGTAATACCTACTGCTGCAAGTGATTCTGTGATTGTTGCAAAGAACTCTGGAGCGATAGCAAGGTAGATGACGGGGAGCTTGTAGCCCTTAATGGCCTCAGCGAGCTCTACAAAAGTTTCAGGGTTGTTGTAATCACCAACGATGAGCTGAACTTCATCACGAATCTTGACCAAGATATCTTCTTCAGCTTCGGGCTTTCGTGCACGAATAGCTGCCTCTACATTGTTACGAAAAACCTCTTGCGTCCACTTTGAGGATGCGACTCCAATAACGGGCATATCTAGCTGCCCCAGCTCCTCTAGGTCATAGAGTGCTGGAAAGAGCTTCTTCTTCGCTAAATCTCCGGTGGCACCGAAGAGAACCAGTACATCAGCCTTCATTACTTCGCCTTATCTGCAGAAGACTGTGGCTTCTCGTTATGGCCACCAAACTTGTAGCGCATTGCGCTGAGTACTCGGTTGGCAAACTCATCATTATTACGTGAGGCAAAGCGTGAATAGAGCGATGCTGAGAGAACATGGGCAGGAATGCCCGCCTCAATTGCTGCCTGAACTGTCCAGCGACCTTCACCGCTATCACTGACTTGGGCAGAGTATTCGGTGAGCTCTGATGATTCATTCAGCGCCTGAGCTGTCAGATCTAGCAGCCATGAAGCGACAACGCTTCCACGACGCCAGACTTCGGTGATCTCTGGAATATCTAACTCATAAGCCGGAGTCATCTCATCTGCTGCTTCAAAGATTGCAAGACCTTCGGCAAATGCTGCCATCATGCCGTATTCGATTCCGTTATGGATCATCTTTACAAAGTGACCAGAACCGGTTGGACCGCAGTGCAGATATCCGTACTCAGCTTGAGATGGTTCTCCGCTACGACCCGGTGTGCGCTCTGCTGCCGCAACACCTGGGCAGAGCGCCTTAAAGATGGAATCAAGGGATGCAACCACATCACTATCTCCACCAATCATCAATGAGTAACCGCGCTCAAGGCCATAGACGCCTCCAGAGGTTCCAACATCGACAAAGTTGATTCCCTTTGCTTTCAGAGCCTGTGCATTCTTGAGGTCATTCTTGTAATAACTATTTCCGCCATCGATGATCGTGTC
>JACCDW010240977.1_pt1 | contig 17467 bp, 5 predicted proteins | sample 7449781 | NCBI WGS metagenome assembly JACCDW01 (sample SAMN15323449, study PRJNA562643) | freshwater metagenome | isolation source: river surface water | place: USA:Blue River Watershed | collected 2017-08-18
CATCGAAGCAGAAATCATGGCTGCTCTAGCACAAGAAATTACTGCTGAAATCGACCAAGAAGTTCTAAATAGCCTATCCACACTAGCTGGTACAGCTATCGAGACATACAACCAAGCTTCCGTTAGCGGTACAGCTACATTCGTTGGTGACGAACACGCTGCTCTAGCAGTTCAAATCAACCGTGTTGCTAACATCATCGCTCAGCGTACACGTCGTGGCGCTGGTAACTGGGCTGTTGTAAGTCCTCTAGCATTGACAATTCTTCAAAGTGCTACAACTTCTGCGTTCGCAAGAACAACAGAAGGTACATTCGAAGCACCTACAAACACTAAGTTTGTTGGTACATTGAACAACGCTATGAAGATCTATGTTAACACATACGCTACAGAAAGCGCAGGTTATGACAACGTTCTAATCGGCTACAAGGGTTCTTCAGAGAGCGATGCCGCAGCATTCTACTGCCCATACGTTCCTCTAATGAGCTCTGGTGTTGTATTAGATCCATCTACATTCGAACCAGTCGTGTCCTTCATGACACGTTATGGTTATGTAGAACTAACCAACACAGCATCGTCTCTAGGCAATGCTGCTGACTACCTAGGCAAAGTACGTATTACTTCTGCCAACGTTAAGTTCAGTTAATCAACTGATAGGTTGTCAACCAAGTCAAAGGGCTCTTAGGAGCCCTTTTTCTTTATCTGATAAATACATTGTCTATATATGAGAGCCGTAAAATCGGACTTATGCTGTATCCCACAGCGTAGACCTAGAACGTCATACATTAAGGAGAAAACAAATGGGACGTCCATTAAACAAAAAATATTTCGGTAACCGTAACATTGGTACCGGCGGTGACCAAACATCTGGTGGCCTATCAAACAGTCAAAACTATGCTGATGATAGAATCGGCGGCGGATTTTTACAAAGCATTAGCAACGGTACAGTTGGTGCTATTCAAATCAACGATACATACAAAACATTTCCATCATTACTAGTTGCAGCTCCAACTATGCCAGATGGCGTAACAGCAACAACAGCAGTAGTATGGGAAATTGCTACTATTGTTCTTTCTAGTGCTGGTACAGGCTATACAAATAACCAAACTGGCGCAGCCGTTACTACTGTAACTGGTTTATATTCTCAAGCTAGTGTTGTTCCAGTTCTTACACTTAACACAAACGGCACAGGTAACGTAACAGCAGTTAACATTACAGGTACAAGCCGCGGTGAGTTCACATCTATTGATGGTACAGGTATTACTACTTGGGGTGTAGTTGGTGCTGGCGGAACAAACGCACAGATCACAGTTACATTCCGCGTTAAGAGCATTTCAGTAACAGAACAAGGTTCTGGTTACATTGGTACTCCATCATTATCATGGAGCCAAGTAAACGGCGGAACAATGCCAAGCGCACAAACAGTCACTATGGGAACAGACTCTGGTGTAGTTGGTACAGCTGGCAATCAAGAAAATTCTATCATCATTCGTGCTAACGTCAGTGGAAGTGGTAGCACAGCTTCAATTTGCGATATTATTCGTCAAGTATCAACTCGTCGTTATAAAGTAACAGACGGCACAAACGTTGGTATTGTTGAGCTTGGAACTGATAGTTCACCTGAAGACGGTGAAGGTTATATCATTGCTACAGACTCCGGTGGCGCAACTTATTATGTTACTAAACTAACAGCACACAAGGCTACATTAGTAAACGCATCCGGATCGCCACTATTTGATGACAACACAGCAGTTCCTTGGGACTTCACAGCATCTACCGGTGTCGTAGCAATTGAAAATGCCTAATAGGTAAAATGGAAATAGATAATAATGTCTAAGATAGTAAAAGTTCAAGACGGTGACTATAAACTTATAGTCGGTTCGGTAAATGTATTAACAGGCTTACCATCGCCTGGTACAATCACTTTGGATACTAATCCAAATGGTACACCTGGACAAGGTCTTGTTAACATCAAAGGTGATCTATTAGTTGAAGGTACTACTACCACAGTTAATAGTGAAACTGTTACTATTGAAGACAATATTATCGTACTAAACACAGGATGGGATGGCGTCGCAACTGCCGGAAGGCAAAGTGGTATTACTCTAAATCAGGGTAATACCCCCGACGTCAATATCATCTATGATTTAGATATAACAAGCTTTGATCCTTCTGGAAATACTAGCTCATTAGGTAGTAACCCAGATGGATCGTTTATTTTTAAAGATGACAATGACAATTTAAGAGCTCTTGTTACTAATAGTATTGATACCTTAGGCGGAGATTTAGCATTAATATCATCTGGTACTGGTGTAATTACAGTCGCTGGAACTGTAAACTACGAACAGCAAATTTTAGATTATGCTAGATTAAATGTCGCATTTGATATTTCAAGAGTTTCGAGAAGTACCAATGTTGCCACAGTTTATACAACTATACCACATACATTTTTACCCGGTGACCGTGTAATCATTAATTGTACTAGTGATGTATCGTTTAACTCTTATGACGCTTTTGGTAACCTAAGTAGCATAGTAATTGTTGATACACCAGCAGCTGATAGATTCCGTTATGCTAATACCGGAACTGACGTGGCACTATTGCCACCAGGTACTGCTACTGGTAATGTTAGAATTAATCCTGTAATCAATGACGATTACATTCCAAACATGAAAGCAGTGGCTGATTATTCAGCAGTTTCTTTTGGAAGTTTTTCAACTGATAAAATTAGTCAAGCAGACACTAAGGTACAAGTATTTGACTTTGACGTTAGCGGTTCTGCTAGCCGAGTTGACTTTACCACAGACGGTGTTAGCAGAGCTACCATTGATAACTTTGGTTTGACAGTCGGTAACATTCAAATTTCTAACAACACTATTGCTAACATCAGTAATGACAACGTTATTATTGACAACGTTCTTAATATTGCTAACCGTGTAACAACCCCAACCACACCTATAGGTTATGTAAAAGTGTATTCTAAAGCAACTCCAGGTACAGGTGGGACAGGTTTATATTTTGTAAATACTTTAGGAACAAACGATGAATTGATCAGCAAAACAAAAGCCTTGTTATACTCATTAATACTTTAAGGACAAAAAATGGCAATTTTAAGCTCAAACTTGACAAACACACCTGCAGCTATTAGTCCTAACTTATCGACAGACTCGGCTATTACTGTTATGCTATTTTGTAATCTCAATACGCCAGATCCTCTTGACGATTCAATTGGTCGCCAATTTTTAGATATACATGTCGTAGGCAGTGGGGATAGCGCAGATACAACAAATATAATTGTAAATCAAGTACCGGTTGATGCCGGCGACACTTTTACGTTTTCAACAGAAAGACTAGTTTTAAGCCCTGGCGACAGAATTTACGCTAGTACAACAGATACTGGACAAGTTAGTGTAACAGTTAGCTATGTGGTAATTTAATTATGAAATATCTTCGTAGACAAAACTTAAATTCAACAAATGTACTAGACGATACCGTTTTACAAACAGCGTCTGGTAACATTGAATTAAATCCGACTCAACGAGTTACAATTAGAGGTGACTTAGATATTATAGGCGGTGCCATTCCTGGCCCTGAAGTTAGTAATATTTTATATGTAACCCAAGACGGCGACGATGATAATTCAGGACTTGGAGAAGGTCCTAACCAAGCTAAAAGAACATTAAAGGCTGCTCTAGCTGTAGCTCAACAAGGTACTACAATTTACGTGAGAAGTGGTACCTACTATGAAGATAATCCTTTAACAGTCCCTCCAAAAGTTTCTGTTATCGGTGATAATTTAAGAAACACTATTTTAAGACCACTAAATGGTCCAACCTCATTTGAAATTGTAAGCGTTGAAAGATCAAACGGTATTACAACACTTACATTGGCAAGTCCTCACGGTTTAAGCACTGACGACAGAATTAGAGTTCGCTGTTCAAATAGTGCTGTAGACGAAACAGATGTTAATATCTATGCTGTACCGACTCCGACACAGATTAGATATCGCCAGGCTGGCGGGACAATAATGGGAGGTGCCGCAACAGGTACAGTTAAGTACGGTCCTGACTTTTTCAAAGTTAACAGTTCTAACTATTTTGCCAATATGGTAATTAAGGGACTGGCATCACCGGCATATTGCTTTGTGATTGACAGCGATGCTATTGTTGATACATCACCATATGTACAAAACTGTTCAAACATTAACGGCCCATGGTTGAAGAATGGAACAGAATGGTTGCCGTTCCAGACAGAACAACCTGACTTAAATGGCACAATGGTAACCGGTCCTCGTCCGTTACGTGACGACGAAATTGATCCTACTCAAGTTGATGATTATGCTGTAGACGTAGAAGGCGCCGGTGGCGGCATGTTGATTGACGGTGATAGATATAATTCAGAATCGCCGATCAAATCTATGGTTGCCGATGCTTTTACACAGGTTGCCCAAGGTGGTATAGGTTTCCATATTACAAACTTTGGTTACATGCAGCTAGTTAGTTGCTTTGCGGTATTCTGTTCAAAAGCATTTTACACTACTAGAGGCGGCTATCTAAGTATTTCTAACTCTGTTATCGACTTTGGTACAGAAGGTTTTGTTGCGGATGGTTATTACTTAGATCCTTATAACTCTGGTGTTGTAACTCAAGATTATTATTCATCAGTTGGAAGCATAACACTGCCTTCAACTGGTAGTGGCTTTACTGCTCCACCCGACATTGTCATTGAACCTCCGACAACTCCAGGAGGAGTACAAGCTACTGCGGTAGCCAGCATTGATCCTATTCTCGGAGTCATTAACGCTATTACTATCACTGATGCTGGTAGCGGTTATGACTTTGTACCGAACATTACAATTACTCCATCAAACGGAGCCGCTGCCACTGCTAACCTTACAAAGAATCAGTATATTGACGTCTATGATTTAGCTAATAAACCACAAATTGGTAGTATTATGCTAATCGGAGATATCGATCCTTTAACTGGCAATGAAATTGGTTACTATGTTTCTCAAATTACAAACGAAGCGTTTGGATTTAACTATGACGAACAAAAATGTCGTAGAGACGTAGGTTATATTTTAGATGCGGTGTTAGGCGACGCTGCCTTAGGAACAAACCACGCAAGTACCTATGCTGGTTTATCTTATTTAAGAAGTTACTCTAGTAAAGTAACCAGCTTACAAAAATCACAAACTATAGATGGATTAACCGAAGCAAGAGATCAAACTCTTACTTACACTTCTAATCCAACTATGCAAGCTGCCATTACCAGCGGATTTGATAATGTGATCAACATTATCAATATTGGTCTATCTGCCGCACCGTCAATAGTTAACAATCCTACAAGTCCAAGACGTGACGGTTTCTATGAAGCAGCTGAAATTTTATTAGCAAATAAAACATTTATTCAAGATGAACTAGAAACTTGGATTGGTTACAACTATCCTACTCTTGTTTACAATGTGGCTAAATGCCGAAGAGACATTGCTTATATCATAGACGCAATGGCCTATGACTTAACTTACGAAGGTAATTCTCAAACTGTCAATGCCGCGCTGGCATACAGTGAAGGCAGCGTTATCGCAGGTCAAGTAGAAGAAACTCAGGCAGCATACGAATATTGGCAAACTATAGTTGGCAGCATAGTAAGAAATATTGCTATCACTCCGACTCCAGGTAATACTACAACTCAAGACACAAGTCTACCAATAGGTTCGCCAGCAAGTCCAACTGGTCCTTCAACTGAAGCACAAGACCTTTTACAGATTATAATTGATGTTGTAGATCACGGAACAGGATATATTCCAGATCCTAAATCTTTGCCTGACTATGGAAAAGGCAACGTTACTTTAGCCGCAGAAAGAATTTCAATTCTAACAAATAAAGAAGCAATTCAAGACGCAACTATCAATTACTTGAATGATACTTATGGCGGAAACTGCCGAGTATATACTAGCCCACCTATACTAAAAGTCCAAGACGGAACAGAAATAAGATTCCACAATGTATCAACTGTATCAACTGCGTCAACTGCGTTGGAATACGTTGGAGCAGGTGTAACATATAATGCGTTACCTTTCTTCGGAGGTGAACCTGATCCTTCAAAAGAACGTATAGAAATTAACAACGGTAAATGTTTTACGGTTACCAGTGATCAACTTGGTAACTACCGAATAGGTGAATTCTTTGTAGTTAACGCCATTACTGGTGAAGTTACAATTGACGCAGAAAACCTAAACCTTAACGGATTGGCGGCGATTGGTCCATTTAAGCGTAACGGTGTACCAGTTGGTGTTCAGTTAAAAGAAGTCAGCAATAATGCTAACTTAGTTTCGTCTTTGGGTTACCCGGACGTCAACACTGTTCCTACTCAGGAAGCAGTATCAACTTATGTAGAAAACATCTACTTAAACAAAGTTCAAGGCGTAGCAGCTCAAACGGTTGCCAGTGACGTTACATTTGGCGGAAAGCTTGATGTATCTGAAAACTTAGACGTTACACTAGATGGTGTAATTGGCGGCGACTTAGCAATCAATGGCGGTGACTTAACTACTACTTCTACTACATTTAATCTAGTAGACGCCAATGCTACCACAGTAAACTTTGCCGGTGACGCAACTACAATTAATATTGGTGCCGACACAGGTACAACTACTATTAATAACGATCTAACAGTTAACGGATTGACAGATATTTACGGAACCGCAAATCCAGAATATACTCTAAGAATTAGAGGTCAATCTGGTAGCGGATCAATAGTTTCAATTGAAACTGGTAGCAACGACAATGGCATTGGGTTAGATGCTCAAGCTAATACTGCTGCAGGATTTGTTAAATTTAAATCAACTGCTAGTGAATACAGATTCAATATTAAAGATCTGACAGGCACAACAGTTCAAAACAATGCTTTGATAATTAACAGTACTGGTTACGTACAAATTAGCAGTAATATTGTTTCTTCAGATACCAGCACTGGCGCTTTAGTAGTCACAGGAGGTGTAGGTATCGGCGGCGCTTTAAATGTTACAGGTGCCGCAAATGTCGGTGGAGACCTATCAGTTAATGGCGGAGATATTACTACTACCGCTAGCACATTTAATCTAATAGATACCAATGCCACTACTGTTAACTTTGCTAGAGCAGCCACTACGTTAGAAATTGGTGCCGCCACAGGTACAACCAACATTAATAACAATTTAGCAATTGATGGCGGAAGCATTACAACAACTTCTACCACTTTTAACTTAATAAATGCTAATGCTACTACAGTTAATTTTGCTGGTGCAGCCACTACCATTGAAATTGGTGCCGGCTCTGGCACAACTAACATCAACAACAATCTTGACGTTGATGGCGATGTTAATATTGACGGTGGCGATCTAACAGTTAGTACCGTTGCGTTTAACCTAGCTAACACTACAGCTACTACTATTAACTTTGCTGGAGATGCTACTACATTAGAAATTGGTGCTACTACAGGTAACACTAATGTTAATAACAACCTTAATGTTGATTTAGATTTAAGTGTTGCTGGCGGAGATATTACTACATCGGCAACTACATTTAATTTAATAAATTCAACAGCAACTACTGTTAACTTTGCCGGTGCTGGTACAACAATCAATATTGGTGCGCTATCAGGTAATACCAATGTCAACAACAATTTAAATGTAACTGGTAATACTGTTCTAACTGGTGATCTACAAGTTAACGGCGGTGACATAACTACTACCCAGACATCATTTAATATTATCAATGGCGCGGCCACAACGGTACAAGCGTTTGGCGCTGCCGAGACATTGGTATTTGCGTCAAGCACTGGAACAACCACATTTAGAAGTGATGTAGTAATTAACAATGACCTACAAGTTAAAGGCGGTGACATAACAACCAATGCCTCTACATTTAACTTGTTCAACGCTGATGCTTCAACGATTAATTTTGGTGGAGCGGCTTCAACAATTACTGTTGGTGCTATTGGCGGAACAACAACTTTTAGAGGTCTTGTTGATGTTGATGGTGATGTTAACATTGATGGCGGTGATTTAACAGCCAGTACATCTACATTTAATTTACTGAATACCACAGTTACCACAGGCAATGTACTAGGTGCAGCAACTGCTATTAACATTGCGGCAAATGCTGCCAGTGCTAGCACATTAACTTTTGGGCCAACATCTAGTGGTAACACACTAAAGATTAGTGGTACATCGTCAGGCACTGTAACAGTAACCAGCGACGTTACCACTGGCACAGTTAATCTGTTCAATAATATTACAACTGGCACTTTAGATATAGCTGGCGGCGGCGCAAGTACAATCAATATTGGTGGTACTGGATCGACGGTAAATATCAAAACATTGACGTTGACCGCAGATTTGGAAGTCCAATACGGTGGTACAGGTCAAAGTAGCTTTACTACAAACGGTGTTATTTACGGACAGAATACCAGCGGTCTAGCTGTAACAGCCGCAAGTAACCCAGGTAGCAACGCTACAACAAGTTATGGAATTTTAACAACAGACGCAAGTAATGTACCTGTTTGGACAGATACAATAGACGGTGGAAGTTATTAAGGGCGGTGGGGAAACCCACCCTGACCCGCAGGGCGACGAAAGTCTTGACCCAACCTTTTTAGGATGACAACATGGCAAGTAGAATCAAACACAAACGTTCCAGTGTAGCTGGAAAAGTACCCGTAGCCGCAGATTTAGAAGCAGGCGAACTAGCATTAAACACTAATGATGGTAAAGTCTTTTTAAAGAAAGACGATAACAGTATCTTAGACATTACATCTACAATTTTTAAAAACGATTCTAATGTAACTGTAACTGATACTGGAAGTAATGGCACTGTTACTACTACTGCTGACGGTGTACAAGTTATATCGGCAACTAGCACTCACGTTGGAATAAGCCAAGATACTAGTATTGCCAACGCAAAGACTCTTCAAATGAAAGAGCTAACTTCCAACGGATCAAATTATGCTGGAATTAAAGCTCCTAATAGCCTAGCAAGTGACTACACATTAACATTGCCTACAACAGCAGGAACTACAGGACAGTTTCTTAAAGTTGATGGCTCTGGAAATTTAGATTGGACAGATGCTGATACATTTGGTGGAAACAGAGTCTATGTAAGTTCGCAGAAAGGTGATGATGCCAATGACGGTATCACCGCACCAGTGTTAACTATCAAACGTGCTCTTCAAATTGCCTCTGGATTAGTATATACCTCAGGCGGAATACCCAACGGACAGCGTATTAACGTTATGGTTAGTGCTGGCGAGTACTATGAAGACAACCCTATTATTATTCCTGACAACGTAACTGTGTTAGGTGATAGCTTACGTTCTGTTAATATTCGACCTTTAAATCCAGGGTTGGATATGTTAAGAACACGTAACAGTACTTACTTTGGTGAATTTACATTCCGCGACGGATTGTCCAGTGGGGTTCCTAGTTACACATTCTCATATGCTGTGGCATTTGACGATCCATTAGATACTAATTGCGATAGAACAGGTTATACATATCTACCTAGCACAAAACCATTAATCAGTCAATCTCCATATATTCAGAACTGTTCGTTGATCAGTTTCTTGGGAGCCAGCGGTGTGCTAGTTGACGGTTCAAAAGTTGTTACACCTAACACACCATCAAATCAAATTGAAGCAGAAAATCCAGTAAGCGGTCCAGCACCTGAACAAGGTAAATCGATGGTTGCCAACGCCTTTACTATGCTATCATTCGGAGGCACAGGATGGCGTGTTATTAATGATGCGTATGTACAACTAGTTTCATGTTTCCAGATTTTCATGTTGAATGGTACTTACACACAAAGTGGTGGATATTGTTCTATTACTAACTCTGCTACCAACTTTGGATTGTATGCGTTACGTGCTTCAGGATTTAGTCCTAATGCTTTTGCTTTTGACAAAGGATATATTGGAACTACAGGTTCCATTGGCAGTAGACAAACTATAACTGCGTTCGGCTTTCAAAGACCTAATGGCCCAGTTGAAGAATTTGTGGTAAGACTATATGACCCGAGTACCAACGCAGACCTCACCAGTAGCTATAAAAATAACTTACCAACATATTTAGAAAAGAGTTTTAACGCTGCCACAGATGTTGATGTCGGTACTGATACATTTACCATTGTGGCTCACGGATTTAATAATGGCGATCAAGTAACCTATGATACTAATGGCGGAACTGACCTTGGCGGAATGTTCAATGGGGATATATTCTGGATCAAATATCTCACCGCAGACACATTTAATTTGTGTTTAGACGATAGCCTTACACGAGTAGTAGATGTTACATTTGTTGGATCTGGTACACAAAAATTAAAGAAACAAGATTTTGAAATGTATGTTGGCGAAGTCTTTGACAAGCATTCAAACTTCCAAACATTAACATTGGCTGCAGGAAGCCCTAGCGGATACACATTTAGTCCAGGCGATGTACTTACAGGTGTAACCAGCGGATTTCCAAACAACGCCTATGTCTATAGCTATAACAGCGGAACAAGAGAATTAGTAGTTTGTATTAACAAAGTTACTATTGGTTTAACAGAAACAAGAAATCAATTTGCCGCAGGTGCTGCCATTGTAACACAAAACGGATCGAGTGTATCATATACAGTTTCATCTGTAGACACTAGAACAGATTTGTATGGCGCAACACTTGAAGTAATTCCTACTATTACAGGCGGAGTATTTTCTAGCACAGCAACTTTACCTGGTAAGAAAATTTGGTTTCACAGACCAAGTGTTACTAATAGTTCAAGCCACACATGGGAATACGCTGGTTCGGGTACTGACTATAACGCCTTGCCGCAAAACGGTGGACAAACTGATGCTAGATACGAACAAGTTTCTCAAAACGGTGGCCGTGTTTATACCTCAGGAACAAACGAACTAGGTGACTTTAAAGTTGGTAACTTCATTACTGCGTTTAACAGAACTGGTAACGTTACCTTTACTAACAAAATTACTGTTGATACACTTGATGTTTTACGACTAGGCGTGGGCGGTGTTACTGTTGAAACTATTTCGACAGATGTAGACTTAGGAGAAAACGAACCAGGTGGTCCCAAAGATACAAGAATTAGTACACAGTTAGCCGTTTATAGTTACGCACAAAATCGTTTAGGTAACGTGCTTGACAAAAACGTTTCTACAAACGCTGTTCCCGGATCACTAGTTCAACTTAACTCTAACGGACAAATTAACAGTGACTTGATTCCGACTTCAAGAAGCTTCACTAACTTTAGTTCGGCTGGTTTAGACAGCAGACTTCGTCAAGTTGAAAACATCCCAGCTAACGATATGTTAGCCGGAGACATTGCTACTGAAAACTTTGAGCAACAAGAATTAACATTAAGTTCAGCAGTTACAGCTTCTATCGGAACAACTGTAATTCAAACAACAGGAAACACTGCTACTACAGCTATCACTAGTGGAACTAACACATTTACGGTGACACATAGCGGAGCGGTGACTGTCACTAGAGGTACTTATGTACTAATTGAAGGTGCAACTCCCAGTACATATAACGGAGTTTGGTTAGTTAACAGAAGCAGTGCTGGATCATTTACAGTATTTTCAAATATTAATCCAGGAACAGCCACAGTTCAAGGAACAATCTACTACGGTGGAGCTAGTGGTATTCTTAAATCAACATACACCGGAGCAACCAGTGTAATTGTTAGCAGTGTTGGAAGCACATTTAATACTCCATTTACTGCCAGCGGAAATACTTTAATTATTGGCACAGATAGAACTCCTAGCGATACTAATTCTACAGTAACTTGTAGTGTTGTTACACCAGCTTCAGGATCTTCTGCTAACTATTTCTTAAGAACTAGTACCAGCGGACAGTATCTTGTATTAGATCCAACTATGAATCCTACTTATACTAACGGATCTATTAGCAAGGCGTTTAGATATGATAACAAAGCTCATATTACAACTACTACAGCGCACAATTTTACCACAGGTAATGCTGTAAAAATTGATGCTGGAACAGCAAGTTTTGATGCTTCAAAATATATTACTGTAACTAGCGCAACAGAATTCTATTACGACAACGTTGCCGCAGATTCTACGGCTTCAGCAACTACTACGGCAACTGCTACTCTAGACGGAGCATCTAATGCTTTAACTATGACCGGAAGCGTAGGATCTGCATCGTTGACTGGTACAATTACTGTGGGAGACTTTGTATTTGATACAGCTGGAAATATTCCTAAAGGTTCTAAAATCACAACAGTCAATATGTCTGTTAATCCAAGAACATTTACAATTACATTCCCCCAATCATCGAGTGTATTAAGTACTACCACTGCTACTCTAAAATTCTTTACACCGGCAAGTGAAACTGGCACAGTTCGTTCAGTAGTTACAGCAGCTGACTCATTAAGTCAAGGTGAATTTACTGAATATAGATCTGGTATCATTACATCGGTGAACAACCTAACAGGATTAACTGGTGGCAGCGGATATACTAGCGGATTGTATACTCGAGTACCGTTAACTAATGTCACTGGCTCCGGTGTTGGCGCACTGGCAGACATCACAGTAGCGGCAGGATCTGTTACTGATGTAGATATTGTATTTGGCGGTGCTGGTTATTCTTCGTCACCTGGGTCAAATACATTATCTGCTAGCAACGCAGATCTTGGCGGAGCAGGTTCTGGTTTCCAAATAACAATTAGTGCTGTTGAAAAACGAGTTTACGTAAACTTAACTGGCGGCCAAACATTCGTTGCTACTACCGGTGCTCCTGACTTTGTTGAACACAATTCAAGTGTTGTTACAACTTTTAGCGCCACTGACAGCCTAGTAGCAACATTTGACGCAAGATCTACTGGTGCTGGCGGCGGCATTGACACACTAACAAATAGAATTACTACCCTAGCCGCTCATGGTTTCACTAGCGGTGATCCTGTACTCTACAGTCCGGGCACTGACCCAGCAGTAGGAGGTTTGTTAAACGGTAATGTTTATTACGTTAAAGTAATTAACTCAACTACTATAGAACTTTATACTAGCTATAACTTATCAACTATCATTTCGTTGTCTACCTCTACAGGTTCTGGCCATACGTTCACAAGAAAAGCAGTTGATATAGTCAATGATACGTTCACAGTTCCAGGACACGGATTTAGCACAGGTGATGCTTTCCGTATTTTAGGACCAGATTTACCTTACGAAAGTGGAGTTCAAATTGGTCAAAACACATTTTGGTTCGTTGGTAGTGTAACAACTAACAGCTTTACAGTACACGCTCTTCGAGCAGACGCTCTAAGTTCAACAGCAGGTATTGTTTTAGGAGAAGGTGATTTAACTGCTACAGGTAGCGGCGATATTACAGTGGTAAAAGCCAGCATTAAAGTTATTGGCACAGTGAACACCAGTAGCACAGTTCGTGACAACTGGAACAGTCTAGTTACTACCAACATTGATGCTAGCAACATTATTTCTGGTATTGTTGCCACATCAAGATTGGCCACAGGTTCTGCTAGCAGTTCAACATTCCTACGCGGCGACTCAACTTGGTCAACCGCAGTAAAAAGTGCTCAAACAGCAGCTGGTAGTGTACTAAGTATTACCGGCAGCGGATCAAGTCCGTTCTACGGAGATTTAACCTTTGACGTTAATAAGGTTAACAAGACTGGTGGTACTGGCGGATACTCAACAACTGGTGTAGCAAGTTTTAACACTACTCAATTCAGCGTTGGTACTGGAGATAGTCTTGCTGATGGACAAGTTTTAATTAAATCTGGAGTGATTGACGCAGGTACACTTGATACATATGACTCTAGTTATTTCTTAAATCCTGCCAACTTAACATCACCGGTGCCTGTAAATAGAGGCGGTACAAATATTGCCAGTTATGGTGTTGGAGATATGATCTATGCCAGCGCCCCAACTACATTAAACACATTAAACATTGGTGTCGCCGACACTATAATGACCAGTACTGGTTCAGCACCGCAATGGAGTTCTAGACTTACTGTAGCGGATGCTGTTAACACTAACGGCACAACAATAGGAACATCTAGTACATCCGCAGCCAATGTATTTAATGCTAACGCTCAAAGCTTAAACATCGGTGGTGATGCTGAAAGTGTTTACATTGGTAGCAGTTCTGCTAATTTGGCATTAACTACTAACGTTAAGAGTTACACCACTGGTGGTAGCTCTAGCGTAAGTGTTACAGCTAACATTGGTTTAAATGCCACAATTAGCACTGTGGCTAGAAATGGATCAAACGTAGCAACTGTTGTTACTGCTAGCAATCACGGTTTAACCACAGGTGACCTAGTTACTATTGTTTGTTCAAGTGATGTGTCATTTAGCACAATCGCAACCGCAGTCACAGTTTCTAACTCTACTACATTTACCTATAGTAACACTGGTGTTACTGTAACAACAACTGCCGGTTCAGGTACAGTCTACATAGGTGCTGTTGGTATGAGTTTAGGTACTAACAGTGCCAGCAGTGAAGGTTTCTTGAGATTTGGTTCAAGCCCAATTACTGCTGGTGTACGTGCTGGTATGTTAGTACAAGGTAGTTCATTTATTCCAGCCGGCACTTATGTCACTGGTGTAGATGCTTCTAGAGTATATCTCAGCGCAAACTTAACTGGTATCATTACAGCCACAAGTCCGATAGCATTTACTGATACTCCTCGCAGCTTAGGCATTAACGTTGGAGATCAAATCACAATTGCTAGTTCAGGTGTTGGAAATCTAAATGGTACATGGCCAGTAACATCGGCAGGCCTAACCGGCCAAAGCTTTACTATTAAAATAAGTAATGCTACAACTCAAACAAACTTAGCAAGGTCAGGTACTATTGTAAAAGAATCTACACTAGTTATTCGAAATAGAAACGTTACAATAGGTTCAAGTGAGGCTAGTTCATCGCCAGTTAACGCAGTAATCAAAGCAGAAAATGGCGTAGGTACAAACGTTGCTGGTGCTTCGCTAACTATTAGCGGAGGACTAGCTACAGGTAACAGCACTAACGGAAGTATTATTTTCCAAACTGGTTCTGACGACACTGTCGGTGGAGATGTACAGGCTAACGTATTTGAAAGAATGACCATTAGCGGTGGAGGTTCAAGCGTTGGAACATCTAGGTTAGATTTAACAACTACTAAGACTATCGCTAACGTATTCAATACAACTGCCACAACTGTCAACTTTGCTGGCGCCGCTAATACATTGACTTTGGCAAACACTGCTACAGGAGCTAAAACAGTAAACATTGGAACGGCAGCTACCGGCGGTGCAAGTACAATGACATTTGGTGGTGCTGTAACTGGAAACATTTTTAAAATTAACAGTACTGCTAGCGGAGCAATTAACTTAACTAGCGATGTAACAACTGGTACAGTTAATATCTATACTGGTACAACAACTGGTACTATTAACATTGGTACAACTGGTGCTACTGGCTCTACAGTTAAGATAGGCGCCACAACAGTGGTCAATGATCAATTGTACATCACTTCAAATGAAACAGCTTCAATTACTAGTGCGGCAGCTACTGTAGTAAGTTCATTCCCAACAGCAACTTATCGTTCAGCTAAGTTTACTGTTCAAGTTGAATGTACAAGTGGCACCGATGCTGGCAAATATCAAGTTAGTGAAATATTGATGTTACAAGATGGCACAACTGCCACTATCACAGACTATGCTGTGATTAGATCTGGTAACAATCTAGTTACATTTACAGCTGATATAAGTTCGCCTAATGCTAGATTACTAGCTCAAGCGACAGCAGGAAATACCATTAAAGTGAGAGTAGTACGTTACTTGAATACTATCTAATAAATACATGATATAACAGCGGCACAATGCCGCTGTTAACCGGTGGAGAGGGAAACCGAATGGCAACTAATGATTTCGTCGTAAAAAACGGCCTCGTCGTGACTGACGCGGCAGATATTCTAAGCGCAAACGATGCTGCTTCAGCAACAGACACAACAGCATCTTTATATACCGCAGGTGGTATAGCAATTGCTAAAAAAGCATTTGTTGGAGGAACACTGGGAGTAACTGGAGATGTTACACTTTCAGGTGACCTAGCTGTTAATGGCGGAGATATTACATCGACCGCTACTACTTTTAACCTACTCAATTCAACAGTTACAACTGGTAATTTGTTCGGAGCAGGCACCGCAGTTAATATTGGTGCTGCCACTGGCACTACCAATGTCAAGAATAATTTACAAGTAGATCTAGACGTTGACATTCGCGGCGGCGATTTAACCACTAACCAAACTACATTCAATTTATTGAATACAACTGCTACAACAGTTAATGCGTTTGGAGCCGGCACTACTGTTAATATTGGCAATGCTTCTGGTGCTCAAACAATCAGTATTGGCAATGCCAGCACTGGAGCTAGCACCTACAACTTTGGTACATCTCCTACTGCCACAGCAACAACAAAAACTGTCAACTTAGGAACAGGTGGAGCAGCCGGTTCTACAACCAACGTTGTAATTGGCAGCTCTATCGGTGGCTCAACTACAGTTAATAGTGGAGCCATTCTTGGTGCTTTAACCTCTCAAGATGTGTTCAATACTGTAGCAACTACAGTTAATGCTTTTGGAGCTGGTACTACTATAGGTATAGGTGCTACTACTGGAACATTGACAATTAATAACCCTACTGTAGTAGGTACTCAAACAACAGTAAACTTATGGAATAGTACCACTACTACAGTAAACTTTGCTGGAGCAGGTACCGCAGTTAACATTGGTGCTACTACAGGTACAACTACTGTTAAAAACAATTTACAAGTTGATATAGATCTTGAAGTCAGAGGCGGTGATATTACCACCAATCAGACAACATTTAATTTAATTAACGGAACTGCTACAACTGTAAACTTTGCTGGCGCTGGCACAGCAGTTAACATTGGTGCAGCTACCGGCACTACTAATGTTAAGAATAACTTAGATGTTGACGGAGATGTCAACATTGATGGTGGCGACTTAACAGTTAGCACTGGCACATTTAATTTAGTAAACACTACAGCGTCAAGTATAAACTTTGCTGGAGCAGCTACTACTTTAAATATCGGAAACGCTACAGCAGGACAGACTATTACACTTGGCGGTTCTAGTACTTCAGCCAGCACTTATAATCTTGCTACTGCTCCAATGCAGTCTGGCGTTACAAAAACTGTCAACTTAGGAACAGGTGGCGTATCAGGTAGCACTAGCAATATCAATATTGGATCAACAGCTGGCGCAGGTACAATTACTGCGAATGAAATTATTAGATCAGGTCTTGCTGGTGGCGCAGAAGGTATTGATTTTGCCACCAACGACGTCTACGCTAGTTTTAGAGTTATTAGAAATGCTGGTACATCTAATCAAGACGGGATGTACATTGGTTATCAAAATACTGGATCAGCAAGTACAAAACTATACGGCGG
>JACCDW011352831.1_pt1 | contig 17466 bp, 17 predicted proteins | sample 7449781 | NCBI WGS metagenome assembly JACCDW01 (sample SAMN15323449, study PRJNA562643) | freshwater metagenome | isolation source: river surface water | place: USA:Blue River Watershed | collected 2017-08-18
CCAAAGACATAACGGAACAAAAGAACGAACATCACTGGCTGAATAGTTGAGAATATTAAGAATTCAGGAACTCGAAATAGCTGTAACCATTGTCGCTTTGTGATGATCAATGCATCTGCGATGACATGTGGCATTACTTTCGACCTCGCTTCTGTTCGACCGGCGCTGTTTCTTCTGCAACATGGCCTGTAAGGGAGATAAATACATCATCTAGAGAAGGTCGCTTCAGACCAATATCAAGTGGGTGGATGGAAATCTCGTCCAGACCACGTGCAACTTCAATCAATGCTCTTGATCCCGAACTTACCGGAGCCGAGATCATTCCCAAATCATCATCGATAGTAACTTTTCCAGAGGCAACTTTTGTAACCAAATCTTTGACTCTTGAAATTTCATTTTGCGTCACAACAATTTCAAGTCTTTCACCGCCAACTTGACGTTTTAATTCATCAGAAGTTCCTCGGGCAATAACTTTACCGTGATCGACAACCACAATTTCATCAGCTAATTGATCAGCTTCCTCGAGATACTGAGTAGTTAGCAGCAATGTGGTTCCGCCCTTAACAAGTCCTTTAATTACGCCCCACATTTCTTGGCGACCACGTGGATCAAGTCCCGTAGTTGGTTCATCCAAGAAAAGAATCTTTGGATTAACAATTAGGGAAGCTGCAAGATCTAATCTGCGACGCATACCTCCGGAGTAAGTTCTAATTGGTCGTTTTGCTGCATCTGTTAATGCAAATTGTTCTAGTAATTCCGTTGCTCTAACTTTCGCTTGAGTTTGGGATAGATGATAAAGACGGCCAAACATCAACAAGTTATCCCAGCCAGTTAAAGTTTCATCAACTGCTGCATACTGACCTGACAATCCGATTACTTCACGTACTTTTTCTGGATGTTTTATTACATCAATGCCGGCAACAAATGCACTTCCAGAGTCAGGGGTGAGAAGTGTTGAGAGAACACGAACAGTTGTGGTCTTTCCAGCGCCATTGGGTCCCAATACTCCAAGCACTGTGCCTTCACTCACATCTAGGCTTAAACCATCGAGCGCTTTTACCTTGCCCTTGTCATAAGTCTTAACCAAATTCTCTGCAACAACACTTTTCATTGACGCCACAGTAGTAGCCTTAGCGCTCTCAACAAAATTGATGATGCAAAAGTTAAGGAAACCATGTCAAAGCGCGCCAAAGTAGATCATTCAAAGCCACTTACCCATCGCGAAATCCTCATCATCATGAGCAGTTTGATGACCGGACTATTACTGGCGGCACTAGATCAGACAATTGTCTCCACAGCTTTGAAAATGATCGTCGAAGATTTCAATGGTTTAAATCATTACTCCTGGGTGGTTACGGCTTATCTTCTAACTTCAACGGCATCGACTCCGCTTTACGGAAAAATCTCAGATCTGTATGGACGTCGTCCGGTTTATCAATTCTCAATAATCGTTTTCTTAATTGGCTCATTCCTATCCGGCGCAGCAACTTCTATGGAACAACTAATTGCATTCCGCGCGATCCAAGGGCTTGGCGCTGGTGGTCTGATGGCTCTTACTTTTGTAATTGTTGGCGATATCGTCGCACCGCGCGAGCGCGGGAAATATCAAGGAATGTTTGGCGCCGTCTGGGGACTCTCCTCCGTTGCTGGACCATTAATTGGTGGCTTCTTCTCAGACCGAGCAGAGATTTTTGGTGTAACCGGCTGGCGTTGGATTTTCTACATTAATCTTCCATTTGGAATCTTGGCGCTAATTGTTACTGCACTGGTTTTGCATATTCCAAAACAACGACGCGAACATAAAATTGATTACTTGGGTGCGGCGCTCGTAGTCGCGGCAGTTGTTGCCATTTTGATCGCCCTGTCCGTGCTCGGACCAGAAAACGGCTGGCGTGATGGTTTAACCGTTACAACACTTGTTCTTGGTTTTGCATTTGTGATTCTTTATATTCTTTGGGAGCGAAAAGCAGTTGAACCAATCCTTCCGTTAAGCCTATTTAAGAACCATACTTTTGCATTGACCTCAATTATCGGTTTCATAATTGGTGCCGGAATGTTTGGTGCAATCATCATGCTTCCGCTTTATCTTCAGATTATTCAGGGAGCTACCGCGACTGAAGCTGGTTTGAAATTGATTCCATTGATGCTGGGAATTCTCTCTTTAACAATCACAAGCGGAAGAGTCATTACAAAGACTGGTAAATATCGAATCTTTCCAATCGTAGGAACAATCACAATGAGTATTGGAATTCTCTTGATGACCCGTCTCGAAACAGATACTCCATACTGGCAGTTATCAATTTATTCGATAATAGTTGGCGCCGGTCTTGGCGCCTCTATGCAGACTATTGTGATTGCGCTACAGAATGCCGTTGATTACAAAGATCTAGGAATCGCAACCTCTTCAAATACTTTCTTCCGCTCACTCGGCGGTGCATTTGGAACTGCCATCTTTGGCACGATTTTAAGTCAGCGGATTGCCTCAAACCTCGAAAGTGGTTTTGCAAAGTTAGCAGAAAGCAATCCTGATCAACTTACGCAACTAGATCCAACTTTGATCGGAACTCTTCAAAATAATACTGAAGCGATTGCAACTTTACCTGCACCAGTACAGAGCACAGTCCTAGAGGCATTCATGAGTTCATTTCAAACAGTCTTCTGGGTCGCATTCCCGGTTGTCTTGATTGGATTCTTCTTTGCGCTATTCCTAAAAGAAAAACCATTGCAATCAAGTCATGAGCACGCAAGCGCCCGTCAGGATGCAGCTGGCGAAACGCTGGGATGAGATTTAACTCCCCGTTTAAAGATTTACCGAGAGAGGTATCGGTATTAACTTCGATCTCATTTCTCGTTGCAGTTGGGTTTGGCTTGATAATTCCTGCCATTCCAATCTTTGCTAAATCTTTTGGCGTCTCAAATACCTTGGTTGGACTAATAATCTCAAGCTTTGCTGTAATGCGTTTTACCTCCGGATTAATCGCCGGAAAATTAGTGGATCGCTTCGGTGAACGGCTAGTCCTTGGCTTTGGCCTCATAATGGTCTCTGGCTTTACATTGCTTGCTGGATTGGCTCAAAGTTATTCACAATTATTGTTCTTCAGATCTGCTGGTGGTCTTGGCTCTTCGATGTTCTCAGTCTCTGCTGGCGCACTTTTGCTTCGAGTAGTAAGCGATAGCCAACGCGGTCGCTCACAATCACTTTATAACGGTGGCTTTATCGCAGGTGGCGTTGCGGGGCCAGCATTTGGTGGTGCATTACTTGCAATCTCTCCTCGGGCGCCATTTTTTATTTACAGCGCCTTACTAATTATTGCTGGAACAGTTTCTTTGATTTTTCTACATGAAAAGCGGTTAGGTAAATCCGTTAGTAAAGTTGAAGGACCAGCGCTAACTTTCAGAGAAGCGATAAAGATTCGCCCTTATCTTTATTCACTATTCTTAGCATTCCTTGGTAGCTGGATCTTCTTTGGTATGCGCTCATCAATCTTGCCGTTATTTGTAGTCTCAGATCTCGGTGCGACAGCAGCAGTTGTCGGTTTAAGTTTTACCCTTGCGCTAATAGCGCAAGGAACTGTGATGATTCGAGCAGGCAAATACTCGGATCGAAATGGCCGTCGCCCGGTAATAATTGCTGGATTCTCGATAACTTTATTTGCACTCATAATTCTTATTCTTGCTAAAAGTGTCTTGGTTTATTTGATTGGCATGACAGTTCTTGGTTTTGGCGCAGGATTTGCTGCCTCGGCCGGCGCCATCGTGGGCGATGTAATTAAAGGAAAAAGTGGCAAGGTCTATGCCGCTTGGCAGATGGCTGGTGATGCCGGAATGATTGTTGGTCCATTGCTACTTGGGTTAATTGCTGATTTATTCTCATATCGCGAAGCAATTTTGATCAGCACAATTATCTTTTCGCTGGCAATAGTTATTGCAATAAGAATCCCCGAGACCAATTCCAGTCTCGGGGATTCGGCAAAACTTCAGCTACGCGACGATTAATCGTTATTTCCACGAAGGATTGCAAGCAATCTCAAAATTTCAAGATATAGCCAGACCACTGTCATCAATAGTCCAAAGCCAGCGCGCCAGGATTCCTCTTGCGGAACTCCCATGCGCACACCTTGCTCGGCTTGATCAAAATCAAGGATCAAGAAGAAGCTGGCAATTGCTACGCCGGCAAATGCCAACATTGGGCCGAAGAGGCTCAATGAATAGAGGCTGCCGCCGCCAAATAGCACGCTAATCAAACTTCCAAGACCAAGAACCAAGTAACCAAGAGCAGCACCTAATAGAACTTTTGTGAACTTAGGCGTTGCACGCAATCTTCCGCTCTTATACATAAAGAGCATTCCAACGAATGCAGCAATTGTCGCAACGATTGCTTGTTGCACAATTCCAGGATAGAAAAGTTCATAAGTCTTGCTGAGAATTCCAAGAACTAGGCCTTGGCATACTGCATAGACTAGATAGAGAGTTGGTCTAACCTGACGGCTAAATGCGCCAATCAAGCCAGTAATTAATCCGCCAACTAGGCCAATTAATAGAAAAGAGCCAGGAAGATTTAGATACCAAGCAGCGCCACCAACAGCAACTGCGGTACCAAGAAGAATTCCAGTTCGGGCTACAACATCATCCATAGTCATTCGTCCGGTACGTAGCGATGATGCAGCAGGTGAGTTATAAGTTTCTTCCAGTTTTGCATCAGCATCCATGGCAGCATAACCACGTCGGCTATACGCCCGATTTAATACTGGATTAGAACTATTCATTGCTCTCCTTTTTCTACCTTTTATTTTATTTTTTTTATCTGTTAACTGATGGTGCCCCCGGTGGGGGTCGAACCCACACTTGGACGATTTTAAGTCGTCTGCCTCTGCCATTGGGCTACAGGGGCGAATCAGCGTGGGCAAATCTACCTGCCTTCCGCACAACAAAATCCAATTGGGATCGCGTTAGCTTTCCGGTAAAAGTATTCTGTTGGCTCGGGTGGTAACTCCCAATGACCAATCTAATATTCCCGTCGCTGCCTTGGAACTTGAAATTGGCTCCATGGCCAAACTTTGGGCGCTTTCTAGGCAATTCCTCACCTATTTCGCTCAAAGTTCGAATCGTTGCCTGCCAGGCAATATTTCCAAGGGCTAAATAGGCGCGCACTGTCGGAAAAAGAAACTTAACTTCGCTCGCAAACCAATTCCCACAAGTCTTAATCTCATCACTTGTTGGTTTGTTATCAGGTGGTACACAATGAACGGCGCAAGTAATTCTTGTACTAAACAATTCTTGACCATCATTTATAGAAATACTCTCTGGCTGCTTGGCCAAATCGGCATTAAAGAGCGCTCGATAAAGCCAATCACCCGAACTATCTCCAGTAAATATTCTTCCAGTGCGATTTGCTCCATGTGCTCCCGGTGCAAGTCCAACTACTAAAAGTTTTGCATCACTTGGTCCAAATCCTGGAACCGGTTTACCCCAATAATCATCGCTTTGATATGCCTTACGTTTTGTAATTGCTACTTCGTTTCGCCAAGAAACCAGCCGCGGACATTTCTTGCAATTGATTAACTGGTTATCTAATTTTTTAAGATTTTTCGCCAAGGCTCCACGCAATTCCATCGAGGATGTCAGATTCAGATGCCACAAATTCTGTTGCACCGCTCTGCTTTAGTACTCGATCTAAAACTAGAGCTCCAGCGCCAATAACATCAACTCTGCCTGGATGCATGTAGCCGAGCTTGGCAATCTCTTCACGAGTCATAGAGAGAAACATTTTAGAAATTTCACTTACTTTAGCTGCCGAAATTCGCGATAGATGAATTGCGTATCGATCATAACTTTCCAACTCAAGTGCCGCAGCAGCAACGGTCGTAGCAGTTCCGGCAACTGCAATTAAAGTTTTTGCAGAATTTATTGGAACTTTCTGTGCCGCCTCCGCAATCGCAAGATCAATATCCTTTGTTGCTTGCTCAATGCTCTCTTTCTTTGCCGGGTAGCCATTTAGGTGACGTTCGCTCATTCGAACACATCCAATATTTACGCTTCGGGCAGATTCAACTATCGAAGTTCCAAAAACAAATTCAGTTGAACCGCCGCCAATATCAACCACTAAGAAGGGAGCATCAGATATGTGCATTTCGCGCACTGCGCCTTGGAATGAAAGACTCGCCTCTTCTTCTCCGCTGATTACCTCAGGTGTAATGCCTAGTATTTTTTCTACTCCGTTGATAAATAATTCACGATTAAGAGCATCTCTTGTAGCACTTGTTGCACAGAAGCGAATTGCAGTAACACCGCGCCGCCCAATTTCAGAGCTGAATTGAGCTACCGCAGTCAAAGTTCGATCAATTGCCTCTGGGGTAAAACTCTTATTCTTATCTACGCCTTCTCCCAGACGTACAATCTCCATTGTTCGATAAATCTCGCGAAAATTTCCATCACTGATATCGGCAATAAGTAAACGAATGGAATTGGTTCCACAATCAATCGCAGCGACTCGACTCATTGCGACCTTTGATTTCTTCGTTCCATGCAATTTCCGTTCTGCCACCACTTGCCAAGTGCAGAAAGCGCCTCATCTCCTAAGGGATTTACCCCTTCGCCTGCAGCTAATGAATGCGCAACGAGTGAATGTAAACATTTGACTCGATCCGGCATTCCGCCGGCAGAAATTTCCGTAACTTCTGGAACGTCGATTCCAAGAGCGCTTCGAGCAGCGATGTAATCATCATGAGCTGCATGATATTTTCCTGACAACTCTGGATCAGATTCCAGTCGCCTATTCATATCTTCCATTAATTCACTATTCTCAAGAGTCGAAATCTCAGAAGTTAGATTGGGACAAGTTGCGTAATAAAAAGTTGGGAAAGGAGTGCCATCGCTTAATCGCGGAGGCGTCTCTATAACTGCCGGATTTCCACAAGGACATCGATAAGCAATGGCATGGACATCGCGAGCGGTGCGACCAAGCTGTACCGCCAATACTTCTAAATCGTGTTCGCTCGGTTCATTTTTCATAAATTATTCAGACGCTCCGCTATTGCCAACTCCCACGGAAGTGATTGAGGAAATAATTCTCGAATACCACGGAACACCCAATGGAAAATCTTGATTGATAGGCGCAGCACCTTGGGAAGAATCAGAAACTTCAGGATTTGCTCCCAAAATTATGTACTGCCGTTCTCCAGGAAGAACAAAATGTAATCTCGCTCTGGCTTGCGATTTCACATACTCTGGATCTTTCCAACGTTCTAACTCTGCACGAGCCTCTTCCAGTTTTTTGCGATTCGATTCAACACTAGATTCCAATGCGCTGATCTGTGCGCGTTGGGCAAAATAGTGTTGAGTTGGCGGAGCCAAAGTTACGGCCATTGCAAATAAAACTATAAAGAGAATTAACAACCTTGTTGATATGCCACGACCTTCTGCAAAATCCGAAAACGCGCTCTTTAATCTAAATTTACGCGGACTCATTTAAATCTTGGGAAGGCAGACTTTCCTGCATATTTTGCCTTCGCACCAAGCTCCTCTTCAATCCTGAGCAGTTGGTTGTACTTTGCAACGCGTTCACTTCGAGCAGGTGCACCAGTTTTTATCTGACCTGCAGAAGTCGCAACAGCTAAATCGGCAATAGTTGTATCTTCAGTTTCGCCGGAACGATGGCTCATCATCGAGCGGTAGCCAGCTTTGTGCGCCATATCTACGGCATCGAGAGTCTCGGTAAGTGAACCGATTTGATTTACCTTTACTAGAAGAGCATTTGCAGTTTTTGTTGAAATACCTCGGGAGAGACGCTCTGGATTGGTAACAAATAGATCATCACCAACTAATTGCACTTTCTCACCTAGCGCTTGCGTAATTGATTGCCAACCTTCCCAATCATCTTCTGCCAATGGATCTTCGATCGAAACCAAAGGATAGGAATCTACAAGTCCCTGGTAATAAGAGATCATCTCTTGCGCTGAAAGTTTGCTACCTTCAAATTCATAGCTGCCATCTTTATAGAACTCTGTAGCGGCAACATCCATCGCAAGGGCAATTTCTGTTCCGAGCTTAAATCCCGCCTTTGTAATTGCTTCTACAATCAGATCAAGCGCAGCACGATTGCTATCTAGATTAGGTGCGAATCCGCCTTCATCGCCAATACTTGTGGCTAGTCCACGCTTCTTTAAAACTGACTTGAGCGCGTGATAAACCTCTGCACCCCAGCGTAGCGCCTCTTTGAAATTCTTTGCACCAATTGGCGCGATCATAAATTCTTGGATATCGACATTGGTATCAGCATGTGCGCCACCATTGAGAATATTCATCATTGGTACTGGTAATAAATCGGCACTCTCGCCTCCGATAAATTTGTAAAGTGGCAACTTCTTTGAATTACTAGCAGCTCTTGCGACTGCTAATGAAACTCCAAGAATTGCATTTGCACCTAATTTTGATTTATTAGCTGTCCCATCTAAATCAATCATTAATTTGTCAATCGTGCGCTGTGCAAATGGATCAGCGCCCACTAATTTTGGTGCAATCTCTTTTTGAATATTTGAAATAGCGCTTAATACACCTTTACCTAAATATCTTTCGCCACCGTCACGAAGTTCTACCGCTTCAAAAGCTCCAGTTGATGCGCCGCTTGGCACTGCGGCCCGTCCAAGCGAACCATCAGCAAGTTCCACATCGACTTCAACAGTTGGATTACCTCTCGAATCGAGGATTTCACGAGCTTTGATTGATTTGATTGTCGTCACGATTGGGAAGTCTATCCTTAACTGCTTTCCTTTAATGAATCGCGATATCGAAGGGCTGCCTTTCGCAATGCCGCCTCTGGATCTAAATCGCTTGCTACCGCCCAAGAAATTAATGAAAGAAATTCATCTCCGAGTGCATTCTCGTCAACACCGGATTTTGGTGGATTTGCTCTGGGAGTATTTAGGCCATTCTTTTGCGCACGGAGAATTAACTTGGTAGCAAGTGGAAGTGCTGGTTGACCTACCGGAACTCCCTCATCAAACTCAGTACGGCCCTTCTCTTCATTTTTGATCTGCTCCCAATTCCGCTTTACATCTTCGCTGGAATTAACTTTTACATCACCAAAAACATGTGGGTGTCTTGCAATCAATTTATCTGCCACGCCAGCGGCAACATCATCAATATTGAACGGCTCGCTTCTATCTTCCTCTGCAATCTTCGCATGGAAATATACTTGTAGTAGCAAATCGCCCAGTTCTTCTTTTAAATCTGCGCGGTTGCCACTTTCTACGGCTTCAATAAATTCATATGATTCTTCAAGTTGATAACGAATTAAACTCTCGTGAGTCTGCTCAGCATCCCAAGGACAATCCGAGCGAAGCCTCTTCATCACCTCTACTAGGCGAATCAGATTTTCGTATGCCATAGCTACTTATTTGTTACTGCATCGCCTGCTGGATCAGTGCCAAGAACTGAGATTGAAGTTGGATCCCAGACTCCGTACCTTGGATTAATCACAATCTTTAGCAACTTTGATTTCTCGCGTACTAGGTTCTGAATCAGATCATTAATTTCACCATCGGTGGCACCTGAATCAGCTAGTGCGCTGCCGATTTTTCGCAGAATTAAATCGCGACGAAGCACATCATCAAGAGCCTCCGGAGCGATTGCCGCATTTACCAATACTGATGGGAGCATCTCTTCGCCGCCAATACTCTGGAAGATCTCTGCTTTGTAAGCTTCAAGATCTGCCTTGGTTACTTCAATTCCAGTTTCAGCTGCAATTTCATCAAGAATTAAATTCGAGATTAAAAATGTCAGTTGTGAACGTGTCAAGACATCGCCATCTTGGAGCTGCATTTGAGAGGTATCTACTTTTTTTCGTTCCGCCAAAATCGAATCGACACGGCTTTGTAACGTAGCTAATTCGATATCAGTCTTACCAACACTAGCTGCAACATCCATCTGCGAGCACCCAGTAATAAATAGCAGTGAGAATCCAAGTAGTGCTGCGATAAGGCGTTTCATTTAATTTCCTTCTCTCTGCTTCATAGGCGAATTTAGCTCAGCCAGTGATTCGTTTACCCAGGTAAGGAGTGAAGTATCTCCTATCTTTTGACTCTCATCCGACCATGCGGCAACAGTAGGTCTGGCAATTAGCAGGGTGTTAGTCACAGATTTCACAATTGAGCCTGGATAGAGACGTTGTATTCGAAGCTGCACTGATTCCGAAATCTTAAATGGCGCAATCTTTAGATACTTACCCTGCAGCGCAAGATCTTTAATTCCCATCTGCTTTGCTTTAATTCGGAGCTTTGCAACATCAAGAAGTCGCAGCGCCTCTTCTGGAATCTCACCAAATCGATCTTTTAACTCATCTCTAATTGCATCAACTTCAGAATCTGCATTCGCAGCTGCCAATCTGCGATACAAATCCAACCTTAATCGATCGGCCGGAATATATGCAGTAGATAAATGGGCCGTAACTGGGAGCTCAACTTTGCACTCCAACTCTTGCTCTTGATCATCAATTAAGCCTCGTTTAAATTCTGTAACCGCTTCACCGACCATTCGCATATAAAGATCAAAGCCAACATCTGCAATATGTCCAGACTGTTCACCGCCCAATAGATTTCCTGCACCACGTATTTCTAAGTCTTTTAGTGCAACCTGCATTCCAGAACCAAGTTCGCTATTAGTTGCAATGGTATTTAATCGCTCTAGCGCCAACTCCGTTAAAGGTTTATCTGCAGGATATAGAAAGTATGCATAGGCGCGCTCTCTGCTCCGTCCAACTCTTCCTCGCAATTGATGGAGTTGCGATAGACCAAATTTGTCCGCTCGTTCAACGATTAAGGTGTTTGCATTAGCTACATCAATCCCATTTTCAACAATTGTCGTACAAACCAGCACATCAAATTCGCGATTCCAAAAAGCTAGGACAACTTGTTCTAGCGCGCTCTCATTCATCTGGCCGTGAGCGATTGCAATCCGCGCCTCCGGAATTAATCTCCGCAGCCGAGCTGCCGCCTCATCAATACTCTCAACTCGATTATGAATATAAAAAACCTGGCCATCACGCAATAATTCTCGATGAATTGCGGCAACAACTTGTTTATCATCATAGGCTCCAACATAAGTTAGAACCGGATGACGCTCTTCGGGGGCAGTTGCAATCGTCGACATCTCTCGGATGCCAGTAATTGCCATCTCTAAGGTTCGTGGAATTGGCGTCGCGGACATGGCCAGAACATCTACCGTTGCACGAAGTTTCTTTAATTTCTCTTTATGTTCAACGCCAAATCTCTGTTCTTCATCAACAATTATCAACCCTAAATCTCGAAATTTAATATCTTCCGATAACAAGCGGTGAGTTCCAATAACAACATCTATAGTCCCGGCGCTCAATCCAGATAAGGTTTCATTAATTTCCTTAGTCGAGTTAAAGCGCGATAACGCACTCACTTTGATTGGGAACCCCGAGTAACGCTCTGAAAATGTGGCTAAATGTTGTTGAACTAATAGCGTTGTGGGAACAAGTACCGCAACTTGCTTTGCATCTTGCACCGCTTTGAATGCTGCACGAATCGCAATCTCAGTCTTCCCATAACCAACATCACCACAAATGATTCGATCCATTGGATATGGTCGCTCCATATCGGCCTTGACATCATTAATTGTTGATAGTTGATCTGGTGTTTCAATATATTCAAAAGAATCTTCTAGCTCGCGCTGCCAAGTTGTATCAGGAGAAAATGCAAAACCGGGAAGGCTTGTACGAGCTGCATATAAACGAATTAACTCACCGGCAATCTCTTTAACGGCTTTCTTCGCTCGAGCTTTACTTCGACTCCAATCTCCACCGCCAATTTTGTGAAGTGCCGGAGTTTCACCTCCGATATATCTCGTAACTAAATCTAAGGAATCAGTTGGGACAAAGATTCGATCTGCCGGTTGACCTCGCTTTGCAGCTGCATATTCGATAACTACATACTCACGCTCTACACCGCCAACGCTTCGCTTAAGTAGCTCTTGATATCTTCCAATTCCATGAATTTCATGTACGACATAATCACCTCGTTTTAGCTCGAGAGGATCAATCGCTTTCTTACGTCGAGTTGGCAACTTTGTTGCAGATGCCCGACGATCTTTAATCCCAGTAATCTCTGATTCCGAGAGTAGAACTGTCTTATTTTCAAAATCTTGAAATCCGAAATTAATTGGTGATGTTAATAGATAGACCAAATCTCTAACTGGAAAAGTAGTTATTTCTGAAACAACTTTCGCGGGCAGATCTGCCTCAGATAACAGTTGTAGATAGCGCTCGGCTAAACCGTGAGAATAAAAGGAGAGAATTACGAGCTCGTTGGCAGCGAGCCACGCTTTTATATCACGCATTAACTTCTCAAAATCGCCACGATAAGGTGTCAACTCCTTGAATTGTTCTATTTTGGGATCATCAATATCTCCAAATAGATTTATGCTCCGCCACTGAATATCTTTTTCATCTGCCTTTGCCTTAACTTCCTCGATACTCAAATAATTAGCGCGCTGGAGTTCAGTACGTAACGGTGCTGCTACCGAATTACCAAGAGCAGCATTGGACCAGGAGGCTTCTAAAAACTCCTCGCTGGTTTTAATCAAATCTAAAGTTCGATTTTTGATTCGCTCTTCTTCAAGAAGAATCACTTCGTATTGGTTATCTAGAAAATCTAGAAATTGCTTCATCTCTGGATGTAGCGCTCCAATCAAAGACTCCATCCCTGTTTCATAGATACCTTCGGCGATCTTGCTAGTCATCTCTAATAGCTCTGGGTACAAATGTCGTAGCGACTGAGCACGCTCTTTTACTGCATCGTCAATGAGCAGTTCTCTGCCGGGCAAAATACGAATTGCGCTAGTTTCTGGTGCAAAAGTTCGCTGGCTGCCAATTTCAAAGCGACGAATCTCTTCAATTTCATCACCAAAGAATTCAATTCTGACTGGGTAATCGGCAGCTGTTGGATATATATCTATTATTCCGCCGCGTACCGCAAATTCACCGCGTCGCTCAACCATATCTACTCTGGTATATGCCCGATCAACAAGTGCAGTTATCAACTTTTCAAAATCGATACTTTGGCCGCGATCAAGTGTCAATATCTCCTGATCAGTTATATTTGAAATTATTGGTTGTACTAGTGAACGAATTGGAAGTACCAATACTTGAATATTTGATAAGTTATAAAGGACATCAATTCGTTTAGCAATTGTGTCGTTGTTAGGACTTAACTTTTCATGTGGCAGGGTTTCCCATGAGGGAAATTCAGAAACTGAATCTAAATATGCTCCTAATTCTTTAACTAGTTCACCCGCACGCTTACTTGAATGTGTGACGAGAACTAGTTTCTTCTCAGCTGCCCTTGCGGCAATTAGTTGTGGGAAAGCAGAAAGCGGCGCAATTAAACGATCGCTTCCATTGAGTTTTGCCAGACTCTCCTTGGAGAGTTTGGCAATCCCACTTAATCTGCCCATTCTTATCCTCGCTCTGAAATGCCGATAAGCCCCGCTTCCCAAAAGGGAGGGGGCTGAACGAAATAAGGATACTTAAAAAGTAAGTGCGGGCCCAAATTTAAAGGACCCGCACCATTATTAACTTAACTTACGGATTGGTTCTTACTGGCTTTACTGGCTTTGCCGGAATTGAAGCTTTAGCCGCAGCTTTTGCAGCTCTAAATGCATCGCGTGCTGCTTGCTTCTCTGCCTCAGTAGCGGTTTCGTTATTGCGAACTGCATCAAATGCAGCTTTTGCTGCCTTTATTTGAGCATTAGCAGCTTTTTTAGCTTCCTTGTAAGCCTTTGCTGCAACCTTGAATTCAGCTCGCTGTTGTTTTACTACGGATTTATCTGTACTTGTATCTGCAAGGGCACTTGGCGTTGCAAGGACTGCGAACGCTAGAGCAATTGCTGTGATGTTTTTCTTCATTTTTACCTCTCTAGGAAGAACCGTCAATCTTTGACGTTGAGAGAAATTTAGAATTTCTCCTTTGGAATGTTCTGTGAATAACAAATGATCTTTAATGGATTTTCCGGTCAATTTTGAAAACTTGGAAGAGAAGGAACAACCGGTAACGCTTGTATCTTTATATCTCTATTGATTATCGCACTAGCGATTGCTTTATCTTTCTCTGCTTTATTGCTTAAATTCAATTCTCTTTGGCCCTCTATCCGCGGATATAGTTCCTTAATCTTCTTGAGTTCAACTTTAAACTCACGATTTATAGACTTAAGGCATATGCGATATTTACGTTCTGCTAACTTTCTCTCTTTTTTAAGATTTCGAAAATCATCTTGGGTTGGCGCCGTAAGTGCAGTGAAAGCCGTCAATGCTTGGTTGTAAGAAGTCGTAATATTCGAGCAATCTACGATTTGAATATTTTCTGCTGATGAGGCAGGTAGAGCTAATGCCGTGGCTAATAAGGCTATGCAGATCCGAATCACAAATCTCATAGGTAAAGAATCCCACTTCTTCTTGTGAATATCATGTGAAGAACCATCTCTTTTTCTGTGCTGGGCCAAACTGCAAAATTTCTGCCTTATTCTCCACTAGTGGCAGAGAAACTTAAGGTACTAGTAGTTGATGATGATTTAAGCATTAGGAATCTTCTAGCCGAGATGCTTAACATTGCCGGATTCAGTTCAGAGACGCGAGAAAGTGGAGCCTCTGCATTGCTCGCACTGCGATCTTCAAGATTCGATATTGCAATCTTTGATGTGAACATGCCAGGCATGAGCGGCTTTGAGCTATTAAAGGAAGTTAGAAAGAACGACGAAAATCTTCCGGTCCTATTTCTCTCCGCTCGAAATGAGTCCATGGATGTAATTGAGGGCCTACGAATTGGAGCTGACGACTATATCTCGAAGCCATTTAACCTCGAAGAAGTGATCATGCGAATTAATACCATTTTGAAGCGGAGCAATCTCGAGAATAAAACTTCTAGATTAATAGCCGGACCGATATCACTCGATGAAGATACTTATGAAGTGTATTTTCAGAATGAACTTGTAGAACTCTCAAAAACTGAGTTCCGTTTACTTCATTATTTAATGATTAATCAAGGCCGAGTGGTCACAAAAGAGAAGCTGCTTGATGAAATTTGGGGATATAGTTTCAATACTACGACCACAGTAGTCGACACCTATATTTCCTATCTTAGAAAGAAATTGCATAGAGAAGGGTTTGAAGGTATCAAAACTATTCGAGGAATCGGATTCCAGATTAAGGTGAAGTAGATTGACATTACAAAAAAGGCTCACGCTTTTCACTCTTCTTTTGACCACCGCGATAACTTTATTGCTGGGAATAACGTTGGTAGAAAATGTTAATCGCTCGCAACTATCCTCTATAGATTTTGAAATAAATCAAGTTGCAAATTCCACCAAGAGCGCAAGGGATTCTTTGATAACAGATGCACTTACTCTTGCAACTTCCTCACAAAGTAATCTTTCACTATTGATTATTGATGAAGATGGCGAGATTTATCCAATTCTGGAACAAACGGATGAATTATCGGACTTGCTTGAAGATCGAGTTGATCCAAAATTGCTCCCAGCAGAAGAAATTTTTAATGAGGGATTTTTCCGAATGAGAAGTGTTCAAATCGGTGGCGGCGACCAACTATTAGTCATTTCTGATATTTCGAAGATAACGGATGAAAAACGTCGGAACTATCTATTGCTTTTTACCTTTCTATTTCTCAGTACCAGTCTCTCTCTTGCCCTACTCCGCAAAGTTATTTCCCGCGATGTTCGACGTGCAATAACTGAGATTCAGGATCGTGACCGCTTGCAAGCCGAAAAGGAAAAAAATACCCTCCTGAAGAATTTCATCTCAGATGCTTCACATGAATTAAGAACTCCCCTAACCGTTATTAAAGGATATTTAGAGATCTGGAAGCTAAACCCAGCGCAACCTCCAGAACCAAAAGTCATGGAATTGTTGTTGCAGGAAACGAAAAGGATTGAAAGAAACGTCACGTCGCTCTTGGAGTATTTGGAACAGGAAACGATTGCTGAAGAGGAGTTAACTCCGATAGACCTTAATATATTTATTGAAAGAGAGCTAGAAATCTTTACGGCTCGCGAGAGCGAGCGAGATATCGAGAAAAACGTGGAGGCAAATTTGTTGGTACTTGCTTCTGAAGATTTGTTGCTGCGTTTGCTACGAAATTTATTTGGAAATATATCTCAACACACCACTAAGGATAAAGCAGTAAAGGTATGCGCTTATAAGAAGAATGATGAAATCATCTTACAAGTAGAAAATCACTGGGCTAAAGATTCCACTGAACTTATGAACTTTGAAAAACTCACAACTAGATTTAATTCCACTCGATCTTATGAGAAGGGCGGTTCTGGTTTAGGTTTCAGTATTATGAATGGAGCAGTAACTAAGATGAGAGGAACGCTAAAGGTTTACCAGACTGATAACGGTAATTTCGGCGTAGAAGTCGCTTTGCCAAGAATATAGCTCTTAATTAAATTCACTCTGAGCCTTCTGCAAACCATTCGTTATTAATGAAATTGTCGCGGATACGCCATTGTCAATTAGATTTGGTAATTCCTTACGTTCTTCAGCGCTAAAAGGCTTTAACACATAATCAGCGGGGTCTTGTCTTCCAATAGGTCGCCCAATTCCCATTCTGATTCTGAAATACTCTGGACCTAATACGCCGGTAACACTTTTCAATCCATTATGGCCGTTATCTCCGCCACCTTGTTTTAGGCGAATTGCCTGAAACGGAATATCTAATTCATCATGAATAACAATTAAATGATCGCTCTTAACTTTAAAGTAATCTGTAAGTGACTTTGTAGGTCCGCCTGACTCATTCATATAGCAACGTAGCGTGGCAGCAACAACAGAGATTCCTGCTACCTTGAATTGGGCAACGTTGGCTCGTGATTTATGGTTACTGAATTTCGCACCATTTTGAATTGCAAGTTGGTTAACAACCATGGCGCCAATGTTGTGGCGAGTACGTTCGTATTCGGAGCCAGGATTACCCAGTCCGATAACAATCCAACTTTCCTTCGATTTACCAAACATGAAGGAAGGTTACGACTATTTCTTCTCGCCCTCCGCGCCACCTTCAGCAGGTGCTGCGGCTTCACCTTCAGCAGGTGCTGCGGCTTCACCTTCAGCAGCAGCAACTGGAACAACTTCTTCAGCTGCGGCACGTACCGAGAGGTGAACAACAACCATCTTCGGATCGCTCTTAAGGGTAACGCCTTCTGGCAGAACGACATCTGATGCAACTTTGGAATCTCCAGCCATTAAGCCAGTGATATCCAATTCGAGAGCTTGTGGAATTGCAGTTACATCTGCTTCAACTTCAATTGTGTTATGTACGTGCTCCAAAATACCTTCTGGATCATGTTTACCGGATGCATGTACCGGAACGTTAACGGTAACGCGCTCACCACGACGTACGATAATCAAATCAATATGTTCTAGATTTCCTTTAA
>JACCDW010138356.1_pt1 | contig 17456 bp, 17 predicted proteins | sample 7449781 | NCBI WGS metagenome assembly JACCDW01 (sample SAMN15323449, study PRJNA562643) | freshwater metagenome | isolation source: river surface water | place: USA:Blue River Watershed | collected 2017-08-18
CCACGTTCCTTTAACTGGGTCTCTGCGTCCCGGAGACTGCAGGCTTGGGCGGTGCATCCCGGGGTGTTGGCCTTGGGATAAAAGAAGACGAGGAGATATCCCTCTGAACCGTAGGCGGCAAGATCGAGCGGTTTCCCGTCTTGGTCGGGCAGGGTGAGGGAGGGAATCCGATCACCCAGCTTAAGCTCAAGAGGAGCGGACACGGCGGCGAATGGCATCCAAGGCAGAAGCAGTGCTGTGGCCCAGCGGATCACGGCCTCGAAGAGGCCGGCATGGGTTGCCCGGACTTTATTTTTGCCTGAAAGGAGGCGAACGCCTTCCGGGCTTCCGGAACGCTATTCGCCCTAGCGATGGTTTCCGCGGCCTTGGCCAGTACAGGCATATTGGGCTCGAGTAGCTCCGTCAGTTTTTCCGCGCAAATCTTGGCGGAGGCGAGGTTTCCCTGGTTTAGGCAATTTTCCAAGCGGTCCATGGTGGAGGTTACGGGACAGATTTTCGCGTATGCCGGGCAGCTCATTTGGGTAAAAGGACACCCCTTCATCAGGAGAAAAGCACCAGCGAACCCAACGGCACCCGCCACGATCAGCGGCAGCCATTTCTGTTTGGGGACGGAGGGTTTGGGAGAGGGGGTTTTCTTGGGGGGTTTAGGCATCCCGCCAATATAAAGCCGGAAGCGGGAACCGTCAGCGGGAAAGTTTTAGGAGATAGGAGTTAGTAGATAGGGGGAATCGTGAATGTGAATGTGAACGGAAATCCGAAAGCAAAACAAACGGAAAACCTACTCCTCTTTGGGCTTCTCGGAAACGGTGAGGCGGTACTTGTGGTAGGCCTCGAAGGTCCAAGGAAAGAGTTTTTCAGCGACCTGCCTCATGGCGGCGCTGAGTTCCCGGATCTCCAGTTGGGCGTGATCGTCCTCCCGTAACTGAAGAAAATGGACCAGGTTATGAAGGTCGCAATTCACATAGACCTCCGTGAAGATGCTCACCGGTAGGACCATGCGAGCCAGTTCCCTGGCCACGCCTTGTTGGAGGAGTCTTTGGTAGGTGGCATAGGCGGAGTCGTGGCAGGCCTTGACCTCCTGGGTGAGGGCGGCGTGATCGAGGGAGGCGGAGACCTGACTGCCCTGTTTATTCTTGGCATCGGCGGCGCGCCATTGGGTAGGGAGGTAGAATTCGTCGGCCAACTCGGAATAGCGTCCGCTCCACTCGTTTAGGCGGAAGGTGCGGTGGCGGACGAACTGCCGCATGATGAAAATCGGCATCTTAATGTTGAAGGTGATGGAGCACTGTTCGAACGGGCTCGTGTGGCGGTGTTTATAAAGATAGAGCAGCAGCTTTTTGTCCTGATCCTCGCCCTTGCTGGGGCTTTTGTAGGAAATGCGGGCGGCTTCCACGATCCGTAGATCGGTGCCGAGGTGATCAATATAACGGACGTAGCCCTGACCGAGAATGGGGATGGTGTGACCCTTTTCCATGAAGTGAACATCGAACCTCGCCGATCGGCGGCTGCCGAGAGGAAAAGAGTCTGGCTTCGATTAAGTTGTGAAAAGTTTGAGCTGCTCCTGGAGGCGCCCGATTTTTTCCCCAGCCTCCCGTTCGATCCGGCGCCACTCCTCGACCTTCTCCGGAGGAGCTTTGGAGGCCATATTGGGGTCGGCCAGCTTAGCGGCCTCACGGGCGCGGGCGGTCTCGGCGGCAGCAATCTCCTTCTCCAGCCGGGCTTTTTCTTTGGCCGGATCGAGAAGTCCTTCCAGCGGCAGATAAAGATCGCCCCACGGAGTGGGAGTCATGGGGGCTTTGGGGGCTGCGGTGGCCATCTCCACGGAACCGGCCTGAAGGAGTTTGGCCAGAGTGCGAAGATCTTCGGGGGACGGAGGCTTTGAAGTGGTTAGAAGATAACGAAGTTTCGAGGAACCCGAGAGGCCGAATTCACCCCGGAGCCGACGCCCCGCCTCCGCCGTGGCGTAGCAGGCCTGGGCTTTTTTGCCGTTCGCGGAGTCCCAGCGGATCTGCCCGGGCTTGGGCCAACCAGAGAACTGGATGGTGTCCCGGCCGAGTCCAAGGGTGAGCCAGAGTTCTTCCGTGATGAAGGGCATGAAGGGGTGGAGGTAGCGGAGGACGCGGGAAAGCACGAAGTCGGCTGTGGCCAGGGTGCCGGGTCGGGTGGGGGAGGTGGTGTCGGCAAAGTCGGCTTTGGCGGTTTCGATAAAGCGGGCGCAGAATTCGTCCCAGACAAAGCCGTAGAGGCTTTGGGCGATTTGGCTGAACTCATAGTTCGCGTACATCTTTTCCAGCGAATTCTCCAAGGCGTCCAACTCGGCCAGCAGATGGTCGCTGAAGGGAGTGCGGGGATGTTTGGCGGGATCGGCCTCGGGATCGCAGGGTCCCTGTTGCTGGCGAAAGCGGCAGGCGTTCCAAAGTTTATTGGCGAAGTTCCGGCCCTCCTCGATCTGCTTTTCATCATAGCGGATGTCCAAGCCCTGGGGAGCGATGCGGAGGAGGCCAAAGCGCAGGCCGTCGGCCCCGTACTTGGCGATCAAGTCGAGCGGATCGGGAGAGTTGCCGAGCGACTTGGAGAGTTTGCGCCCCTTGGCATCGCGAATCAGCCCGGTGAAGTAGACGTTGCGGAAGGGGAGCTCCCCCATGTATTCGAACCCGGCCATGATCATGCGGGCGACCCAGAAGAAGATGATATCGGGCCCGGTAACGAGATCGGTGGTGGGGTAGAATTTTTTCAACTCGGGCGTCTTGGCCGGCCAGCCCATCGTGGCGAAGGGCCAGAGCCACGAGGAGAACCAGGTATCGAGCACGTCGGAATCCTGTGTCCAGCCCTCTCCAGGAGACTCCACCTGGCAGCGGGTTTCGTCGCCGCGATACCAGACGGGGATCCGGTGTCCCCACCAGAGCTGGCGACTGATGCACCAGTCCTGCAGGTTGCCCATCCAGTGGTCATAGACCTTCGTCCAGCGGTCCGGAAAAAAGCGCATTTTGCCGGACGCCACCACTTCGCGTGATTTTTTCGCGCTGGGATATTTCAGGAACCACTGTTCCGAAAGGCGGGGCTCGACGGGAACGTCCGCGCGTTCGCTGAAGCCAACCTGATTGGTGTAGGGCTCCTCTTTGACCAGCAGACCAAGTTCGCGGAGCTGGTCGGCGGCGGCGGCACGGGCCTTCATGCGGTCGAGCCCGGCCAGTTGTTTGCCGGCGGCCTCGTTCATATGACCGGTTTCGTCGATGACCTCGATGGCGGGAAGCTGATGGCGCTGGCCGATGGCAAAGTCGGCCGGATCGTGCGCCGGGGTGACCTTCAACACCCCGGTGCCGAACTCCATCTCGACATGGTCGTCGCCAACGATGGGAATGCGACGCTGGGATTCAGGCAACTCCGGGGGCAAGGGGCGGAGGGCGAATTTGCCGATGAGGGAGGCGTAGCGGGGATCCTTGGGGTTAACGGCGATGGCGGTGTCACCAGGAATGGTTTCCGGGCGGGTGGTGGCGATGGTGAGGAACTGATCCTTTTCCCCGGCCACGGCCACATGGAAGTGGTAGAGGTGGCCCTTCTGCTCCTTCATGATGACTTCTTCGTCAGAAAGCGCGGTGCGGGAAACGGGGCACCAGTTAACCATCCGGCGGCCGCGGTAGATGAGGCCTTTTTGGTGGAGATCGACAAAGACCTGCTGGACGCAGGCGGAATAGGCGGGATCCATGGTGAAGCGTTCCCGGGACCAGTCACAGGAGGCGCCGAGTTTCTTGAGCTGCTGGATAATGATGCCGCCGTGCTTTTCTTTCCACTGCCAGACCTGCTTGAGAAATTCATCCCGACCGAGGTCATCGCGGTGCTTGATCTTGCCCTCTTTCTTGAGCGTGCGTTCCACGACGGTTTGGGTGGCGATGCCGGCATGATCCGTGCCGGGAAGCCAAAGAACTTCCAAGCCCATCAGGCGGGCGCGGCGGGCGAGAATGTCCTGCAGGGTGTTGTTGAGAACGTGACCGAGGGTGAGGATTCCCGTGACGTTGGGGGGTGGGATGACAATCGAAAAGGGAGGCTTGGCCGAAGTCGGATCGGCGCGGTAATCCCCCCGTTCCGTCCATTGGCGGTACAGGCGGTCTTCGACCTTGGACGGATCGTAGGCGGGGGCGAGTTCGGGCATGAGGGCGTCTAGATTGCCTTCCGCAGAGGCGGGGGAAAAGCCTGCGGAGGAGTTTTAGTCGCCCTGATCCGCGCCACCACCCCCCCCGGCACCGGCGGCGGCCGGAGCGGCTTGGCCTGCGGGGACAAACTGCCACCAAGCGGTTTCATTGATGGCATAGATCGGCTTGTAGTGCTGGATTTTGTCCGCGGTCCAGACGCTCTTGATCTGATTATCGAGAATGAAGCACTGGCCGGCCGTGATCACCCCCAGGATGCAGTGGCCGACGCCGAGGTTGAGGTCCTTCACCACGAGGATGCGGAGTTCATCCTGGGTGAAGCCCAGTTTTTGGAGCGCGTAGTATTTGGCGATGGCATGATCCTCGCAGTCCCCGCTGACACGGCCCGGCACAACATAATCAGGGGATTGGGTAAACTGGACCGGGGTGTTCCAAAGATCCGGCACGCCCCAGTTTTTCTGGTCGGGTACATAACGCATGGAGTTAAAGGTTTCGTTGACCTTTTTGATCATCTCCAGCTTGTCGGCGGACTGATTTTTTTGGACGAACTCCTCCCAGCCCCCGGCGTAAGGGGCGTTGATATCGGCCTTTTTGGCCAACTCGTCCTGGACTTCCGACAAAATCCCGGTCCATTTCGGGAACTTCTGGATCGGCTGCTGTTGCACCACCTGGTACTGGCCATCCCAAGCCCAGGCGCCGCCAAGGCCTAGAGTCAGCCAGATGGCCAAGAGGAGTCGAGGGACGTTCATAGAAGATCAAGTTACACCAAAAGTTCGCCTAGGAAAACCTTGAGCGCGGAGCCGAATCGGAAAATCCTTGTGGTTCCAACGGAAAGGAACTCCCTGTGGCTGAATCCAATACCCCCGCTCCCCAAGACCCCTCGAAGCTCAAAATTGCCGCCCCCAAGATTGCGGAGGCCCCGGTCAAGCGCCCTTGGAATCTGACCACCATTTTGGCGGCCGCCTTTTTGGCGATTTTCACCGTGGGGGGTGTTTTGGGGATCCTGTCTTTCGTGCAGGCAGAGAAGAAAAGAACGCTGCGGGATTGGCAGACCCAAATGGGGTTGGTGGCGGAGACCCGCGGAGCGGCGGTGGAGACGTGGCTCGGCTCCCAGTTTGACGTTCTGCGCGCCATCGCCTCCAACGAGTCCCAAAAAATCTACATCGACACCCTGCTGGACGAGGCGGCGGCGGCCGACCAGCGGGAAGGGGCGGAAAATTTCCTGCGGAACTACCTGAAGAAAATGGCCGAGGCCAACAGCTTCGTGACTCCGCCCCCGGCTTTGGAAATCAACGCCAATGTGGTGCGGGAAGGGATTGCCGGAATCGCCGTGGTTGCACCCAGTGGTCAAATCCTCGTGGCCAGCGAATTTCTGCCCGCGCTGAAAGAAGACGGCTTTATCGATGTCTTGAAGGAAAACGCGGCCCGGCAGCGTGGCCTTTGGAACATGCGGCTGGATGGGGAAGGCCAGCCCAGCCTTGGATTCATCGTGCCTATTTACCCGGTGGATGCTTCGGACAACGCCAAGCCGATCGCCTATGTGGTGGGCCTGAAGCAAGTGGCCAAGGAGCTTTTCCCCTTGATGGCGCAACCGGGAGAGACGCTGAAGAGCGGGGAGAACTACCTGGTGCAGGAGAAGCCCGGCACCTCGGGTAACACAGTGCAGTTCCTCACGCCCCGCCGGGAGCCGCTGCCCAATGGGACCAAGCCGATGACCAACGATTCGCCGAACGACCCCGAAAACTCGGCGGCCTCCTTTGCGCTCAAGCAGCCCGGAGCCTTCGGAATCCGCCCCAGTTACGCCAATGTGCCCAGTCTGGTGCTGGGCCGGAAAATTGGCGGCACGCCTTGGGTGGTGGTCCGGACCGCAGCGGAAGAAGAAGCTCTGGGGCCGGCCAAGAAGCGGCAGACGATGATGCTGATCGGATTCACGCTGGTACTCGGCTTGGCTTCGGTTTCGATGGGGGTGGCGTGGAAGCACGGCGCGGAAATCCGGGCCTCGGCGGAGGCCCAGCGCCTCAAGATTGCAGCCGAACGTTTCACTGGATTCTCCAAATTCCTACGGGTGATCACGGATAACCAGCCCACGGCGATTGCGGCGGTGGACGGCGGGGGTAAGTACAGCTTCGCCAACCGGACCCTGGCGGAGGCGGCGGGAATCACCACCGAGGAAGTGGCCGGCAAGACGATGCCGGCGGTGATTGGCCCGGTGCGGGCGGCGGCGTACCAGAAGATCAACAAGCAGGTGATCGACGACCTTTATCCCGGTTGGCCGGCGGACCGGACGGAAGGCAAGTGGCAACCGCAGAAGGGCCGGTTTGAGTTCGAGGAGGGTGGAAAGAAGAAGTACACCAAGACCGATCACATTCCGTTGCGGGCGGATCGCGACCATCCCCCGGGCGTTCTCCTGATTGAGCAGGACATCACGGAGTTCATCGTGGAGCGTGAAAAGCGTGAGAAGATGTTCCGCGGTTTGATCGACGCTTTTGTGGGTGAAGTGGACAGCCGGCAGGCCCAAGCGGCGCGAACCAACGCCAAGCTGATCGGCCGGATCGCCCGTGGGGCGGCTGAAGAAATGGGATTAACCCTGATCGATGTCGAAACCGCAGAGTTGGCCGGGGAACTTATGAATCTTGGAACCATGGCCCTACCTAATGAGGTGGTGGGCAAAGGGGGATCCCGCAACGACGATGAAAAGCGCCGGATGCGTGAAGCCATCCTTCGAAGTGCGGATCTGGTCGCCAATCTGGAGTTTCAGGGGCCGGTGGCGGAGACCATCCGGCAGTCCCAAGAGCGGGCGGACGGCAGCGGTTTCCCGAACCGACTGGCGGGCGACGCCATTTTGCCTTCGGCGAAAGTCGTGGCGGCCGCCAAGAGGTTGGTCGATCTGATCCAAGGCCAGGAAGGTGCGCCCCAGTCTCTCGATCAGGCTTTACGGACGATTATGAGCGAGGCCGGGGCGTCCTTGGACCGTGGCGCTGTGGCGGCAATGGTCGACTTCCTGGATAACCGCGGCGGCCGCGGAAAGGTCGGACTCGCCTAATCCGGGATCAAACTCTGGTCGACGGTGTCGTCGAACCGGAGGTTGAGTAGCTTCCAGTCCGCCCCGACGGGCATGTAGTAAACGAACTGCCAGCGGAGGGGTTTCTTCGTGTGGAAGCTTAGGTAGGTGAGATAGATCACCCGGGTGCCCACGGGGCGCTGGTCATAAAGTTCCACCCCCTGGAGAGGACCGAACACCTCCAGGCCCTTGCGGATGTTTTCCACGAACTCCGGCACGGCGGCAGGATCGGACAAGGAAGGATTGTTGGCGACCAGGCTCCGAAAACTGTCATCGATCTTCCCGGCTTGAATGCCGTTGAAAAATAAATCCAGCTGCTTTTGGACAGCGGCCGGGGCTGGTTTGGCGCTGGGGTTACGGGGGAGGAGTTGGGGAAGCAGGGTATTGACCCGCGGGAGATTGTTGGTGGCTTTCTCCTTTTCCTTGTCTTTGGCGGCAGGTGCCAAGGTGGCGCTCAGAATCAAAAGCAGGGCGATAGGGATGATCTTCATGGCAGGAGTGTCTGAATCCTTTCCCGACCACTCTGCAGGATGGGGTCGCCGTGGGCAAAAAAGATTCTCCGGATGGGCAGGTGCAAAAGGCTGCCCAGGCTTTTTGGCAAAAGAGCAGGGTCGCTGCAGTACTTGTCCGGAAGAAGCATGAGTCCATGGGGAGCCAGGTTGATGAGGGCATCGCCCAGCACCAACGACCCGCTGGGGCTGTGAAAGTAGGCCGTTTCTGCTTCGCCGGCGCCGGGAAGGGGGATGGAAGTAAAGCCGGGTGGGTGATCCGTTAGGATGGCCTGCCATTCTTTGGCCAGATCTGCGCAGGCCCGGTCATGGTTACCGTTGGTTTTGACGACCAAGACCGGGGCGGGGGGTTGGGGCGATGGCTCGGGCCAATGGATTGGATCAAAAAGAATCGTTCCCTCGGATCCGTGAAAGCAGGTCGACCAGAGTTCTGCTTTGCAGGCGGGGTCGTAAGCGTGCCAGGTGGCAAAGCCGTCGCCGTGGGGTGCGAGCGGACCCGGAGAAAGGCTCAAGGGACTACTTCTTCAGCGTGGCGGCGTACTGGCTGGCAGAAAGGAGGTGGTCGGTCGCGGCGGAGGCGGGCTTTAGCCGGAAAAGCCATCCTTGGGCATAGGGCTCGCGGTTGATCAGGCCGGGATCCGCAGTGAGGGCGGTGTTGGTCTCGGTGACCTCGCCCGCGATGGGGGCGTAAATATCGGAGGCGGCCTTGACGCTCTCGACCGTGGCGATGACATCCCCCGCATTCACTTTTCGGCCGGGTTTTGGGAGATCGACAAAAACGACGTCGCTCAGTTCTGTCTGGGCGTGGTCGGTGATGCCCACCGTGCCATGGTCTTTTTCCAGCCGGACCCACTCGTGGGTTTTGGCGTAGCGAAGATCCTCGGGAGTATTCATCGGTTTTGCAGGAATTTTCTTTTGGAGACCTTGGCAGGGACCCGCCGCCCGCGCACTTCAAATTCCAAAAGTTGTCCCAAAGCCGGGGCGGGGGATCCCACCAAGGCCAGGGCGATGCCGTATCCAAGCGTGGGGGAGGGTAAACCGCTGGTAATCTCGCCGATTTTTTTTCCATCGTGAAAGACCGGATAGCCGTGGCGGGGTGGAGCCTGACCTGGTTCGCTGGACAGGCCGATAGTAACGCGGGGCGGTCCGTTTTTCTTCTGATTTTCCAGGGTGGAGCGACCGGGAAAGGAGCGGGGGCGTTGGATATCGACAAAAAATCCCATCCCTGCCTCCACGGGGGTGATCTCGTAGGAAAGATCCTGGCCGTTGAGCGGAAGGCCGGCTTCGAGGCGGAGGCTGTCCCGTGCGCCCAGTCCGCAAGGCAGAAGGCCATCGGGCTTGCCGACTTCGAGCAGTCGGGTCCAGATTTTGGGTCCGATTTTCAGGTCGGTAAAAATCTCAAAACCATCCTCCCCGGTGTAACCCGTCCTGGCCACCAAGGTGTCACTGCCCTCCAGCTTGGTGCGAATGATTCGGTTGCGCTCCGGCAGGGCGGTTCCGGATGGCATGAGTTTGGCAAGGATGGCAGGAGCCTTAGGCCCTTGGAGGGCCATGCCCACCGTCGATCCCGGAGAACCGGTAAAGCGCGCCTGGGGACTTTCCTTCTGTTTCAGTAAATCCTGCACTTCCCGGTGGCGTGAGGCGTTCACGACAAGAAAGAAGTCCGCGGGACCCATCCGATAGATAAAAAGGTCGTCAATCACGCCGCCGCGTTCGTTGGGCAGGAAAGAGTAGTGACCCTCCCCCTCGGTTAATTTGGCGGGGTCGTTCGCGAGTAGGCTTTCGAGACAGGCGAGGATTCCGGGGCCCGTGGCGCGAATCTGGCCCATGTGAGAGATGTCAAAAAGGCCGGCGGCTTGGCGGGTTGCCTGATGTTCCTGCAGGAGGCCGGAAAATTGTACGGGAAGATTCCAGCCGGCGAAGGGGATCATGCGGGCCCCGGCGGCCAGATGGCAGTCGGCTAAAGGGGATTGGGCGACGGGCTCCGACATGAAACTAAAACCTAAGGTGGAAGAAGGGAGAGTCAACGGTCTGGCGGAAGGGACGGGGGATCGGTAAACCAATTCCATGTCGAATTCCCCCGTTCGCCTGCTGGATTTGATGCGTCAAACCGAGGATCCCCGGGTCATTAACCTTGCGGCCGGCATCCCATCGCCGGATTTCTTGCCGTTGGAAGCCCTGAAAACCGCCCTGGAGCAGGAGGTGGCCAGTCAGGCCCGCGCGATGTTCAGCTATCATCGGCCAGAAGGGGCGGCTCCTTTGCGGGAAGCGATCTGCGAATATTTGGCCGTGCGGGGGGTAAAGGCCTCTCCTGACCAGGTGCTGGTGACGGTGGGATGTTCCGGAGCTCTGGCTTCTGTGATTGGGACGGTATTGCGAAAAGGGGACACGGTGGTGTGTGAGGCGCCGGCTTACTATGGGTTGTTGGAGCTCCTCGGAGCCGCGGGGGTGAAGTTCCGTCCTGTGCCCACGGCGGTCGGGCAGGAGCCGGATCCGAAGCGGTGGGAAAAAGCGATCCGCGCCAAGCCCAAGCCAAAATTGGTGGTGGTGACTTCAAGTCTTTCCAATCCCAGCGGGGCGACCCTGCCGGAGGAGTGGCGGGCGCAGCTGGTGGAGATCTGCCGCAAAGCCAAGGTGCCGATCCTCGAAGACGATATTTACGGCGATCTGCTGGGGCAGAACCGCCCCAAGCCCTTGCGGGCCTTTGATGACGGCTCGACGGTTCTCCTCGCGACCAGTTTCTCCAAGACAGTCGCCCCCGGCTTGAGGATTGGCTTTAGCCTCCCGGGCGCATGGATGGAAGCGGCGGCGGATCGTCAGTGTCGGCAGTCGATCCACGGCGCGGTGCCGCCGGAGTATCTGACGGCCGCTTTCCTGCGGTCGGGGCGTCTCCGGGGTCACCTGGAAATGCTCAAGACCGTGTACGAGAAACGCAGGGAGTTGGCCTTGGGAATCCTACGGCGTGGGTTGCCGGAGGGCATCCGGGCGGACGATCCGAAGGGCGGTTACATGCTCTGGGTGAGGGGTGGCCGGGCGGGAATGATTGAGGAAGTTCGGCAGAAATGTCTGGAGCGGGGTGTCGCGGTGGTGGGTGGAGGAATCTTTTTTACCCAGACCCCCAAGGAAGCCTGCTTCCGGCTGAACTGTGCCCGGGCGACGCCCGAGGATTTGGCGCGGGGAATGGAGATTTTTTGCGAGACGGTTACAGCTGCGGCGAACCAAAGCGGTGGACGAAAAAGCCGGACCTGAGCTTGGGTTCAAACCAGGTGCTTTTGGGCGGCATGATCTGATCGGCATCGGCCACGGAAAAGATCTGGGAAAGTGACACCGCGGGAAGGCTGAAGGCAGCCGCGCCCTGACCCGAGCGGACCTTTTTCTCCAAGGCTGCGGTCCCGTGAATGCCGCCGACAAAGTCCAACCGGGCGTCCGTACGCGGGTCCTTCACCCCGAGAGTCGGTCCCAACAGGCGGTCCTGAAGCGCAGAGGCATCCAGTTTCGCCACGGGATCGGCCTTTGGATCCGCCTTCCAGGCCAGCTGATACCAGTGACCCTTCACGAAAAGTCCGATTTTTCCGGTTTGGTCGGGAGGCGCGGAGGACAGTTCGGTGACGTCGAATGCCTTCTTGGCGGCGGCCAACAGCGTTTCTGGGGTGAGCGGATCCAGTTTCAAAATCAGCCGATGATAAGGGAGAACCCGCAGCTCGGAGGCGGGAAAGAAGACCGTGAGGATTCCTTTGGGTCCAGGATGGGCGGTAGCCAAGCGCGAGGCGGCGGCAGCCCGGTGGTGTCCATCGGCGATATAGGAGCGGGGAATCTGGGTAAACAGCTGCACGATCTTGGCGGGGTTGGACGCTCGCCAAAAGGCGTGGCGGACCCCTCGTTCGTCCGTGACCTCGGCGACGGGGGCGCCGGAGGATTCAATCCGATCCATTTCCGCGGTGAGTTCCTTGAGGTCCGGGTACGCGGCCAACACGGGTCCGGTCAGGGCCCCCAGATGACGGATCAAAGTGACCCGGTCGTCTTCCTTGTCAGGGCGGGTGAACTCGTGTTTCCGGAGTTGTCCGCTTGCGTAGTCGCTAAAATCGGCAAGGGCGGCCAACCCGCGTTGACGATGTTTTCCGTCCACCATTCGGACGAGATAGATCGAAGGCTCTTTTTCGGGAATGAGGAGCTTTTGGTCCACCAGGCGGGCAAGGTTTCGAGCCGCCTTTTGGTAGACCTCCGGTGCGGTGAAGGGGACGGAGTCAGGAAATTCCAGATCGGCACGGTCGACCCGAAGCAAGGTGTCGGGATTGTCTTGGGCCAGCTGGCGGGACTCTTGGCGGGAAACGATGTCGTAGGGCACGCAGCTTACGCGGGAGGCTTGGCTGGGCGTCACCACGAGAGCTTCAAAGGGATGAATCTTGACCATGAAGGGGGTTAGCGTGGCGGGAGCTCAGGCTTTTGTCGACCCGGGCATTCCTTGGATTGTCCGCTAGAGGTCCTCCCGCTAACGATGACAGGATGCACGGCGACGGGATTCATCGAATGGGCAAGATTCTCGTCGTCGTAACCCTGGTCGGCTTTTTTCTTCCTTGGGTCCGGATTTCCCCCGAATCCCTTAAAGGGAACACCATGCAAGTGGTGCGGAATCTGGCCGAGGGAGGGCGCAATCTGGGTTCCACCTTTCTCTGGCTACGTTGGGAGGAGTGGAAGGAAATGTGGAGGGATCCGGCGGACGGGTTTTCGGGATTTCAGCTGGCCTTTGGAGCTCAGTCCGGAACCCCGCGGGCCAAGGCCCAGCAGGAACTGGCCTCGGTGGCCTTGGATGGTAGGGATAAACGTCCCCTCTTGGGTTGGTTGTTGCTGATTCCCGTTCTCGCGATGCTCGGATGGGCGGGTTTGGTTCTGCGGCAAGTGCCGGCGGCCTTTCTTTTGCTCATCTCTTTCGGGCTGGGGGCTTTATATGCGATTCTGCGTTGGAGAATCGCAGCCGCTTATACGGACCGGCTACTTGCCCAATTGCAGTTGGGTCCTGGATGGTGGATCACGATCTACGGAATGTTGGGGCTGTCGTTGGTCTGTCTGGTGTTGGGAATCAAAGGGCGAGAAAGGGATTAAACCGCTCGTTTGCGTTTTGGTTTACGTTTACGGGGGCTTGCAGCTGGAATTCGAGCGCCGGCAGGGGCGATGGTCCCCATCGGCCGGCCAAGATGGTCGTCCCTACTGAAGTTACGATTTCGAATTTTTTGAGGCATCCGACTTCTTGTCGGAGTCGTCGATCGCGGTCTTCATCTCTTTTTCAAAATCCTGTTTGGCCCGGGAAAATTCCCCCAGGCTGCGACCGATGGAGCGCGCCAACTCGGGGAGTTTTTTGGCGCCGAAGAGAAGAATAATAACCAGGACGATCCAGAACCATTCCGAGCCTTGGGGGAGGCCGAAGCCGAAGGGGAGTGGAAGTATCACGTCTCGACTTTAAGGCCAGCAGGGCCTTAGGCAAGAGTTGTTCGTTTATGTTTAGGTTTAAGTTTACGAGAAAAACTAGAGCCTGAGGGCTTTGCGGGCAGCGTCGAGGGTGGGAGGAATAGGCGCAGGGGGCTTGGGCATGACGCTAAGTGCGGTGTCCGGATCCTTGAGGCCATGGCCGGTCAGGGTCATGGTCACCAGGCTTCCCTGGGGAATCCATCCGGCGGCGAGGGATTTTTTTAGGCCCGCCACGGGTGCGGCGCAGGCTGGTTCGACGAAGATGCCCTCGGTCTTGGCCAGCAACTGGTAGGCCTCCAAAATTTCCTGATCGGTCACCTTGTCGATCCGGCCATTTGACTCCTTGGCGGCAGCGAGGGCACCGGGCCCGCTGGCGGGATTCCCGATGCGAATGGCGGTGGCCACGGTCTGCGGATCCTTGACCACATGGCCGTCGACCAACGGCGCGGCTCCGGCGGCCTGCCAGCCAAACATACGCGGTCGCGGTCCCTTGGGCAGAGCCTCGACAAAACCTTTCCAGTAGGCGGTGATGTTGCCGGCGTTGCCGACAGGCAGGAAATGGAAGTCAGGGGTTCTGCCCAGAGAGTCGAGAATCTCAAACGCGGCGGTCTTTTGTCCCTCAATCCGCACAGGGTTGATGGAGTTAACCACCTCCACCCCAGGGAGGTCACCCATCTGGCGAATCAGGTTGAGGGCGTCGTCGAAGTTTCCCTCGATCGGCACGAGTTTAGATCCATGCATCAGGGCTTGGGTGAGTTTGCCGAGGGCGATCTTACCAGCCGGAATGATGACGGCAGAACTGATGCCCGCACGGGCAGCGTAAGCGGAGGCCGAGGCGGAGGTGTTGCCGGTACTGGCGCAGATGACAAGTTTGGCGCCTTTGGCGATGGCGTGGGTCACCGCCATGGTCATGCCGCGGTCTTTGAAGGAGGCGGTGGGGTTCAGTCCCTCATATTTCAGCCGGAGATCGATGTCCCCCTTGAGGGCTGAGGCAAGGCGAGGCGCGGTCAGGAGAGGGGTGTTGCCCTCCAGCAGGGTGATCACTTTGGCACCGACCGGCAAAGGCAGACGGGCGCGGTAGTTTTCGATGACCCCGGGCCAGCTCACGCCAGATCCTCCACGCGCAAGATCCGTGCGGGGGCGCGGTTGAGGGTGAGTTTCTGCACCGTGCTGACGGCCTTTTGCAGCGCGGACTCCTGAGCGGCCTCGAGTAGGAAAACCAAGGGAACGGAGTCGGCCCCGTGTCCCTCCGGCTGAAGCACAGAGGAGATGCCGATCTTTTCCGTCCCGAAAATTCCGGCGATCTGGGCCAGCACACCCGGTTGATCACGGACCTCAAAGCGGACGTAAAAGCGGCCGACGGAATCTCCGGGCTCGATCAGACGAATCTTTTCCCCTCCGGCCGGAATTACCGGACCAGGGGATTTGTCGCGCAGGTGGCGGGCGGCCTCGCCCAGGTCCGCCAATAGGGCGCTGGAGGTGGCGTCGGGGCCTGCCCCGCGTCCGGTAAATTGCACCGGGCCGGAGAGATTGCCGACGAGGCTGACGGCGTTAAAAACCCCGTGGACCGAGGCCATGGGGTGGCGGGCAGGGATCAGGGTGGGCGCAACGCGGACCTCCACGCGGTCGGTTCCGACCGGACGAACAACGGCCAAAAGTTTGATGGCATACCCGAGTTGTCGGGCGAACGAGACGTCCTGAGCCGCAAGATTCCGGATTCCCTCGACCGGAACCTTGGCAAACGGAGGGAGGAACCCGTACGCCAGGAGGCAAAGGATGGCGGCCTTGTGGGCAGCATCGATGCCGTCCACGTCCAGTCGGTCGTCCGCTTCCGCGTAGCCAAGCTCCTTGGCCTGTTGCAGGGCGGGGGCGAAATCGGATCCCTCCTCCGCCATGCGGCTGAGGATGTAGTTGCAGGTGCCGTTAATGATGCCGTGCAGGCCGAGGAGCTGATTAGCGACCAAGCCTTCGCGCAGTGCCTTGAGAATGGGTATACCCCCGGCGACGCTGGCCTCAAAATAGATCGGGACCCGGGCCTTTTGGGCGAGGGGAATCAGTTCCTGACCCCGCTCGGAAAGTAGCGCCTTATTGGCGGTGACAAGGGGTTTCCCGGCGGCGATGGCGGCTTGGGCGACGGCAAAGGCATCCGTCGTGCCGCCCAAGAGCTCGACCACGATCTGGACGGCCGGGTTGGCGACAACAGCCTTCCAGTCGGCTACCGGCGGAACCGGGAGACCATCCCGTTTTTTGGCGGGATGGCGGACGGCGATCGCGCGGATTTCCAGTCCCACGCCGAGCCGCTGTTGGAGCAGACGGTTGGCATCGGCAAGGTTCCGGACCAAGCCAGAACCCACCGTGCCGCAACCGACCAGACCTATGCCGACCTTATCCATGAGGTGATTTCAGCGTCTTTAGGGGGTGGTTCGCAAGAGCAACTCCTTGTGAGGCTTGGTCTTTTGGGAGCAAATCCGCGCGAAAGCCGGTTGCTTTTTTGGGCGGGCCCATGGAGCTTGGAGGGATGCAAAGAGTTCTGGCGGCGGTCCTCTGGCTTACGTGCGTCGCGGGCGATCCTCTCCGGGCGGACGATGGCGACCTAGACAAGGCGATCGATAAGGCGGTCGAAATTCTGGAAAAGTATGCCAACGAAAAAAGCGACACGGCTCCGGCCGAGGCCTTCCAAAAAGCCAAGGGTCTGGCGATCCTCAATGTCTTCAAGGGCGGCTTCATTTTTTCCGGCTCCGGTGGTGTCGGCCTCATCACGGTGAAAATGAAAAACGGAAAATGGTCGCCACCTTCGGCGATCTCCGCAGGTGGATTTGGCGTGGGCCTGCAGGCGGGGGGGTCTAATATCGACTATGTGATCCTGCTGAACACGGATGAGGCAGTGGAGGAGTTTTCCAAAGAAGGAAACTACCGCGGCGGGGTGGAGGCCGAGGGTACCGCCGGATCGGAGGGGCGGAATCTAACGGCGGGGATGGCAGGGATGTCTTCGCCCGTGACCTCCTACAGCTTTAGCGAGGGTCTCTTTGGCGGGGTCTCCACCTCGAGTCTGGCTTTCGGGGTGGAAGATGACACCAATGAATCTTTTTACGGGGAGAAACTGGAATCGAAGGACATTCTGGCAGGTAAGGTAAAAAAGGTGCCTTCCTCGGTGCGGAAACTATGGAGAGCCCTGGAGGAAACGGACAAGAAGACCAAAGTTATTGCCGCGGAAGCCGCCGGAAAGAACCAGAAAGGCAAAAAGAAGAAATGAGTCGGGGAATCTCGGTGCAGTATTTGGGACACTCCTGTTTTCTGCTCACCACCGCCAAGGCCAAAATTCTGGTGGACCCGTTTTTGACGGGGAATCCCATGGCCGCGACGACCGCCGAGAAAGTGGCCGCGGACGTGATTTTGGTTTCCCATGGCCATGGGGATCATTACGGCGATGCGGTCGCGATCGCCAAGCGAACCGGCGCGATGATTGTGGCGCCTTATGAGCTGGCCCTCCACGCCGGGGCCCAAGGAGCCAAAGTTCATCCGATGGGCTGCGGGGGTGGGAAGGATTTTGCGTTCGGACGGATACAACTCACCATCGCACACCACACCTCGTCGGTGGAGGAGGGGGGGAAGAGCGTCTCCGTGGCCGCCCCGGTGGGTTTCCTGATCCGGGCTGATGGCAAAACCATTTACTTCGCCGGAGATACGGCCCTGACGATGGACATGGAGCTGTTGGGGCGACGGAACAGCATCGATCTGGCCCTGGTGCCGATCGGGGACAACTTCACGATGGGTCCCACGGATGCGGCGGAAGCAGTCCGCATGCTGAAGGCCAAACGGGCGGTGCCGATGCACTACAACACTTTTGAAATGATCGCGGTGGATCCGGGAATTTTTCAAAAAGAAGCGGAGAAACACGGTTGCAGGGTCGATGTGTTAAAGCCCGGGGAGAGCCTCGAAGTTTAGGTTCGGCAGGCCTCCTGGCTCCTGCTCCCCTGATGATTCGATTTGCCGAAGAATAGCCCTTTAGATCTTCTCCAGAGCCGACAGGAGGGTCCGGGCGCTGATCAGGATCAGGACAATGCCCACAATCCGCATCAGAAGCTTGGCGGGGAGAATTTGGCAGAGTTTGGCGGCGAACGGGGCCGCGATGATGCCGCCGAGGATTAGCCCCGCGATGATCTTTAAATTTTCCAGTTTAAGGAAGATAAAGAAGGTTATGGTTTGACTCAGGGTAACAAAAAATTCGGCCAGATTGACGGAGCCGATGACGTAGCGGGGTTGGTGACCTTTGGC
>JACCDW010637331.1_pt1 | contig 17453 bp, 15 predicted proteins | sample 7449781 | NCBI WGS metagenome assembly JACCDW01 (sample SAMN15323449, study PRJNA562643) | freshwater metagenome | isolation source: river surface water | place: USA:Blue River Watershed | collected 2017-08-18
GACCCAGTGGTCTTGGCGCGCAGCGTGCTTGCCGATCTGGCGCAATGGGGCGCAAGCCGCGTGGTGGGACGTACCCGCGACGACCTGCTGGCATCCATGGCCTGCCACGGCGCCGTGCGTGCCAACCGTTCGCTCACGCTGCCAGAGATGAACGCCCTGCTGCGCGACATGGAACGCACCGAACGCTCAGACCAGTGCAATCACGGTCGCCCTACATGGCGGCAGGTCACGCTGCGCGAACTCGATCAACTCTTCATGCGCGGGCGCTGAGTCGACATGAACCTTCGAACACCGTCACCTGGATCACCCCCGCACCCCGATGGCGAGCGGCTGTCCAAGCGGATGACCGCACTGGGCCTGGCTTCTCGGCGCGAGGCCGACGAGTGGATCGAGGCGGGTTGGGTCAAGGTCAATGGCCAGATGGCCGTGCTGGGGCAGCGGGTGCATCCGGATGCCCGTATCGAGGTGGATCCAGCCGCTCGGCAGCAGCAGGCGCAGCGGGTCACGGTGCTGCTGCACAAGCCGGTGGGCTTTGTGAGTGGGCAGGCAGAGGACGGCTACCCACCGGCGGTGACCCTGGTCAAGGCCGACACACGATGGGCAGAAGACCGCGGCCACGTTCGCTTTCACCCTGGGCACCTGCGGCACCTGGCGCCTGCCGGGCGCCTGGACATCGACTCCACCGGACTTCTGGTGCTCACGCAGGATGGGCGGATAGCCAAGCAGCTCATCGGTGAAGATTCGAATGTGGAAAAGGAATACCTGGTGCGTGTGGCCGTGCGCGGTGGCGGCCAGTTGCCGGCTGAGGGTTTGGCCAGGCTCAACCACGGCCTGACGCTGGACGGCGTGAGGCTCAGACCCGCCAAGGTCAGTTGGCAGAACGAAGACCAACTGCGCTTCGTGTTGCGCGAGGGCCGCAAGCGCCAGATCAGACGCATGTGCGAGCTGGTGGGGCTCGAGGTGTTGGGCTTGAAGCGAGTGCGCATCGGCAGTGTGGTGCTAGGCAAGCTGCCCCCAGGCCAATGGCGCTACCTGGGTGCGCATGAGCGCTTCGCTTGAGCACCACCCACACGCCACTGGCACGACAGCGGGGCCTTCGGCATGAATGACCCACAGGAACTGAACCGGTGGGTAGGCCTCGTGGGCCCCACCGCCAGCGGCAAGAGCGCGGTGGGCCTCATGGTGGCCCACCGGGTCAACATCGAAATCGTGAGCGTGGACTCTGCTCTGGTCTACCGCGGCATGGACATCGGTACCGCCAAACCGACGGTACGCCAACGCGCGCAGATTCCACACCACCTCATCGACTTGATGGATCCGACCGACCGGTACTCCGCGGCTCGCTTTGCGGCCGATGCGCGGCGGTTGATTCGGGAGATCAATGCGCGTGGGCGTCTGCCCCTGTTGGTCGGCGGCACCATGCTGTACATCAAGGCGCTGGCCGATGGCCTTGACGCCATGCCCAGCACCGATCCTGAACTGCGTGATGCCCTGTTGGCGCAAGGCCGCGAACGCGGCTGGCCTGCCCTGCATGAGGAACTGCGACAGGTCGACCCCATCACGGCTGATCGGCTGAAGGTCAACGACGCCCAACGTATTCAGCGGGCCCTGGAAGTTTGGCGCCAAACCGGAAAGCCGCTCTCGAGCTTTCATTCACCGCAAGGCGCTGCCCAGGGGGGGCTGCCACCGCGCGTTCTGATCAGCCTGGAGCCCAAGGACCGTGCCTGGCTGCATGAGCGGATTGCCTTGCGCTTCGATTACATGCTCGACGACGGCTTTGTGGATGAGGTCAAGGCCCTGCGCGCGCGTGGTGACTTACACCCCGACCTGCCCTCGATGCGCAGTGTGGGCTACCGTCAGGCCTGGGCCGCCCTGGATGAGGGTCTGGAGGGCGAGGCGCTGCGCCGCCTGGTGCGGGAGACTGGCATCGCTGCCACCCGGCAGCTGGCCAAGCGGCAGCTGACCTGGCTGCGCGGCATGAAGAGTCGCTGTGTTCTGGATGCGCAGGATCCGGCCAGCGCCGATGCGGTGGTGGATCTGGTGGTTCGACACGGGAGTTCGGTGTGCTGAAGGTCCAGGGCCTGTGCAAGCGGTACGGTGCGACGCCGGTATTTGCGGATGTGTCGTTCGATGTGGCGGCAGGCGAAATGGTGGCCGTCCTGGGCGAGTCGGGCGTTGGAAAGTCCACGCTGCTCAATGCATTGGCTGGCCTGGACAGTCTGGACGAAGGCCGCATTCGCCTGCACGAGACCGATGTGAGCGAGCTGGACGAGGACGCGCTGGCGCTGTGGCGGCGTCGCCGCGTGGGATTCGTGTTTCAGGCCTTCCACGTGTTGCCGCACTTGAGCGTGGCGCAGAACGTGGCCTTGCCGCTCCTGCTGCTGAATGTGCCCCGTCCCGATCGGGAGGTCCGCGTGCGGCAGATGCTGCAATCGGTTGGTCTGGAGGGCTACGATGGCCGCGAGCCCCGAACCTTGTCCGGCGGGCAATTGCAACGCGTGGCCATTGCCCGGGCGCTGGTCCACCGTCCGGCACTGCTGCTGGCCGATGAACCGACAGGCAATCTGGACCCGGAGACCGCCTCACGCATCATCGACCAGCTGCGCCAACAGGTGCATGAACTGAATGCCGCCTGTGTGCTGGTGACGCATTCGCAGTCGGCAGCCCGTGCCGCCGACCGCGTGCTGCACCTGCGCGCCGATGGCATGGCCCAGCCCACCGGACGATGAGGTTTCTGCTCACCCTGCTCAGGGACATCAGCGTTCCCGAGTGGCGACTGCATCCGTGGCGACAGGGCGTGGGCGTCTTGGCGGTGGCCCTGGGCGTGGCCCTTGCCTTCTCGGTGCACCTGATCAACGAGTCTGCACTGTCGGAGTTCTCATCGGCGGTACGCAGTGCCACCGGGCAGTCCGACGGCGCCCTGCAATGCCCCAATTCTTGCGATGACCATGTGTGGGAGGCGGTGCAGTTGCAGGACCATGTCCTGGCCGCCAGCCCTGTGCTGGAGATCGACACCTATGCGCTTCGCTCTCCGATCCTGGCCGGCGGCGACAAGGTCGAACGTGTGGGCATCAAGCTCATGGGCATCGACGCCTTCACCGTGGTCGCCGTAGCACCCGACCTCATGCCGAGGGTGGCGCCGGAGATCGGTGAACGACTGGGCTTCCTACTGCCTGAGCACGTGTTTCTGAACCCTGCCGCACTCAGCGCGCTCGGCGTTCGACCGGGCCAGACGGTGCGGCTTCAGGCGGGCCTGGGCGTGAAGGAATTCACCGTTGCGGGTTCGGTGGGGATCAGCGGCTCGCCGGTGATGGTGGCGGACATTGCAGCCGCGCAGGAACACTTTGGTGCGATCGGACGTCTGAGCCGCATCGAGCTGCGGCTGGCGCCGGGCGCCACACGCGCAGAGTTGAGCACCCGCTGGCAGACACTGCCCTGGTGGCCCAAGGGCGCGCGACTCCAGGGGCCCGACGATGACACCCAGCGCGTGTCCACCGCGTCGCGTGCCTACCGCGTGAACCTCACGGTGCTGGCCCTGGTGGCCCTGTTCGTGGGAGCGTTCCTGGTGTTTTCGGTACAGGCCCTGTCGGTGGCACAGCGCACGCCCAGCTTGGCCTTGTTGGGTGTGATGGGCCTGTCGGCACGCCTGCGCATGCGCCTGATCCTGTGCGAGTCGATGGTGTTGGGCGTGGTCGGCAGCGCCCTAGGGCTGCTGCTGGGCACCGCAGCAGCATGGCTAGCCCTGCACTGGCTGGCCGGCGACCTGGGCGGCGGCTACTTTCCGGGCATTGCGCCGAGCCTGCAGTTCTCGGTGCCTGCAGCCCTGGCGTTTGCCGTCCTTGGGGTGCTGGCCGCGCTGGTGGGCGGCTGGGCACCGGCCCTTCAGGCGCAAAGACTGGCCGCGGCGCAGGCACTCAAAGGCCTGGGCGGTACGCACGTGCGCGCACTCCCCGGCTGGGCAGGCCCTGCCCTGGTGGGCGTGGGTGCAGCCCTGTCCTTCGCGCCCGCTTGGCAGGGCATGGCACTGGGCGCGTATGTGGCCGTGGCCTTCTTGCTCTTGGGCGGCATCGCCTGCGTACCGACCCTGGTGGATTGGCTGCTTCGCCGCGCCAGGCCACAGGACCATGCCCTGGCGGTGCTGGCCATCGGCCGCGCACGGCATGAACGGCAGGCCGCCACGGTGGCCGTGGCGGGTGTGGTGGCCAGCCTCAGCCTGGCCGTGGCCCTGACCATCATGGTGGCCAGCTTCAGAAGTGGGGTGGCATTGTGGCTGGAACAGGTGCTGCCGGCCGATCTTTACGCACGCACGGCCACCAGTACAGCAGCCAGCGATGGCGCCTTCCTGCCTGCCGAATTCGTGGAGGCTGCGGCCTCCCTACCGGGCGTCTCGCGAGTCGATGCGGCCCGGGTTCGTTCGGTGGTGCTGGACCCTTCCAAGCCGGCCATCAGCCTGGTGGCCAGACCGCTGAGCGAACAGGCCCTGCAGGGACGCCGCGTGTCACAGGTGCTGCCGATGGTGGCTCCTTCATCGCCGCCAGTGAGCACGGTCAACAACACGCATGCCGCCCTGGACGGCTATGTGACCGAAGCGATGGAGATGCTGTATGGCGCGCGACCCGGCACCTTGCTGGAGTTGCCGGTGGCGACCATTGGTGGCTCCGGCAGCACGCTCATTCGCATCCGCGTCAAGGGCGTCTGGCGCGACTACGCCAGACAGTTCGGCGCGGTGGCCATTGATCTGCGCGAGTACCAGGAGCTTACCGGCGACACACGGATCAACGACCTGGCCATCAGCCTGGATGACGGAGCGGACGTTGGAGAAGTACAAAGGCAGCTACGAGAAAAGGTGGCGCAACCGGCCTTGATCGAGTTTGCGGTTCCGGCCCAGATCCGCGCCATCTCCATGCGGATCTTCGACCGTAGCTTTGCCGTCACCTACTACCTGCAGGCCTTGGCCATCGGCATCGGCCTGTTTGGCATCGCCGCCAGCTTCTCCGCTCAGGTCTTGGCCCGACGCAAGGAGTTCGGCCTGCTCTCGCATCTGGGATTGACGCGCTGGCAAATCGTGTCGATCGTGGCCGGTGAAGGTGCCGCCTGGACGGCCGCCGGCGCCCTGGCCGGCTTGGTGCTGGGGCTGGCGGTCAGTGCAGTGCTGGTGCACGTGGTCAACCCCCAAAGTTTTCATTGGACGATGGAGCTGGTCGTGCCCTGGGACCGACTGGGGCTGCTGTGCGCAGCCGTGCTGCTGGCCGGTAGCCTGACGGCAGCACTCAGCGCGCGAACAGCCGCCTCGGCCGATGCGGTGCGTTCGGTGAAGGAAGACTGGTGACATGGCGACCCTGTTGACGCGACGACGCGGTGTGGCGGGCCTTGCCGGCCTCGCCGGCCTTCCCGGCTTGATCGGCTGGGCACGCTGGACGATGGCCACGCCTCACGCCCTGGGATCGGCCGCGGGGGTTCTGCCCTGGTTGGCGGGCACGGCCCCCCAACCGGCAGTGGCAGACCCTCAGGCCGACGACTTGCCGCGTCCAGGTCGGCCCCTGCGATTCCCACGCGACTTTGGTGCCCACCTGGGAACCCGGCTCGAGTGGTGGTACGTCACTGGCGCTTTGAGCCTCACCGCGGGCGGTCCGGCGCTGTATGGCTTTCAGATCACCTTCTTTCGCACGCGCACGGCGCTGGCCGATCGCCCGCTGGACGGTGCCAGCCGCCTTCGCGCGCGCCACCTCCTGTTCGCGCATGCTGCACTGACCGACGTGGCCTCGGGACGCTTGCTGCACGCCGAGCGGCTGGCGCGCTGGAATGGCCTGCCCCAGGACCGCGACGCTGCCGCCATCGCGTCTGTAGAAGACACCCACGTGCAGATCGGGCGTTGGCACCTACGTCGCCAGGGGCCACCCGATGCCTCCGTCTACGAGGGCGCCTGGCACGACGACGATGCCGGCTTTGGGCTGGCCCTGAAGCTTCGCACCACCCAAGCCCTTGTGCTGCAGGGCGAGGCCGGCTACAGCCGCAAGAGTCCAAGACCTGGACATGCCAGCGGGTACTACAGCCAGCCGCAGATGCGTGTCGATGGCCAGTTGCGACTGCGCGGTCGGACCCTATCGGTGCAGGGTACGGCCTGGCTGGACCACGAGTGGAGCAGTGCCCTCCTCGACCCCGAGGCGGTGGGCTGGGATTGGATGGGTCTGAACCTGGACGATGGCAGTGCACTCACGGTGTTTCGCCTGCGCCGAGCCGATGGCACCGCGCTGTGGGCTGGCGGCTCCTGGCGGCCGGCCGCGCAGGCGGTGCGCAACTTCGCGCCCCACGAAGTGCAGATGCAGCCCGGCCGACGCTGGCGCAGCCCCGCCACGGATGCGGTGTATCCCGTGGAGTGGACGATCCAAACCCCGGCGGGCCGCCACCAGCTTCGTGCGCTGGCCGATGCCCAGGAACTCGACAACCGCCAGCGAACTGGCACCGTGTACTGGGAAGGCATCAGCAGCCTTCACAGCATGGACGGGCAGCGCCTGGGTATGGGCTATCTGGAGATGACCGGGTACGCCGGACGCCTGCAGCTCTAGTTGCACGGCTGACCACGACCCTTCTGCGCCCGCCACTACACTCGAAGGCGGGGGCAAGCCCCCAAACAGGCACCCATGACCGACAAGGAACGCGACAAGGCCAAGAGCCCCCGATCACTGAGCGGACTGTTGCCGTTTCTGCGGCCCTATCGGCTGCAGATCGGCTTGGCGGTGCTGTTCCTGCTCTTGGCAGCTGCCAGCACCCTGGCCTTTCCGATAGCCCTCAAGAGCCTGATCGATCACGGCTTCGTATCGGCCGAGCCTGGCCAGCAGCTGATGAACCTGCGCGGGCATTTCGCTGCCCTCTTCGCCGTGGGGGCAGCCTTGGGTTTGTTCTCTGCCGCACGCTTCTACATGGTGACCTGGCTGGGTGAGCGAGTCACCGCTGACCTGCGCAGCGCCGTCTATGCGCATGTGGTTCAACAAAGCCCAGAATTCTTCGAAACGACGCAGACGGGCGAAGTCATCAGCCGCTTGACGACCGACACCACCCTCGTGCAGACCGTGGTGGGCTCATCGCTGAGCATGGGATTGCGAAACACCGTGATGGGCCTGGGCGCCTTGCTGATGCTGGTGGTCACGAACCCGGCGGTCATGGCACAGGTCTTGGGCATGCTGGTGTTGGTGGTACTGCCCTCGCTGTATTTCGGCCGTCGGGTTCGAAAGCTGTCCCGTGCGAGCCAGGATCGCGTAGCCGATACCAGTGCAATCGCCGCCGAGGTGCTCAACGCCATGCCAGTGGTGCAGAGTTACGTGCAGGAGCAGCGTGAGGCCGGCCGATTCAACCAGGCCACCGAGGCGGCATTTGATACCGCGCGCAAGCGCACCCGAATCCGCTCGGTACTGGTGGGCTTCATCATCACCGCCACCTTCGCCGCACTGCTGTGGGGCCTGTATCAGGGAACACAGTCGGTGATCGAAGGCCGCATCACCGCCGGTCACCTGGGGCAAACCGTCGTCTTCGTGATCATCCTCATCAGCAGCGTGGCCGTGTTGTCAGAGGTGTACGGCGACCTGCTGCGCGCAGCCGGCGCGACCGAGCGGCTGATGGAGCTGCTGTCCACACGTTCACCGGTGGCCGATCCCGCCCACCCTCACGAGCTGCCCGCCACGCGTGGGGGCTCGGCCGTGCAGTTCGAAGACGTGACATTCCACTACCCCTCGCGCCCGGCCACGGCTGCGCTGCGACATCTGCGGCTGCAGATCGAACCGGGCGAAACCGTGGCCCTGGTGGGCCCAAGCGGCGCGGGCAAGAGCACGGTGCTTCAGTTGCTGCTGCGCTACTACGACACGAGAAGCGGCCGCATCACGGTCGATGGCGTGGATGTGCGAAGTGCACGACTTAAGGACTTGCGCGAGCGCATCGGCATCGTGCCGCAGGACAGTGTGATCTTCTCGACCAGTGCCCTGGAGAACATCCGCTACGGGCGGCCGCAGGCCAGCGAAGAGGAGGTGGTGGCGGCGGCCAAGGCTGCGCATGCACACGAGTTCATCAGCGCCTTGCCCGATGGCTACCAAAGCTTTCTGGGGGAGCGGGGGGTACGCCTGTCCGGCGGCCAGCGCCAACGCATCAGCATTGCGCGCGCCATGCTCAAGAATCCGCCCTTGTTGCTGCTGGATGAGGCCACCAGCGCGCTGGACTCGGAGAGCGAGCGCATGGTGCAAGCCGCGCTGGAGGCAGCCATGCAGGGCCGAACGACCATCGTGGTGGCCCACCGGTTGGCTACCGTGCAGCGAGCTGACCGCATCCTGGTGCTGGACGGCGGGGAGTTGGTGGAGGACGGCACCCATGCGGAACTGATGGCGCGCAGCGGCTTGTATGCCCGCCTGGCGTCGATGCAGTTCGGGGTTCAGGCTGAATGACCGAAAATGCGCGCATGAGCTCACGTCCGATCCGACACCAGTACGAAGATTTCATGCGCCATGTGTTCGAGCATGGCGCGGCCAAAGGTGATCGCACAGGTACCGGCACACGCAGTGTGTTCGGCCACCAGATGCGCTTCGACCTGCGCGAGGGCTTCCCCCTGGTCACCACCAAGAAGGTGCACCTCAAGAGCATCATCCTGGAACTCTTGTGGTTCCTGCGCGGCGATTCCAACGTGAAGTGGCTGCAGGAGCGGGGCTGCACGATTTGGGACGAATGGGCCCGGGACAACGGTGACCTCGGGCCTGTCTATGGCGTGCAGTGGCGCACCTGGCCTGCACCGCAGGCTGATGGGTCCATGCAGCACATCGATCAGATCACGCAGGTGATGCAACAGCTTCGCACCAACCCGGACTCGCGACGCATCATCGTCAGCGCCTGGAATGTGGCCGACCTGCCCAAGATGGCCCTGATGCCCTGCCACGCCTTCTTTCAGTTCTACGTGGCGCCATCGCCCACGCCCGGCGGCAAAGGGATCCTGAGCTGCCAGCTCTACCAGCGCAGCGCCGACATCTTCCTGGGTGTTCCCTTCAATATCGCGTCATACGCCCTGCTCACCCACATGCTGGCGCAGCAGTGCGACCTCGAGGTGGGCGACTTCGTCTGGACCGGTGGCGATTGCCACATCTACGACAACCACGTCGACCAGGTTCGGCTGCAGCTGTCGCGTGAGCCACTGCCCTACCCCACCCTGCACATCAAGCGCCGGCCGGAATCGCTCTTCGACTACGAACTCGAGGACTTCGAGGTGCTGGATTACCAGCATCACCCGGCCATCAAGGCGCCGGTGGCGGTGTAACCCGCACGGGGCCGGTTCAAGGCCGTCGGCATGACACCTGCTTGGAAACTCAGCGGCCGCGAGCTTCTGCTGCTGCTGGCGCTGACCCTGATGTGGGGCGTGAACTGGCCGATGATGAAGTTTTCGCTTCGCGAGCTCAGTCCGCTGTGGTTCCGTGCCTGGACGATGAGCGGTGGAGCCATTCTTCTGCTGCTCTTCTTCCACTGGCGTGGGGTCGACCTTCGGGTGCCGCGGCGTCTGTGGCTCGCGGTGGCCGGGTTGGCCTTGCCCAACATCCTGGGTTGGCACGGGCTGTCGATCGTGGGCCTGAGCGACTTGCCCTCGGGGCGCGCGGCCATCCTGGGCTTCACCATGCCCGTGTGGACCGTTCTCGTGGCCATCCTGTTGGGTGAGCAGCGCTTGAGCCGGCGGGTGCTGATCTCGGTGGTGGCCGCCACGGCGGCCGTGGGCTTGCTGGCCGCACATGAACTCAATTCCCTGGCCGGGCACCCGATAGCCGTTTTGTGGATGCAGGGGGCGGCTCTGTGCTGGGCACTGGGCACGGTCCTGATGCGCCGCTCCCAATTGGGCCTGCCGATCGAAAGTGTGACCGTGTGGATGATGGTCTTGGGGGCGGTCTGCTTCTGGATCATCGCGCCCCTGCAGGAGCCCTTTCCAACCGTCGAGGCCTTGAGCGCCGGGCTGTGGTGGTCGCTCGTCTACGGTGTGGTGCTGAACTATGGCTACGCACAGGTCATCTGGTTCGGCATGGCCAAGCACCTGCCGCCCTCGGCCAGTGCCTTTTCGATCATGGCCGTGCCAGTGGTGGGCACACTGACCGCCACCGTGATCGTGGGCGAGGTGCCCCGCGCCACCGATTGGGCTGCCGCCGCCTGCGTGCTGGTGGCCATCGCGGCCGCACTGCTGCCCATGCGCGCACAATCACGGGCATGAATGCGCCCGAGCCCCTGCGCCGTCCTGCTTGCGTGAGCCTCATCGCAGCCGTCACCCGCAACCTGGGGATCGGCTTGAACAACCAACTGCTCGTGCACCTGCCGCAAGATCTGAAGCATTTTCGGCAGGTGACGCTGGGCTGTCCGGTGGTGATGGGTCGCAAGACCTGGGACAGCCTTCCCCCGCCCTTCAGGCCCCTGCCCGGCCGTCGCAACATCGTGCTCAGCCGCGATGCCCACGCGTCATGCCCAGGGGCTGAAGTCCACACCACGCTGGAGGCCGCACTGCACGCTCTGGCCGATGAGCCACGCGTGTTCGTCATCGGTGGCGCACAGGTGTATGCACTGGCCCTGCCGATGGCCGACGAACTGGTGCTGACCGAGATCGATGCCGAGCCGCCAGCCGATGCCTTCTTTCCCGATTGGCGTGGTGGCGCATTCGAGCCGGTACAGCGGGTCGAACCGGTTGTACAGGGGCTGCCGCCACCTGTACCGTTCGCCTTCGTGACCTACCGCCGCCGCGCACGGCAGCCTTCGGTCACCTGACACCATTCCCCCCAAGCGTCCCCCAGCACCGCCACTGTCACCATGCAATCCCCACCCCCCAACGCAACACCCGCCACGGCCACCGCACCAGAGCCAAGTGCCGCATTGGACCAACTGCTGGCACACGCCCCGTGGAACAGCGAGGGACAGGTACAGACACCCCATGCGCTGCTGAAGTACGACTGCACCGCAGAGTTTCTGCCTGTGCTGGAAGACAAGCTCGGCGCCACCGGCGATGCGCCCTTGGCTGCGGTGATGTGCACCTCCTATCGGGTCAAGTCCCCGGCCGGCCAGCCGCCACGCCCGGTCTGCTTTGCCTTCAACGGCGGCCCGGGATCGGCCTCGATCTGGCTTCAGCTGGGCGCCGTGGGGCCCAAACGGGTGCGCATCGGCGACGACGGCTATGCGCCAGCCCCGCCCTACTCCGTGCAGGACAACCCCCTGACCTGGCTGGCCGACTTCGATCTGGTCTTCCTGGACCCGCCACACACGGGCTGGGCGATGGCGCGCAGTGACGAAGCGCGCAAGAAGGTGCTGAGCGTGGATGGTGATGTGGCCGCGCTGACAGGCGTGATGCGCCAGTGGCTGAGCCGCCATCGGCGCTGGAACTCAGCCGTGTACCTGGCCGGAGAGAGTTATGGCACCACGCGAGGAGCCGCACTGGCCGACAGCCTGCAGGCGGCCGGTGTCTCGCTGGCTGGCGTGATCCTGGTCTCCTGCGCCATGGACCTGCAGACGCTGCGCTTCACGCCAGCCAACGACCTCCCCTACGCGTTGTTTCTGCCGGCCATGGCCAACACCTCGCAGTACCACGGTCTGCTCAAGGGGCGGCTGGCAGCCTCCTCACAGGCGGTCCGGGAGGCGGCCGAGGCCTTTGTGGAAGAGGAGTACCTGGCGACCTTGCACCTGGGCGCACGCCTGTCGCACGACCGCCGCCGCCGCGTGGCACGACGCTTGTCGGAACTCACTGGGCTGAATGCGACGCTGATCGAACACCACAACCTGCGCATCAGCGACCAGCTCTACTTCTTTGAGGCCATGCGCGCGCAGGGCCGCATCGTCGGCCGGCTCGAATCCCGCGTCACCGGCCCCATGGGCGCCAACCGCAGCCGTACCTGGGAGTTCGACCCCGGTATCGACGCGATCAGCGGCCCCTACGCGATGGCCGGTCAGGCCTACTTCTCGCAGGAATTGGGCATTGAACTGCAGGCGCCCTACAAGGTGATCAACGGCGAAGTGAACAAGGGCTGGAACTGGAACCGTGGAGAGGCGCAAGGCAACCATTTCGCCAGCACCACAGCGGACCTGGCACGCGCCATGCGGCGCAACCCACACCTCAAGGTGCTGGTGGCCAGTGGACGCTATGACTTGGGCACGCCCTACAGCGCCACCGACTGGTCGCTGGCGCAGCTCGACATCTCCGATGACGTACGCGTACGACTAACCCACCACTACTACGATGCAGGCCACATGATGTACACCCGTGAAGCAGATCTGCAGGCCCTGCATCGCGACCTGCAATCCTGGCTTCGTGCCTGACCTCCAGAGCCTACTGGGCTACTCGAAACCCAAGATCCAACAGGAGTCTGAACCATGTCCTCTGGCGGCTTTCACGTCCACGGTCCCCATGACCACGAACTCGAGCATGCGCGCAGCGGCCATGCCGATCACGATGCCCACGGCGATGAAGCCGCCAAGCGCATGACCAACCAGATCGCCCTGTTCACCGCCGTGATCGCCACGGTGGGTGCGCTCTTCGCCTACATGGGCGGGGCCACCCAGGCCAATGCCGGCATGTACAAGAACAACGCGGCCATCAAGAAGACCGAAGCCTCCAACCAGTGGAACTACTTTCAGGCCAAGAGCACCAAGCAGTCCCTGGCGGAGATCTCACGAGACCTCACCACCAGCGCCGCGGACCGCGAAAAGTACCAGGCCAAGATCGACCGCTACGAGAAGGAGAAGTCAGAGATCAAGGCCGTGGCCGAAGGGTTTGAGCAGGCGTCGCGCGACTGGGACAAGAAGTCCGACGAGCAGATTCACCTGCACCACCGCTGGGCGCAGGCCACCACCGTGCTGCAGGTTTCCATCGCCCTGGCCGCCATCGCCCTGCTCACGCGCAGGAAGTGGCTCGAGTGGGGCATGTTCGGTACAGGCGCCCTGGGCGTGGCCATCGGCGTGGCCGCCATGCTGCACATCTGATCACCATGAAGCTGGCCACCTGGAATGTGAATTCGCTGTCGGTGCGGCTGCCGCATCTGCTGACATGGCTGGCGGCCAACCCGGTCGATGCCCTGGTGTTGCAGGAGACCAAGCTCACCGACGACAAGTTTCCCCATGCCGAGCTGGCCGCAGCCGGCTGGCAGGCGGCCTGGTTCGGCCAGAAGACCTACAACGGCGTGGCCTTGCTGGTGCCGGCGGCACAGGGCTCACCCACCAATGTCGTGCGCAACATCCCCGGATTTGATGACGAGCAGGCACGCGTCATTGCCGGCACCCTGGGCGGTGCTGACGGCACCCGCGTCATCGGCGCCTACTTTCCGAATGGCCAGGCGCCCGGTACCGACAAGTTCGCCTACAAGATCCGGTGGCTGCAGGCCCTTGAATCGTGGGTGCGCACCGAAATCCAGGCCCATCCGCAGTTGGTGCTGATGGGCGACTTCAACATCGCGCCCGATGACCGTGACGTCTATGATCCGGTGGCCTGGGCGGGACAGATCCATTGCACCGATGAGGAACGCGCCCACTTTCGAAGCCTGCTGGGACTGGGCTTGCATGACGCGTTCCGGCTGTTCGAGCAAGCACCCAAGAGTTGGAGCTGGTGGGACTATCGCAACCTGGCCTTCCGCAAGAACCAGGGTCTGCGCATCGACCACATCCTGGTCAGCGACTCGCTGAAGACCCGCGTGACCGCTTGCCACATCGACAAGGAACCGCGGCGGGCCGATCGCCCCAGCGACCACGCACCGGTGGTCGTGACCCTGGCGGACTGAAGACGATCAGTCGTCCAGGCCCAGGTCCTGGATCTTTCGCGTGATCGTGTTGCGGCCGATGCCGAGCTTCTGCGCGGCCTCGATGCGGCGCCCACGCGTGACCTCCAGCGCGGTGCGGATCAATTGGGTCTCGAAACAGCGGCTCAGCGAGTCCCACACATCAGCCTGCCCGGCGTCCAGCCGTGCCCGCGCATCGGCTTCCAAGCCGAGCAGCCACGCTGGCAGCTCCGCTGAGGGACGCTCGCCCGAGGTCGCTGATCCCGTCGCGGCCTCATGGCCGGCTCCTGCTGAGCCGACCGGCTCACCCGTCGTGGCGCCCGGTGCGGCCGCCAGGCCTTGCGCCGGCCCGGGCGCACCCGCGCCGGCCATCTCCGGCGGCAAGTCCTTGACTTCAACCACCTGCGCCGGCGCCATCACCGTCAGCCAGTGGCACATGTTCTCGAGTTGCCGCACATTGCCGGGGAAATCGAAGGACGCGAAGGCCTGCATGGCCGGCTCGCTCAGGCGCTTGGCCTCGACACCCAACTCGCGCGCGCTGCGCTGCAGGAAGAAGCGCGCCAGCATGGGCACATCCTCGCGCCGCTCACGAAGCGGCGGCAAGCGAAGGCGGATCACATTGAGCCGATGGAACAGGTCCTCGCGGAAGGCGCCCTGGCGGACCCGCTCTTCCAGGTTCTGGTGTGTGGCGGCGATCACCCGCACCTGGCTGCGCAGGGGCTGGTGACCCCCCACCCGGTAAAACTGACCGTCGGACAACACGCGCAACAAACGCGTCTGAAGGTCGAAGGGCATGTCGCCGATTTCATCGAGGAACAGGGTGCCGCCCTCGGCCTGCTCGAAGCGCCCGCGCCGCATGGCCTGGGCGCCGGTGAAGGCCCCACGCTCATGACCAAAGAGCTCGCTTTCCAACAGATCCTTGGGGATCGCCGCGGTGTTGATGGCCACGAAAGGCCCTGATGCGCGTGGGCTGTGCTTGTGCAGAGCACGCGCCACGAGTTCCTTGCCCGAGCCGCTTTCCCCGGTGATCATCACCGTCACATGGCTTTGGCTCAGGCGCCCGATCGCACGGAACACGTCCTGCATGGCAGGTGCTTGGCCCAAGATTTCCGGCGTGTCGTCCGCACGCTCCTCGGCCACCGCCTCGCGCAGGCTTTCATCGAGCGCACGTCGAACGAGTTCCACGGCACGCGGAATGTCAAAGGGCTTGGGCAGGTATTCGAATGCGCCCCCCTGAAAGGCCGACACGGCGCTGTCGAGGTCGGAAAAGGCCGTCATCACGATCACCGGCAGGCCGGGCATCCGCGCCTTGACCTGGGTCAGCAGGTCCAGGCCCGAGCCTCCCGGCATGCGGATGTCGCTCACCAGAACCTGAGGGCTGTCGGACTCCAGCGCAGCCAAGACATCGCGCGTCTGGCTGAAGCTGCGCACCGGGAGTTGCTCGCGCGCCAAGGCACGCTCCAGCACGAAGCGAATCGACTGGTCGTCGTCAACAATCCAGATGGACTTCATCGAGGCCTTGGTTCTTCATGAGCCGACCTGCAGCGTCGCCAAATCGAATGGCGGGCTTCAAGGCAGCGGGATCAGAATCTTGAACACCGTCCGGCCCGGTGCGCTTTCGCATTCGATCGTGCCCTGGTGTTGCTGCACGAAGGTCTGCGCCAGCGTCAGCCCCAAGCCTGAACCGCCGTCTCGCCCCGACACCAGCGGGAAGAAGATTCGGTCAAGCAGTTCCTCGGGGATGCCCGGTCCGTTGTCTTCGATATGCAATTCCAGTGCCAAGCGCCAGCGGCGCTTGCCCACCGTGACCTGGCGCAGGGCGCGCGTTCGCAAGAGGATGCGCCCCTGTCCCTGGGCCCTTTGCGCCTCCAGGGCCTGTGCAGCGTTGCGCACGATGTTCAGCACCACCTGGATCATTTGCTCCCGGTCGCCACGGAACTCCGGCAACGAGGCATCGTAGTCCCGAACCACATCCAGGCCGGGCGTGAACTCCGACATGATCAGCACGCGCACCCGCTCGCACACCTCGTGGATGTTCACGTCCCCCACCACGCGGGCATGCCGGTGGGGCGCCAGGAGACGGTCCACCAGGTGCTGCAACCGATCGGCCTCGTTGACGATGACGGTGGTGTACTCGGCCAGGTCATCGCGGCCCTCGATCTCCATGGCCAGCAACTGCGCAGCACCGCGGATGCCGCCCAGCGGATTCTTGATCTCATGCGCCAGGTTGCGGATCAGTTCCTTGGTGGCCTGCGCCAGATCGAGTACGCGGTCTTCGCGGTCCTGCCGCGTCTGCTGGCGTATCTCGACCAGCTGCACCAACAGCTGTCCACTGCCGTCCTGAAGGGCCGTCACGAAGACGTGTACCGGCACGGGCTCGAGCCCCGCTGGAGCGCCCAGCAAACCCCGGCGCAGTAGCCCCTCAAAACGCCCCGTGGCGAATTCATTGCGGGCCACGGACTCCAGGCCCTCCTGCAAGGGCATCGGGTCCACCAGCCAGTCCAGCAGCGAACCCCGCATGAGGCTTCGGCGCGACACGCCCACCGCGTCCTCGAAGCAGGCGTTGGCAAACAGGCAGCGCCCTGTGCGATCGGCCACCGCCACCAGTATGGCCAGCAGGTCGAAGGCCGCCCAGGGGTTCGAGGGGGAAGACTCTGAGGGCTGCATGGCGTGAACCGAAGACGCCGACATCTCAGCGCAGGCGCGCCAGCTCCCGCCGGATCGCGTCGATATCCGACTCGGTGCGTCGAATCAGCCCTTCGTCGATGGGCATGCCCGCACCGGCCTTGACGGTGCCAGCGGCCTTGCGGGCTTCCTGCAGGCGGGCCTCCTCGCGGCGCAACTCGGCCTCCAGGATGCGGCGTGCCTGCTCATCTCGGGCCCGCTGGTCTTCGGGCCGGGTCCGCGCATCGGGTATCGGGGAGGCGGCTTGGGTGCTTGCCCCCAAGGGCGTCGCGGCCCGGCCTGCCGCGGCGCTTGGCTGGGCCGCCGCAACCGGGGCGGAGGCCACCGGCAAATCGGCCAGGGCGGTGCAGTTTCGGCTTCGCGCTTCCTGCGCCGTCAAGCGGTCGGTATAGCTCACCGAAGGCCCGGGGCAGCGATACACCACAACCGAAGACGACTGCGCCGACGCCGGCACCATCGCCTGCATGGCCACCCAGGCCGCCACGGTGAAGAACGAAGCCCTCATGACCGGATTATGCGGCCGCGCATTCCTGATGCGCAGCCATGACACACCCACAAAAAAGCGGCCCGAAGGCCGCTTTGCGCTGTCGCTGCCAACAGAGAGAACCGCGCCCTGGGGCACGGTTCACTGCAGGCTTTACAGGCTGTAGTACATGTCGTACTCGACCGGGTGCGTGGCCATGCGGAAGCGCGTGACTTCCTGCATCTTCAGGTCGATGTAGGCATCCAGGTAGGCGTCGGTGAACACACCACCCTTGGTCAGGAACGCACGGTCCTTGTCCAGATACTCCAGGGCCTGGTCCAGGCTGTGGCACACGGTGGGCACCTTCGCGTCCTCTTCGGGCGGCAGGTGGTACAGGTCCTTGGTGGCAGCCTCGCCCGGGTGGATCTTGTTCTCCACGCCGTCCAGACCGGCCATCAAAAGCGCGGCGAAGGCCAGGTAGGGGTTGGCCATGGGGTCCGGGAAACGCGCCTCGATGCGACGGCCCTTGGGGTTGGCCACATAGGGGA
>JACCDW010238738.1_pt1 | contig 17452 bp, 12 predicted proteins | sample 7449781 | NCBI WGS metagenome assembly JACCDW01 (sample SAMN15323449, study PRJNA562643) | freshwater metagenome | isolation source: river surface water | place: USA:Blue River Watershed | collected 2017-08-18
CAGCCAGCTCAGCCAGCTCAGCCAGCTCAGCCAGCTCAGCCAGCTCAGCCAAGCGAGAAAGTAACAACCGAGTAAAGCAATGGCAGATCAGCAAAACAATACAAAAGAGAATCCAGATAAAGTTGACTCATGGCTTCAGTCATGGAATCCATATCATCCGACAAAAAAGAAAGATGATGATGTTGAGCCAGTCAATTTAGAAGAGTCAGTCGTTCGAATTCGCTTTTTTAGAATCTTTTTTATTGCTTTCACTGCTTTCATGGCATGGGCTTACTTTGCTCCAATAGACGCCGGTGTTCCTGCACAAGGTACAGTGGTGGTTTCAGGCTATCGAAAAGCTGTCCAGACAATGTCAGGGGGAGTAGTGGGTGAAATCAGGATTAAAGAGGGAGACTTGGTAAAAAAGGGGGACATACTTTTTACACTCAACCCTTTAAATTCTGAGGCTAATCTGAGTTCAGTAAGACTGGAGTATCTCAATGCCCTCGTAACAGAGTCGAGATTGGTAGCTGAACGTTTAGGTGAGCCTATTCGTTGGCCAAGCATCATTAATTCTCTAGGCACTGTGCAAGAAATAGAAGAGGCCAAAAAGATTCAGCAGCAACTCTATAACGCACGTCGTGATGAGCTATTAAAAACCGTTGAAGGTAAGCGCAAACAACTCATTACAATAAATGAGGAGCAGCAAAACTTGGAGCAATTAGCGCAAGAGGGTTATGTCCCCAGAGCGCAAGCTTCACAAGCAATGCGAAATAAAATTGAAACTGAAAGCTATATCAGTAATTTTCAATCTAATTATCACAAGCAAGTAGAGACCGAGCTTGCTGACGTGCAAAAGCGTCGAGATGCTTTAAGGGATAAATATGAAGCGGCTATCTTTGAATTAAAGAACTCGACTGTCAGAGCACCTGACGAGGGAACCATTGTTGGCTTAAAGGTCAACACAGTAGGTGGTGTTGTGACCCCAGGTCAACTCTTGGCAGAGGTGCTACCCAGTAATGGTAAATTAGTTGCTGATGTTAAATTGCCTGCTACTGCCATCAGCAAGGTGAAAGAGGGCCTAGAAGTCGATATGCGTTTTGAGGCTTTTAATGCAGTGACAACTCCTACCGTACCTGGCAAAGTTCTTTTGGTAGGTGCTGATATGGTACTACCAGATAAAACTAAGCCCGGTGAGCCGGATTTTGAATACTATCGTTGTCAAGTTGAAACAACGGAACAAGGCCTGAAAATGCTTGGTGACTTAAGTATTCGTCCAGGTATGCCTGTCACCGTAGTGATTAAAACTGGTGAGAGAAACTTCATCAGTATATTATTAAAACCAATTACTGATCGATTAGCAGTGGCGTTTAAGTAGAGACCATGATGAATATTCGAGTTAAGTTCAGTATCTTTTTGATATGCGTACTTTTCCAGTTTGCTGGTTCTGCTCATGCTTTGTCGTTGCTTGCTGCTTATGAAGCAGCAAAAGCCTATGATCCATTTATCCGTGAGGCTCAAGCAACATCTCAAATCAACCAGTTTCAGGCTATTGAATCCTACACCACATTTTTACCGACCATGACCTACGGTAATAATCGTGTGCTTGACTATAACAATGGCACCAGTAGCCAGTTAACCATTAATCAACCCATCGTCAGCCTCGAAAAAATATATCAATTTGAACAAGGTAAGTTCAAGCGCGATTTGGCGAGCACCGGGCTGTCCGCAAAAGAATTGGATTTAACTCAACGATTGTTCAATGTCATCGCTGGTATTGTGAATAATAATCAGGCGATTAAATCTAATGCAATCAAACTTGAAAATCTTCAGAAAAATATAACCCGCGCAAAACGCATGTATGAGCTAGGTCAAGGAACGATAACGGCCATTCGCGATTTTGAATCTCGATATGAGTTAAGTAAAGCGACGGCACTTACTCTGCAAATCACAAAACGTAATTTACAGCATCAACTGGCGAATTTGACGGGTGGTATTAATTCAACTGATGAGGATTTTGTCTTAAGAGACGATATTGAGTCTGCATCCACAATTGACACAGCAGATTTATTACTTGGCGCAAAAAGTAATAACCCATTACTACTAGCTGCAAGAGATTTAGAGGAAATAGCAATATTAGACACAAAAAGGTCGCGCTCACAAATTCTGCCAACAGTATCATTGGGTATGACCAAGATTTGGGGTGGCGCAATTCCAATGGGTGAGGAGAGAGCGACAATCAATATCTCAATCCCGATTGATGCGCCAAAAGTTTTGAATGTACTAAGTGCATCGGCAAATGTAGATCGTGCGACGGAAATAAGACGTCAAACTGAGTTACAAGTCGAACTTCAGGCTAAGCAATTAAAAGAGAATATTGATATTGGTAGAGACACATTAAGAGTAAAGCGTGAAGCCATTAACACTGCGCAACAAAGTTTGGATGCCAACTTAAAGAGTGCCCAAGCAGGCGTGGTTACCACAGTCCAAGTATTGAATAGTATCGATATCCTCTACCAAGCACAAACTGAATATGTAAGTACCGCAGTGACCGTTGCATCTTCGATTTTAGGGCTATTTTTATCTAGTGGATATCAACCATCGGATGCACTTAGCGTAACTGAAACCTATTTGTTTAAAAATACCTCAGGAAAATAACTCGTGTTTGTTTCAACTAAAAAATTACGCTCTATCGAGTCAATTGTTGACGAGTTAGAGCTGGAAAACAAAAAACTGCGTGAGGATGCACTAGCCCAGGGCCATGAGCTTGGTGGCGAGATTCGACGACTAAATGATGAAATACTGAATAAAGATCAGTTGCTAGAACAACTTCAAAGTGAGCTGAACGAACTTAAAAACAAGTTTGATCACGATATTCGAAATACCGAAGATGAGTCTGAATTACTGTTGTTACAACTACATCAGGTCCAGGAAGAACTGGAGTCAGTATTTTTAAAAGAACAGGATACGCAGAAGCAGTTAGAACAAATACAACTGCAACAGCAGCAATTATCGAATGATAAAAAATCATTAGAAGATAGCTTAGCGCAAGCTAATCAAGCGAAAAATCAATTGCAGCAAGATGTTGAGGCTGTTAAGGCACATCAACAAACTCTTCAGGATGAAATAGCTCGACTAAATAAAGATAAAGAGGATTTAAGTGGTTCTCTGGGTAAAAAACAGAATGAATTGGCGCAGGAAAAAGAGCAGATTTCACATCAATTAAATGATGCCCAGAAGCAACTAGAGTTGTTGAATCAGCAAGTAACAAGTAAAGATCAAGAGATTCAATCACTGAAATCTCAAGTTGAGCATCAAATTAAAGATGTCCAACAGGAAAACGAGTTACTGCTTCTTCAATTGCACCAGGTACAAGAAGAGTTAGAGCATTATTTCCTCGAACATCAAAAGCTGCAGCGGGAGAATGACACGCTAAATCAGCGCTGGTTGCGTCTTGAAAAACGTGCACCAAACTATCTAGATTATGAGTCAATTAGCCCGATAAGCTCAGATACGGTCTCTGAGACACCTTATGTTGAATGGGTGCTGAATAATGTCACTATCGCTGGAGATGTTCATGCTGAATTCCGGTTTAAAACACTATTCAGAAATGGCGAGCCAGGAATCTCTATAGATGTGAATGATCAGCAAGGTAATGCAGTGGAATTTGTGCCAAGAACTGTGTTAAGAAGACAAGCTTCACTTGCAGTGGCGCAATTCCGAAAATTAAGTACGCATCAATGGAAAAAAATCTATTCAGCAGCGATTGCGCTAGAACAATTTTTTAGCCAGCCACAGACTGCGAATTTGCTCAAGGGATTTGATTTTGCATTTTGGCGTCAGTCCATCCTTCCTATGGTGGTGGATATCAAAGCGATGCCTGCGGTCTTCCGCTTTAATGAAATAGTCCTTAAACGTGAGCTTATTAACCCAGACTATGAGCATTTATGGCTGGTATTTGAAAATGCTACATATGGACGTTATCACTGGCCAAAATTTGAGATGCGTATCGGAGCAGCAAGCATACAAAAAGGTGCTTTCTCGAAACAACCTAAATTTGAATTCCCTAAGATTGATGGAAAAAATTTGCCATTTGATAGCTGGTATGAAGAAGCTTTTGATGACTATGGCTCCAAGCTTGAACTGCGCTTTGATATCACGCGCGAAATTTTTGATGTGAGTGTATGGCTGAAACTCAAACCAGAGGATCAAGGCCTAATTACTTCAGTGATTGGACTTGTGCCGCTTTGCTTGCAGCAGCTTGAACAGACTAAGGTGGCAATTTCTAGACCATGGTCTGATTGGAGAGATATATCAACTGCTGCAGTAACGACATTAAGAACCCGTTTGCTTGAAGCCACCCAGACTAAGACAGAAACAACGTTAGCCAATGGGCCAACTAATATTCAGCCTAAAGTCTCGACTGAAGCAAATTTAAAAGATAAACCAGCGCCTAAAACAAATTCAACTGCAGTGAAGAAGCCTCAAAGCACAGTAAAAAAAGCTACAGCTCAGGCAAATGGCAAACAGAAGTCGGCGATTAATAATAAATTGTCTACTTCAAGCGTCAATGGCAGTCAAAAAACACCTAAGATTTCTAGCGAAAAGCTTGCTGTACCAAAAAACACTGTTCAAACAAAGCAAGCTAAATTAAACCCCCAAAATTCCAAAACCTCGGGTTCTGCAAAAAAATAGCTAGAATACGCGCTTGGATATTAGTTTATTTAGATTAAAGTATATTATCAACCAAACAGACTCTATTGTGACTTGAGTAATCCAGGATTTAATCTAATTGGCTATGCAACCTCTCCGATGGGGCTGGGAGAAGATTTGCGGGCTTTTGCCTGCATGCTCGACCATCTCAAACTTCCTTACTCAGTCATTGATTTACCTACAGAGAGTCGTGGTAAGGTAAAACATGATTGGCAAATGCTGACGCAAGAGGACTATAAAACTTCTTTCTTCTTTATGTCACCTATGGAGTGTATGCGTTTGTCACAAGCTCAGCCCACTCTATTTAATAGCCAAATATTTAAAGTAGGATATTTTTTATGGGAATTACCCGACTACCCTAAAGAATATGTGGCAGCACTCGATTTAGTAGATCAAATATGGTGCCCTACTAAATTCGTGCAACATACATTGTTTCGTGACGCACAAAAACTCACCTTAACGATTCCTTTACCAGTCATCGTAGCACCTGCAGCCACAAGAAACTTCAGGGCGGAATTAGGTATTCCAGATGACGCTTTTGTTGCGCTCTATCTATTTGATGTAAGATCAACACTGGCTCGAAAAAATCCTCATGCCATCATTGATGCATTTAGGCAATTTAGTCAAAAAAATAAGAATTGTTACTTGATACTCAAAATGAGTCGATGGCAGGAAGTGGATAAAAGCCTGCTCAATTGGATTCCTCAAGATCCATCGATACGCCTTGTTACCGAAAACTTGACTCCCGCAGAGCTATCTAGTCTTTACCAATCGGCGAATATATATCTCTCATTACATAAGAGTGAGGGCTTTGGACGAACACTAGTAGAGGCGCTACAACACGGTCTAAAGGTTATTTCTACCAGTTTCTCTGGCCCAGCAGACTATTTGGATGACACGGTTGCATATTTAGTCGATTGGCAAAAACAAGATGTTGATCCTGGAGACTATCCATTTACCGATGGCTCCTATTGGGCGAATCCATCGATTCCGTCGGCAATTCAAGCGCTAGGAAAAGCTAAGCGCCAAAATCGCAAAAAACGCTCCCAAGAGGCGAAAGACCGAGGCCTGCAATATTCCGTCGACTCCATGGCAGAGCGCTATGAGTTAATCCTGAGAACCTATTTAAAATCATAAGCTAGATCAGAGTAAAATTAGCAAAATGCCCAATTATGGGTATTTGCTGCGAGAAGAGTTGAAGTAATGTTCCGTAAAAGAACCATACTATAGTGATTGATATTTATCCCAGAACTTAATCTAAATACATTCTTGATCTTGAAATGGTTTTTGATGGGTTAACCTCTGATTGGGATATAAGTTTTTAACCAACATCTTCATTATGAACTCAGAAAAAGTATTGAGTTAGAAAGCGGTGACTACTGAGCGATCTGTCTTAAACGTCGCAACATCATCTGACCCGTTCTGGCAATCGAGAATTGCTGACCTGCAAAACTTAAAACCCGTTCTTTATAACCTTTTTTATTGGCGGCCAGTTTGGCTAGCTTCATTTTTTCTGCTGCATCCGCAACATCTGGTTGAGCCCATACAGCGCGGTCAATCTTATCCACAAAAGGATATTGGCCTGTTTCTATGGGGACCTGCTCATAAGCTACTCTGAATGTTAAATCATCGTCCATGAAATCGGCGTTGCCAGAATAATAGGTGGCAACAACTGGTTTCCCGTACATCATAGCTTCAGCGAGAGTTCGACCAAACCCTTCAGCCCGGTGTAACGAAATATAGCCATCACAGCATTCGACTAAGCCCAATACATCCTCGCGGTCTAATGTTTGCGAAATGACATGTATACGTGCGTCCTCTGCTAGCATACGCTCGAGTTTTTGCCACTCAGGATTATCACCCTTAACGTTCATGACTTTAAGCACTAAATGCGTCGATTGATTGCGCTTTGGAAAAGCGAGTTGAAAGGCCTCAATTACAGCAAATGGATTTTTTCGATGAAGGTGTGAGTTGAAATCAAACATAAAAAGAAATAAGAAAGCTTTTTCGGGTAATCCAAAAAAGTCTCTAGAGCGGGTTCTTCCACGCGAGACGGATACTGGAAGCGGCATATAGTGAGTAGGACGGTCTGTAGAGAGTGCGTACATCTGCCGACTAAAATTACTACCTCCCCAAATTTCGTCCATCAAAACAAAAGCATCCTTCCATTTTTGTGGCCAAACTGATAACTCCCAAGGCCACCAGCCAATATTGTAATGCCCCTTGAAAACTTCCTCCCCTAGACCTAAAAATACACGCGCGACCGTGTCAAAGCCAGGCATACAAAAAATATTGATGGCATAGGGGGCGACTTCATCACTCTCTGATACCTGCTTTTTTAACGCCTCATCCATTTGACGTAATTCAGTACCAGGATCGATATTGACGACACGATAAGGAATCTTGGCCGACTCACAACATTCCACCGCCATCCGTAAATCCTCGCCTATGCCTAATTCGCCAAAAGCAAAACCATATAAGTTGACGCCAAATGGACGACGGTTTAAGTCTTCTTCCTGATTAATTGGGGTATGTTTTTTAACTGAACCTAGCCAATACCAATCCCCATTTGGCTTAATAGCCTGTTCTGACCAAGTAATTAAGCGATCGATATCACTAGGTTTGGAAATATCATACTGTTTCGCAAAATCCTCTTGGGTGAGGAGATGAATTTTTACAAACCTGGGCAATTCAATACTAGTTCCCTCTAATACCACCCATTGGCGTAGCCACTGTTTCCAACGACTAGCGACAATTGGGCCAATTTTGAGATTACTCATGGCACCAGCCACTAGCCACATAATGAATTTCTCGCGAGTTTTAGGCTGATCTAATGGAAGTGCTTTTCTGATACGGGGGTCTAATAAATAAAATACCAACCACATGAGCAAGGTGGGTTGAGGGGTGTCGAGCGAGTTGTCCTTGGTCGGCATGGTCGTATCAAGTGCGGCAATAAGTGACTGAGGAATTACCTCCGTCAAATGCATCTCATGAATCCCATAGCCCAAAAACCAAGCAACAGTGCCAATTTGATCCAATTTGCCATTGACGGTAAAACGTTTTATTACGTCTGGACGATACTGCAACACCAATGAATAGGCGCGAGGCATCATAAAGGTGACATTGGCAATTGTGACTTCTGTAGTCGGCGCGGAAAGAAACTTGATTTCATCCTCGCTCAACTGCGACCAAGCAGGATATTCAGAGCGCCCTTTCATCAACCACCAGGATTTAAAGGCCTCGGACTTAGGCGAGGGCATCGTGCCAGTTTTACGCAAGTCATCACGCAACAGCCACACATAGCGTTGCGCTAGCTCAAGCAAATTATCTGGCAGAAGGGGCATGAAAATTCAATACATCTAATAGTTGTCAAAATTATATCATTTGACCCATAGCACAAAGTGCTTATTGGAGGTTAGATTGCAAAGGATTTGATCTTACTCAATAAGTCTTGGACTAGATTCTCTGCACGCGTTTGCGAGTCTGATTCAGCATAACAACGAAGCTCTGGCGCATTGCCAGAGGGACGGATATGGACAATTTCTTGATTAGAGAGGGTCAAGCGTAAACCATCTATCATATTGATATCGCTGATACTGGCATCCATCTCTAACCATTCACATATCAATTGGGGTTTCTTCTCAAGCAGTTTGAGCAGTTTTTTGGATTTCTCTTGGGGAAACTCTTGGATTCGATCACTGTAAGTAGATCTCGCGGGCAAGGCTGAAACTAATTCAGATATTGAGACATTTTTAAATCTTGATTCACACAAAATACTTACGATTGGCAAAATAGAATCCCTTGTCAAAAGGGGCAGTAGCGAACTATCTGGAGATTGAATCTCGCTCCCTAATAACACACCACCGTTGGCCTCAAAACCAATGATGGTTCCCTTTGCGCGGGTGCTGCGCATGCCTTCAATCACAAACGGTGAGCCAATTTTAGTACGAATCACACGTTTAAATGATCCACTCAGCTCAATCGCGGTGTTAGATGAAACAGGGGTTACCACAACGCTTGCTTCCATCGCTTTAGCACATAATAAACCGACGATATCACCTCTGAGCCAATTCCCATGTTCATCGGCGATCATGGGACGATCACCATCGCCATCGGCAGAGACCAAGGCATCCAAATTAAATTGGCTCACCCAATTTCGACTCATGCGGAGATCTTCAGGCTGAATCGCTTCCGTATCAATCGCAACAAATTCAGTAGACCGGCCAATCTGGAAAATATTAGCCCCAAGTTCCGTCAAAATGTTCCCAATGATGTCGCGGGCAACCGAGGAATGCTCGTAAATCCCCACGCGCATGTTCTGCAAAGGCTTGCCCGAGAAAAACTTCCGATAACGAATCAAAAACTCGTGGGTGGCAGATACACTCGTGCTAGGTAAGAAAGTAGAGGTATATTCTTCATGATCCTCAATGTCTGCCTCAAGAATCATCGCCTCTTCCGCCTTACTAATTTCACCCTTAGCCGAATAGAATTTGAGGCCGTTACGATCAAAAGGAATATGACTTCCAGTCACCATAATCGCGGGGATTTTTTTGATCGTCGCATAATAGGCAAGGGCTGGGGTAGGGATGGTGCCAGCAAAAATGACCTTTAATCCGCGATGGGTTGCCGCGTGTGCCACAGCACGGGCGATTGCTGGACTACTTGGACGTAAGTCATACGCTACCAATAAGCTCTTGGCTTTGGGAGCCACTTGCTCGAGAAACGCGGTGGTAAATGCCCAACATACCCTTGGAGTGAGTTGTGTGACTAAAGCACGCACTCCGCTAGTACCAAAGGGAATACCAAGATCTTTAATTCGGATGGAATTACGTGAGTTCGACTTCATGGGAAATTAATTTTAAATATTACTCGCTTGGAAAATGTGCCATACCACTTAAAAAACAATTCATTTTGATAAATATTAACACATCAGGCCCCTCTAACATTTGCGGATAGAGAGAAATGACTACTTTGTGGCAATTAATTGATGCGCGGCCATTCGGTCTAAGATGTAATTTCGATGGCTATTCAAAAAATGAGTGATTTCTGTTGATTTCACTTGGAATGGGTCTCGTCTGGGTTGAAAGGATGGGCTTGTGGCCGGTGGGATAGTCTCAGTGTTTGGGGTATCGAGCACTTCATGAATCATTTTTTTGGCATAGGCAGCCACGTCCTCATAGTCGAGCAAGACGGTATATTCGTTTGGATAATCATCGCTAAACCACTTATCTTGAAATTTTTTATAATACCCACACATCCACTCTAACCAACCTTGGAACTTCTTAGTTGGAGTTTTTGTGTAATTTAAGTCAATAAGCTGTAATGCTTGATTAATCAAAGCTCGTTCATGTAGATAAAATATTTTAGGAACATAAATGTGATGTTGCTTGAGTAAATCTTTATGATTATTTAACTCCTGTCACTCCTAAAGAGAGGTCATCACAAAAAGGGGGTCCCTTTTAAGTATTAATGTTCTGTTTCTAAACGTAGATTTTTGGATCTTATCTTCAAGTGAAGAATCATGGGATTTAATTAGCCTTAAATGTGGCTCATCATGTGCTTTCGCATCTTTTAAAAAGCAATTTAATGCACATGGGTCTGTGTTGCAACATCCTGACTCATTGTATCGCTCACAAAAGGAAAAGTATTTGCCTAAACCTTGCTCAAGACTAGTTTTTAAAAAATGAAGTCCCGATCTCGGGATAGATTTAGATTCGATAACAATCTGTTTAGGATGATTGCGGTTCATCTAACTTTTAATTTCTGCCGTATCTGTCCTCAAATCGCACAATATCATCCTCACCAAGGTAAGCGCCCGTTTGAACCTCAATAATATCTAAGGGTAACCTGCCTGGATTTTCGAGAGAGTGTTTAGTTCCAATAGGGATATATACCGATTGGTTCTCTGAAATCATTTTAACTTCATCACCTATTTGTACTTTTGCAGTGCCCGAAACGACAATCCAGTGTTCAGCTCTGTGATGGTGCATTTGCAGAGATAGCTTCTCTCCAGGCTTTACCGTAATGTGTTTTACCTGGAAACGTTGCCCATCATCGATTGAGTCAAAGGCACCCCATGGACGGTATACCTTGCGATGAATTTTTGCTTCTTTTCTATTTTTTTGGGATAACTCGTCTACGATTTTCTTAACGTCTTGAGCTTTGTTCTTGTCTGCAACTAAAATTGCATCAGATGTTTCAACAACAACTAAGTCGTCAACACCAAGAAGCGTGACCAAACGATGCTCAGAATGAATGTAGTTGTTCTTAGATTGCTGGGCAATAAAGTCTCCCTTACCAGCATTGCCATCGGAGTCTTTTTGTTGAATTTGCCAAACTGCAGGCCATGCACCTACATCATTCCAGCCGGCATCAAGGGGAACGATGACCGCATTGTTGGTCTTTTCCATTAATGCGTAGTCAATTGAGTTGGATGGACACTTTTTAAATGCTTCCATATCGACACGACAAAAGTCTAAATCATTTTTTGCTTTTTTAACTGCCTCTTCACAAAAGAGATACATATCAGGCTCGAATTGCTTTAATTCATCAAGGAATGTCGAGACCTTAAACATAAACATTCCACTATTCCAGTAATAATCTTTACTTTGAATATATTGCTCAGCAACTTCTGAGGATGGCTTCTCAACAAATTTCTCAACAGGCAATGCAATGCTGGCATCATCTTTTAACGCTCTAATATAACCATATCCAGTCTCGGCATGGGTAGGAACAATACCAAAGGTAACAAGTTTGCCGTTAGATGCAGCCTTATGCGCTATCTCAATAGCGTTCGAGAAAACTTTAGTGTCAGAAATGACGTGGTCTGATGGTAAAACCAACATTACATCATTCTCATGATTGGAATTTTTGAGGAAAATTGCGGCAAGTGCGATTGCGGGGGCAGTATTTCTGGCAAGCGGCTCAAGCATGATGGCGGAAAGCTTTTGATTAATTTCTAATGCCTGCTCAGCAATAATGAATCTGTGCGCGTCATTACAAACGACCACGGGGTCGCCAATTTTTATTCCCTTGAGTCTTTGGATAGTCATTTGAAATAATGACTGTTTCCCAAATAGTGATAAAAACTGTTTTGGGAATACTTGCCTAGATAGAGGCCATAAACGAGTGCCAGAACCGCCAGACAGAATAATAGGGAATACTTTACTCATGTTTGCCTATTAATTGGTAATGATTAGTAATAAGTCTATCAAACATGATCAGGATTGTTATTCTTTCTGAACAACAAATGTATTGGACAGCATCTGATCTTCATCACCAATCATCGTGTCCTCTCTAACTTCCAAGCAAGAGCATCCAGAATCATTAATAATGTCAAAGATTTCGAATTGAGGAATAAAGTGCATCTCTAGAGATTTTGGGGGCTCTGAATGAAGGTATCGTTCTACCTCAAATAAATACCCATTACGATAAGTGGGCACTTGAAAGTAAGCCACGCCGCCAGGCTTTAATGCAGCAAATAGTTTTTTAAGGATCCACGCAATAATGGGCGGCGGATTGTGCTGCAAAGTAATAATCGACATGATGCAGTCGACTTGAGGAAGGTTATTGAGTACATAAAAATCTGACCAATGCTGAAATTCAACATTGTTAATATTTTTTGAGTTTAATTGTTTTTGTGCCAGATAAATGTGATGCTTGGAGATGTCTGCGGCAATAATTTTGGGGAAGTAGGGTGATAAATGCGTTGTCACTCTTCCTACACCGCATCCAACCTCCAGACATGTTTGCATATGGTTGTAATTAATGTTGTTACGTCTTAATGCTGCCAAAAAGATGTCTGCAGAATAGTTACCTGACGCATAAAACTCCTCACGGTGTCCTTCAAATTGGTCTAAGTGATACTGTGGTTGCGTGACTACAGACCAGTAGGGATCTTTTTCTCCTAAAAATTCCCACTCTTGGTGAATACGTTCAAACATCTGCTTTAGAATATCATCTGTCACTCTTACTTCAACAGGAATTCTAGGAAAGTTAAATGGATGTCGATGACGAATTTGCGGGGTCTCTTTAAGAATATGTCCCATGCGAGCCTGAAATTCTGCAGACTGATAAAACACTTCACGAAGTTCATCAATTGAATGAACGTTTTGTTTTATGTTGTTAAACACATCTTCACTTTCAGGTAGCCTACCCAGAAAGAGCTGATAGGAAAGCTTAATTAAGTTGTCATCAATCATTATTTATTCTAAAGAAGCCAGTTTTTTTAAATTATATATATGAAATAAATGTATTATAACGTTTCAGATTATTATTTATATAAACTTTATTCAGCAAGAAGAATTTAAATGGAAAAAAAAACATTACTTTCCAAAGCAAACCTACTTTTTAAAAACGGAAACTATTCTGAAGCCCTAGTAATATATTCTCAGCTTCGAAAAGAACAAAAATGGGCAAAATCTTTAGATTTAAATATCAAGCTTTGTTATGACAAAATTAATGAGAGCCTACCTAATGATAGTAAAAGTGAAACCACTGATAGCGAAAAGCTAGATTATTCAAGAAAAAACGTTGCAATTTTTACAATTGTTGCAAAAAACTATTTGCACTATGCGCAGACACTTTTGAAGTCTGTAAAACTTCACAATCCTGACTATAAACTATACATATTTTTAGCTGATGAGTTTATAAATACTGAAGAGAGTATATTTAAGAGTATTGATTTCCAAATTTTGGAGGCCAAAACTATCGGCATTCCAAATTTTAGAGATATGGTTTTAAGATATGACGTAATGGAATTTAGTACAGCCATTAAACCTTTTGCGATGAGATGGCTTTTTGAAAAATACCACTTTGATCAAGTAGTATATTTGGATCCTGATATTTGTGTATATAGGTCACTGAGTGAGTTAGAGGAAATTCATTCAAAAGGATACAACGCTATATTAACACCACACTTAACTATCCCTTATAAAGACAGATTACAACCAGATGATCACGCCATACTTAAATCTGGTGTTTTTAATCTTGGCTTTGCGTCATTTTCTAATTGCAGCAATTCCTTAGACTTTATCAATTGGTGGGCTGAGAAGTTAAGAGATAAAGCTAAGTCAGACTTGGCAAATAACCTTTTTACTGATCAAAGATGGTGTGATTTTGCTCCATGCTTAATTGACAATTTGTTTGTTCTCAAGAACCCTTCTTACAATTTAGCATATTGGAATTTGCATGAAAGAGCACTATCTAAAATAGGTGGAAATTATTACGTTGATAGAGAACCACTGAAATTTTTTCACTTTAGCGGGATTAATGCAAAAAATCCAACATTGGTTTCCAAACATCAAAATAGATACAATTGGGATAACATTGAGCCTCTTCATGAACTGTTTGAGTCGTATAGATTGGAGTTGATAAACAATGGCTATGACCTTTATTCCAAGATGGCTTGCGTTTACGATAGTTTGAAAACACTATCTGTTTCTAAATTAATTCATGATTTTTATTCAAATAAAATTCCTGAAAGTAGAGTAATTCAAGCAGAAGATTTAGATAGATATGTGTTAGACCTCTGTATTTCACTTGCAACTAACTCTGATCTCAAAAATGGTATCTACCTTACTAGTCTGATGTCTTATATATTCGAAATTAGAAAAGACCTTAAAGATTTCTTTTCGCTCTCCTCTGGTAATGGAGTGTCTGAATTTATTAATTGGGCTGTTGAATCAATTCCTAGAGAGTATAAGTTTAATCAGAGCAGTTTTTTTGAATCTAGGTCAATCAACACTATAACGAAGTTTTATAGTTCAGATAGCAATAATAAACTCTCAGAGTTGTTATTAGCGATATATGAGCAACGCGATGATTTAAAAAAATCTATTGATATTAATACAGAGCAAGGGCTCGCGAGTTTAAACTCATGGGCGAAAAATTCGATCATAAATGAATATAAAGCTCATGATGATTTCTTTATCACTAATGAATTAGGTGTTAATTCGATCAATGGAAGTTTGGGGGTAAATGTAATTGGATATCTTTATGGTGAGTCTGGATTAGGAGAAAGGTGTAGGGTCTCATGTGATGCCCTTAAGGAGGCGAAAATTGATTTGGTTGGAATTAATTATGAAATTGGTTATTCGTCATCTAAAAATGCAAATTTCAACCATAAAATTTCAAAGGAAGAAAATCCAAATATTGTCAACATATTTCATATTAATGCAGATCAGTTACTCAATGTTTATCTCCACCTCGGGCCTAGATTCTTTGTAGGAAAATATAACATTGCATTCTTTGCATGGGAATTGGAAGTATGTCCTCAAAGATGGGAACACGCAATAAAAGTTATAGATGAAATTTGGGTTCCTTCGCAGTTTGTCGCAAATGCATTTGGAAAATTAACGAGCAAGCCTATTTTTGTAATGCCGGAGCCTATTAGAAGGGCTGATAAGGCTAAGCCAAATAGAGCAAAGTTTGATTTGCCGAAAAGTGGATATATTTTCCTGAGTGTCTTTGATGTTAAATCTTATATAGATAGAAAAAATCCTATGGCAGCTATCTTAGCTTTTAAAAAAGCATTTAAAGATAACGACAATGTTTTTATGGTGATAAAAACATTGGGGCTAAGTGAGAATAACGAAGCGCGCAATCAGTTAATCAAAGAAATTGGTGGAGACGAAAGATTTATTATCTTTGATAAAACTTTGAGCGGAGAAGATTATTATGAATTCTTAAATTCAATCGATAGTCTCGTTTCTCTGCACAGAGCAGAAGGCTTTGGTAGATGTCCAGCAGAAGCAATGATGTTAGGTAAGCCTGTTGTTATAACAAACTATTCCGGAGTAACGGAGTATGCAACCTCAGAGAATTCATGCTTAGTTGATTATAAACTAATTCCTGTTTTATCTGAGCAATATCCTTTTGCTGAAGGGAATTTTTGGGCTGATCCAGATATTGAGCATGCAGCATATTTAATGAACAAGCTCTATTCTGATTTAGATTATAGGTCGATGATCGCCACAAATGCAGAAGACTATGTTTTTGCAAATCTTTCACCGAAGTCAATTGGACTAAAATACAAAGAGAGACTAACTAAATTAGGAGCAATTTAGAATGAAAAAAATCCCATTAAAAAATGCAATATCTAATTATTCACATAATAAGCCCTTTTCGCTTTGGAGTTCTGGAGAGCCTGATGCTCCAAATCCATGGGAAAAATTTGAGGCAGATCAAGCAGCAGATAGGGTATTTTCTGATTTTTTACATTTGAAATTTAAGCCAAAATTTAAATTTCCAAGTACGGCAACATTCTTTGCATCAGGATCATGTTTTGCAAGAGAGATTGAGTTGGCGCTTAATAAATCTAATTACAAAGTTCTTAGTTGGTCCCCAAGTTTAGAAAAACTTGGGCTTACAAATGATCTCTTTCATCGCTATACAACCCATGCAATAATCAACGACTTTGAGTATGCGCTTAATGATACGTTTAACCAAGAAAATATACATCAATTTGGGACAAAGTGGATAGACTATACGGGACATGGGTCGTACACAAGTAAAGATGAGGCAATCAACAAAAGACTACAAGTCATTGAAATTCATAAAAGTATTAAATATACCGATGTGTTATTTGTTACTCTAGGTTTGGTTGAAACTTGGTATGATAAAGATACAGATTCTTATTTGAATATTCCACCTTGGGGAAATTTTAAGGGTGATAGATTTGAACTAAGAATCACAGATTACAATGAGAATCTTAATTCATTGAGAAAATTTATTCAGTTTGTCCGGTCACATAGAAGTAACTTAAAAATTATATTGACCGTTTCTCCTGTGCCTTTGGCTTCAACATTTTCGGATACAGACGTTATTATTGCTAATTCCTATTCTAAGTCAACGTTACGTTCTGTAGTTGATGCTATTTGTGAGGAGGATGATTTGGTTGATTATTTTCCCAGTTATGAGCTGGTTACAATGTCTTCATATTCCGAAGCATGGTATCCAGATTATCGGCATGTTAAGAGAGAGTTTGTAGAAAAAATTATTAAATTTTTCATATCTTCATACATAGAATAGGCCATTTAAAATGGCTAGATTGATTTTACATTGTGGAGCACCTAAAACAGGCTCAACTGCACTTCAAAATCATCTCCGATTAAATCATAAAAATTATTTCTCTGAAGGTATTTTTTATAAAGTATTTAATGATGGAGTAGATAACTTTTCGCCAACAAATGGAAATGGTGAAATGTTATATCTTTCTCTGAAGAGAAAAGATTCATTAGAGAATGTTAAATCTCAAATTAAGCTTTTGATATCTAGCACCTCTATAAATATATGCTCGTGCGAATTGTTTGTATTTTTAGATGGGGAGCAATTAGAGCTATTAAAGAGTGCAGCCTTCTCCTTATCTATTGAATTATTTTTTGTCATCTTTGTAAGGGATCCAATTCTATATAGTTTTTCACTATATGATCAATTGCTTAAAGTATCTAACGAGAAAAGATTTTACAAGGATTGGGTTAAAGATTTTAAGTGGGAAGTATTTGATTTTCTAAAATCCTTAAATCAACATTTTTCTTCTCAATCGGTTAAACCAATATTTTATTCAAAAAAAATAAATACTATAGGTGTCATAAACTCTATTTTAAAGAATGAAGAAGTACTCCCAGTGTTTGAGAATACCAAATCAAACAGATCATTAAATAATGCTGAGCGATATTTCTTAATAAGCTATAAAAAGGAAATAGCTAATTCAGTGCTAATTGATTTTATGACTCATTACCTGAAAAAAACCCACGATAAA
>JACCDW010148761.1_pt1 | contig 17449 bp, 12 predicted proteins | sample 7449781 | NCBI WGS metagenome assembly JACCDW01 (sample SAMN15323449, study PRJNA562643) | freshwater metagenome | isolation source: river surface water | place: USA:Blue River Watershed | collected 2017-08-18
ATTGAAGCAACTTTAAATGCCATTTCTGAAGAGTCAACAGGGTGCTCGGCACCATCATTGATTGTGGCACGAACACCTACAACAGGCTGGCCAATCAATGAACCTTCTGTAACTGCTTCGCGGAAACCTTTATCACAAGCAGGAATATATTCACGTGGAATAACACCACCCACGATATCATCAACAAATTCATATGTTTCAACTGCATCACTTGGCAATGGCTCAAGGAAACCTGCTACACGAGCAAATTGACCAGAACCACCTGTTTGCTTTTTATGTGTATAGTTAAAATCTGAATTTGCTGTGATTGTTTCACGGAATGCAACTTTTGGTCTACCTACATTCACTTCGCAATTATATTCACGCTTGATACGCTCGATATAAATTTCAAGGTGCAATTCGCCCATTCCCTTGATAATTGTTTCGCCACTCTCCTCATCACGATATACTCGGAATGTAGGATCTTCTTTTGTGAAGCGATTCAATGCTTTAGAGAAGTTCACCTGACCTGACTTTTCTTTTGGACTTACCGCAAGCTCAATAACTGGCTCGGGAACAAACATCGAAGTCATGGTAACACTAAGATTTCCATCAGTAAATGTATCGCCAGATGCGCAGTCAATACCAAACATCGCAACGATTTGGCCTGGTCCTACTTCATCGATATCATGCATTTCATCAGCATGCATACGAACAAGTCTTGGAACCTTCACACGCTTACCATTGGACATATTAGTGATTGTATCACCTTTTTTCACGCCACCTTGATAAATACGCATATAAGTAAGCTGACCAAAACGACCATCCTCAAGTTTGAATGCCAAACCAACAAATGGTTTAGTTCTTTCAGGAATCAATTCCAATTTTGCTTCATTTTGGCTTTGATCAAGACCTTCGTTTTTAACATCTTTAGGGGCAGGTAAGAACATTCCAACGGCATCCAATAGGACTTGGACACCTTTATTCTTCATTGCAGAACCAACATAAAGAGGAGTAATCTTCAAACTGATAGTCTCACGACGAATAATCGGAATCAATTCTTCAGCAGTTACCTCTTCTTCCATCAAGAATTTTTCTGCGATAGCATCATCAAAGTCAGATAACACTTCAATCATCGCATGACGACGCTTCTTCGCTTCATCCATGTATTCTGCAGGAATATCTTCTCTGCGAATTTTCTCACCATTGTCACCATCAAAGAATACAGCCTTCATGTGCAAGAGATCAACAACACCTGCAAATCTGTCTTCCAATCCCATTGGGAATGTCATGACAACAGGACGATGATGTAATTTTTCACGCAATTGATCAGCAACACGATCAGGATTTGAACCGGAACGGTCAATCTTATTGATGAAAGCAAGTCTAGGAACATTATATCTTTTCATCTGGCGATCAACTGTGATCGACTGACTCTGAACACCGGCAACACCGCATAAAACCAATACAGCGCCATCCAAAACACGCAATGCTCTTTCCACCTCAACGGTAAAGTCAACGTGACCCGGAGTGTCAATCAAATTGATCTCATAATCACCCCAAGTGCAGTAAGTTGCTGCAGACTGAATGGTAATCCCTTTTTCTCTCTCAAGATCCATGGAGTCCATCGTGGCACCAACACCCGACTTTCCTCTCACTTCTTCGATCTTGTGGATCTTACCTGTATAGAACAATATGCGCTCACTGAGCGTGGTCTTACCCGAATCAATGTGGGCAGAAATACCAATATTCCGAACTTTTGAGATGTCTGACATAGCTGTCTTAACCTACCGAAATAGAATATTTATGAAGATGATTATTTATCAGATTTGAATAATCCTCGCCAAAAGCGAAGACCACAAATTTACGGGAAATTGTACAACAAGCAAAATTAAATCACTGATTTTCAGAATATTACAGCATTTTCCACATCAATGGAAAGAATATGCTAACTAGCATATGAATAGAGGATTGCGGGATTTTCCACGACAAAATGTGGATAAACTGGGGAGAAGTTCTCATGAGTTTATTGCTTCACAATGAACTTTCCTGAGATGGGTTCAAATCCGGAATAGATAGTGAAAATATAAATGCCAGGGCTCAAGACACCTATATCTTCCAAGGTTGCCACTAATATATTTGCCCCTGAGAATGAAGTATTTGAATAGTCTATCCCAACTTTGACCCGTTCTGAGTGAACCGGAGCACCAGCAACTGTAAAGATCTTGATTTCAACTTCCTCACCCAATGTAATTGCAACTGGTAAAGGAAAATGCATCTTCGAATGGTTATGTAAAGACAAAGGATTAGGATAAGGCCTGGTAGCTGGAAGGAGCATTTCACCCTCTGATAATTTAATCAATGAGCAAAATCCTATGGAATTTAGGTTAATATCTGCATAATAATTTGAAAAGCCAATCGGGGTTTTATCACTGTTTCTGTCAATTGTTACTGAAAATGATGTGCTTTGCCCACCAAAAACTCTAAAATAATCAGCATATGCAGGTGATATAAAAATATTGGCGGTATCTGTCAAAAATCCGCTCCCAATAAGCCCGCTTGACAATGCCTTAATCTCAAATGGAAATATATCACCAGTAAATAATGCTATTGGATTAGCTGTGCTAGTATCGGATTTCATTATTGGAAATAGATGCGCATCATTAAACAAATAGGTAGAATCAATGCCCTTAGCTCTCTTTCCTGTGAAGTATGCCCGTTCCATATACCCACACCATAATTCATGAAGTGGAAGTCCATTATTTGCCAATGACAATTCCAATGCACGATATGGTAATATCATTCTGTCAATATTAACCCAGAAATCCAATATTGGCCTAAAACCAAGAGATTTCTCTTTCGATTGTTCATGCAGATATTCAAAAAACAGAGCATTTGCATAACCGGAAGCAACATTAGTAGAATATCTTTGGCCAAAACGATATTCTTTTGGTTGTAGGAAAAAATTCTTCACATAATAGTGATAGTCTTTGATTTCGGGATAGTGATAATATTCAATCCAAGTGCAGAACATCTCATATAGTGAGACATCATATTGCTCTTTATTAATACCAGAATTTGCTAAATGTATCGCATGCTGAAACTCATGGGCAGTGGTAATCTTCAAGGCATCCAAGCCGAATGTATTAAATGAAGGATTACCATTACCTGTTTTATCATCAGTGCTGTAATTATTGTCAAGCTCAATATATGTCAAAGAATATTGATGCTGATTTGTTGAACCCGGCAAAGCCAATTCAGAGTTTGTCAATCCATAATAACCTTGCTGAGAAAGATCTATGAGAAATACATCATAAGGATCCATTCCACTCTCCCCATTATTAGGAGGAGAAGGAAATCCCATGCTATCAATCTGGATGGTATAGGTATATTCCAAGGCTTCTGCAGTAGCATCAACATAATCAGGTATGCCATTGCGATTCAAGTCCACGGAATCCACAGCATCAGAACCACTCAAGGTATAATGAATTCGGAAATGATTGTCTTTGGTAATATATGAGAAAGGCAAAATTGGCTTGAGTATTCGTTCTCCCTTTTGAATCGCTCGCATATTTGCAGCATAGCGATTTCCAAATGTACCGCATTTGTCAGCTTTTAATTCAGGAACAATGCACAATAGAATCATGCCCAAACCAAAGAGGACATTTCGCATGTACACAGTAAAAAAAGTTGGAATCATATTAACGGAACATTTCTTTGATCATACCCCATGTGCGACGAATTCCACTCACACTATGACTTACATTCACAATATTTGAATGTGAAATAGAATTGTCATAAGCTATAACTTTCACCCTATACGAATATACTTTACCCAAAATCTTCTCATTATTCCCGCCTTTCATTAAGGCATTTTCATCTATGAATCTATAAGTGAATTGTGCTCCTTTCGGCTCTAGTTCTGCTATGGAGCGGAAACCTTCGCTTCCTGAGGAACGCTCAAGTTCATATAATCTAACGCCTTTTTCAATGCTCGGACGCCATTCAATGGTAATCACCCTGCCATCTGATTTGGCTGTCATATGATCAAATGAAATCTCAGCCGCAGCAATTGTAAGCGTGGTGATGAGGGTGAATAGTATGTATCTCAGTATTCGCATGCCACAAACATAGTCCTTGAATTCATGAAAGGCAAATAAAAAAAGACTCATATGCTGGATTATTCCATGCCACGAACTGCATCCCAACGCTTCTCAACTGATGTTTTGCCTTGTAGAAATATCTCATATCCTGTTTTTTGGTTCAGCATTATATCTTCTCGAATCTCATCCATCAAATTAGTAAGACGTTTACGAAAATGCTCTGTCAGTGCCATTTTATCAGAAAAGGCTTCCTTAGTCATAAGTTCCGGTTCACCTATAGAAAGCCAAGCTTCAGGTTGTTGCTCATGAATAAAATCATAGCGAATCGCAACAGGAACGCACCATGCTTGATCCAACATATCAACTAAATTGGCCATTCCTGTATATACTTGAATTGGTCTAATTTCCTGATGAACAAGCTCACCTTGGGGAAACATCCACAATACCTTGCGAGATTCTTTCAATAATTCAGAAGCATATTTCAACGATTTGATTGCAGATCTGGCTTTAGTACGATGAACGGAGAACATGCCGACTTTAGTAAAAAATCGATATTTCTTCAATTGCTTTTCTTCCATCATGCCATATGATTCAACGTTTAGCCGACCATTTGTTAAAACAATTGCAAGAGCAGCATCCCACCATCCACCATGGGAGCAATACACAATCAATGGGATCTTTGATTCGCTATGTGTATCTATGCGCCAATCTTTCAATTGCTTCTCACCTTTGAGAAGACATCTATAAAATGTCTTACGCAATGAACGAGAAAAATACCATGTCAGTATTTTTCTCCATAAAGGTGAATGTTCTGCCTTGATCATCATAAAGAAGTGACAATGTGCATGAATAGCTGAATTCTTACTAATTTATCTCAATCGCATGAATAAACAGCATTAAATCAAGACATGTTCCGACAATCTGCAGCATCTATATTCTTGTTCTTCATCATTTCTACAATGATGCTATTTTATTCATGCACAAATCCATTTGCTCCAAAACTTTCTGATACTCCACTTGGAGAAAATGTCTTTGCCGATCAAAAGACGGTTGATGGTATCTTCCAGAATTTTAGAAGTGCATATTTATACAAAGATACTTTGGCTTATGGTAGATTGCTCGACAAAGATTTCATTTTCATTTATCGAAATTATGAAACCGGTGTGGATGGTACTTGGGGAAGAGATCAAGAAATGTTCACGACATCTGGCTTATTCAATGCAGCACAAAATCTTGATTTGATTTGGAATGAGATTGTGATATCAAATGGGGATAGCATTCGATTGGATATAGCAAGAGGATTTAATCTTACGATTACATTCAATCCACAAGACATTGTTCGTGTTCAAGGACGAGTGAATTTACAATTGAAAAGAAATTCAACTGAAGAGAATTGGAAAATCATTCGATGGCGTGATGAATCAAATTATTAAGCTTTTGATTTGATTCTTCCAAAGATCCACATCACTTGTAATTTCCACACCAAAAATGCTGCTTCATAGACTATATTTTTACTCATCTTCGAAACACCTGATCTACGATCGATGAAAACAATTGGTATTTCTTTGATGCGTGCACCTGCCTTCCATAAACGATAGTTCATCTCGATTTGAAAAGCATATCCATTGGAATGTATATCATTGAGATCTATTTTACTCAGCATTGAAGCACGGAAACATTTGAATCCACCTGTTGCATCTTTTACCGGCATTCCTGTGATGATTCTGGTATAGAGATTTGCGCTATAACTCAATATCAATCGACGCAGTGGCCAATTCACAACATTCACACCATTCGAATATCGAGAACCAATTACGAGATCATTAGATTCTATTTCTTTCAAGAATCTTGGTATGTCTTTCGGATCATGTGAGAAATCTGCATCCATTTCCATGATCACATCATATCCCATTCCAAGTGCTTTTGCAAAACCTTCGCAATATGCAGTACCTAATCCCATTTTGCCGGGACGTTTCAAAAGATGAATGCGAGAATCACTTTTCATCCTTTCTTCTACATGATTGCTTGTGCCATCAGGAGAATTATCATCCACAATCATCACATGTACATCGGCTGCATCCAGAACAGCGGTCAGGATATTGTCGATATTGTCTATTTCATTATAAGTCGGTATGACTACGATCGCTTTCATGAAGTTGTCCATTATGCCTGACCATGTCCTTTGAATACGCGAATTGCAGTGCGTATGATAATCTCGATATCGAGTTGCAAAGACATATTTTCAATATAGTAAAAATCATGTTTGAGACGATTGGTGATTTCTTCAATCGACTCTTGATAATTCCGATAATGTATTTGATTCCAACCTGTGAGTCCGGGACGAATGACAAGTCGGCGTGTATAATACGGTAATTCTTTCTTGAATTTATCAACGAAAAATGGCATCTCGGGTCTTGGTCCCACAAGACTCATTTCTCCTTTGAGTACATTCCAAAATTGCGGCATTTCATCGAGATGCGACTTACGCAAAAATCTACCAATTCTTGTCACGCGTGGATCATTTACAACAGCCCATTTTTGTCCACCTGCTTCCGCATCCATAACCATGGATCTGAACTTATACATTGTGAACACTTTGCCATTTTTACCTACTCTTCTTTGTTTGAAAATGACGGGTCCTTTGGAATCCAATCGCACCATCAATGCAGTAATGAGTAAAAATGGAAAACCTATAATCAATACACATGAGCTCAATACGATATCAATGGCGCGTTTCACGAAGCGCTCCCATGTTTTCATGAGTTCAGGATTGATGTCTATCAATGGCATGCCATGTATTGCCAGCAAACGCGCTTGGCCAGTGAATAATTCATATAAATCAGGTTGAATCTTTACACCTATTCCGAGTTCACGACATTCCATTACCAATTCTATCATCCATCTATGATCAAGTGCATCCATCATCACAACTAGATCGGCTGGTCTTTCTTTTCTCACTATTTCATGAATGTCTTTTACAAAGCCCAGCACTGGTATTTGCGAAGCTTCTCCTTGAGCAATCGATGTCCATTTGTTTAAGTCAGCTTCACTCTTTAATACAATTCCTTGTACATTATATCCCCATGATGGATTTTCTTTCATGATTGTAAACATCTCAAGCATTGCTTCGGGATATCCCATAAAAATCGTGGAGACTTTGATGATTCCTTTTCTTCGTAAAAATCGTTGCAGCATTCTGCCAAGCACGCGGACAAGTACCACGAGGATGGTCAGAATAATTGCATAAAGCACGATCTTCAAGCGAAATCCTCTGAAATTTGCACTTGTAAATAAGATAGCTAGGAAAATGACGATACTTCCGAAACCAATTGCGCGGATCACGGTAAACATTTCAGTAAATGGGGATCGCACAAACCAATTTCTATATAAACCTGCTAGCCAAAAAATGACGATCCAATATGTAACCAAAAGAGGCATTACACTCAATACAAGTGTTTGCAATGTAGTTTCATCGGATAATGGAAGCGTTGTAGTATAGAATCCAGTAACAAATCCCAAAAGCAAAAACACAGGCAAAGCAGATGCAATTGCAATGATATCTCCCATCACCTGAAAAATTCCAGGTGTGGATATTGAACCGAGGTCTCTAAAGCGCCTAAAAGGAGATATGTGATTTTGTGATTTCATTGATGATTAATTTCGCTCCCAAGAAGAGGAAGCATTACTACGCAATACATGCATCCAAGCACTGAGTAAACTTAATTGCAATCGTACAAAAATACATGCTTGGCGAATAGGCATAAAGTTCAAACCAAGAAAACCTGGCAAAGAAAGCAGTATTATTCCGGACAAAAGATAAAAAAGGTATTGTCCACCAGTTGAATCTTCCATCCAAGCTAGATAAGAAAATACAATGGCTTTCACATACATGATTGGCATGAGCCAGCGCAACATTTTACGAGACCATAAGAAAAATGCAATCAAACCATATTTTGGAAGAAGAAGATTCTTTGCTTCCAATACGGTGGCCATTCCACAAGCCGCAAAACGTTTAGCTTGCTTAAATTCCGTCCCAGGAAGCATTGCACGAACTTCATATGCATAGGCATGTGGATCTGCAATTACCCTTTTCTTCTCTAATAATACATGAAGAATAGGCATATAATCATCACAAACTTTCTCATTCGGAAGTGGTTTGCGATATATTCTCCGAATGGCATAAAAATGTCCGAGGCTTGTCACTGTGGAAGCCAAAGCAGACTCCATGGACCTAGACTTGAACTCCATATTCCTATAAGCGGAATGCTCTTGTTCATGTTCATGATGAGCATTCTCCATTGGTGCATCCATGGATGTACCAATCACGGCTCCAATTTCTTGATCAAGAAATCGTGAACACATGGAATACAATGCTCCTGGTTTGAGTCTCACATCAGCATCCAAATGCACGATGATATCGGATGTGGAATGAGAAACCAGATACTCATTCACTGCATTCTTTCCTCTTTTCGTCAAGTCATGTATATGGAGATTCGGAATATCTTTTTGTAGGGATTGTACAAGCTTGACAGTATCATCAGTCGATCCATCACTACCTATATGAATTTCATAGTTTGGATATGCTTGATCAATGATCGTATGAATTGCATCTTCGATATATTCAGCCTCATTATATGCTGAAATAAGAACTGCAATACTCGGCAAATCTTCTTGCTGTATATTAGGAGTATCAAGAGATTGAAGTGAATCTTTCTTCAAAACCATCAATATCCGTAAGATGAAAGGATAGATTATATATGGGTAGATGAGAAATATTACTGCAATCAATGCAATAGCGAACTGTATATTCATAAGTCCGCCTAAAAATCTTCAAAACGAATTGAGGCCTGAATGAAATGCGTTAGATTCCCTGCTTGTGAACGCAATGCATAGAGTGCTTGTAGATTCAGTCCGCGAATAATTTCAAAGCCTGCAGTGATTTGAGCGCGCATTGATTCTTCGATTATGCCTCCAAGAAATGGAGCATATTCAGAATCCCAAGGTCTTCTAGCCTGCAATGCATTTGCACCATGATTCACAATGATAGAATCACGGCCATTGATACTGGTTATTTCATTTGCTCCATGTCTTTGAAATGCAATCAAAAGACGAATAGGATAGCGATGTCCATAAAAGAGTGAAGCACTAAGTGATATTTCATCTGAATTTGGTCTGAGAGAACCTGTTACTGTTGCTCCATCACTTGTCATGGAATTCTGCACATTGAAATGCGAATAGGTATATGGTTGAACTCGGGCATATTCCAGTGCAATATTCATCGATGATAATGCATACATTCCACCAAATGAAAAAGCGGATTTATTTGACCAATAATCCGTTCCAATTTTAGAGAATATTAAATCATCAAGTAGATATGCCCCTTTGAGTATGAGATTCTTCATCGGTCTCACCGTGAAATCAAAGCCCATAGCACTATTGTCTCGATCACGAAGTGAATGTTCAACGGTTTTCAAGAAAGAAAGGGGATTCAAATAAGCCAAATCAAATGTTCTATTTTGATATATCACGCTTTCCCATACTGCAATTTCTCCCCAAATTGGTCTATATGCTGCACGATGCATCACCAATGTTTTTGCCGGCATGAATTTATCAGAACCAGTAGAATTTGTCTGACCAGGCAAGATGATTTGTCCATTCACATCTTGTGGTAGAGAAAGCAAAGCTGCATGCGTATATCTATATTCAAATGTTGAAGTTCTTGCTCCAATCATGAAAGCATCGAGTGGAGGAGAATTTCTCCCGAGAAATTGATGATGATGAAAACCGGCTCCAAGTGTTCTCGATTCACGGCCAATACTTGCATAGAACCAATCATTATCATAACGAATATGAGATTCCGTAAAATCAAAATCACTTTCATATACTGCAAACTTTACATTCTGTCTAAGTCGTGGATCATCCAATGCAAGGGAGCGATCGCCTGAGAGCAATGCACCATTTGTCATTTGTAAAAAGAATCCAACATTACCGCGCAATGTACCATGCAAGCGCATTCCTGCCTGGCCTGTCAACATTGAAGCAGATGATGAGTCATTTCTTAATGTAGATTCAATAGAGAATAATGGAGATGAAAATAGTGTGACAAGAGAATCTTGTTGAAGATAGATTGCTTTTTCACGATTCGATAGAATACCATCGAAGAAAAATGGAAGTGAATCATTGTTCGCAATTGAACTTTCAAAGAGCGTTGTATTGATTCTCTTTTCTATTAATAATTCTTGTTCATAATGTGATAAAATATCGCGTTCATCTTCACTCAATTCTATTGCTGATTTCCTAATCAATCGCAATGCATGTTGTACTTCACCTCTTTGCAATGGTAATGCCGAGAGAGAATAATGTGGCAATAAACCTTTTGCTTCGCAATGCTCGAGAAATTGATAGACAGGATGAACAATCGGGAGATGTTCCACTTGAGCGAAGACAAAACTATTCATGACAAAAAAGATCATGAGCAAAAGCATGATCTTTTTATTCATACATGTGATATTTGTTTTGTCAACTATCATTATCTGAGAAATGCCCAATAGACAACATTCAGAATACCAACCAAACCACCTATCGCAGTGATGAGAAAAGTATAGTATTGATATTCATATCCGGGAGGACGATATGTTGGTGGTGGACAGTAAATTTCATCACCAGATTCAACCACCACATTTTTTTCATCTCCTTTGATCCACACATGTGAGCGGCCTTTGATAATGCGAGTCAATTCTTTTTCAGCACCACTTGCATAACCACCTGCTCTGTCAACATACCATTGCATGGATTTACCAGGCTCAAAAGTGACATATCCGGGATTATTCACCTGACCATAGACATATACGCGTTTTGGATTTTCTGGAATTACAATGATATCACCAGATTCCAAAATCACATTGTCATCTTCAGATCCATTATATGCTTTCTGAATATCACAAGCCACTGTCGGTTGACGAAACATTGTATGCATTAAATATCGAGTTGTATCTTCAGCAGTAAGATCAGTGTATTGCATGCCCATGATTGCACGATATCGTGGTTCATTTGAGGCAGGTTGCTGTTGCTCTTTGCGAACGATATATGCCAATGGTAAATATGCTTTATCAGTAAAACCACCTGCTTGTTCGATGATGTCTTTTAGCTTTGTGCTTCCTTGCACCATTGTATATGCACCGGGTTTTTGTACAGATCCGGTTACTTCAACTACTCCTGCCATTGCACCTTTCACTGCATATTCTTTTCTTCCGACAACAATCACAGCTCCAGGAATCAAATCGGGATCTTCATTAAATGTACCATCTTCTTTCAACATTAATGTTTTGATCATATCACCTTGCTTCAATTGAATATTTGATGGATCTGCATCATCAGTCAATCCATAAGCAAGTTTCAAAAGCATTGAAGCTTTATCGCCTTTTTTATATGCGATATTAATTGGTCTGATAACTGAACCTGCGATTGCAATAGCAGAATTCAAGCCTTGATCGAAAGGAACAAAAATTTGATCACCTTCGCGAAGTGTTGGATCATCTTGTACTGTTGATAATGCCAGTGATCGCTCCAAATCTGCATTTGAGGATGTTCCATCTGCATGTAAAACGGTGATATTTCTTGCAACAAAAGAAGGTAATTCATCATTGCCTGTTAATGTTCCACCACGCATAGCCGAACGGCGTGCTTCAATCACGGTGAGTTCTTTTGCACTTTCCATTGATGCCTGAGTAGTCCCACCATTAGGTTGCGAAGGTGATTTTGGTGGTTGATTAGCAAGTCGAATCACAGTTGATACACGCATGGAAGCAGGAACAGCATATGTGCCGGGATATCGAACATTACCTCGTATGCTTATATAGAGTGAGCGACATTTTCTCAGCATCACTGTGAAAGTTGCATTAGGATTGCGCTCTTTCATCATGGCAATAATCATTGATTTTGCCTGAGACAATGTTGCATTCTTTACTGTCAATTCTCCAATTCTTGGGACGAGCACAGAATTTTCAGGAGTAATAGAAACAAATTGCTCGGTTGCATTTCCTGATAGCGTTTGAATAGACAAAACATCACCAGGGCCGATTCGATAATGATCTGCATCAACGATATTGTCGGAAGGCAATAATTCAGCTTTCAAAAGATCTGCACTTCCGGGTGTGGAATTTTGCATCAATTTTGACATGTCAAAATCACCTGAAGATCCCATCAATTGCGCTTGGATTGACATTGTTGTGAGCAATGAAATCATGATGAGCATATATCCACTTACTCTGCGGATTTTCTTGAAGAATTGATTCATTGAGTTTTGATGCATTGTTTCACAAGTATTTCTGCTATGCGATCGGCGGCTTTTCCATCCCATAATGGAGGAATTGATCCGCTTTTGCGGGGCAAGTGCACGATATCATGCAATGCCTTTGAAATTGATTGAGGATTTGGTTCAATCAAAATATTTGTACCTAGTTCAATAGTAACAGGTCTTTCTGTTGTTGTTCTAGCCGTGATGCATGGAATGCCAAGCACTGTTGTTTCTTCTTGTATCCCACCAGAATCAGTAAGTACAAAATCTGCATCTTTCATAAGTGCAAGAAAATCAATATATCCTTTCGGATGTGTGATCAGAAGTTGTTTACCGGAAAGAATAATATCTGCAAATCCATATTCGCGAATCTTTGAACTCGTGCGAGGATGCATTGGGAATACAATTGCTCTTTCATGTGAAATCTCTGCGAGAATCTCCAAGAGCGATTTTAATTGTATTGGATCATCCACATTGGAAGGTCGATGCATAGTTACAAGACCATATTTCTTTCCAATAAGTCCAAGCTCCTCTTTTACTTTTGATTGTTCAGCTCTTGGCATGGCAAAATGCAAAGAGTCAATCATTGTATTTCCAACAAAGAATATTCGATCTTCGGGAAAACCGGATTCTTTAAGAATTTTATTTCCGGATTCCTCTGTCGTGAACCAATAATCACAGATCGCATCTGTTGCAATGCGATTGATTTCTTCCGGCATTGATCGATCATAACTTCTCAAGCCAGCTTCAACATGCACGGTTGTAATTCCTAGTTTTACGGCGACCAATGCACATGCAATTGTGGAGTTCACATCGCCGACTACAATCACGAGATCTGGTTTGAGTTCCAAACATGTTTGCTCGAATGCAATCATCACCTTTGCAGTTTGTTCTGCATGAGATCCACTTCCAATTCCCAGAAATACAGTAGGATTCGGCATTTCAAGATCTTGAAAAAATGCATCACTCATTGCAGCATCATAATGTTGACCAGTATGCACGATATGATGCTCAAATGTAGGAGCATATTGTTCGAATGCGCGATGAATAGGAGCGACCTTCATGAAATTGGGTCTGGCACCGACTACAGAGATTATGCGATAAGTTTTGCTCACGATCCGCTACCCAAAAGCACAACATTCTTTTTAGAGCCACGAATTTGCTTTGTTGCATTTCGTGTATCAATCACCACTTTTGCATTTTTCACAATCATGGAATAATCAAAGCAAGTATGATCTGTTGTGATAACTACGATATCATATTTTTTTACTGTTGCAGGCGTTAGATTCTTTTGTGATTTCATGATTGTCCCATGTACATCCACTGAAGGAATATATGGATCATGATAATGAACATTTTTGAATCCATCTTGCATGAGAAGTTCCATCACTTTGAGTGCGGGTGAATGACGCAAATCGTCAACATCTTTTTTGAAAGCCATTCCAAGCATGAGCACTTTTGCTTTTGCAATTGTAATGGGTTGTTTTGCCACTTCGCGTTCAATCATGCTACGCACATAAAATGGCATTGATTCATTCACTTCAGCAGCGAGCGTGATAAAATTCGTTTCAAAATCATATTCACGCGCCATCCAAGAAAGATAATATGGATCGATTAAAATGCAATGTCCACCAATTCCTGGTCCGGGGAAAAATGGCATAAAACCGAATGGCTTTGTTGCAGCTGCTTCTACGACTTCCCAAATATTTACGCCAATACGATCGCATAATTGAGCGAGTTCATTCACAAGTGCAATATTCACGCTGCGGAAAATATTCTCAAGCAATTTCTCCATTTCGGCCACTGCCGGTGAAGAAACTGGTATTACTTTACTCACAATTATTGCATGAGCTGCGCAAGCGAGTGCTGTACAAGATTCAGTTACACCACCTGCAACTATTGGTGTATTGCCCGTATGCCAATTCTGATTTCCTGGATCGATTCTTTCTGGAGAGAATGCAAGGAAATACTCCACTCCGAGTTTCAATCCAACTTTCTCCAAAATGGGTTGTACATATTTGGTTGTTGTTCCAGGAAATGTCGTACTCTTCAAAATGACGAGTTGACCTTTTCGCAATGTTTTAGCAACAGACTCTGCAGAATGAATGATATAAGAAATATCTGGATCTTTATTTGGTGTAAATGGTGTAGGAACACAGATATAAATCACATCGCATTCGGACAAACGATCAAAATTCGTTGTAGCTTCTAATGTTTTGCCTTTCACGACTGAAGCAACGAGTGATGAATCAATATCCATGATATAATTTCCGCCTTTTTGTAAAGTGCGGATTTTATGTTCATCGATATCAAAACCAATCGTACGAATTCCAAGATGAGCATATTCAACGGCGATGGGTAGTCCCACATATCCAAGACCAATTACTCCAACAGTGATTGCATGATCTTTAATGGATGTCATCAATGCATCTGCAGTATGCATACCTACTGATTTTTTCTTGATAGCCATGATTTATCTTTCTCTGTGATATTGCTGTGAATAATAGTCTCGATATTCTCCGCTCAAAACATGTTTGCACCATTCGGGATGATCTTGATACCATTGAATAGTATCACGGAGACCTTGCTCAAATGTGATGCGTGGCATCCATTCCAATTCATTTTTTGCTTTGCTCGCATCAATCGCATATCGTTTATCATGTCCGGGACGATCTTTCACAAAGTGAATAAGATTTTCAGATTTGCCAAGAATGGACAAAATAGATTTCACAATATGTAGATTGTTGCATTCATTTTCTGATCCAATATTATACACTTCGCCTGGAATTCCTTTTTCATATGCGCGGTAGATTGCATCACAATGATCAAAAACATGAATCCAATCTCGCACATTGAGTCCATCACCATAAACAGGCAAAGGTTTCGATTCCATTGCATTCAGAATCATGAGTGGAATAAGTTTTTCCGGAAATTGTCTCGGACCATAATTATTTGAACATCGAGTTATAACAGCTGGAACATCATGTGTATGATGAAAAGCTCTCACAAACATGTCAGCTGAAGCTTTTGATGCAGAATAAGGCGAATTTGGTGCCAAAGGTGTTGATTCAGTAAATAAATCTTTTGAATCTAATTCCAAAGTACCATATACTTCATCTGTGGAGACTTGCACAAACTTTTGAAGCTTTAGATCTCGAGCTACAGTCAATAATGAAACTGTCCCTTGAATATTTGTCTCAACAAATGGACTTGCATCCTGAATTGATCTATCAACATGAGATTCAGCCGCTATATTGATAATACCTTCCACTGCATATTGCTCGCAGAGTCTATTAATCAATTCTGTATTTTGGATTGTATCATGTATGAAAATATGTCGTGGATCTTTCTCGATGGATTGTAAGTTCTCGAGATTACCAGCATAGGTTAATGCATCCACATTGATGATGCGGAGATTTGAATGCGAAGCGAGCATTTGCATAACAAATGCGCTTCCAATGAATCCTGCTCCACCTGAGACAAGGATGGTTCTGTGTCCGGAATCTGACATTGAAGCCATTGTGGTTTGAATAATGGCTCAAAAATACGGAATGACAGCTCCGCGACCAATAGTATATGCCGTACTTTCAAGGATTTGAGCCATAAGCATCTTGAAATGATGGAACCAAAGTGACATTTTTCCATGTTTTGCACATATCTCACGATTATCCCATTCAATCTCCTCACAGAATATGAATATTATTGTCATTGGAAGTGGTTTTGGCGGACTCAGTGCCGCAATTCGTTTGCAAGCTCAAGGACATCAAGTAACCATAGTTGATAAGCTCGATAAACCCGGTGGCAGAGCTTATGTGTTTGAGCGCGATGGATACAAATTTGATGCGGGTCCGACTATTATCACCGCTCCATGGCTTATCCATGAATTATTTGAAATTGCAGGGAAGAAAACCGATGATTATGTGAAGATCATACCAATTGATCCATTTTATAATGTTCGTTTTGAAGATGGTACTGTCTTTCGTTATAATGGCGATAAAGATTCAATCATCAAGCAAATTGAAGCATTGAATCCAGATGATGTGAAGGGATATCATCGTTTTATTAAAGATGCTGAAAAAATCTTCAAAGCTGGCTTTGATTTAATAGATAAACCTTTTACCACTTTTGGTTCCATGCTGAAAGTCCTTCCTGATCTAATCACATTGCGTGCCGAGCGTTCTGTTGCGGGCATGGTGAATCAGCATATCAAAGATCATAGACTTCGTCAGGTATTCAGCTTTCATCCATTGCTTGTAGGCGGCAATCCTTTTCAGACTACTTCCATTTATGCTTTGATTCATATTCTTGAGCAAAGATGGGGCGTATGGTTTGCGATGGGTGGCATGGGTGCATTGGTTCAAGGACTCGTGAATGTATTCAAGGATATCGGTGGAAAGATTCAACTTGGCACCGAAATCCAAGAAATCATGATTGATGATTCAACCAAGCGTGCCACAGGCGTCAAGACCATATCAGGTGAAATTATGAAAGCCGATATTGTGGTGAGTAATGCTGATGTTGGTAACATGTATATGAAGATGATTCCCGCGAAATATCGCAAGAAGAATACCGATAATCGCATGAAGAATCTGCATTATTCCATGAGTTTATTTGTGATGTATTTCGGTACAGACAAAAAGTATGAAGATCTTGCTCATCATGAAATTATCATGGGTCCGAGATATAAAGAGCTCGTCACAGACATCTTTAAAAAGAAGCATTTGGCTGATGATTTTTCACTGTATTTGCATCGTCCATCGGCGACAGATCCATCGCTTGCTCCTGAAGGACATGATTGTTGGTATGTTCTTTCACCTGTTCCACATCTTGCATCCGGTACTGATTGGTCAGTCAAGGGTCCTGAATACCGCGATCGCATAGTGAAGTATCTCGAAGAGCGCTATATGCCTGATTTATCCAAGCATATTGTCAGCGAACATTATGTCACACCGACCTATTTCCGTGACACGCTCAATTCTCATCTCGGTAATGCATTTGGCGTAGAACCAATACTCACGCAATCCGCATGGTTCCGTCCTCATAATCTCTCAGAAGATATTTCCAATCTCTA